>Ga0308165_1001150_pt1 | contig 39040 bp, 38 predicted proteins | sample PhyWR2_FD_201032 | JGI IMG/M metagenome (GOLD analysis project Ga0308165, IMG submission 201032) | Phyllosphere microbial communities from UC Gill Tract Community Farm, Albany, California, United States - DLSLW.R2 | ecosystem: Host-associated > Plants > Phyllosphere > Unclassified | place: USA...
ATGTTGGCAAGTACGAAGTAGATGAATTCATCTGGCTTTGATCCTTGTTTTAGCACCCATAGCTCAACTGGATAGAGTGCTTGACTACGAATCAAGAGGTTAGGGGTTCGACTCCCTTTGGGTGCATAGTTGAAATGTCTGACTACGGTTTAGAGGGTAGTGGTACTAGTTCCTTTTAAGCATTTAGTCTTTTTTTATTATTATAGCTACGGGAAGTAGCTCAGCTTGGTAGAGCACTTGGTTTGGGACCAAGGGGTCGCAGGTTCGAATCCTGTCTTCCCGACCATTTTGTCATTATTTAAGCCTGCACCAAAAAAATTTTTTAAGGTGTTAGGTACTGAGATAAATGTGTCGAAGAATCCGCTAGAATTAGCGGATTCTTTTTTATTGTGCGCTTTAATGCTTATTACGGGGTCGAAGCTATCAGCAGCTTCATAAGATAGGTTGCAACTTGAGTATACAAGAACTTTAGCAAATAATGCTTGGTTAAACAAGTGTTTGATATAATTGGGTGCAGTAGCATACACTTTATGGCAACCTTCGATCATCTCAAGAATTCGACTATAGTTCTCTTTTGCATGTTGACCATAATTAACATGGAGCTTCAATTGGTTATCAATACCGATAAGTGAATTTTTCAAAGTGGCTTGTTCCTTTTTGAAAAGTTCGATTGGAATTGCATCTTCATAATGGGCTTCTAGTAATTTCCTTTGTTTTCTTTTTTGACCACTCCTTATTCATTTTTTTGTGTCTCACCAATGTCTTACCTCCCTTGTCAAATAGTCTTTTGACCTCTTCTTTTTATTATATAGACATGGCTCGCAAAAGTCTTTATTCTTATCTAAATAGGACGAAAATATATAGTTCGTCCAACGCATTCCATGCTTTTCTTTTGCATCTGCAAATATTCGTTCAATTGTCTGTTTTCTCTTTCTATACATTTCTTTATTCAACGTCGTATGGCGTTGATGTTCAAGTTTGTCCATCAGATCAGCCCAAACATATCGAGTCACAACTTTTTGATGTTTTTCACTCAGAGTACAGGGTTCAAGTAATGGACAATGAATGCAGAGTTTTGGATTAGATTTATACGTTCGATAGCTCTCACGAGTGATTGTTGAAAATGACAAATGACTTATACCTTGAGAACAAAAATAAATATCATTAAACATAAATACTTCATAATCGAAGTAACCACTTTTGAAAAGTATAACTCATGTGGTTAATAAAAGTTAAACATAATAAAATATATAGTGGTACTGATTAGTATTGAAATCAATATATAGATGGAGGTGTGTACTATGGCTTGTAAAACACGCTCATAATAGACTTTAACAGTTAGACCAGAGCTTGGGACAAACACCCATGAGGGCGATCGCCCTCACCGAACAGAATGAAAACGAAAGTGATCGACCTGCAGGCTTTTTCCTGTCATACTTAGAGATGACAGGAGTGGCTTGTAGGTCGATCACTTATTGAGGTTCTGCTCCAAGTAACCTTGAGGGACAAACTAGATCATTCTACTTATTTGCACCAATCATTAGGTCATAGAACCTGCGTATAAAAATAAATTGTTTCTATAAGTAGAATAACCTCTTCTGTAATTTTTTTCAAGGAGGAATGTTGAAAATGGAAGATGTACTTCGTTCTTGTTGTGCTGGATTAGACATCCATCAAAAAGTAATTGTTGCGTGCATTATTCGTTCTGCTGAAGGGAAAAAACGCCCAGAAAAATTCTTTGGTAGTTTTGATACGACAACTCGTGGTCTTTTTGACCTATCTGATTGGTTGACTTCTTACGAAGTCACACATATAAGTATGGAAAGTACCGGTGTTTATTGGAAATGCGTGTGGCGGATTTTACAGAATCATTTTGAGCTGCAGTTAGCGAATCCTCGTCACATCAAAAATATTCCAGGAAAAAAAACGGATATGAAAGATGCGGAATGGATTGCTCGTCTCACACGATTAGGAGTCGTTCCTACAAGTTTTGTTCCACCAGAACCTATTCAAGAATTGAGAGATTTAACACGTTATCGCAAACATTTAGTGGAAGATTTGAATCGGGAAAAAAATCGCGGACACATGGTAATACAGAATGCTGGAATCAAATTAACCTCGGTGATTAAAGATATCTACGGAAAATCAGGTAGAGCGTTGCTCTATGCTTTAGTAAAAAACAGGCCAATCACAGAAACACTCATTTTAGAGTGTGTTTATACAACATTACGCAGAAAAGTGCCTCAATTGCTTGAATCCCTAGAAAAACAATTAGTAGAAGTCGAAGAAACAATAAACGACTATCTCGTTCCTTATGAAGAATACGTAGAACGTTTAGAGGAAATCCTTGGAATCAATCGAAGAACGGCGGCAGTTGTACTTGCAGAAGTAGGAATAGATATGTCTGTTTTCCTCTCATCTGGGCATTTGGCTTCATGGGCAGGAGCGAGTCCAGGAAATAATCAAAGTGCTGGAAAGACGCGAAGTAAACGGGTAGGAAAAGGAAATTCTTATCTAAAAAAAGTCTTAGCACAAGGGGCACTGGCGGTTTCCCAAGGGAAACCTACTCGAATTCAAGCATTTTTCTTTCGAGTAAGAAGAAATGCTGGACACAAAAAATCGGTTGTAGCGACCGTTCATTTATTGTTACGTATCATTTATCGGATGTTTTCCGATCAGTCCCGCTATGATGAACTTGGAGAAAGTTATTTAAAAAATAGAAAGAACACTCTAATATATAACTGCTAAAGTGTTCTAGACCAATTATGGCTAACTACGCATTAGGTAGGAGGTAGCCTTTTTTTGTTTTTTTTACGAGTTTAGTTTTCGTATAATAAGTCCTAACGAAAAATCCAGATACCAGTCAAATTGATTGGCATCTGGATTATTTTTAAAAATTATACCACAAATCAAGTCATTCTTCCTCTAGATTTTAGCTTTCAGTTAGAAAATAATGATATCGCATTCGCTATTGATCAATTAGTTGAAAGTATTCCCGAGGCACATTTTCTTCCTTTTCACCATCAAATGGGCCCTTCTTCTTATCATCCGAAAATGATGATGAAGATGATTTTATGTGCCTATACACAATCTGTGTTCTCTGGTCGAAAGATTGAAGCTTTAACGAAGGATAGTATCCGGATGATGTGGCTCACTCAAAGTTATCAGCCGAGCTATCGAACGATCAATCGTTTCCGTGTGAATCCCTTAGTGAACGCACTCCTTCGGGAGTGCTTCGTCCAATTCCGTAGTCAATTAGTCAAGGAACAATTAATCGATGAAGATGACATTTTTATAGATGGCACAAAGATTGAAGCCAACGCAAATAAATATACCTTTGTTTGGAGAAAATCCGTTGATAACTTTGACAAAAAGCTCACTGAGAAATCAACCTTCCTTTATAATGAATTTTCGAAATTATTCTATTCGTACAGATAAGTATGGGTTTACACGGTATTTAAAACAATATGAACGTGAAGACTGCTCGAATAGTCCTCTTCGAAGCCAATGTACAAAAGCGAAGAGTAACAAGAATTGTGGGATTCATAAGAACATGAACTGGGAATACTTTAAAGCGAGGATTCAACAGCTACTTTCAGAAGCAAAAACAGGTAAACTCTACCGTCAACGAAAAATTGACGTTGAACCAGCTTTCGGACATTTGAAAGCTTGTTTAGGCTTCACTCGGTTCTCTGTTCGAGGAAAACAGAAGACACATAATGAAATTGGCTTTGCGTTAATGGCTGTAAATTTAAGGAAATATCGATTGAATAGACCCAATAATAAACATGATTCTCCCCATAATCTAAAAAATAGAAGACTGAAAATCTTTTTTATGATTTTCGGTCTTCTATTTTTTGGTTCTTAGGACTTACGTCCCAAACTCTAGTTTGCATGGTAGGAATGGGTGTTGGAATATACTTAGTAAGATACTGTATTTGGAACAGTTAGAATAGACTAATTCTGGCTTTTTTTTTGTATTTTAAGCATAAAATAGAAGAAAAAAGTATTTCTATAATTTCTTAATAAACTGTGAATAAAAGAAAAAATTTTGTTGCTTAGCATAAAGTATTAAAAAAATGCTGGCTTTTTATTAGAATTAAGTTAAAAAAGGTGGAGATTAAATGGGTGAAAGGATGAGAATGTTTATTGCATTATTCTTATGTAAGAAAAAATGTATTCCACAAAAGAAATTATGTGAAGGAATTATAAGTGAAAGTCATTTTTCAAATATGATATCAGGTAAGTATCATTTTGACCAGCAAACATATTTTTTGATGTTAGATAGAATGCAGGTATCAAATCATTTTAAAAATATGAGATTAACAAATGAGTTATTTAAACATTTTTTTATTGATAATATTTATGAGATCGCTGATTTATTTTCAAATTGTCAATTTGAGTCTGCAATGTTCAAATTAGACTGTATTAATTTTGATATTTTCTATTCTTTAATCAATAAAATGTCTGAATTAATTTCTTCAGAAGATTCAAATGTTATAGAACTAGTTTTTTGCTTAAAAAAAATTTATGAAGGAGCCTCTGCTTGTAATGAGCAGTTGATAAAAATAGGAAGATGTACGGATAGTATCGAGAAGAAAGTGAATTGGCAAGTTGAAGAAGTTATACAAATTATGGCAAGTTTAAATACAGAGGTCGAAAATACTGTTTTTCAAGATGAAGTGAGTGATTCAGACTGTAATCAAAAGCAATTAATGCTGCTTATCATGGAGCATATAACAAAAGAAAGCTTTCAAGATAGTCTAGAATTGATTGATAAGAATAATGAGAAATTACCTAAAGACAATTTTCTAAAGATCATTAAGAGTTTTTGCTTGTTAGAAATTCGCGAAAAGGAACTTGCAAAAGAAGAATTAAAAAAAGTCAAAGGAATAATTTACAATAAAACACTAGAGCATATTTATATGTATTGTTGTATTAATTTAGAAGAAAATATTAATTTTTTACATTATGAAGAGACAATGCTTTTGTGTTGTAGTTTTTTTTGTAACAATCATGTGCTTTTATATCAAAAAGCTGCTATTAGAAGCTTGGCCCATTTTTATTTTAATCATAGAAAATATAAAAAAGCTGCTGAATACTTAATAAAATCAGAAAAGTTGACTAAATATACTATGTGCAACAAAAAAGTTCGTTAATATAAAACAAGAATTCCTTAAATAAATACTGTTTGAATAGGTAAAATGAACAAAAAATTATTATAGCAACTTAGGAAGGAGAATGCGATATTCTATATAAAAATGTGATTAAAAATGCAAAAAATAGTCCTTATAAAATTATTTTTAAGTCAGGGAAAAATGAACTAACTAATAAAATCTTATATGAAAAAACTCAATGTTGTATAAATTACTTCAATGCCCATAAAATATTTGATCAAAGTATATTAATTGAATTTTTTGATGAGATTGAAATTATTCCTATATTGATAGCTACAATTACTTTAGGAATAAATATCTGTTTAGTTGATTTAAAAAGAGAAAGTAAATCAAAAAAACAACGTAGAATTATTTTTCATCCAGAAATAATTATTATGGAGAGTGAGAATGTATTAGTTAATAATGAGATTTCTATCAAGTCAATTTATTCCTCAAAGTATACTGGAAATAAAACTGATATTGACTATTTCATTGAAGATAGACAAGTACTGACCATTTTTACTTCAGGTTCTACAGGTGTACCCAAAGGGATTAAAATAATGATGTCTAATATTTATTTTTGTATCGAATCTATTTTAAAGATATTGAAACTAAGTTCGGAGGATAGAATTGGTCTATTTCTTCCGATTACATTTGATTACGGATTGTATCATATTTTTTTTACAGTAATTAAAAATTGTAGATTAGAATTCTTTTCTGAAGAGTATTCAGAGTTTGCGCTGCTGTCTTTTATTTCAGAGAGAAAAATAACTTTTCTGCCCTCATTACCTAAAACGACAACAAATTTAATCTGGTTGGCCAAAAGAAACAATTTGTTGAATATGTTGTCGTTAAAAACGATAACAAACACAGGAGAATATTTATCTCCTTCAATACAGGAACTAATTTGGGAACAAAATCTAAATTTAAATATCTATTTTATGTACGGCATTACGGAATGTAAGAGAGTTTCTATTTTAACTCCGGAAGAATTCAAATTTAAACCAACTTCTGTAGGAAAACCATTGCCGGGAACAAAAGCTTATGTGATAGATCATGAATCAAATAAATTAAGTGAATATGGTTATGGCGAATTAGTTGTAGAAGGACCAAGTGTTACATTTGGATATTTATCAGATAAATCAACAGAAGAAGCTATCCACTATTTTGAGATTGATAAAGCGCGATATTTTAGAACTGGAGATCAATTTTATATTGATCAGCAAGGTTACTTATTTTTTGAAGGGCGCAGTTCAGAATTTATCAAATATAATGGCTATCGGATTGATCCATTTGAAATAGAATCAATCGCAATGAAAACCCCTGAAGTGGTTTTTGCAAAAGTATTTACACTTGATGACCATTTCTTTTTGGTCTATCAGGGAGAATGTTCAGAAAAAATCGTAAGAGATGGATTAAAGTTTAAACTCGATAAGTACAAAATTCCTAAAGTGTTAAAAATAAAAAAAATGCCATTGACCTCTAACAGAAAAATAGATGTTCTAAAGCTTAAAAAATATTGTGCTGAATTGGAGAGCCCTACTGAATGAAAAGTATAAATATATCAAAACATTTCAATAACAAAGCTTATCAGAAAGATGATCTTGATAATGAGGCTATGCTGACTTTATTGGGTACCGCTTTTCCTTACCCTAAAAATATATTTAGCAATCGATCAGATTATAAAATTTGCTATGATGAAGAATTAGATAATTTTGAAGCGAAAAATAATAATATTAAAATTGAAGCAAAAGAAAAATTTGATTATCTGGGAATCATCGCTTTGGGGTTGTATGGTGATTATATAGAAAAAGTCGTTGTTGGATCAGAAAGAGGCGAGTATGAAGTAGAAGTTAATTTCCCGAATTTTAGCAGAACATCTGTCAATTTTGAGAATACTTCTATTTTTTACACAACAAAATATGTTATTTCCCAACACCCAGAAGCAAGAAAAATCAATCAACAGGCTTCTGTTTTTGAGATGAAGGTACCTTTAGATTCAGAATATAAAGTAGACTATATAAAATTACCAGATAATTTATGTATTCGGATTTTTGCAATCACATTATTTTAAAAATAGAGGGGTAGATTAAATGTTACAAGAGCCACAGTTTAATTGTTTTGAGATGCTTTTAGCAGAAAAATTAAAAGCTATGAATTATGAATTTAAACATTTTTTTTGGAGAGCTGGTTTGGAATATGGAAAGCAATGCCACTCTAATTTATTTACAATCGCTACCCAAGATCATTATTATGATTACTATTTCTTGAACTATTTTGGTATACTTCTTGAGGAAAAAATTAATCCTGCTATTGAAGTGGAAATAGAGCAGAGTGGGAGTTATATAATTAAACTAGATTATTTTTTTCTGAATTACTGTAATATGTATCAAAAAGAGCATCATATTCATGCATTCATAATAGATATAAACGAAGATCTAGTTTCGATTCAGGATAATTACTTTGGCTGTGAGAAAATCATAGAGAAGGAAACCTTACTATCATGGTGGAATTATTCCCAAGAATTTGTTAAATGTAAGTTTGTTCGAATAGAAGTAATAGATGCGGCAACTTGCAAAGAGATTAGTACGTTAGAAGCATTGCAACATAATATAAAATTGATGACTGATCAGAATATATATCAGTCCTATGGGGATTACCAGTTTAGTTATGGATTCGACGCCTTAGAAAAAATTGTAACAGATATTTTAAAAGCAATAGTGAACAAAGATTTTTACAGACTAGATAGCTTCTCAGAAGGAATTGATACTATTCGAAGAAGTAGGAAACAGGCAGCCGATTTTTTTGAGCTTAGAGGTGAAGTAAAGATTCGATCTCTCTATCTTAAAATTTATACTAAATGGTCAAATGTATTTATGTCTATTTTAAAAATAATCGTATCAACTTGTATTCAAGAAGAAATTTATGACACAATGGAGCGATTATTGAAAGAAATAACAGTAATGGAACATGATGCAGTGGATTTTTTAAAAGAAAGGGTCAAAGAGATAAAAAATGAATCTTGAAAAAGTAATCGAAAACTACGGCAGCCCCGTATATATCTATGATTTGAATATAATTTCGAAAGCATATACACGACTGAAAAAAGCTTTACCAAAAGATAGTACTATTTTATATTCAGTGAAATGTAATAACAATCCAGGGGTAATTAGGCATTTAAGTAAGTTAGGTAGTCACTTCGAAGTTGCAAACAAAGAAGAATTTATGCTATTAATAAAAAATAATGTAGAACCTAGCAAAATTCTTTTTACTTCTCCGGCAAAAACGTATAATGAAGTACATTATATGATTTGTCATGGACTTAGTCTGATTTCATGTGAATCTATTCCAGAATTTGAAATGCTCAACCATCTTTGTATGTCATTAAATAAAGAAATTGGCATTTTTATTAGGTTAAACATTTCTTCAAAAAATAGTCACTCATCATTAAAAATGGGGGGCAGTTCGAGTCAATTTGGCATAGATCTCGAGGTTTTTCTAGAAAATATAGACAGGTTTAAATCGGGACACATTACAGTGAAGGGTATACACAGTTTTTTTGGTAGTAATATTACAGACTTGAATGAAATAGTTTCAAATGTAGAAGCGATAGTGGAAATAGGAAATAAAATTGAGCACATGGGTATTTCTTTACAGATGCTAGATTTAGGTGGTGGATTTCCAGCCCCGTATGCAAGTAATGATAATGCATTTGAGCTTACTTCCCTAAAAGAAAATCTTGAAAAATGTTTTATGAAGATTGATAATCGAGAAAGTAAGAAATGTTTCTTTGAATCTGGCAGATATTTGACTTCTGAATCTGGAGTTCTTTTAGGGAGTATTTTATATAAAAAAGTGAGCAAAGGCATACCGTATTTGATTTCAGACGTTGGAATACATTGTTTGAACGGGTTTTCTGGAAGTAGGAGAACACTACCACCTAAAAATGATATCAATTTTATGAATAGTAGCCGGGGAGAAAATTGTTACAGATTAGTTGGGCCGTCATGTTCTCCTTTGGATATCGTTAATTCTCGCGTTGAAACATCAAGAGAGATTTACTCGGGAGACCTATTTTATATAAACAATGTTGGAGCATACGGTTTATCCTCTAGCTTAATCAATTTTTTAAGCAGAGAAGTACCTAAAGAGATTTGCTTTTACAATAATCAAATTGTTTCTATTTCTCAGACTATCATTGAAAAAAGTGAAATTGAATTTTAATTAGATATCTTATAATATTTGGACGTTAATGATCTAAAGTATACATTGTTTTACGTTATTTTTAAAAGACAAAAGAGTTTAGTTAACAGCTTGAAAAACTTAATCACGCTAAAAAAATTTTGGAAAACAGAGATAATCTAGTTTACCTTTTTCTAGTACTTTATAATAAAAGAAGATATTAATCAGTATCAATTTTTGAAAAAGGAGGATAAAATTATGAGAATTAATTCGAAAAAAGAAGTGAAGTTTGATTCAAAAAAAGAAATGAAACTTTGTATGTGAGAAGTTGGATACAAATATGTTTTGTGATGAAATAGAAAATGGAAATATTTTTCTGAACTATAGCCGCGAACTGTCATTAAATTATGATAGTTCGCGGCTATAGTTTTTTTGAATATTTTATAAAAAGCGGTAAAACAAAATGAATGTTTGAAATATGGATTTATATGTATGATAAAAATCTTCTTTTGACCTTTATCTAAATTATTAACTTCAGTTCCTATTTTTACTATAATCGTTAATAATCAAATTCTTTTTTTGTGGAAAGGCTTTGGTAAAAAAATAAATAGTTAGCATAGTAAAATATCGAAAATAACAGGGATATTTGGGAGGAATGCCACCAGACAAAAGATAATTTTTAAAGGTTTTGAAGTCAAAAATGTAGATTGGAGTTATAAAGTGGAAAAAAAATTGGAACGTATTATAAATAATTATTTATATGAAGACATTAAGGAAATTCAAAAGAGTGAAAATTTAAGAAACCTCGGATTAGATTCTATGTCGTCAATTGAGCTTCTGATTTCAATTGAAACTGAATTTGATATTCAAATCCCTGACAGCTATTTAGTTCCTGGAACATTTGAAAATTTTGAGAAGCTTAAAGAGACGATTGAGAGCATACTACTGCCTTGACCAACAATTTTGAAAAGAGGAGAAGGGTTGAAGGAAATAGAAAAAATCAAATACTGCTTTTTTGATATTGATGGAACGATAATTACAAAAACAAATGCCAATGTAAAGCCAGTTTTAAGAAGAGTAGAGCAGTTAAAAAAATTAGGAATTATCTCCATTATTATTAGTGGACGAGAATATGATAGTCTAGAAGAATTTGTAAAAAAGGATCAAATAGACCAATATTTTTATGAGAAATCTTTGGGTCAGTTTGGAAATATTACCTATTCAGAAAGTGGAAAAAATCAATTTATTCACAGACTCAATTCGGAAAGCATAGAAAAAATAATTACGTTTGTTACTAGAAGAGGATATGATTATGCAATTGTCTGTCCAGAACACATCTATACTATAAATAAAAAAAGTAGAATAAAATATCAAATGGTTTTTCAAGTAGCTTCAAGTAGACTAGCCGAGATATCAAGTGATTTGCTTAAACAAAAGCTAAAAGAAGAAGCTGTATTAAGTATTTATATATTTCCTAACACGTCATTTAACTTGGAATATTTAGAGGTAGAAGGTGTAGTCATAAGACAGTACAGAAAGCTTAACACCGTAAGGATTTTTCCTGAAATAACAAAAAAAGAAGGGGCAGCACAGTTTCTTTTTTCAGAATTTAAGGAATCTACATTTCAGAATACGATGTTCTTTGGAAACGATAAAGATGATGTTGAACTGTTAGAAGCAGCTAGTATTGGAGTTAGTGTTAGAGAATCAGAAGCAGAAGCAGTAGAAGCTTCAAATATTTCTTTAACAGGAGAATTAGTTTGTTTTTTAGATTTATTTATTGAAAAATTAATCAATTGGAGAAAAATATGAAAATCAGTGAAATGAAAAAAGAATATAGGTTAGTTACTTTGTTAGCTAAATATTATTTAGATGAAAAAGAAGAGCTTGAACTAATTCATTTAATGGAGAATGGATTAGATTGGTCCGTTGTTTTAGGTCAGTTGGCAATACATCGGATTTTCGGTATTTCTTGGGCAACTGTAAAGAAATACTGTTTTAAAAAAGAAAATTTTTTGTGTTCCTATGATCGATTTATAACGATTTTAGATCAGGAAAATAAATTATTGCAAAGCATTAACAGTGCACAAGAGAAACAAACGCTTAGGATTACCCAAAAAATGACTGAAGAAGCGATTGAATATGTTTTAGTCAAAGGTCTTGCCCTATCTGAATACGGGTATCCAGAAGATGTATACAGAAGTTTTAATGATAATGATATTCTTGTTAAACAAAAAGATCTAGATGCTATTGTCAGAATTGCAAAAGATGAAGGATATGTTTTTGGAAAAAAGGACTATATTCATAATGGAATTAAAGAAGCCACCAGAAAAGCAGTGCTGATGAGGCCTCTGTCTTCTCATGAAATTTATCCATTGATTAAGCAAGTGGATAATGAGTATCTGAATTATCATATTCTGGACTTTCAATTTTCGTTAGATTTATTTTCAACCAATAGAACAGATGAGTATGTAAATAAGATGCATGGTAGCCGATTTTTATATGCTGGAAAAAAAGATAAACAATCTTTTTATTCGTTGAGTTTAATCGATTTGCTTCTTTTCGTCTGTATCCATTTCTACAAAGAAGCTGTATCATTGGAAAAAGTTAAAACCTACAAAGATTTAGCGCTTTATAAGCTTTGTGATGTTCATATTTTGATTCATAAAGTATTGAAAGAAAAAAAACTAGATTCTTTTATTACCAGAGTGGAGGATTTTCAAGTATCTGATGAAGTACTCTATACTTTTTCAATTTGTAATGACTTCTTTGGTTTAAATGAACCTTCAATTTTAGATCTAATAAAAGAATATCCATCTGCCAAGACACATGAATTGTATTCTTTTGATGGGAAAACAAAAATAATTGATTCCTTGCATATTGGAGAACGTGTTTTTGACTTTAATCGTATGGAAAAATATCAACAATTCAGAAAGGAATGAGGCATTATGAAGTATGACTTTAAGTACCATTTACCTGTGGAGGTTCACTTTAAAAAAGGAATTTTGAAGGAGATTTTAGAATATACAAACAGACTGAATATGTCTGCTATCCTAATTCTGACAGATGAAGAAATTAGTAAAAAAAAATGGTTTGAGAAGATGCGGGAAGATTTGTGTAAGGATAGTATCAGCGTAGATGTTTGTCCTTATGTAGTATGCGAACCTACAGATCAGTCTATTAATGCAATTGCAGAAATATGTATGGATTGTTCTTATGATGGAATCATCGGAATAGGCGGTGGCAGTTGTTTGGACTCGGCAAAAGCTGTCAATATATTATTGAGCTCTAAAGCCAATAATATTGAAGACTATCTCGTCCCAAACACAACTTTGGCTGAGAAAAAAATTCCTATGATTTTGATTCCGACAACTGCAGGTACTGGTGCCGAAATTACCAGAGGGACTGTACTATATGATCAACAGCATAAAATTAAGCGGGGATTTAGTAGTGGAGGGTGCTTTGCAGACATCGCGTTGATTGATCCACTAGTAGCAAAAACATTGAAAAAAGAACAGATTGCTGCCTCTGGAGTAGATGCCTTGTCTCATGCACTAGAATCTTATCTTGTTAATGATAAGAATGAAATTTGTCGTTTATTCTCAATCTCTGCACTAAAGCTTATTAGTATGAATCTTGAAAAACTATATCAAAATAATCAGAATGAAGAGGCTGCAGAAAATATGTTTTTAGCAAGTTTGCTAGCAACGATGTCTTTCGCAACTGGTGTAGGTTTAACTTTTTCACATCATATAAGTGATGTATTGGGACCAACATATAAAATACCACATGGTTTTGCGAGTGTATTTACTTTAGTTGAAACAATAAAGCAACTTCGTTCTAAGGATAAGAAAATCGATGAAAAAATGAAGAATATTGAGACTGCAATTGGTAACAGTTGTATTGAACAGACTTTGATAGAAATGTTTGAAAATCTGCAGGTTCCACATTTTACTGAGTATACTGATCCTATTAATAAACTAGAATTAGATAGTTTGTATAACAAAATAAACTCAAGTGATTACAGAGGTGTAGCTTTAGAAAACAGAGAGTTAATGATTGTTCTGAGAAAGTGTTTACAGAAAGAAAAACCCTAAGAACGATAAAATGAAAATAGGAGGGAACTATGAAAATAATTGGTTTTGGAGGATCAACTCATGATTTTTCAGTTTGTTTAGTTGAAAATGGAGAAGTGAAAATTGCGATTGAGGAAGAACGGTTGGCAAAAAAAAAGTATGGGTACGGCTGTGAGTTAAGAGAGAATCTGGCTTATAAATATGTTCTTGAAAAAACGAATACTAAAGAAGCCGAAATTGACTATTTTGTCAGTAATGACTTATTGAATAAGGACTATTTTGATTGTGTAAAAGGGAAGATGAGTCAACTTTATAATCATCACTATACACATGCAGCAAGTGCATTTTATGAGTCTGGATTTGAAGATACAGCTATTTTGGTGATTGATCATAGTGGCAGTATCATAAAGGACTCCAAAGGGCTTTCTACGGAAACTATTTCATATTATAGAGGGACAGAAAATAGAATTGCACTTATGGATAGAGTAAGTGGTGATGGTGAGATAAAAAATGGAATTGTAAAAAAACCGAATAATTCAATAGGTTATTTTTATTCTATGATAGCAAAAATGCTTGGATGTCAAAGCATGGGTGGAGATAATAAGATTCACAGTGAATCAGGAAAATTGATGGGCCTATCTTCTTATGGAAAACCTGTATATAAAGAGGATTTTGAGCGTTTTATTCGTTTTGAACAGGGGCAGGTAGAGATTGAAATTGAGAATATCAGACAATACGTAGAAAAAGTTTTGGCTGAAACTAAAAGTGAGCAGGAAACTAAAATGAATTTGGCCGCTACTGCTCAGAAGATATTAGAAGATTTAGTAGTAAAATGTGCAGATTATTTATATGAAATTACTAAAAGTAAAAACATATGTATCGCTGGAGGTGTTGGATTAAACGGATTAGCAAATCAGAAAATTTTAATGGATACAAAATTTGAAAACATCTTTATTTGCCCAGCAGCAAATGATGCGGGTACCTCAATAGGAGCTGCTTTATCAAAGTTTTATGAAAAAAATAACTGTTCAAAAAAAGAGATGAAAAATAATTTTTATGGTTTCTCGTACAATAACGAAGAAATAGAACAGAGCTTGGAAAAGCAGCAAGATAAAATTTTTTACAGTAAATTAGCGAACGGTGAAAAGCTTGCAGCAAAACTCATAAAGGAGAATAGGATTATTGCTTGGTATCAAGGAGGTTCTGAATTTGGACCCAGAAGTTTAGGCAATAGAAGTATATTGGCAAATCCTTGTAATCCGAAGATGAAGGACATTTTAAATAATAGAGTAAAGTTTAGAGAAAGTTACCGGCCATTTGCTCCTGCAGTGATGGCAGAACATGAAAAAGAATATTTTGAAATGATAAAAAGCAATGAGTATATGTTGCTAATTCCGGAAACAAACAAAGAAGTGATTTCTCGAATACCCGCTGTGGTTCATGTTGACGGAACAGCAAGAGTACAATCTGTAACGAAAACGTTCAATCCACAATTTTATTCAGTTATACAGGAATTTTATAAACTGTCCAGTATTCCAGTTGTTTTAAATACATCATTTAACATTAAAGGTCGTCCTATTTGTGAAAGTCCACACGATGCAATTGATTGTTTTTTGGAGTCAGATATTGATTATTTATTTATGGGGAATTATTTAGTATGGAAAATTTAAAGAAGCAGGAAAAAGTTATGTTAAGAAATGATGGAAAACTTGAAAAAAATAAAGAATTCACAGAAATTTCTGATTTTCCAGAATATATAGAGATTCAATTTTCCGGAAAATGTAACGCCTTTTGTAAGGTATGTCCACATCCACAGGTTAGAAAAGAAATACCTCTCGGGAAAATGGAAGTTCAACTGATTGATCGGATTTTAGAAGAATGTCAACATTATCGACATAAAATTATCAACATTGAGCCTTATTTGAATAATGAACCTTTTTTGGATAGAGATTTTTTAAAGACACTAAGAAAAATTAAAAAAATAGGTTGTAATGTAGAAGTTTCAAGTAATCTTTCGGTTCTTAACTACGAAACAATCGATGCTATTGTGGAAGAAGAGCTTATCAGTGAACTAAGATGTAGTATTTTTGGTTTTTTTTATGAGACATATCAGTCGATTATGGGGTTGGACTACATCAATACATGGAATAATTTCTTTTATCTTCTGAAAAAAGTAAAGCAGAAAAAATCATTAATGACCATCCAATTCACCATGATAGATAAAGTCGGTTTAATAAGCCAAGAAGAAATTACTGTTGCAAGAAAATACTTTAAAGAGTTGGGAGTAAAATTTAAAGTTTATCCGTATTTAGATCGCGCTGAAAATAATGGTAGTAAAAATGAAAAGACGTTTTTAGAAGATAAATACAAAGTTGTTGGCTGTAAATCGGATTATTTGAAAAATCGATTGGCGATTAATTACGACGGTACAGTATCGTTATGTTGTCAGGATTGGAGAAAGCAAGTAATTATTGGCGATTTGAAAACTCAAACTATAAAAGAAATATGGGATTCAAAAAAAGTTAATAGCATAAGAGAGCAAATATATGGAGAAACAGATCCTGCGAAAGCCTTTTTTTGTCAAAAATGTGAATTAGCTTTATTGGAACAGGTGAATGTAAGATGAGAATTATTTTAGAAGGAGTAACAGGATCAGGAAAATCAAGTGTTTTTAAAGAATTAAGATTGAAACAAATGAAACTAAACACGCTGGTGTTATCAGAGTATTATACACTTAGAACATTTGAAAAAATGGCTAATAAATCTGAGTATGTATTTGATCAACTTCTAAGTTTCATAGAGCTCCAAGATCAGCTTTTTTTTGAAGCACAACTAGATAAAACATCAAATGGACAGCAACAGAAAATCAGCGTCTGTTTTGAAGGGTTTCATCTAAATGCTTATTCACGAGAGTTAATTTCGGAAGATGAATTTATAAGAATTGATCAACGATTAAAGAAACTTGGATTTAAAACAGTATTTTTTGAACTACCAGAAACATTACTAAAGAAGCGTTGTATTGAGGAAACCTTAATGTATAGGAAGAGCGGGTGGAAAAACTATATTGAAGCTTTAGGTGGAAATGAAAAGGCGCTAAAAATTTTTACAGAAAGACAGTTGCTGATGATTGAAAAACTCCAAGGAGTTGCGGGTGAAGTTTTGAGGATCGACACCAGTGAAAAAGATTGGGAATACTATACAAAGATAATTCTTTCAATGTGTGAAATGAGGAAATGACTAGATGAAAATAATGATGCTATCAGGTATAACTGGTTCAGGAAAGTCTACTTTATTTAAAAAAATGATGATGAACTGTGAAAAACTAAATTTTTCATCCGTATTTTTTTTGTCAGCTTACCACTCTCAAAACGCATGTAAAGACTTAGAAAAAAGTTTGAAGGAGTTCTATGAAACCATAGAGGAATTTCTTGCGACACTTGAACGGATGGAAGGAAAAAAAGAGATAGGTCTGCTTTTGGAAAATTCTATGAGTAACAGTTTTATAGAAAATGAGACAACGAAAGAACTAGAAGAGCGAGTACTGGATAGGTTAAACAATTATGATACAAAACAAGTATTCTTGCAGCTTGAGGAAGATTCTATAGAGAAGAGATCCGTATTGTTAACAAAGAAGTACCGCACTCCAGCGTGGAGTGCTTATCTAGATTCGTTTCACCTTAATACCCAGGAATTGACTCAGATGTTTAAAGAAAAGCAGATAAAACTAAAACAGGCACATGCAAAAAATGACTTAGAAGGTTTCATACTGAACACTACCGCTATGGAATGGCAAGACTATGTAGATAAAATGATAGATTTTTGGCAGTCTTGATTTTACTATAGATAATGACTGTAAATCTAGAAGGAGTAGAGGAAGAATGAATGATATAATATATGAGCTTTTTAATAGAAAAAAAGAATTGAATAAGAGTAAAGGATACACATTTTATGATTCTCAATTTCATTTCTATTCACCGAACAGTAGAGATTTGGATAAAATTGATAAACTAATTGAAGACTATTCACATACTGGAGTCGACAAAATGAATCATACAAGACAGTTTGAAATAGTTATGATTACTTCTCCAGTTCTGTTTGAAAACATGTTCATTAAATTAAAGAACATGGAACATAATCTAATAAAAACATTTAAAGACGGCATTTTTCATAAAGAATACCTAGTTGGAAATGAAAGTACAATCTATATAGAAGAAACCGGGAATCCACGCTACCTAATATTAAAAGTAGATCTATGTTACTTTATTATTCTAAAAAATGAGGTTGACCTTAATTTGGCATTTAGGGTGGTGAGAGAGGTTATTTTTAGAACTTCTGAAGATGATGGCTTCATAATGTTTCACGCTGGAGCAGTTGTTTTTAAAGAAAGTGGAATTATGGTTTGTGGAGATAAGGCTTCAGGAAAAACAACGATGCTACTTTCACTGATTTTAAATGGAGCGGATTATATTTCTAATGATAGACTGTTGGTAAAGGAAACAAAACAAGGTTTTTTAATGAAATATTTTCCAATTTCTATGAGAATCGGCCGTGGAACGATAGCTGCTATTCCACAACTAGCAAAAAAAGTGAATGATAATGGTCAAAAATGGAGCAGGCCGCAAGTTGAAGAAATTAGAAATCAAGTGAATCTAGATGAACGTGAAGATTTTGGCTCGGCTGTGAAACTCGAAATTACTTCGAAAGAATTAAAAGAGCTATTCGCCGTAAATCTGAAAGAACAGGCTAATCTAAAAACAATTATTTTTCCTAAAATAAATCTGAGTATATCTGACATACATGTTTCAGAAATGGACAGTAAGAAGGCGGCGACATTATTGCAGGAACAATGTATGAGCCCTTTGGATGAAAATTGGATTGAACCATGGCTAAAAAAAAGAAGAGAGACCGATCAATTCATTTTAGAGTACTCGGAAAAATTGGTTGACCATATGATTGAACAAACAAAGGTTTATCAAATTGAGTTTGGGAAAAATATTTTTAATGATAGTCAACAGCTATTAAACGATTTTGAATAACGGAAGGAAAGTAGATGCAAAATAATAGTCAGAAATTTACTGAGATCCTTACTGGGTTGGCTAATGAAGGAACACAGTTTGCTTTAGATAGTGGGACTAAGGATATATATACTTTTTTATACCAGCATAAATTGACCCCGTTCTTTTTGAGTTATCCTAATGTATTGGCTGAAATGGATTTTGGTGAGGGAAAAAAAACTAGGGTATGTTTGAAGCAATATGAAAAAAAATTACTTGGAAAGAGTGAGAAACATTTAAAGTTGTTAGTTGAGTTGGCTAGTATATTTAAACGATCTGAAATCAGCTGGCTTCCTCTAAAGGGAATTTTACTATCAAAACGTCTATATAATCATTATCATATGAGAATAGTTGGAGATATTGATCTGTTGATCAGGAAAAAAGATATCTACACTGTGGCAGACAGTCTAGAAAAAAATGGATTTTTTATTAACAGAGAAGAAATGGAAAAAAGTTTAAACAATCACTACCACTATACTGCGTTTAAACAGGATATTCCGATTGAGATACATTGGAATATTGATTATGGGAACTTGGATTATCCCGATATCTTTTTTAAAGAAGCCCAAACGAATTATCTGCTAAATGAAGAGATAGAAATAGTAAGTGATGAAAATCAAATTATTTTGGCACTTGTTAATATTAGTAAAGACTGGTATACCAGAACTTGTTTATCCAAATATTTGGATTTGATTTTCTTATTAAAAATCGGGAAGTATGATTGTACCAGCTTGGCGAATAAGATTGAGCACTTTAAACTTAAAAATAGAATTTACCCAATAAAAATAATTCTTCAGCAATTATTTTCTTACTGGGGGATGACAGAGATTACCAGTAAACCATCACTACTTACGAAAATAGTTACAAAGTGCTTTATTAGATGTGAAGATGTGCTGCGATTAAAGCCACCTGCAATCTTAATACGAAAATTAGGAGAACAAATTATGTGGGATACTGCAAGTTATTATTATAGTTCAAGAGGAGGCCCTATAAAAAAATGTTTTTAGTGTTATTTTTAGTTATATTTTTTAGGTATGTAAGAATTAACTATAATATTTTATGGACATTGAACAAGTTGAAAACCCCCGCATTGGTCGAGGAACTCGATACTGGTCTCTTCACGTTGAATATTTGTATTCCATGTTTAAGAGAACAAAGTATTATTGAAAAAACCATATCAGAATTATTATCTTGTTTTAAGATTGTGAATGTTAGAATCTATGTTGTAACTACTTCAAAAGAAAATAGTGAAAAAACAGAGAATTATCATTATTTAGAAGAATTGGCTTGGAGTATATGCAAGAGGGAAAAGAGCTTTTCAATCTGTGAAAAATATAATCATTTATTTGATAGGGAAGAACTCATATGGATTTGTGAAAAGTATCAGTCAGAAGAATTCAAAGATGTTTTGGCATCTATTCAAGCAATCTATTCAGATAAAAAAACAACGTACGAAACAGTAGTAGAATCGATAAAAATAAACAATTGGAAAAATGTTATTTTGCTAGAAGAAAAAAACGATACCAGCTGTATGGCCTCTCAAGTTAATTATTGTTGGAAGACTATCAATAATGAAAGTAGCGAGAAATCTCCAAATGACTATTTTATGGTCTATAATGCTGATTGTAAACCATCGACTGATTTAGAAGCCTCACTTGTCAAAGAGATAAAAGCCAATGAATATCCTGATGTGTTACAGCTTATAAGGGTTTATACTTTAAATTATTCACAATATTCTGGGATAATTGGCCATTATTTAAAAGGAAGTGCACTTTATCAGTCTAGGTGGAGTCTAGGTTATGAATATCCTATGTTAAAAAGAACTTCTGATAATTGGAAAAAACAATCTTTTATGTTTAAGTTAAGAAGTAGATACATGATTGGGCATGGAATGACTTTCCGAATGGACTTTTATGGGCAAATGGGAAAATTAAATGAAAAAACTAATTTGGAGGATTTATATACAGGTTATTTATTAAGTTGCCTGAAAATTCCGATAATACCTATTTTAGCTATTGAAAATACATTGAATCCGAGTACCATCTATTCATTATTTAATCAAAAAATGACATGGTTTTCAGGTATGTTTGATGTATTCAATTATAAGAATTATTACAAAAAAAATCACAAAGAAAATTATTATCGTTTACGTTCATACTACTTTACTATCTGTTTTCTTATCAGAGATACCTTCTCATGGCTGTTTGGGCCATCGATCTTGATTATCTGTTTGTTGCTTTCATTTACTAAACTGCCTTATTTTTTGCTATTGAGTACATTGATAACAGCAAATGCTTGTTTTTGCCTATTGCTCCAATATCAGCTAATGGAAAGAAACCTAATTAATAAAAAAAAATATAATTGGCTGTTCACGGCAATAGGAGTTGTATTTTATTCTTTTACAAGAAATTTGCCTGCACTAACATTTATTTTGAAGAAAATAAAAATAAAAAATTACAAGAAATACAAAACAGATAGGTAATAATTTTTTATGAAGGAAGTGAGAGCACTAAATGGAATTTACTAAATCAATAAAAGAGTATTATGCTGCGCAATCATTGATTGTCGGTGGCGTAAAGAAAATGAATAAATTAGGACCAATAGAAAAATTTCCCATTTATTTTTCACGAGCAAAAGGTTCTATTGTTTGGGATATTGATGGAAATGAATATGTAGATTTTATTTCTGGAAAGGGTGCGATAATATTAGGTTATGCAAATGATGAAGTGAACAGTCAGGTTGTTAATCAGATAAATATGTCTAATTTTATGCCATTGAGTAATCCTATACAAAATGAACTGGCAAGAATAATCAATGAAAAAATTCCATGCGCAGAAAGGGTCAGACTTTTTAGAACCGGATCTTGTGCGGCCTCTGCGTTGATAAGATTAGCCAGAGCATATACTAAAAAAGAGATTATTCTAACATCAGGTTACCATGGGTGGCATGATACTTTTACTGGGGTACGAAATGGAGTTTTAACAGAAAATAGCAACTATACATTGGATTTCCAATATAACGTCAATCTTTTAGAAAAACTTTTAGTCAAATATTCTGGCTCAGTAGCGGCTATATTTATTACACCGGAACTCTGTTTCTTTGGTAAAGAATTTTATGAAGAATGTTTTCACCTATCGAGAAAATATAACACCCTATTCCTATTTGATGAAATAAAAACAGGTTTCAGAACGAGTTTAGAAGGATTTCAGAGTAAAATAGGAATAATTCCAGATGCAGCTACTTTTAGTAAAGCTATGGGTAATGGATATGCGATTTCTGCAGTAGCAGGTTTTGATAAGCTGATGTTTGCCGAAGAAGAAACTCATTTATCTGGGACATTTGATACAGAAGCATCTTCTATAAGGGCATCGATAAGTACAATTGAATTGCTTGAAAAATATAATGTCGCTTCATATATAGAAAATTTAGGACGATACTTTGCTGAAGAATTGGACAAATTATTTTTAAAAAAGAAATTCCCAGCAAAATGTTTTTACAAAGATGCTTCGGCTTTTCATATCATATTTGAGACTGAAGATTTAGGGAATGAATTTTATGGAGAATCGATAAATAGAGGAATCTTGTTTTATTGTTTTAATAATGTTAACCTTAATTATTCACACAAAAAACATCAAATTGATGACGTTTTGAATAAGCTGGTCAATGTTATTGACGTTTTGACATTTGATAAAGGACTTTTAACGGAATCTGCTTATAAAAATTATTTGATTAAAAATAGGTTTGTATCTGAGTATGAATAACGAATTGATTAAAGAATATCTATCTGCAGCCTATGATAGTATGCCAAAAAAAATTGAACGAATTCAATCAAAATTTGAAACGAATAACCTATATCTTCTAAAAAATGGCAAACAGTGCAGAGTCTTAAAATTTTATAAATCTAGGCACTCATTTGTAACAGATACAAATTGTTTAAAGTTGATTTATGGTGATTCGTTTATTTTAAATAGGCGTATAGATAATGAAACATCAACAACTAACATTTATTCGGTGATAATGGAATATGTACCTGGAGAAACAGTCCAATTTAATGAAGAACAGTCCTCGGATACACAAGTCAAACTGGCCCGAAAAATTGGTGAAGCATTATGTTGTTTCCACAGATATTCTAGACAGCTAGTCAATCAACAGACAGGTACATTTTTACCTGTAAACTGGAAGGTATATGTTAATGATAGGATTAAGCAGTTTGAGTTAAATTTGCAAGACCGACAACTGGGTCTTGCAATAAATTATTTGAAAGAAAAAAGTATTTTTAATCAGACCAAAGAAGAAATGACCTCTCAGCTTCTCCATAACGATCTTCTTTCAGATAATATTATCTACAATCATGTAAAAGATCAAGTTTACCTAATTGATTTTGAACGAGCGATTGTTGGACACTATGAGTATGATTTTGCTAAGTTGTTTTGGCGAACCTTTCACTTTGATACTTCAACAATAAAACATTTTTTACACGGATATGGAATAGATAGGATTGATGAGACATTTGAAAAAAATCAAATTTTCTATCTTGTTTTTCATATACTCGAAATGATTAGTTATTTAAATAGTCAAAAAGAAACTATAGAAAATAAGAAAACCTACGAATCAGGATACAGTATTTTAACATTTCTTATTCAAACTGATTTTAATATCTATCCCTCATCTGATGATTTGTTGGATGATGGAGGGTATGGTAAATTTCACAAATGATGTTTTTTCGAATGCTGTTTCAGCAACCGTTATAAAAATACAAATGAGGATAGGATAGATGAAAAAAACATATAATATTATCCAATATTTTTTGATTGTTACTTTTTTCTGCACAATATCAACAGTTATTGCAATAAAAATACCTGTTGATATTAGAGCGACAGAAACTATTACATTAGTAAAAAAGAGCGAATCAAAAAGTTATCGTTTTATAGGAAATGGGAACATAATTACGAATCAGGTATATGTTTATAAAGAACGAAATCAAGATGTTCAGGTAGGGAATGTGGTTGATCAAGAGGGAACGTATATTTATATTGATTTTCCCACTGAGGAACACGCAGAGTTACACTTACGTCTAAAAGAAAAATATATTCTTGAATATACAACGAAACAACTTTCACTTTTAGAATTATTATTTTGCAGAGGAGGGAAGACTTTTGAATAGAAAAGAAAATTTTATCAGTACCTATAAATTTATTGATATTTTTTTGAAGGGATATAAGGGAAACCTGTTGCTTTTTTTTATTAGCTGCTTCTTTGATTATTTTTTATATATTATTACTCCGATTATTTTTGGTTTAATGCTGGATCAAATTGTCTACTACAAAAATATCAGTTTATTTTTGTCAATAAGCAGTCTCATTATCGTGTTTTTATTTTTTTATATTTTTCTCTATGTACATATGTATAAACAACACGATATTCTAACTACTGGTTTCATTATGAATGTCAAAAAGAAGGCTTACGAGCATCTGTTAGAAAGTAAATCAATATATTTTATTAATAAAAAAGCAGGTGAAATTGTTACTATTGTTAATCAGTATAGTAATGATTGTTTGGCATTTTTGATAAAAGACATTATTTTTAATCTAAATAATCTTTTTAATGTCATTTTTTGCCTAGCCTATATTTATATAATGAATGTTCAACTCGGATTCCTTATCTCACTGCTTATACCAATATCGGTATTTTTTTCTACATTGTTAAACAAGAAAATAAATAGCTTGTTTAATAACAATAGAGTACTTAAAGAAAAATATGATGGTAGAATTTTTGACTTGCTGGCTAATTTTACTGAAATAAAATTTTTGAGTGGAGAAAAAAATGCTATAAAAATATTTAGCTTTGAAAATAACAAACTTCTAGATAACAAGTTAAAGGTAGATACTTCGATAAATAATTTGAAAATTCTTTATGAAGGGATCAACCTTATTATACAGTTGATCATATACAGCCTTTTAGCGATGTTTTCTTATAGAAACCAATTAACAATAGGAATGATTTCAGTCATTCTCATCTATTTTTTTGATATAGGAAAATGTTTATCTGCTATTGTTCATTCTAACTTGGTTGCACAAGAGAGAATAAACAATATACATGAACTGAAGATGTTTCTTCATTCAGAAAGTGAAAAAGAGTATGATGGTTATGATGATATCCAAATAACTGCTGGGCAAATTGATTTTTGTAAAGTCAATTTCAGTTATAAAAAGAAAGCGGATATTTTAAAGGATCTGTCACTCTCAATGTCTCCAGGAGAAAGGATCGCAATCGTTGGTGAAAGTGGTAGTGGAAAATCTACGCTAGCATTATTACTATTAAGATTTATGGAGATACAGTCGGGTGGCATATTTATCGATAATCAGGATATAACAAAATTTTCTGTAAAAAGTTTGAGAAGAAATATTGGGATTGTTCAGCAACAGATATTAGTATTTCCAGGAACATTAAGAGAGAACATCACTATGGGCAAAATGGATGTTAGCGATGAAAAAATTCTTGATGCCTGTAATCGAGCAGGCTTAAATGATTTCCTTCGAATGCAGCCAGAAAAATTGGATACTTGGATAAGTGATACAGAGAATATTTTTTCTGGGGGACAACTACAAATGTTAGGAATTGCCAGAATTTGTCTTGAGGATCCAGCCATTCTCATTTTTGATGAGGCAACGAGGGGATTAGATAAAATATCTGAGGCAAAAGTTTTAGCTTCGTGGGAGAATTTGACTCAGAACAAAACAGCTATTATGATAACCCACAAATTGAGTAATACCAATTATTGTGACAGGGTGATTGTGCTAAAGGCTGGGGAAATCATTGAAACAGGTGCGCCGAATGAAGTATTAATACGGTCAGCTGAGCTAAAGAAACTATTTAATACAGGAGGGGGATATGATTAAGGAGAATGGGTTAATTAAAACTAAGGTCAGTTTATTTAAGACATTTAATTATAAGGGACTGATAAAAAGAAAGCTGTTATTATTCAGTGGACTTCTGTGTTTGTTGCTGTCTGGTTCCCAGTTCTTATTTCCACTTCTGTATAAAAGTTTCATTAATGAAGTAATTTTGGAAAAGAAAATTGCAGTATTGCCACAGTTACTGTTACTGTATGTAGTTGCTTATGTTGTTAAAAGTGCGATAAATATGATCTATTTTAAGGTGAGTTACAAAAATGCATTTGCTCTAGTTAGAGGAGTGAAAGAGCTATTATGGAAAAAAGAGATTTCCAAAAGTCTATCTGCATTGAATGGGCTGGATATCGAGGATAAATTCATAAATATCGAAGCGGATACAAGACCGTTATACACTTTTTTATCCGAACAAATTGAAGGATACATTGTTCAGCTTTTTACAGCGGTCGCAGCAATCCTGTTATTATTTTTGATTAATCTAAAACTAGGTTTTTTAGCATTAATAGTCTCAGTGATTTCAATTGTAGTGGACGGAATGATTTCAAAAGCGCAAGGTAAGATGAATTTGGAGAACAGGGAAAATGATCGGACGATTTCAAATTGGATTAAAAATTCTGTTTATGGTTGGAAAGATATTAAGGCCTTTGGAATGCAGAACTTTCAGATGGAAAAATTTAGTAAATTAGTACAAAATTACGCATCGTATCATCGGAAATGGACAAATCTTTGGGTGATTAGCAATAGAATTCTTCCAAGAGTAAAAAATGAATTTATTGCAAAATTTAGTTTATATTTTTTTGGCGGATTGTTAATTATACAAAATGAAATGACGGTAGGATCCCTATTGGTTTTTATATCCTACTTCAATTTTTTTCTCCAATCTATTAATCAATTGACTGCTATAAACAACAGCCTGAATAATGACAAGCCATACTACGCTAATATCTCTGCAGAGTTGAATACTATTCAAACCATACTAAAAGTTCCTCAAAATGAACGGATACTTGAGAATATAGATTCTATAGAATTTGAGAACATTTCTTTTTCATACAATCATAAACCTGTGTTGAATAACTGTTCATTTGTTATTAATAGAGGGGATAAAGTAGCGATCATTGGAAATAGCGGTTCTGGAAAGTCAACATTGATGAAGTTACTTGCAGGAATTGTTTTCCCTGATCAAGGCAGAATTCTTTTATCAGGAAATGCTATCAAAGAAATTGGAGAAAGTACCATATTGAAGAGAATTGGCTTTGTTTTTCAAGATGCCAATCTTTTTTCAAGTACGATCGAGGAAAATCTCTTTTTTGGTTTGGATAAAAAGAGTAGGCTGCAGCATCAAATGGACATAGAAAAAAGTAATTTACTGACTTTTGTGCAGGAATCTTCAGCAGGTTATGAGCGTAACATTGGTGATAAGGGGATGAAACTTTCAGGTGGTCAGAAACAGAGATTGATGATTGCCCGACAAGTGGTTAGAGAAATAGAAGTTCTTGTTCTTGATGAGGCGACTAATTCTTTGGATTTAAATAATGAAAGAGGCATTCTGTCTGAATTGGATACTATTTGGACGCACATAAGCACCCTTATCATTATTTCTCACCGTAGGTCTACTATAGAGAAGTGTAATCGATTCTTAAAAGTAGTAGATGGCAAAGTTATAGAGCTTGACAGGGAGGAGGCGCTGTTAGGTGTTGAATAGTATGGAACAAGAAATGATCGCAAAAAATAATAACTTAAAAAGTTCCAACCTGGATGAATATCTGGAGAATCATATTTTACCGATTTACTCAGAATTTGATCAGGGACATGATCCAGAACACATCATGGAAGTTTTAGAACGATCTTTGAGTATAGCAAAGCTATTTAAATTTGTAGATTTACAGGTAGTGAAAATAGTAGCATATTTTCATGATATTGGGTTGAATAAAGGACGGAGAAATCATCACTACTATTCTGCTCAGTTATTGGCACAAGATCCAGTTATTTCTCGTAAATATTCTGAAAAAGAAATCACAATAATGATGGAAGCCATTGAAGACCATCGTGCTTCCAATCGTGGGAAACCACGGAATTTATATGGCACTATATTATCACAAGCAGATAATATTACAGATGCATCGAAGATAATAAGGCGAACCTTAAGCTATGGGAAAGATGTATTCAGTCATTATGATGAAGAAAGTCAGATTATGCGCGCCTATTTCTATCTAGTAAATAAATATTCTGAAGGTGGATACTATGAAATGCAACTCGATATTCAAGGAGATCAGGAGCGTCTTTTAAACTTGAGGGAAATCTTAAAAACCTATATTGGGTTTAGAGCATATTGTGTAAAAATAATGAAAGAGGAAACTTAAATCCTGACTTTAAGAGAATAAATAGCATGAGCATATTTAATTGTCCAGATAAAATATAAAAATAGTAATGAAGGCTGAATAATTTATCAGAGGAGACTTTGATCAATCATTCAGTTTTTTTAGTTTATTATATCTTTTAATTAGTAGTGTAGTAATGAAATATCAAAATTTTATTATTAAAATGAACTTTATTACCAAAATAGAGACCGTATTTTGAAAGGTATTCTTTATAGAGACAAAGGAATATTCATGTGATTAACTATACTAAAGGTTAGCATAAAATAATCAAAACAAGGAGAAGACTGAAGGAAAAATAAACTGACTGCTGACATCCACGAAAAAGCATCTAAATCTTTTAAATATGCTACAAGAAAATGGGAATGTATTTCAATAAATTCTCTAATAAGGGGGAATGACAGAATGATCAAAGTAAATATTAAAAATCAGTTTAATAATAAAGCTTTTCAATGCAGTGAAGATGGCAAAGAAGTAACTCTAACCCCATTAGGTTCTGGGTTTCCTCTACCATCAGCAAATACTTTTGAAAAAAGCAATTATGATATTCATTACGCTGATGATTTAGATAATTTTGAATGTAAAGGAAATATTGTTGATATTCACTGCAGTGACTCTGTTTCAGTAGTGAGATTAATAGCATTAGGTCTTTATGGAGATTATCACGAATCGGTTGTTATAGGGGAAGATAATAAAACGACAGAGTATAAAGTAACCTTCCCATTTATGCACCGGACTTCTTTATCTGAAAAGGAAGCAAAATTATTTTATACTTCTGAATATGTTGTATCGCAAAGCTCTCTTTCTGGTGTTGTCAAACAAGGAATATCACTTTTTGAAATTGAAATCAACTTGTATCAGCAAACTAAAATTAGTTTCATAAAGTTTCCAAGGCACTTAGGGGTACATATTTTTGCAATAACATTATTCTAAAATAATGAGAGAGAGGAATTAGATGAATGTTACAGGAGCCTCAACTGAACTGTTTTGAAGTACTCATTGCAGAAAAACTTATAGAATTAAATATTGATTACAAAAATTTTTTCTGGAGAGCAGGATTAAACTACTACAAAAGCCAGAATAATGAAAAGAACATAGTCAACGTTCAACCATATTATTACGACTATTATCTTAATAAGTATTTTGGCATTCAATTTATTGAAACCATTAATCCACCTATAGAAGAGATAATAAGAGATCAAGGAGAATACTTAATAAAATTAGACTATTTCTATTTGAATTATTGTCATATGTTTCAGAAAAACCATCATGTTCATGCGTTAATTATTAAAGTGAAAAAAAATATGATCTTCGTTCAAGATAATTATTTTAACTATCAAGATGAAGTTGAGCCTGAACTACTTATTTCATGGTGGAATCAATCTCAAAAACACTTGAACTGCAAACTGATTGATCTGAAAAAAGCAAAACATACCTCAAAAACAATCAGTACTGTTGATGCTATAGCGGATAATTTAAAAATAATGACAGAGGCAGCACAATATGAGAACTATGAGAACTATCTATCTTATTGTGGCTTATCTGGGTTGAAAGAGATGACTACGGATATCGTAAGTGCAATAAGAGAAAGAAACTTTATTGCGATTGACTTCCTGTTAGAAGAGATAGACAAGATCTGTAGAAGTAGAAAACAGGCGGCAGACTTTTTTAGATTAAGAAAAAGACAAAATTTGGAAAATGAATATTTAAATTCTTATAGTAAATGGTCGAATATATTTTTAACACTTATGAAGGCAGTGATAGCAGAAAAAGCAAATTTGAAAGATATTGAGAAGCAATTTAAGGAGATCGTTCACTTGGAGAGTGCGATTATTGATATGTTACAAAAAGAATTTGATATATTAGATAGTAAGGTAAGGGATTAATTCAGATATATGAAAGTTACCTGTTGCTACTTTTGTTATAGCGGAATTTTATTTGAGTGCTATTATCAATTTCTTAAACTAGATGGAGGGAAGGGTCTTCTCCTAAGAAATGCGATACTAGGTTTAAGTTATACAAGAGGCTGGTCTAGATTTACATTCGTATTGGCTTCTACAAAGCTTTTAAGGCTAAACAATCTACTAAGATGGTTTGTGAAAGCTTAGAAAAAAAGTGTGAGATAGAGTTAAATAGCCTTTGACGGCATTCCAAAATGTTAAGATTGGCAAGGTCAATGATGCTAAGTTTGGTAGTGAGGATGGCTAAATTTATTGAGAACACGACAAAAATGGAACTGAGATTATTTTTATTATGTTTGAGATGAAAAATGAAGGTGATGAGACTGAAACTAAAAAGAAAAATGAACGCTTTTTCAAAGAATTAGACAAAGATAAAAATGAGAAAAAGGTGAATAGGCTATTCTCGTTTCTATGCTTGAAGCAGATAATGAGCTTTGATAGTAGATGTTTCCTAGGAATATGAAAAAATGTATATGATTCGTCCTCAATTCTTTATTCCGATTATCTCGCTTCTTAGAAATGCTGTACTTAATTTCTTGGAGTATAAGCAAGAAGTAGTTTTTATGCGGGAGCAAAATATAGATATTACTAATTTTGAATAAGAGCAAGATGTACTCCTCTCTTCTGAGAATAATTTGAGAGTGGCAAATAATAATGCTGAGGATTTAACGGTGAAGAAAAAGTTTGATAATATTCATAGAGGAGTGATTTGAGATGAAACTACATAAATTGAATAATAAAAAGCATTTATTACAATCGAACCGCGAGAGGTTAAAATATCTTACTCCTCATCTCAACCCCATTCTTCTTGAGATGTCTGCTGACTGTCTGTCTATGACAACCATATATATCAGCTAGTTCATATATGGTGCAACTATCTTTGTATTTAGCTACTATTTCAGAAATCTCCTTATCAGATAATAGCTTCTGACGAGGTTTACTAGATTTAATATCACAAATTATCTCGTCATATTTCTTCAAATTGTTCTTACAAGAATTACCAGCCTTATATTCCATTATTCTATCAGTAAGGTTTATATCAAGGACCGATAGGGCGATTGAAAGAACAGAGTTTTCACTCTGTTCTTTTTTTCTATTTAAGTTGATTTAGCAGTGAATTACTTGAATGTTTATCTTTTCTTATCAAATTAGGCATTCTCCTTTATTAAACAGTTGAAATTATGTATAATTAAGGTCAGTATTAGTCAAGGGAAAAGGATGAGTGTGATGAGTAATCAAAATACTTCGGATTTAATAGAAGCATATTTAAAGAAGATACTTGAAGAAAGCAGCAAGATTGAGATTCGCAGAGCTGAAATGGCTCATTTATTCAATTGTGTTCCGTCCCAGATTAATTATGTCATTAATACACGCTTTACGATTCAAAGAGGCTATTCAGTAGAAAGTAAACGCGGTGGTGGAGGATATATTCGGATTGCTAAGGTCCAAATTTCTGATAGTGATCAATTACTAAAACAAATTGCCAAGTTTACAGGAAATGAGCTTTCAGAAAAGGATGCACTGATTTTTATACAAAAGTTATATGAAGAAGAAGTAATCACCAAAAGAGAAGGAAATCTGATGCTCTCTGTCCTAGGTAAACAAGTTTTAGGCAAAGCAGGAAAAAGTGAAGAATATTTACGTGCTCAATTGATGCAGTCGTTTTTAGAACGCTTGAGTTACGAGGAGGAATGATAATATGGATGAATTATTTACAGAAAGTGCACGAGCGGTTTTAGCGATTGCACAAGAAGAGGCAAAATATTTTAGGCATCAATCTGTAGGCTCAGAACATTTATTATTGGCACTAGTTCTAGAACCCAACGGTATTGCAGGGAAATCACTGCGCCAATTAAATGCAGATAAGAATGATATTCGTGAAGAAATCGAACATTTAACAGGATATGGAACAGTCAAAGCATATCCTAAAGGAGCTTATTTACCATATTCTCCTCGTGCAAAACAAATTTTTGCTTATGCAGGTGATGAAGCGAAACGATTGGGTGCACCGAATATTGGAACGGAACATATTTTACTAGGTCTACTTAGGGATGAAGATATATTAGCGTCACGTATATTATTGAATCTAGGTTTAAGTTTATCTAAAATGCGTCAATTACTAATGAAGAAAATTGGGATAACTGACCCGCAAATGAGTGGTAATGTTGGACGCCGCCGTAACAATCAAGCTCAAAAAGCAGCACCTAAAGGAACTCCAACACTAGACTCATTAGCTCGTGATTTGACAAAATTAGCCCGTGAAAAAGACTTGGATCCTGTCGTTGGGCGTTCACAAGAAGTCAGACGTCTGATTCAAATTTTGAGTCGCCGGACAAAGAATAATCCTGTTTTAGTCGGTGAACCTGGTGTTGGTAAGACAGCGATTGCGGAAGGATTAGCTCAAAAAATCGTCAATGGTGAAGTTCCAGAGGATATGCAGGAAAAGCGTTTAATGATGTTAGATATGGGGGCTTTAGTAGCAGGTACTAAGTATCGTGGAGAATTTGAAGATCGACTGAAAAAGGTGATTGACGAAATTTATCAAGATGGCGAAGTGATTTTATTTATTGATGAATTGCACACGCTGATTGGTGCGGGTGGTGCGGAAGGTGCGATTGATGCATCCAATATCTTAAAGCCAGCTCTTGCAAGAGGAGAGCTACAGACAATTGGTGCCACAACATTAGATGAATATCAAAAATATATCGAAAAAGATTCTGCTTTAGAACGTCGTTTTGCTCGTGTACAAGTGGACGAGCCGACACCAGAAGAAGCTGAAGAAATTTTAAAAGGTCTACGTTCGCGCTATGAGGAACATCATGGGGTGGAAATCACAGATGATGCATTGCATGCGGCTGTTCAGTTATCTGTTCGTTATATCAATTCACGTCAATTACCTGATAAAGCAATTGATTTGATGGACGAATCATCCGCCAAAGTTCGTTTGGATTTGGCTGATGAACCTTCTGAGGTGAATAGTTTACGCATTGATATTGCTCATTTAGTTCAAGAAAAAGAAGCTGCAATTCAAGCGCAGTCATTTGAAAGTGCAGCAAGATTACGCCAAAAAGAGAAAAAAATGACACGGAAGCTAGAAAATATTCTCTTATTAGAACAAAAAGAAGCTTCTGGCTACGCTAATCGTGTGACTGAAGAAGATGTAGCGAACGTTGTTTCACAATGGACGGGTGTACCGTTACAACAATTAGAGAAAAAAGAAAGTGAACGCTTACTTGAATTAGAAAGTATCTTACATCACCGAGTAGTTGGTCAAGATGAAGCAGTTCAAGCTGTGTCACGTGCAATTCGCAGAGCTCGTAGTGGGTTAAAAGATCCAGATAGACCTATTGGCTCATTCATGTTCTTAGGTCCAACAGGGGTTGGTAAAACTGAGCTTGCAAAAGCGTTGGCTGAAACAATGTTTGGCAGTGAAGATGCCCTTGTTCGTGTCGATATGTCTGAATTTATGGAGAAATACAGCACTAGCCGTTTAATTGGTTCACCTCCAGGTTATGTAGGATATGAAGAAGGTGGTCAGTTGACTGAAAAAATTCGTCAAAAACCATATTCTGTCATTTTACTAGATGAAGTTGAAAAGGCACATCCCGATGTTTTCAATATTTTATTACAAGTATTAGATGATGGGCATTTAACAGATTCTAAAGGGCGTAAGGTCGATTTTAGGAATACTATTTTGATCATGACCTCAAATATTGGCGCAACAGCAATTCGCGATGAAAAAAATGTTGGCTTTAATGTCCAGGATTTAACTAAGGACTATGGCGCAATGCAAAAACGGATCATGGAAGAGTTGAAAAAAGCTTTCCGTCCAGAGTTTTTGAATCGTGTTGATGAAACAGTCGTCTTCCGTTCATTGGATCAAGCAGAAATTCATGAAATTGTGAAGATCATGAGCAAATCGATTGTTCAACGTTTACGAGAGCAAGATGTGAATGTAAAGATTACGGCAGCTGCAATTGAGGTAATCGGTAAAGTTGGTTTTGATCCTGAATATGGAGCGCGACCGATTCGACGTGCATTGCAAAAAGAGGTCGAAGATCGTTTGAGTGAAGCTTTACTATCTGGACAAATCCATCTAGGTGATAAGGTGACCATTGGCGCAAGTAAAGGTAAAATAACGTTGAATGTCAAATCACCTAAACCTGAACAAATTTTACAAACAATATAATCAATAATTCGCTGTGCAAAACGAATCTGTTTTGTACAGCTTTTTTCAATTGAAGTGGCTGTAGAGTATTATTTTTGTGAAAAATGAGCGTTAAAATTACTAGAGGCTATTGGAAAGTTTGTGAACCTATGCTACTATGAAACAGTTGTTAGAAGGCTGGTAAATAGAGATGAAATCATATAGAAACTAGCTTTATTTTTCAATTGATACTAGTCGGGTCCATTCAGCTTTTAAGGGAGGATACAAAATGATTGAACTTATTGCAACTGCTGAATCAGTAGAACAAGCAGAGGCGTTATTGGCAGTTGGGGTAGACACTTTATATATTGGAGAAGAAACATTCGGGTTACGCTTGCCGACATCATTTTCGCGTGAAGAGCAGCAAAACATTATTGAAATGGCTCATAGAGCAGGCAAAAAAGTGACGGTTGCACTGAATGGAATCATGCATCCGGAGAAAATGAAATTGGTACCTGAGTATTTGAATTTTTTGCAAGAAGTCAAAGCGGATCAATTAACTGTGGGAGATCCTGGCGTTGTATTTGTGATCCAGCGTGATGGAATCGAGATTCCATACATTTATGATGGTGAAACTCTAGTGACCAGTTCCAGACAAATTAATTTTTGGGCGAAGCGTGGCTCGATAGGTGCAGTCTTAGCACGAGAAGTTCCTTTTGAAGAAATGAAAGCAATGAAGGACAATTTGCTAGTTCCAGCTGAAGTGCTTGTATATGGTGCTACATGCATCCATCAATCAAAACGTCCGCTGTTGCAAAACTACTATAATTTCACAAAGAATGATGAGTCAACCAGTAAAGAGCGTGGCTTGTTTATATCTGAACCCAAAAAAGAAGAAACACACTATTCAATTTATGAGGACAGCCATGGTACACATATTTTTGCGGATAACGATGTGAATTTAATTGGAGAACTCGAAAAGCTTCATGAACATAATTACACAAAGTGGAAACTTGACGGAATCTATGCACCAGGAGAAAACTTTGTAGAAGTAGCGAAATTATTCGCAGATGCAAAAGAACAAATCAAAGTAGGTCTTTGGTCAAGCAATCAGGCACAAAAAGCAATTGAACAAATCAAAGCCCTGCATCCAGAAAACCGTGGGTTAGATATTGGTTTCTTTGATTTAGATCCAGACGAGATAAAATAAGGAGAAAAGACACATGACAAACGAACGAACACTGAAGCGTCCTGAGGTCTTAGCACCAGCAGGGACGCTAGAAAAACTAAAAACAGCTATTCATTATGGCGCAGATGCAGTTTATATCGGCGGTAACGCATACGGCTTGCGCAGTCGTGCCGGCAATTTTACAAAAGAAGATATGATTGAAGGCGTAGCGTTTGCTAATGAGCATGGAGCAAAAGTTTACGTGGCGGCAAATATGGTCACTCATGAGGGAAATCAAGAAGGAGCAGGGGACTTTTTCCGAGAAATCCGTGATGTTGGTATTTCTGCAGTAATCGTATCTGATCCGGCTTTGATTGAAATTTGTGCAGCGGAAGCACCGGGCTTACCGATCCATTTGTCTACACAAGCTTCAGCTACCAACTATGAAACACTGGAATTTTGGAAAAATGAAGGATTAGAGCGTGTTGTTTTGGCACGTGAAGTATCGATGGACGAAGTGGCAGAAATCCGTAAAAATACGGATGTTGAGATCGAAGCGTTTATCCATGGGGCAATGTGCATTTCTTATTCAGGTAGATGTACGTTGTCTAATCATATGTCAATGCGTGATGCGAACCGTGGTGGTTGTTCTCAATCTTGCCGTTGGAAATATGAGCTTTACGACATGCCTTTTGGTGGAGAACGTACAAGCTTAACGGATAAAGGTGAAGTAGAGGAAGAATTTTCTATGAGTGCGGTCGATATGGCTATGATCCAACACATTCCCGAACTGATTCAAAATGGTGTAGATAGCTTCAAAATTGAAGGCCGAATGAAGTCCATTCATTATGTTTCAACAGTAGCCAATGTTTACAAAAAAGCGGTCGATACCTATATGGAAGATCCTGAAAATTATGAATGTAAACAAGAATGGATCGATGAGCTGTGGAAAGTTGCACAAAGAGAACTTTCAACTGGTTTTTATTATCATGTACCGACAGATGAAGAACAACTATTTGGAGCGCGTCGTAAGATTCCTCAATATAAATTTATTGGAGAAGTCATGGCATATGATCCAGAAACAAAAGTTGCAACGATTCGTCAAAGGAACCATTTCAGTGTAGGCGATGAAATTGAATTTTATGGTCCTGGGTTCAATCACTTCCATCAAACAGTAGAAGTTATGTATAATGAAGAGGACGAGTCGATCGATCGAGCACCAAATCCAATGATGATTTTAACGATGCCGGTTGAAAAACCAGTGGCTGTTGGTGATATGATTCGTAAGAAGAAATAAATACTATGATTGAGGGATTCGCTATTACAGCTTATCCCTTTCATTGCAAGGAGGATAAGTAACTATGTCAAAAGAATATGATTATATCGTCATCGGTGGTGGGAGTGGAGGAATTGCTTCTGCTAATCGTGCCGGTATGTATGGCGCTAAAGTATTACTAATTGAAGCTAGTGATATCGGTGGAACATGTGTCAATGTGGGCTGTGTACCTAAAAAAGTCATGTGGCAAGCAAGCTCAATGATGGAAATGGTAAAACGCGATACACAAGGGTACGGAATGGATGTAGAAGTAAAAGGCTTCAGCTTTAAGAAGCTTGTTGAAAATCGTGAAGCGTATATTGATAACTTACATGCGGCTTATTACCGTGGATTAGATAGTAACAAAGTAGAGGTTTTAGCTGAGTACGCTACATTTATTGATGATCATACAATTGAAGCCGGTGGTGAAAAGTATACAGCACCTCATATTTTGATCGCTACAGGCGGACGACCTAAAAAATTAGGCATTCCTGGTGAGGAATACGCGATAGATTCTAACGGTTTCTTTGCTTTAGAAGAACTACCAAAACGAGTTGTATTTATTGGTGCGGGCTATATCGCAGCTGAACTTGCTGGAACCATTCATGGATTAGGTGCGGAAACTCACTGGGCATTTAGAAAAGAACGGCCATTGCGAGATTTTGATGATATGCTATCTGAAAAAGTAGTTGAACATTACCTTGAAGATGGAATGCACATTTATCCGAATTCAATACCTCATTCAATTGAAAAACTTGAGTCTGGAGAATTAGTGATTACCTTTGAAAATAGGACTAAAATTACGGCAGACAGTATTGTTTTCGGAACTGGTCGCCAACCAAATACAGATAATTTAGGATTAGAAAATACCCACATTGAATTGTCGGATAAAGGCTATGTGAAGGTTGATAAGTTCCAAAATTCAACACAGGCTGGCGTTTATGCAGTAGGAGATGTGATTGGAAAAATAGATTTGACACCAGTTGCTATTGCTGCAGGAAGAAGATTATCCGAACGTTTATTTAATGGAAAAGAAAATGAATATTTGGATTATGAAACAATCCCTACAGTTGTCTTTACTCATCCAACAATTGCGACTGTTGGACTAACAGAAGCACAAGCAAAAGAAAAATATGGTACTGAAAATATCAAAATATACAGCTCAACATTTACACCAATGTATTTTGCACTAGGCGAGTATCGCCAAAAATGTGATATGAAATTAGTTTGTGCAGGTGAAGAAGAAAAAATCGTTGGTCTACATGGTATTGGCTTAGGTGTCGATGAAATGCTTCAAGGTTTTGCTGTTGCAATCAAAATGGGTGCTACGAAGAAAGACTTTGACAATACAGTAGCGATTCATCCGACAGGTTCAGAAGAATTCGTGACAATGAGATAAAAAATAAGGATGAGGAAAAACTGAGTTTAGTTTTTCTCATCTTTTAATTTTTGATAGTTCAGTGTGATTTATTTATACAGGCAAATTATATTAGGAGTAATAGTTCAGTATGAACTTTATAAGCAGCTATGTAAAAAAATAGTTAAGAAAACTATTTTCCTTAGTACTACATTAGTGGTTTTTATGGCAGTAGGATTAGTTTTCATATTTATTGTTAAGGGGTTTAAAATGCCTCATGTAACGGTAGAAGATATAGTAATAATCCTTATTCTGGGTTTTTCATTGCCAATCATAATTCTTGGAATAGTAATAGGGTTACCACTTTTATAAATAAATTATCAGATCAATAAGTACCTTACTGAGAGTCCAAAGTTAGAGCAAGAGGAATTGTATACTGTGCTTAAAAGAGAATGTTCAGACAAAGGGGCTAAGTAGCATCTTCAAGCACGCTATAGCAATCAATTTATGGTTCTCTTACCAGATGTTATTATAAAAAGAGATGACTTTGTCATCATGCAAACGGTTTGGCACAAAGTAGTATCGAAAAGGGACCTATTATCGGGTGAAATTTAAGTTAAAAAGCGGTAAAGAGAAAGTGATTGACTGTTCTTCGACACTTAGCGTGGATGCTACCCTCAGATGGCGGTAACAAAAATAGGTTAGGCCTATCATTGATAATGGCCTAACCTATTTTAATTTGTTCGTGCAAGAATAGCCTGTGTGATTGTGAACAATTTATTTTTAGCATCAGTAGATGTTTCAGGTAATTTAGTAATACCTTTCAAAGCTTGTTGTGTATACTTTTCAGCAAGTTTTTGCGCTTTAGTGACACCGCCAAACGAATGAACAAGTTCGTAGATTTTATTTGTCTCAGTGTCTGTTAGCGCTTCTCCTTTTTCAAGGTAAGGAAGTAACGTTCTACGGCCTTCTTCTAAAGCATATAAAAGTGGCAATGAATAAATCCCTTGGCGGACATCTTCCAGTACTGGCTTGCCAATTTGTTCAGGGCTTTGGGTATAATCCAAGACATCATCGATAATTTGAAAAGCAATCCCGATATTCTCCCCGATCTGTCCACAATTTTTAGCAAACCGCTCTGAAGTTCCACTTTCGTAGGCACCGACGAAGCAACTTAATGAAAAAAGCTCAGCAGTTTTACCAGAAATATTTTCAAGGTATTGATCGATCGTCATATCAAGATTATAGCGATTATCCATTTGGCCCAATTCACCGCTCAATATTTTTTCCATACTTCTAGAATTCAGTTGAATACTCTTTAAAGATGATGAATAGTCA
>Ga0308165_1001154_pt1 | contig 38866 bp, 37 predicted proteins | sample PhyWR2_FD_201032 | JGI IMG/M metagenome (GOLD analysis project Ga0308165, IMG submission 201032) | Phyllosphere microbial communities from UC Gill Tract Community Farm, Albany, California, United States - DLSLW.R2 | ecosystem: Host-associated > Plants > Phyllosphere > Unclassified | place: USA...
GTCATGCTGATCCTGGGACTTGCTGAAACCCAGGCCAAGGAGGAAGGCGAACTGGTCAGGTTTGGCTTCATGCTGGTCTGTCTCAATACCGTATTGGTCGCGTCGGGTGCAGCGTTGCTGAGTGGATGGTTTGGATAGCAGGTGATTGGCAGGCAGACGGCCCCAATGGTTCCAACGCCCATGCTCGCTGGTCAACCCAATAAGCAATACTTATGCACCATGACGTTAAATCGTTAGATCTAATGGTCCTGAAGGGTTAAAAATCGACGCCGTAATCACCCTTACTGCGGAGGTAGTTAGCCTTGGAGGCCAGCATGTCGTTTGTCGCTCCGGTTCTTGATCCCCAAATAGCTGAAATTGCACCTGGTTTCCGAGCCCTGAGTATCTGCGTCGAAGCTTCGCCGATCGAGCACCCTCAGGTTGCTGCAATCGCACTTGAAAAAGTGTGCAAGTCGCTGGTCGCTGACACCCCGGCTTGGGCCGAGCGTCATTTGGCGGCGTGGGCCAATACGTTCAGGCAATTCGGCGCCAAACCACAGCGTACTCCGTGCTCCGGCGAGGCGTTGCGTAAGCGCGTACTGCGAGACGGCAGCCTTCCCAGCATCGATCCCATCGTCGACTTGTACAACGCCATCAGCATCAAGTACGCCCTACCCGTTGGCGGAGAAAATTTTGATGCGTACATCGGTGCTCCCCGTTTGACCATTGCCGATGGCACTGAGCTGTTTGACACAACCAAGGATGGCCGTGCAGCCAACGAGTCTCCAGAAAAGGGCGAAGTCATTTGGCGAGATGACCACGGCGTGACTTGCCGACGCTGGAACTGGCGTCAGGGCACCCGGACGCGGCTGGACTCAAACGCCAAGCGGATGTGGTTCATTCTGGAGAGTCTTCCTGAAATGCCCCTGGAGGCCCTGAGGGCTGCTGGAAATGAGCTGAGCAACGGACTTCAGCAGATGATGCCAGGGGCCAAAATTGAGTCGCAGTTGATTGAGTTCTACTGATCGCAACAACAATGTCTGGAGGTCTAGGCGCTTTTACACTTAGCCTCGTTACTGACGACTGATGCCTCGACGCGTAATGTGCTTGATCTTGTGCAGCGATTTGAAGTCGAATCAGGTCAACGAACATTGACCTGATCACATGTGAGAAACCTCAAGAATGCCGTTCGACTTCAACCATCTGCTGCTTGTGCTGACCGTCTACGTCATCGGTGCGGCCAGCCCGGGGCCCAGCAACATGCGAATCATGGGGGTGGCAATGCATCAGGGGCGGCGCCCAGCCCTGATGCTTGCATTCGGTGTTATCAGCGGCTCGTTCTTTTGGGGAGGAATGGCGGCAACAGGTATCTCGGCCGTCTTGGCGACCTATGCCCAGGCCATCATCGCGCTCAAGATTCTAGGCGGAGCTTACCTTCTTTTTCTCGCTATCAAGGCTGCTCGTTCCGCCATGGTTACGGACGAGCACTTGAGCAAAAAGTCAGCGACTGCGCCCAAAGTTTCGGGACTCAAGCTGTACAAGCAGGGATTGATGATGCACTTGACCAATCCCAAGGCTTTGCTCGGTTGGGTCGCCACAATGACGTTAGGATTGGGGCCGCAAGCATCGACGACGACTGTTGCGATTACCCTGGCTTCTTGTGGTGTATTAAGCGTCACCATTTTTTGTGGATACGCCTTGCTTTTCTCAACGGCACCGATGGTCAAGGCATATCGACTTACACGCCGAGGCATCGAGGGAACGCTGGCGTTGGTATTCGGCGTCGCAGGCATAAAGCTGCTGCTCACCCGTTCATGAGCGTGATGGGTGCAGGCAGGTCCTGGCAAGTAATGTCAGGCGTTAACATCAATCAATTCGCGCCCAAGTCGCTAAAGCTTCCCAATGTTCAAGAGGCGTAGCTGATGTATCTACCATCGCACTTCAGCGTGTCGGCACCGGAACAGCTGCATCAGCTAATGGTGCAATATCCGTTTGCCACGATCATCACCCAGGGCAGCGTAGGGCTGGATGCTAACCACCTCCCCTTCGACCTAGACACTAGCTCAGGAAAGCTTGGAACACTACGAGCCCATGTCGCGCGTGACAATCCCCTTTGGCGAGAGGTACAGCCTGATCAAGAGGTGCTGGTCATCTTCCGGGCGGGTGACGCCTATATTTCGCCTCAGTGGTATCCGAGTAAGCACGAGCACCAGAAGCAGGTTCCGACCTGGAATTACCGAGTGGTCCATGCACACGGAAAAATTCGAGTGCTCGACGATGCGAGGGCTGTTCGCGGCATCGTAGCCAAGCTGACGCGAACACATGAACAGTTTCAGGAAAAGCCTTGGAAGATCACTGACAGCCCAAAAGACTACATGGAGGACATGCTCCGAAGAATTGTCGGGATCGAGGTTGAAATAACTCGGTTGATCAGCAAATTCAAACTCAGCCAGGATGATGAGCGCCGGGACGCTCTGAATGCCGGTCAAATCCTGATTGAGCGAGGCGAACAGGAAATCGGGTCCGCGATGATCGCCGTGACTCATGGAGATCAACCTTCTTGATTTCAAGGCTGAATGGGATGACTGATGGCCTTGAGTTTGAGCACTTGAGTACCACCCGGTTGCGCACTTGCAAATTGCGAATCGCGTAGCCCCCCGTCAGGTTGCCGTGCATACGGTAGAAAGTCGCAGGCTCCGGCGCTCTGAGGTAAGCGCCACAATCGTCGATCTGGTCGTAACGTAACGCGGTGATGCGGCCACCCTCGATCGCGTCTTTGGCCAGATAGCGGCTGTCAGCGATCACCACCGCCACCGGCTCACCCACGTAGCGCACCTTGTCGACGGCGACGCACCAGTGCTCCATCGGTTGCCGTACACCCACGGGAAACGGCAGCGCCCAGCGTTTGACGTCTTCGCCAACCAGCACGCCGTGCACACCTTTCATTAGCAGCGCGTTGGAAAAGTCCACCGAGGTGATGCGAGCATGAGCGTGGGGTGAACGGATGATTGCTGCATGCAGCGTGCCTGGAGGGATCGCAGCGTCATCAGCGTAGCACCCTTGGCCACGCAACAATGCGGCGTCCTCGACGCGGGTCTGACGGGCGCCGATAGGGCCGGTCCGGCTTTCGGTAGCAGTTTGGAAACTAGTCATTTTTCGCGGCTCTTGTTGTTTTGCAGCGCGATTGCGTTAGAGCCGAGTGTGTGAGAAAGGCGCGGGAAGCGCCTTGCCCGAGGAGATGGAGTTCTGCGCCAGGGTCTGAAAATTAGCCTTAGCGTCTGATTTTCAAAATTGGGACCGCACAGCAGCGCCTCAGTGACCGACCACTACTGCGCCCGAGCGCCGGTCACCGGCGGGAAACCCATGCGCTCGTGCCTGAAGCGCGATGGTCAGACTGCCCAGCAGCAACGCCGCCAATACCCACGGAAACACCGCCACTCCCCAATGCCCAAGCAGCACGCCACCGAGCAGCCCACCTCCTGCTATCGCGCTGTTCCAGACCACGACATTCATGGACAGGGCGACATCTGCACCCTCGCCTGCTGAATCAGCCAAAGCGGTTTGTAGCAGCGTGGCGGCGCCGCCAAAGGTCAGCCCCCAGATGAATGTGCCGATGTAAATGGCCGTGGCCGAAGGCGAGAGAACGCCGAACAGCACCGAAACCACGGCAAACGTCGCGAGGCTGGCCAGTACCGTATTGCGAAGATGGCGGTCCACCAACCGTCCGGTTATCCAGATGCCCATCAGCGCGGCGACGCCAAACACCAGCAGCACCACATCCACATTGCCGGTCAGCCCGGCTTGGGACACGAAGGGCGCGATGTAGGTGTAGAGAATGTTGTGCGCCAGCATCCACGTGACCACGACTCCCAGTACGGAGCGCACGCCGGGTGTCACCAGCACGCGCCGCAGCGGCAGACGCTGCTCTGAGGTTTGCCCCGGATAGTCGGGCACCTGGATCAGCACCCAGGCGATCAATACCAACGTCAACGCCGACATAAGCCCGAATGCCATGCGCCAGCCAATCAACCCGCCCAGCCAGGTACCCATCGGCACGCCCAGCGACAAGGCGATTGGCGTACCCACCATGGCCACCGCCAGCGCACGGCCCTGGGACTCGGGCGCCACCATGCGTCGTGCATATCCGGCAATGAGGCTCCAGGCGAGCCCTGCCGACACGCCGGCGAAAAAACGCGCCACAAGGATGAGCCAATAGTTTGAAGACAGCGCAGTGACCGAGTTGAAAACCAGAAACCCGACGATGGTGACCAGCAGCACCGTGCGCCGCCGCCAGCCCTGGGTCGCGATGGTCAGTGGGATTGCCGCGATCAACGAACCCAGCGCATAGACCGTGACCATTTGCCCCGCCATGGCGGGCGAGATAGCCAGCCCGCTCACGATCTGAGGCAGCAGGCCCGCGGGCAATGTTTCAGTCAGGATGCAGATAAATCCAGTCATCGCCAGCGCAAGCAACGCCCCGTAAGGCAATGCCTTTGAGTGCGGTTCATTTCTATTCATTGGTTATCGCCCTACTTATGTATTGAGTGATACAAATATAGGGATCGAGCAAACGATGGTCAACGACTTATGTATCGAGTAGTATTTAACTCATTCGGAGGGTTCGTCTATGGCACAAATGGGACGGCCGCGCACGTTTGATCGTGACGTGGCAATCACTCAAGCACTGCATTTGTTCTGGGAGAATGGCTACGACGCCACCTCGCTCAGCCAACTCAAGGCAGCGATCGGCGGCGGTATTACCGCGCCGAGTTTTTACGCCGCCTTTGGCTCCAAGGAGCAGTTGTTCAACGAGGTCATGGACCTTTACTTGAACAGCTACGGCAAGGTCACCGACAGCCTGTTCGACACCACCCTGGCGCCCCGAGACGCCATCGAACGGACGCTACGCCGCTCCGCTCGGATGCAATGCGAGCCTGGCCATCCCAAAGGCTGCCTGGTGGCATTGGGCGCGATGAGCGCTTGCTCGCAGGAGAGTAAAATCATCTCCGCGCCACTGGTACAGGCCCGAGCGAAAAATCGTGAGGCGTTGCTGGCATGCGTGGAACGCGGCATCGCTTTGGCTCAACTTCCGGCAGAGATTGATGCAGTCGCTCTCGCCACGGCGTTCGATAGTTTTTTATTGGGATTGTCGACGCTGGCGCGAGATGGGGTGTCGGCGGATTCGTTGGACGCTGCGGTGACGCGCGTCATGATGTTGTGGGATGCGGCAGGGGCTGCAGGAAGGCGGCAATAAAAATAGAGCGAACGCTGTCGTCCAACTCTTGATCGACGAACCGGTCTATTAGTGTGCTGCCACTGCTCATAACCGTTCCTATCCAGTACGGGAAGGCAGTCTGAATCACACCATCCCGAACATTTACTTTTATTTGTGCCATCTACCGCAGCACTTATTCCTTTTGCACCGGCAACCAAGCCTCCTCCAACCAGCGCTTCTCCTGCAACCCCTCTTCAAAAACAGAGCCCAAGAACTTACCAATCCACCCCAAAGGCACAGGCACGAGCGGCCCGACTATCAGGGTATCTTTTCACGCACCTCATAACTCACATTCGGTGTTTTGCTCCAATCGTAATCATCTACTCCGTAATATGACGTTAGAATCTTTTCCAGTCGCAGGTTATCCGCCTGTCTGTACATTGGCCCCAGGCCGCCACCAACTCCTTTTGCACCTATTTATTTTTATGGACTAATGAAAACGTGGTCTGTTCACTATTTTTACCGAAGGGACCAGTCATGCATTGATATAAACTTGATAATTTGTTCTGGTGCATCTTCCAAGGAAGCTCTGTAGTCTGTAACAAAACTAACCCCCGTCAATATATTTCCACTTCTTCTTAGAAGGAAGTCATCGTCCGCATCATTAAACAAAACATCAAACTCCCTTTCTAAGCTCCGGAGATTATCCCCAACGCTTACACCACTGAACTGTCCACGATACCCTTCACCTACGGCAATGCGATAAAGCCTTCCGCTATTTTCGAAGTACAGGGAGACCGCCTCATTCATAAATCGATATGAAATCAAAAGCTCATTGCCGAAACCGATCTTTCTCTTAATTCCGACCCAAGAGTTATTTTGAAGGAGAATATCACGAACAGGTACTTCCGGCCCGTACCACTCAACCACCCCAACCTTTTCGCTAACATTGGGAAACGACTCACCTAAAGAGAATCCCGCTGCTGACATACCTGGCACAAGGTCAGAGTACAAATCAGGGAATAAATTTCTCATAGATCACTTCCACCTCTTCCACTCACCGCCCTCATACTTCAGGCGATTTCCTTGAGTATCGTAGTATTGTTGATAACGCGTGATAGTGCCCGGACTAAAATCAGGCGACGGATCAATTACCCGAATTTCTATATTTTTATTGCCCACCTTCTCCGCACTAACAAGCTTATAGTACGGACTATCACCGTGGGTTCCACCGCCCGGATGGAACTCTATCTCTTTTATTGTCGGGTGTCCTTCAACCTTAAAGGCCTGTGCTTTACCTGAAGTGCCAGCCAATGGCGCTTTCGGCGTAACGCTCGCACCATCAAGCGCTAGCGACTGCTTGATATCATCAATCGATCTACCCCACATGCTCGACGGCGATTCAGCAATATTTCGAGGAATCCCTGCTTGGGCGGCCAGATCGTCTCTCCACCCAATACGCGTAATTGCAGAAGTAGCCGGCACTTCAGCTGCACCAGTTACTTTTGTACCAACTTATTCGTGAGAAGCCAAATTCTTAGTCGCCTGATGCAAAGCAGTCATAAGGTCCTCAAATTTGAGATTCCATTTGCCCCCCTCAACAGGGGGATAAATTTCTATTTCAATTGGTCTTCCTGGCTCATGTGATACCTCAGCCAACTGATTCGCGCCCGCCCAAATCTCGAATACACAATTCTCTCGATCTGGGGGGCTTGTTATCACAGTAGATAAAAGACTCATGGCTTCGGCGGCTCCAATAAACCAATAAATTTTCCATTCGAATCGTAGCGAAGCCCACGCCCATCGGGGGCAACCACATCCATGACCTTCCCAAATCTACCGGTGTCCTTATAGGTTACGGTGGTCGCCGGATTGCTCAAGATCTCGTCAGCTATTTTTTGACCTTGGGCGTTGATTTCAGAAGGGCTTCCTTTAACGCTAGGAAACGCACTGCCTTCACGACTGCCGTGTTTTTGGAGTGCTCGACCAGCTAACGAAAGTTGTCCTGATTTATCGGCAGGATCAAGCAGTTTTCCTGCATTCGACAAATCATCAATGTTTTTCCCAGCGAACGTACTACCTTTTACACCGACACCCAAGCTTCCCCCAACCAGCGCCTCCCCTGCAACCCCTCTTCCAAAAACAGAGCCCAAAGCCTTACCAATCCACCCCAAAGGCACAGGCACGAGCGAGCCGACTGCCAGGGCATCTTTTGCTCGCTTCGCGTTGTCGGCACTGATCCAGCGCTGCGTTTCAGGATCTTTCAAGTCCAGGTTGGCGCCATTTGCAATACACGTAGCGTCACCACACGGCATGAAACGTGGGGTGAATGCCTCTCCATCTACAACGACAGGAGTGCGGAAACCACCTTGAGCATCCAGCACACGCCCTGAGAGACGATCACGCACCTCATCACTCACACTCGGTGTTTTGCTCCAATCGTAATCAGGTGCAACGGGGAACGCCGCCCATGCGTAGTTACTGTTCGATGACAGGATATAAGCTACAAGCTCAAGGTCGATTTTTGCCAATTGCTGGACGTACTGGCCATTACCCAAATCCAGCCATTTTCCCGAGGTGTCGTAGATCCCATCCTTGGTAGCGACCATTTGACCCGCATGAATGTCTGTTCCCTTCACTGCAGAGAGACGGAGCTGTTCCTCGATTTGCTCAGCGGTGTACTTCCCACCACTGCGCGCAGCCAGCTGTGCGGCTACTTCCTTGTCTTCTTTATGCAACTGCCTGTTGTACTGCGAAGCATTTTTTGCAACCCAGGCAGCCTTGTCTAGTTGGCTTGCATCGACATCTTTTTGCGCCGTAGCGGCCAACACGCCAACAATCTGGGAACTCATGGTCAAAAGGTTTTCATCGCCTTTTACCAGATTGTCCAGATGCCCAATTAGCGCTTCATTCGCTCCTGCCGCCATGGCGCCTGTCTTGAAGTCTCCGCCAGTCACCTGTGCCAGCAAGCCGCCCACCATTGCGTGAATAGCGGTCTTTTGCACAGAACCGTCGTCGAATACGCCTTTTGTGTGTTGGCCTACTGCATTGAAACTGGCCGCAGCCAAAGTATTGAACAAGGCCGTCTTCAGGGCGTCACTTGCACTTGCGCCTTGTCCGAGAGCTTTTCCCAATAATGCAGACGTTTGGCCCTGCAATATTTGATTAGCCGCAAACCGCCCAATCCCTTCTGGATTGCTCAGGTCGGCGATGACTTTTCCTGTAGAAGTCGTCGTTGTTTTTACAAGGCCATCGAAAACACCCGCCGTTAAACCAGCTGTCGCCCCCGAGATCACATAACCCTTGATCGCATTCGAGGACGTCACGTCTTTGAATACCGCCCCGAGGTTGCCTCCATTGTTGATAAAGCTGGTTGTCGCATTCGTCGCAGCACCCGTAGCTACAGCGGCAAGTCCTGCGGCCCCGATTGTGCCCATACTGGCGGTCATGGCACTCAATGCCGCAGGCCCGACAACAGCCGCCATGACAATCGCGATGATCAACTGCGAAGCCGGCCCTAATCCCGAGTTGCTGTACTTGAACGACTCATGGATTTCCTTGACCTGCCTCCAGTCCACATCCCCCCTTGCCTCGGCCTGCTTGAGCCAAGCCAATTGCGGATCCGCCTTGACCATCGCATCGATGGATTGGCTAACCGTTTCCTGAGTGACCTGCTTGATATCAATCTTCAGGCCTTCAACCGCCTTGATGGTGATATTGCCAGCAGCGACCATCTGAGTCTGGCGAAACGTCTCGTCGGTATTGCCTTTGCCTTTGGATGAGGTCCAGAAAGCGTCGTCATCACTCTTTGTATGGCTTTCATCATGAAGGTCTTTCACCCCCTCAAAAAGAATCGAGCCACCACTATCGATAACGATGTCCTTGCCGCTGTCGAGCTTGGCCACCTGATAGTGCTGATCGCCGCCACTGGCTAAAGTCAGGTTGCCACCAGTCGTGATTTCACTACCGATATAGATGTTTTTCGTCACTTCATCGTGTTGGGTTTCCTTCGCCCCAAAACCGCCCTTCTTCTTTTTATCGAGCAGCGAGTAGTCCGTGTCCTGTGCGGCGAGGATGTCGAGCCGGTCACCTGCTACCAGATAAGCTTCATCGCCAGCATTAATCCGACTGGAGATCACGGCCATGTTCTGGCCGGCACTCAGCTTCACATCCCCCCCCGCCGTGACGCTGCTCATCACCTGGCTGACGTGATCTTCCTGAATCTTCAATTCTTTGCTTTTGAACAGTGAGTGTTGCTCGTCTGCAGCGGAGCTGATGGTGAGGTTTTCGTCGGCGTCGAGGCTCAGATCGCGCTTCGCATCGACATCACTGGCGATGACCGCTATGTCCCGCCCCGCTTCGGCCGTCAGATCACGCCCGGCGCCCAGACTTGAGCCGAGCTGCGTGGTGTCATTGCTGGTGTAGTTGCCACCCTGCGCGACGCTGTTGCTGACCTGAACGGAGGAAAGATTGATATCTCGCTCCGCGCTCAAGCTCATGTCCTGACCGCTTTGCAGCGCACCACCAATGATGTTGATGTCCTGCCCCGCCTTCACGCTCAGGTCATTACCCGCCTCGATCCGCGCGGCGCTGTCCGCAAAGTCCCGGCGCTCCTGCCGGGTATATCCACCGCCGCTACTCTGATGGGTCGTCACGGTCCGTTCGTTGATCACGTCTCCAGTGATCGCGGTAAGACCGACATCACGCCCGGCAATGATGCCCCCAGCACGGTTCACCAGATTGTTGCCCGCCAACAGATCCAGTCGCTTGTCCGCCTCCACCAGGCCGCTGTTGACGATGTCCTCCCCTGCCACCGCCGACAGATTGTTGCTAGCCCGCAAGGTGCCGACGTTGTTCAGGGTTTTCCCGGCGATCAGGCTGACGTCGTTGCCTGCAATCAGGGCCCCGGTCGGGGCCAGACGATTGTCGGTATGAGCCAGGTACAGCACCGGCACCAACACCTCTTCGCCGTTTACTTCATGGCTTTCCAGCCAGACGATGTCGTGGGTCAACGCGGCGACCTGTTCCGCCGTCAGGCTCACGCCCACCGAGAGATTGAGTTGTTGCTTGCTCTGGACGGCGTTATCCATGAGGTACTTGAACAGTTTCTCGTCGCTGTCCTGTCCGTCGATGAAGCGTTGTCCCGTGCGGGCAGTGACCGCCTGCTGGATCATCCGCTGCTCATAGAACCCGTCACCCAGGCGCTTGGCGCTGGTGTCAGGGTCATAGCCGAGATTGCTCAGCAGGTAATCCGAACTCATGAACTGCTTGAGGTCGGTCAGCGCGGGGTTGGTTTCGATCAGGTATTTGTGCGGTTTGGATTGCGCCGATTTGTCAGGCAGCCCCGCAATCGCCAGAGGGCTGGGTGCGGTGGTCGCACTGGAGCCCTGGCTGCTCAAACGGAACAATCCGTTCTGATGGGTGGGCAAGGTGAAGCCCGACAGGGCCACCGGGTTGACCTGCTGTTGAGCCACTTCCGGTGGAAGCTGGGCGTTGATGAAGACAGGTGTCGAGTAACCGTTGCCGGCGCTGGTGTCGGCCTGGGTTTGGCCCGCCCCAACGTAGGCATAAAACGATCGCACCACACCGTTGTCGAGCGTCTGACCGGCATTGAGAGTGGCGTTGCCACCCGCCTGAATGACCGCGGCGAAGGACTGATCGCCATTGGTGACGGTGCTGTTTTGCGCAAGCAGCACGCCCATCCATCCCAGGAAGGCGCTCAGGTCAGACGCAAACGAGGCCGATGGGTTGGGGTTGTTTCGAGCGTTGAAAACATCCGCCAGGGCGGCGGCATTGCCAGTCTCGTTGACGAAGCTCCAGTACCGGCGAACGGTGTGGATTTGCTGGTTTTGCAGTCCCTGGTTCTTTATGGTGCCGGCATTGATCTGAAGGTTACCGGCGGACGCCACGGTGCTGCTGGTGTTGGTCAATGTCTGGGTGTTGATCAACAGGTCCGCGCCGCTGCTCAGGCTGGACGAAGCACTGCTTTTAGTGACCTTCAGGCGATCGGTTTCATAGATTTCCCAGAGGCCATTGATACGACCACCGCTGCGAGCATCGCAGCCAGCGCCTGGAATCTGCTCACACGGTAGACGGATGATACGGGTCGCCGTTTTTTCATTCGGGGTGTATTCCAGCACGTCCATCACGTTGTTGACGGTGCTGGCTGCAATCGTCATTGGCCCCAGGCTTTCGATACCTCCCGAGCGGTTATCCAACAGATCGGCCTGGACCTGGGCCGCGTCCTTGGCAATCAGCATCGAGCCCAGGCTGTACACCTGGGCATAGCGGTTGGTGAAACGTGTGGCCAGCAGCTGCGCGTTACCACCGCTGGAGATAAGCCCGTGGTCGTTAAGCAGTGTTGTGGTGTTGACGAGCAGGTCTTTACCGCTGCCCAAGGTACCGCTGTTATTGATGTCGCCAGCCTTCAGGGTCAGGTTGTTACTGGAGGTGATTCGCCCAGCATTGGCCAGCAAATCATCGACATCGATTATGGTTTCGCTACCACCTGCGATGCTGCCAGTGGCCTGCAAATCCATACTGCTGGCATGCAAGTCCAGGTTGCCGAGACTGCTAAGTCGCCCCTTTCCTGCATAGTTTCCCGTCAGGACAAGATTGAGCGTCCCGTCACTGCCGATCAGCCCATCATTGCGCCAATCGGTGCCTGCACCTTCAAGGTGAGTGGCAGCCAGCAACTGTCCCGTGCTGGTCTGGGTCAAGTGCTTGACGTTGACGGTCAGGCGCTCGGCCTGGATCGAGGTGCTGTTGGTCCACGTGTCGGTGTCCAGGGTCAGATCGCCCTGCGTCACCAGGCGACCGCCAACATCATTGAGGTTGGCCATGGAAAGACCAAACACCCCGCTCCCTGCATGCAACAAGCTACCGCCTTGGTTCTTGAAGCCTGTGGCCTCGATACTCAGGTCGGTGTTGGCGGTTTCCAGGCGACCGGCGCTGTTGTCGAACGTGCCACCGATACTGAAACGGGTTTTGTCGGTAACGCCCATCGCGCGCAACTGGCCGTTCTGGTTATCGAGGCTGGCGGCGGTGGTCGCCAGAGTGCTCAGGCTTTCGATCAGGCCATTGCGATTGTTCAAGGCGCCTTGCAGGTTCAAGCCAATCTGGCTGGCGCTGATCTGGCCGTCACTGTTGTCCAGATCCCCGGCGTCAACCTCAAGCAGGGTTTTCGCATACGCCGAGCCATTTCGGTTGTCGAACGTGCCGTTGACGGCGGTCTCGACACGAACCCCATCGTTCAACGCGGCGACGCGGCCACGCTGGTTATCAAGGTTGGCGGCCTTGACGGATAGCTTGCCTTCCTTGGCCACGATCTGGCCGTCCTGGTTGCCGACGTCTGCCGCAACCTCCACGTGCAGCGCTTGCTTGGCTTGCACCTGCCCCTTGGCATTGGCGAGGCTGCCGGCACCCAACTCCAGTTCGCCATTACGGCTGGCGATGAGCCCTGCGTTTGTATTGTCGACGTGACCGCTGGCGGTGATCAGCAGCTTGTCGCTGGCCGCCAACGTACCCTTGGCGCTGTTATCCAGCTCGCCAGTGAACAGGCTAAGCCAGCGCTGACTGGACAGCTCACCCCCCTGATTATCAACCCGTTTGCTTCGCTCGATCAGCAGAGGGCCAGCACTGGACAGTCGTCCCTGGGTGTTGATGAGAGCGCCCAAAAGGTCGAGGGTGATCGCCTGCTGGCCGGTGAACGTACCTTGGCTGTTGTTGAGTTCGGTGCCATTGAACGCCAGGTCGCCGGACGCGTTGACCGTGCCGTCGACGTTGTTCAACGCCATGGTATTCAAGGTCATGGCCGCACCGCTGCTCAGCAACCCTTCCGCCGAGTTGTCGAACAGACCACTGACGGTGATGGTCTGGTCAGTGGTGCTGGAAATGTTGCCCTTGGCGCTGTTGTCGACACTGCTCGCGGTGATGGTCAGGGCTTTCTGACTGACCACGGCACCTGCGGCTTTGTTGACCAGCGCGTCGCTCAGTTGGATACCAACATCACCACTTCGGCTGGACAGCGTACCGCCGTTGCTGTTGTCCAGATACGTGCCTGTGATGGTCAGCTCTTGCCAGCCGGAAACGAGCCCGCCCTGGTTGTTAATCGCGGCGCTCGCGCTGAGGTCGAGCCCCATTTGCGCCATCAGTGTGCCGCTGCTGTTGTCCAGAGAGCCCAGGATCAACGTGGCGTTACCCTGGCTGGACACTTCGCCTGCGGTGTTGCTCAGGTGCCCCAGTGTGGCTTCGACCTGGCCCTGTCCTTTGATCAGGCCCCCTTGATTGTTGAGGACCTTATCTGCGGTAAGACTGAGGCGGTCTGCGCTCAGTACCCGCCCCCGATTCTGGTTGTCCAGAGTGGCGGCATTGACGGTGACCTGGCGCTGCCCGCTTAACGTGCCGCCCTGGTTGCTCAGCGCCTGCTGGGCAGTGACTGTGAGGTCGCGACTGGCGACCACACTTTTACCGGTGTTGTTAATCGACTGCGCAGTGAGGCTGACATCCCCCTTGGCATTACGGCTGTTGTCAGCATTGACCCCGGCTTCGATGACACCGTTGTTGGTTAACGTTCTACCGGCATTCAGGGTCACGCTGTCCCGTGCAGCAATGGAATGAGCGATGTTGAGGTCAGTCTCGGTTTGCATGTCGACACGGGTGCCGGCATACACCGCACTCTGCGCGTCAAGGCTCACGGCCTTGACGTTGACTGCACCCGCTGCCGACGTCTGCGCCAGGCTCAGATGGCCGTTGGCATCGATCTGGATATCACCGCCACTGGCAGCCAGGCTGCCAGCGACTTTCACCCCAACCCCGGCCTCGGTGCCCACCAGCCTGATCGCCCCGGCGTACATGCCGCCCAACGCGGACGAGTCGATGGCCAGTTGTGGTTTGAGGCTGCCATCGTCGGCACGGGCAGTGGCGTTCAGGGTCTGGGCGTTGACGTCGTTACGGCCGGCGACGATGGTCAGGTTGTTGGCTTGAATCTCGGCATTGATCTTCGCGCTACGGGTGATGATTTCGAAGTGATCGACGTTGGTTGCGTTGAGCCCGGCGCCTTCGATCGCAACGCTGCCCTGATCAACTTGAAAACGCTCCAGGCGACCGCTGCCATCGAGTACCGGTTTACCCGTGGTCAGCGTCGCACGTGGCGTGTTGATGAAGCCGCAACCGTTGCAGGTAATGCCGTAAGGGTTGGCGACGATAACCCGCGCCGACTGACCCGCCACCTCGGTGTAGCCGCGCAACTGACTCGGGCTGCCACCGACCACTTCGTTGAGGATGGTCTGCGCCGAACCGCTGTTTTTCAGGTGCGGGTTGCCGATGATGATGCCGCCCAGTTGTGTGGCTGAGGTCTGGGTGGAACCGTTGTTGAGGATCACGCCTTGGGCGCCGACGTTGTAGTCGACAAATTGGTTGTGCGACAGGCCGCTGCCATTGGGCGTGGCAATGTTGACGATCGGCACTCCATTGCCAGCATGGTCCAGCGTAGTGCCCGGCGTGGCAACCACAATGCCCTCGGCCTGCGCCCACATCGGTTGCCAGAACATGACGTTGGCCAACAGGAACGCCAAGCCACGCTTGGGCATACCCCAGAAACGTTCGCGGCTATTCACCTGCGAGGAAGGTTGACAAGCGAGGAAGGTAAACGGGCGAACGTCCATGTTGGTAATCTCGTGCAGCAATAGTTAGAGGAGGAAATCCACGCGAAAATAGATCGGCGCTTCACGCTCGGTCAGGACGGCCGGGCGCTCCAGGGAATGGGCGAAGGTGACACTGGCGGCCAGATGCTCACCACGGGCAAACACTTCCAGCGAATTGCTCGACATGCGTCCGTGCTGGTCGGCGTTGTAGCGATCGCCACGGATCACGCCATGGTCGTAACCCAGGCTGGTGCCGTATTCGGTGAAGACCGGACGCAACCAGGAAAGCGTCACCGGGCGACTCCAGCGAAGGTCGTTGCGCCAGTAGCCGCCGCTGTCGCCGGACAAGGTTTGGTCCTTGTAACCACGAATGGACGATTGGCCGCCCAGGCTTGTGCGTTGCGGGCTGAACAGCACGTCTTCGCTGCGTTGACCGGTCATCAGGCTGGTGAAACTGAACGACTCGCCCCACAGCTCGAAGGGCTGCAAATAACTCGCAGTGGCGGTGTACTTGCGGTAACGGGCGTCCGGTGCACCCGGGAAGGACTCCCCTTTTCCCTGCGCATCAAAGGCGCCGATGCCTTGTTGCATGCCAAGATCAAGGTTGACGAATGCGCCGCCAATACGCCGTCCGTGGTTGATACCGAACTGGGCTTCGCTGATGCGGTTGCTGCTGAGTTTGAGTTTGCTGTCTTCGATGAAGTTGTTGCTGCGCAGGTAGGAAAGCCCGGTATTGAGCGAAGTCTTGCGCATGGCATCGCGATGAATGACCCGCTCGATACGCAACTGATGGTTTTCACTGTCGCCGGTCTGCTTGAAGTTAAAACCGTTGGCGGCGATCTGCGAGCGGTACTCGCTCTGGCTGTAGGCGTAACTGAAATTCCACCAGCCCCACGGCAAGTTGTAATAGAGCATCGCGTTGTTGGACGTGTGCTGGTGATCGGTCATCGCATCGTGACCACCGCGCAGCAATAACTGATCCGCCAGGCCCAGCGGGCTGTCCCAATCCAGGGTGGTGTTCCACTGCTGCTCGCCAGTGCTGCGCTGCCCGCCGTTGTTGCGTGACAGGCTGACACGCCAAGGTTTCTGCGGGTTGTTCTTGACCAGTATCTCGCTACCGCCCACGTTCTGGCCGGGGGCCAGTTCCATCTGTGCCTGATTGGAGGGCAAGCGGTTGAGCTGATCGACCATCTGCTCGATTTCACGCAGGTTGACCAGCGCTCCCGACCTGCCAGGGAAAGCCATGGCCAGCTCACGGTCGGACAACTGGCTGCCGTCCGCCCCTTTCAGCCCCTCGAGTTTGCCCTCGACCACCAGCACCAGCAGATGCCCGCCCGACATATCCTGCTGCGGCAAATAGGCGCGGCTGGTAACCAGGCCTTTTTCGATGTAGTGGTCAGTGATGACCTTGAGCAATTCATTGAGCTGGCTGACGCCCAGGCATCGGCCGATGTAGGGCTCAAGCAGACGGTTTTTTTCGCGCAGGGAAAGACTGTCAGCGCCCTTGAGCTCAATGTTCTTGATGGGGAAACAACGCGTGTCACTTGGCGTCGTCGGGCCGTCGGGTTTGACGGATTTGCCCGGTAACTCCTTAAGTTCTTCAAGGCGTCGACGTTGTTCTTCAAGCAGCCGATCCTGGCGTTCGCGTATTAGATCGGTGTCACCGGGCGTGGGAGCGGCATTGACTTGAAGTAGGGGAAAACAGAGCACAGTCAGGCACACCCCCACCGTAAGGACGGGTGATTGCATAATCGATCCCTCGAAAACTCAAACTGATAGCAAAATAGTGGCGCGATGTTAATGAGCCATCATTTTGGCGTCAACGTACCCTCGCGCTTGCGGTGAGCGCTCACGGTGGGGAGCTGGCAGGGTCGAGCGCCGTCAGGAGGGACTGATCTGCAGAACGCAGAAAATAAGGTGAATCACAGGCCCCGATCAGAGGCGTGAACAGACATGTAGCGAGCTTGACGCTTGGCAATCCTTGCATGGGCTGAGCTCCAAAAAATGAACTCGCAGCTTAGAGATGAAACCTCGCGCGGACCAGAACGCGTCAGCCTCAAAATGTGACGAGTACGCCCTGACCAGAGCGGATCACTCTGGACCACAAGCGTCACTTTGATGAGGCGATCCGCCCCTTAAAAAACTGACCACCCTATACGAGCACTCAGCAATTCCAGTGCCGCCATCCCGGCCAACGAGTTACCTGCTGCATTCAACTCAGGCGACCACACGCATACGGTGAATTGACCCGGGACGATCGCCACAATCCCTCCGCCCACTCCACTTTTGCCTGGCAACCCAACGCGGTAGGCGAAATTTCCTGCCTCGTCATACAGCCCACTTGTCGCCATGATCGAATTGACTTGCTGGGTCTGGCGCCGGGTCAGTATCTGCTCGCCACTGTGGATGCAGAATCCATCGTTGGCCAGAAAGCAAAATGCTCGCGCCAGATCGAGGCAGTTCATCTGTAACGCGCAGTAATTGAAATAACTGCGCAGCACCATCTCGACCTCGTTATGAAAGTTGCCAAATGACTTCATGAGATAAGCCATGGCGGCATTGCGTGAGCGGTGCTGATACTCCGAGTCGGCCACGCGGGCATCGATCAATACCTGAGGATTGCCCGATAGCCTTCGTACGAAATCGCGCATCGACAAGGTGGGTGCTGCGAACCGCGACTGGTTGATATCACAGATCACCAACGCCCCCGCATTGATGAATGGATTGCGTGGCCGTCCGCGCTCGAACTCCAGCTGAACCAGCGAGTTGAACGGCTGGCCTGAGGGTTCATGACCCAGGCGTTCCCAAATGGCTTCGCCGGAGTGACCAATCGCCTGAACCAGGCTGAAGACCTTGGAGATGCTTTGCACCGAAAATGGCACCAGCGCATCGCCAGCGCAGTGATAGCTGCCGTCGTTGCCATAGACAGCGATGCCCAGTTGCTGCGGCGGAACGTCGGCCAGTGCAGGAATGTAGTCCGCCACTTTGCCCCTGCCGATCAAGGGGCGCACTTCGTCAAGAATCTCGTCCAACAGCGTTTGCATGAAAGGCCCTGTCATGAGTCCCCCGTCCACACTGCGGGGGTAGCATCCTTGACGAAGGATTGGTAGGAAGGATCACACATGGCGTCAGCAAACGGCTGCCATTGACCACTGGCATCATTGATGGCTTTGAGGTGGATCCCTGCGACTCATTTACCGCCCGTTACATCCAGGAATGTGCCGGTGACGAAGGATGCCTCCGCACTCGCCAACCATAGAATCGCGCGAGCCACTTCCTCAGGCTGTCCGCCCCTCCCCATGGGGATTGAGTCCTTGACGCGATCGACCCGTCCCGGCTCACCGCCACTGGCATGCATTTCGGTATAGATATGTCCGGGGCGAATACAGTTAACGCGTATGCCCTCCCGTGCGACCTCCTTGGCAAAGCCAATGGTGAACGTCTCCAGGGCTCCCTTGGACGCCGCATAGTCGACGTACTCATTGGGACTTCCCAGGCGCGCGGACGCCGATGAAACATTGATCACCACGCCGCCCGGGCCATTGTGACGGTGAGACATGCGCTTTACCGCCTGTTGAGCACAGAGTATTGGCCCAATGGAATTGACCGCAAAGACGCGCTGCATCCGCTCGAATCCGAGGTCTTCCAGACGTGACTGAAGCGCCAGTACCCCGGCGTTATTGACCAGGACGTCGATGCGTCCGAACGTGCGATCGATGGCCGCGAACAACTCGGCCACCTGCTGGGGGTCCGCGCTGTCGGCCCGCACGGCCAACGCCTTGCGCCCAAAGGCCTCGACATCCGCGACCACGGCCAGCGCTGCGGGTTCGTTGGTAACGTAGCTGATAGCAACGTCATAACCCCTTTCGGCAGCCAGTCGGGCAGTTGCAGCCCCTACTCCCCGACTTCCACCCGTGATGAGAATCAGCGGTGCCTGCGAGACATTGACCATTAAACATTGCTCCTGAGCCGTTGGTTGTATCAGCCGATGATGAGAGTGCCGCTGGCGATCACGACGCACGCCAATATCCGTCCTGGAGTGAGCTTTTCACCGAGGAACACATAACCGATCAACGCCGCAAACAGCACGCTGGTTTCGCGCAATGCGGACACCGCCCCCAAGGGCGCTTCGTTCATGGCGTAGATGACCATTGCATAAGCAAGCAGGGAGACCAGCCCACCGACCACAGCGGTCACTGTTCCGGGCCGGGCGGAGAATAAGCTGCGGGCGTCACGCAGACCGATGTAGACCACGGGCATCAACACGCCCCACAGGGCGCACATCCACGCGGTGTAGGCAAGCGGCGCACCGGAGAGCCTGGCGCCGATGCCGTCGACCACGCTGTAGGCCGCGATAAAGCCGCCCGTTCCCAATGCATAGGGCAGGCTGGGAACCGAGAGAGTGCGCCCTCTGAAGGCCAGCGAAATAATCCCGCCTGACACCAGCGCAATGCCCAGCAACTGGCCAGGCGTGATGATTTCTCCGGCAAAAACGGCTGCACCCAAGGTGATCAGCACCGGCGACGAACCCCGTGCAATCGGGTAGATCTGCCCCAGGTCACCGACTCGGTAACTGCGCACCAAAAACAGGTTGTAGCCCACATGCAGCAACCCGGAAAGCACTGCGTAACCCCAGCTTTCAATCGCGGGGGCCACCATGAACGCCGCGGCGACGACACTGGTGATGGCGATGGCAAGGCACATCACCGTCATGGACCAAAGCCGATCGGCGCCGCTGCGCAGCAGTGCGTTCCAGCTGGCGTGCAGGAGCGCGGCGAAAAGGACGAGGACGATGAGATGAATAGGCATACGCCACTCTAGGCAATTCGGCGCAGGGGCTAAAGCGAAGTCTCCTCATCGAAGCATGAACGGATACTCATGGCTCACTGTTCTACTTGTTGAACTTTCAGTGCCTCATTGACCAGCCATTGGCGAAAGCTGACGATGTGCGGCTGCGATTCAATGCCCTTGGGGCACACGAAGTAGTAAGCAAGCGGTGAAGGAAGCAGCACATCAAACAGCCGAACCAGACGGCCATCGCTGATTTCCTTCTCGACATGGCCGCTGCGCACCAATGCAACCCCTTGGCCGAGCAACGCCGCCTCGACCGTCATGTTGGTATCGCCAAATCTGACGCCTTCCTGGAGCGGCAAATAGGCCAGCCCGACCGCTTGAAACCACTCCTCCCACTTGGGCACCAACTCGGCACCGTCCCGAGTCAGCAGCGGAAAGTGCAACAATTGCGCGGGGCTCTGCGGTGTCCCAACACGCCGCAGCAGTTCGGGACTGGCCACAGGAAATACCTGCTCGCCAAAAAGGAACTCCGAGTGCAGGCCCGGGTAATTGCCCTTGCCGAGTCTGATCGCGACATCAGCCTGCCCCTGAGCGAAGTGGATGATTTTGTCGGTGGTGTCCAGCGAGACCAGCAGCTCGGGATGCTGACGAGAAAGACCGGGCAAGCGTGGCAGCAACCATTTGAGCGCGAACGAATAGGTGGTGCTGACGCTGAGTCGGACCCTGCCTTTTTGCTCGCGCAAATCGCCGAGCGTCGCCTCAAGGCTGATGAAAAACTCCCGCACGATGGGCGCCAGCGTAGCCCCCGCTGCCGTGAGGCGTAACGCCTTGCCACGCTCGAACAACTGCACGCCCCAAAGCGCCTCGAGATGCTTGAGCTGGTGACTGACGGCGCTTTGAGTAACATGCAACTCCTGTGCGGCCGCAGTAAATGTCGGGTGGCGGGTCGCAACTTCAAAAGCGCGCAGGGTCGCGGTGGGCGGCAAGTCTCTCATGGGGGGCGTTGTCCGGCGAGTGATCGGAAAAAGAGCGTGCATGAACGTTAGCTCATGCAGCAACCAAACTCACTGTAAACATCGCATCCCTGATGGGGGCTTGCCACCGGTGCGAGATGCCGCACGATTCAGTACGCCCTCTCGCACCAGTACACTTACAGCGGTGCCATGAGTCGCCAACCGTACCTTCAGAAATCAGTGATGACTGTCCCGGCGATACTCTCGGCAAATGCACTACCCAATACCGTGGCAGGGGTTGTAAAACCTGACTGACGCTCGCCATTCAAAACCCGCTGCGCAGCTTCCACTGCCGCCAGCGGTGTGTAGGAATAGCCGTTTACGGTTTCTATCACTGACCGTGCGGTGACACCATCCGCCCCGGTGACTTCGACCACGGCACGTGCTCGATGAGCACTCCTTTCTTCTGCTGAAGGGCCATCAGGTAGTTGTGACAAGTCACCCTCTGGAAACGCGGCATCTGAGATATGCACGAACATCGCAATATTCGGAATGCCGACTGAGTGCCAAGCGGTCACCAGGTCACCGAATGAAAGCGGTGCGCAAAGGACTGAACCCTGACCAAAATCAAAATGACGGGGTGTGGCATCAGGTGTCGCGACGATCTCGCCATCGACCCTGGCGAGCACACCTGCACCGATGATTTCGCTGACACTCATGGCTGAGCCCCTGGACATCGATCCTGGCACCTGGATCGCGATGTTTAACGCTAACGGCTGCTTGACACGCTTGGCAACACGCACCGCGAGTGCATCGGTGGGAACAACGTCCCAGCCGACACCCGGCAACAACATGACCTGATTGGCAGCGGCGGAAGCACCAAGTGTCTCGGCTAACCGGTACACATTGATCTCGGCAGTGATGTCCAGGTAGTCGACACGAGCCTGGATACAGGCGTGCATCAAGTCCTCAGCCGTGTGCGCAAAAGGGCCCGCAAAGTTGAGCAGCAACGAGATGCCAGACAATGAATCCGCAATAATCGCGCGGGTGTCGAACACACGAAACGGGACGCCCAGTTCTGCGGCGAGCGCCGCCACCCGGGAATGGTTTCGCCCGGCGACTTCAAACGTCAGGCCCAGGGCTTTTGCGTGCTCTACGGCCATACGACCGGTATAGCCCGTGGCACCATAGATCATTAGTGTGTTCATTGGATGTGCTGCCATTTTTTGTAGACGAACTCGAGACTGTAGCCATCCGGGTCCAATACATTGGCTGCGTAGTAGTCGGGGTCATAGTGCAGGCGTGCTCCAGGCGCACCATTGTCGACCGCGCCTTGAGCGATGGCCGCCGCGTATGCAGCGTCCACTTCGGCCCGGCCATCGGCGACAAAACCGACATGAACCGCTCGCCCTTCAACCACTCCTGCGCGCAACCAGAAAAACATCCGGCCGTTGGCACCAAAGCCCTTGAGGTCGGGATGACCCGGCGGGCCGTCCTTGCCGTCGTAGTCCCAACGCGCGGTGATTCCAAGCGGCGCCAGGCAGGCTTCGTAGAAGCGAATAGAGCGCTCAATATTGTTAACCGACAGGAAAATGTGATCCAGCATTGCAAACCTCCGCGTCTTCAAATGTTGTAACCGCCCGCCACTTCAATGGTTTGGGCATTGATCCACGCGCCTTCCTCAGACAGCAGTAGCGCAATGACCCGCGCAACATCTTGCGGCTCCCCGACTCGACCCAAGGCGGTCTGCGCCGCCAACAGTGCCTCGAACTCGTCATTGAGGCCTCCACCCAACTCAGTGCGGATGGCACCCGGTGAAACAGCATTGGCTCGTATACGCCGCTCTCCAAACTCCTTGGCCATATAGCGCGTGAGGACGTCGAGCCCGCCTTTAAATGCCGCGTAGGGCGCGACTCCAGCCGTGGCTACGCGGGTGGTGGCACTGGTCACGTTGACGATGCTCGCATCGTCCGCCAGCAACGGCAGCAAGGCCTGAGTGAGGAAGAACGGCCCTTTGAGGTGCACATTGAACAGGCCGTCGAACTGCGCCTCGCTGACGGTTGCCAACGGATTGAACAGGCCGTAGCCCGCATTATTCACCAGGCCACCCAGAGTGGTTGAATTCCAGGTCTCCTGTAAGACGTGTACCACCGACGCGCGAAACGCATCGAAGGTGCCCACGTCCCCCACGTCGAGTTTGAGGGCAACAGCCTTTCCCCCAGCGTGCTCGATACGACTCACGACGCTGGTGGCAGCTTGCAGGTCCGAGTTGTAGGTGAGGATGACGCCTATGCCGCGTTGAGCGACCAGTTCGGCGGCACTGGCACCGATTCCACGACTCCCTCCGGTGATTACGATGACGCCCATGTCCTATTCCTCTGTGGTTAAAAATCTGTCTCCACAGTACTTATCGGCATGACTGACGTCGTACCCATTCCTACTCAAAACCTGCCTGTTTCTGCTTTTCACTTGCGTGATGCCACGCAGTGCCCTCAGCATTGGGACCATGGACAATCAACTGAAAGAACTTCGCATGCTCGCGGGCAAGGCTGAAAACCGCCGAACGGAAACGGGCATCCCCCGCGTGGCCATGGTGCAGGGAAAAATTCCCGAGCACATGTTGGCGGCGATATACGACCCGATGATCAACTTGATTCTGCAAGGCAGTAAGACCATGACTGTCGGGAGTCAGACGTTTCGTTATGACCCGGCAACCTATTTCGTCATGTCCATCGATTTGCCAGCGGTAGGGTCTGTACACCCGAGTACTTCCGGCGAGCCCTACCTGGCGGTCAGTCTGACACTTGACCCCGCCGTCCTATCTACACTCTTTGCCGACCTGCCCAAACCTGTCAGCCGCACGGACAACGGACTTGGGTTTTCAGTCGCGTCGGTTACACCCGAGCTGATGGATGCATGGGTTCGAATGCTGCGATTGATGGGCGACCCGGCCGCCATCGCTGCCTTGGCTCCGGTTTATGAGCGAGAAATAATTTTCCGTGTACTTCAAGGACCGCATGGCTGGATGTTGCGGGAAATCGCAGCGCCGGATACTGCGATGGCGCGCGTCAACCTGGCTATCCAATGGATTCGCCAAGACTTCGCTGAGCCCATCGGGGTGGAGCGGCTGGCAGAGCGGGCCTCAATGAGCGTCTCGGCGTTTCATCGCCACTTCAAGGCAGTGACCAACCTTAGCCCCTTGCAGTACCAGAAACGGGTACGCCTGCTCCAGGCCAGAACCCTGATGGTGGCCGATGCTAAAAGTGTAATGGCGGCTGCCTTCGAGGTCGGCTATGAAAGTGCAACGCAATTCAGCCGTGATTACGTCCGGGTGTTTGGACTCCCCCCTTCCCAGGATGCCAACAGGATTCTCGGTAATACGAAAGCAACCAGCAAGTAGGTGAATACTGGTGGCTCGCTGTATGGGGCGACAGGTAATCAACGATTGGGATCAAGCACAATGACATCTTGCACTTCCCTGCGCGCCAGTAATGCGTGCGCCTCAGAGGCCTCGCTCAACGGCAGTGTTGCGCCGATGACAGGTCGAATTGAGCCACTTGAAACGCCATGGGCCAGGAACTCCAAAGCTTGGCGGATCAGTGCTGGGCGTTGGCAGATCGACGTACTCGAGCACTTCGGGCCCCCCGAAGCTACGGAACTGAATCGCTTTCATATCTGTGATCCTGATGTTTAGTCGCCAGACCTGGAGACAGGCTGATCTGGCGAGCAATGGAGGGTGAGCGATGCGCTGACGAGCACGTCGCCAGCGCAGTTCGATTCACTTCACCCCATTGAGAAACAACGTGGCGTGTTTCAAAAAAAGGTCGGGATATTGATAGATCGCGCCATGGTTCGAATCCGGGTAAATCACCAACTGAGAATCGGGTAGCGCTTGCTGCAAGGTGACGTTATTGACTGTGTAGAACACGATGTCATGACTGCCAGCGACCACCAGCGTGGGTTGCTTGATGCCTTTGAGGTAATCGGTCGAGTTGTCCGTCGGCGCTCCCCAACCTGCGATAGCCGCCGCCTGCGCAGGTGCGGTCTTGCTATCGACCTCCCGATCACGATTGATCTTGCGTGCACGCAGACGGGTAAGAAACTCGCGCCCAGCAGCCTGGCTCTCAGCGGTCTGGGTAAAAAACACATCCAACAGCAGTTCATCTGGTACATCGCGTTTTTTCGCCAGATAGCCTTGGAATTCGGGCGTTAGCGAAGCCATACCCACACCACCACGGGGTGATGAGCCCACCAGAATCAGGCGACGTACCAGCTCTGGATGATCAAGCGTCACCTGCTGTGCAATGAGGCTACCCATGGAAAAACCCAGCAGATCAGCCTTCGCTACGCCCAGCCGGTGGAGTAATCCAGCGGCATATTTGGCCATACCTTCAATGGTTTCAGGGACCTCACCGCTTGAGCTGGCGACACCGGCGTTGTCAAACAGGATGACTTCACGATCACGGGCAAAACCGTCGATGACTTTCGGGTCCCAACTGTCGAGGTTGCCAACAAAATGCTGGAGAAATACCAGCGGTACTCCACCGGCCTTGCCGAAGCGACGGTACGCCAGGCGGGCGCCGTCCACTTCGACAAATAGAGTGGGCGCGGTTTGGTGCGTATAGCCTGAAGCCACTTTGGGCTCTGAGGAGCTGGTGCTTGCTTGAACCGATGTGATCGAGCAGACAATCGCCAGTACGATGAGGCTAAAAGTCGGGCGCAACGACCACCGGGTGTTGAAAACAGTCATAGGGATGTACCTGATAAACGGGAAAGAGGGGCCCGCCCCAAAGCGATCGTCGATGGGGCGAAGCTGGATCAAGCGGGATTCTGTACGCTGGGACGTTGCTGAATTTGGGTCCGCCAAGCACAGAGCGCGGTGCACTCATCGGGAATGGCGATGGACGCGAAACCGGCAAACAGGAGCCCCGCAAAAACGGTGATATCGGCCATGGAAAACGCGTCCCCGGCGATATACGGCTGGTTGCGCAGGACCTGATCGAAATATTTCATGCCGTCGATTGCCTTCTCGCGTTGACGATTACCCCAATCGACACGCCCTTCCCAGTCGGGGCTTTTGTATGGCTGCAGTGCCGCGCCCAATCCTGGCGTAGCGTGGTGGAAGTAGATTCCAACCGGATCTGCCAGCTCGGATTCGGCGCGTTTCTGCATCATGTGGATGACGGCCTTTTCCTTTGGCGTTGAACCCGTGAGAATTGGATTGCCGTCCAGATTATCCAGATACTCGGTGATGGCCGTGCACTCGGAAATATTGGTGCCGTCCTCCAACTGAAGAACGGGAACGGTACCCAGCGGATTGAGCATGAGGAACGCAGGCTGTTTATGTTCTGCTGCCGGCAAGTCCACCTTGATGAACTCCACTTGAGCGCTCATCCGCTTTTCAGCCAGGGCAATTCGCACACGCAGAGGGTTAGGAAAACCAGGGATGTCAAAAATCTTCATGTCTCTCGCTGCCTATCTATCTACCTATCGATAGGTATAAACTACGCCGAGGCGATTTTGACTGTCAACGTCTATCTATCGATAGGGAGGTAAATTTGTGACTACGGATACTCGGGAAACGATCATGCAGGTCGCCCGCACGATGGTTCAGACCCGCGGCTATAACGGTTTGAGCTTTCGCGAACTGGCGAAAGAGGTAGGCATCAAGAGTGCGAGCATTCACTACCATTTCCCAACCAAAGGCGACTTGGGTGCCGCGCTTGCCAAGCGTTACACAGAGGACGGTTTGGCTTATCTGGAGGGCCTGCGCGCGGGTTCCGATGACCTTCGTATGTGGATGCAGGGGTATACCGACATCTTTCGCCAGGCGCTGGTGAACGACAACCGCATGTGCCTGTGCGGAATCATGTCTGCTGAATTTGATGATTTGCCACCGGAGGTCAGAACAGAAGTCGAAGCCTTTAATGCCCTCAACATCCGGTGGTTAACGCAGGTACTAACCGTCTGCCGTCCGCAATTGAGCGATGAGGAACGGCAACAGCAGGCACTGGCGATTTATGCCGCTGTAGAAGGTGCTCAGTTGATCGCACGTGGCCGTGACGATATTCAGGTATTCGATCAAACGATCCAGACCTATCGCTCAGTCGGCCTGTTGCCATAGCTGCAAGCTCACACACGTCGGCTGACAATTTTCGTCAAATCCAGAGCCTCAGCGAGTGATTGATCCTATCGGTCAGGTCCAGCCGTACCAGCCAGGAATGTATCGAGCACGTTTTTAGTGATCGCTACGGTGTAGTGATCCTCGAGCATCAATCCGTGTACCCATTCGCAGGTGGCAGCGGTAAACACCTCGCCGCGGCCTCTGCGGAAGTGCACCACCATGCCCGCCCCACGGCAATGTTGATCAATGGCCGCGTCGCCAAGATCGGGCGCCAGGATGGAGGCTCTGTACCGTGCGTCGCCATCACCGAGCATGAACGAATAGGCATCCTCGGCCCTGCCCTGCTCGGCATTGGTCGCCCAGCCCATCGCCAGAATTTCCAATCCTGGTGGTGCTCCGTCTGTGCCGAGAGGTTCAGGAAGGCCATCGACGAAGGTGTAGTCGAGCCCGTCGACCTCATAGCCAAAGATGCTTGCCTCGTCGCCGAACATATCGGCGTAGCCGAGCCCCGTGCCCTCGAATGCCCAATGTTGCGCACGGAAAACCGTATACCCGCGCGGGCTACGGGGTGCCATGGCGCCGAAACTCCCGTAGATGCCTCGCAATGCATTGACTCCGAAGGTACTCGCCCCAGGATGATTCACTTGAGGATCCTCCCAGGCGCTGGTCAGCGTCCTGTCGCAGTGAGCTGCCACCGGGTCATGGGAGGCGGCATCGTATTTATAGGCGACTTGCCGCTGATCACCGTCCTCCAGACGAATCTGCCACATGAAATTGCCGGCAAAGCGAGCGACCTTACCGCCCTCCTCGACAAAGGCATCGACGTGGTCACGCATCTCACGCGTCCAATATTCATCGTGCCCGACGAAGACCGCGCAAGCGTAACCTCGGAGGGCATCCGGGTCGCGATGCAAATCATCCTGGGTGAGAATGTCGATGACATAATTTTGTTGTTCCGCCCAAACCACAAACGGTCGTTCATAGGAGGCCCATCCCGCCAGCGCATAGTATTTGCTGAAACCGTGGAGAGCGGCCCACTCAATGAATTCGTAGCGCGCCGGACCTGGCCTGCCAGGCCGTTTCGCGTTGACTGATCGCGGCGCGCCCTCAGGTAGCCAGACTTGTCCTCGCGCCCAAGGTCGTTGTGCCGACAACAACGGCGAGCGGCCGCGTGGCGTCTGCGGATGGACACCGAAATAGTGGTTGGCCCCGCCCCAGTCGTTGTAGGCGGCCCACGTCGATGTTGCCGCGACCAGCGCCAAGGCATGAGCGCGCTTACGTGCGGCCTTCACGATGAACAGATGATGCCCGATCACGCGCTCGCCACCATCCAGTATCTCCACCCCATATGCCCCAGGGTCGACATCCTCCGGAATCTGCCACTCCAGGAAGACTGGCCATTGGCAGCCGAGCTCGTAGGAACGTTCGGGCAACGGATGGAAGCAAGCCTCCAGATAGCCCGTTTCATGCACGGTGCGGGCGAGTGCTCCATCACGAAAGATCCTGAGCCTCACTCGCGGACTGTTGGACGAGAGGTGCAGTCTCACAGGTGCACCGGGGCTGTAGGAGCGACGATCCGAATAACACCACGCTGCCGCCGGACCCGTTTCTGACGGGACTTCGACCCAGATCTCTCGGGCCGCCTGGCGGGGCCCCGACGTCTGGCTGACGATCACGCCAGCCCCAGGGCGCTCACCCCGTGCTACACCTTTTTTCGGTTCGATTGAGCTCATCAATGTGCCCTCCTCTTGTTTCGGTGATCGGTGCGAATCGAGACGTCAGGGATGGATTTGCGAGACGCCTTCGAGGGGTGTGGAACGACACCTTCTCGAACGTCAGAGGCACCGATATGCGCAAGATCGACACCCGCCGTTTCCGCGATGAGGAAGCCCGCTATCACGGTCACCAGACCCAGGCCCATCACGTAGCAGATGTACAGGTAATCAAGGTCGGCACCGGTGAGATAACTATGCAAATAAGGCGCAGTGCCACCGAAGATCGCCACCGAGACCGACGAGACAAACCCGACGCCCTGTGCCCTCGCCCGGGTGGGCACTTGCTCCGATAAAATGGCGGGGAAGATCGCCGCGATCAACGACCAGGCGCCCAGCCCCATGACCTGGGCCAGGAACAACGTATAGGGTTCGGTCGTGACCATGACCGAGATGGGATAGGTCAGCACCACCACGCCCACACCCCAGGCGATGACCATCGGCTTACGCCCCAGCCGGTCGGACAACATTCCGCAAACCGGCAACCAGCATACGCAAAGGATCTGCGCGAACAGACTGGCGACATAAGCCCCGGTAGCGTCCATCCCCTGGGCGATCGCCGTCGCAGCGCCGAACGTGACCCAGGCGTAGTAAGTGACATTAGCGGCCGCAGCGAGCATGACGATGTTGCGCGTGATGCGCAGCACCTCGCCCCTGGACAACTTGGGCGCAAGCCGGGTCATCTGCTGTTGCTCTACGAAGACGTGGGACTCCTCAGCTCCGCGTCGCAGGAACAGCGCATAGATGCCCAGTACCCCACCGATCGCGAAGCCTATCCGCCAGCCATAATCGCTCATGGCCTGGGACCCGAGGAACCAGGTCAGCGCCGCGGCGACGGCCGTTGCCGCCATGACCCCCAGCGTCACGCCGATGTAGACTGAACTGGACCACAATCCTCGGTGCTTGCTCGGTGCGATCTCGGCGACATAGGTGTAGGAAACCCCCGTTTCGCCGCCGTGAGCGAGGCCCTGGGTGAGACGAAAAAACAGCAGTGCCGCCGAGGCGTACACGCCAATGGTTTGATAGGCGGGGATAAACGCAATGCCCAGGCTGCTGACTGCCAGCAGCATCATGGTGATGATCAAGATGGTTCGGCGCCCCAAGCGATCGCTTAGACGGCCGAACAGCAATCCACCAACGGGCCGGGCGACGAACCCGACCGCGAATACGCCGAGCGTGGCGAGCATCGCCGACCTGGCATCCGTCTTGTCGAACAGATTACTCGCCAGGTACACCGAGAACGTTGCGTAAAGCGTCCAGTCGAACCATTCCAGCGCATTGCCTATAGCGACCGCGCGCAAGGATTTAAGGCGTCCTTGAGGGAACGTCGAATTATTCATGAACCATCTCCAGATCACGGATGTTGTCAGAACGGCCAGAAAGGCAATTCAAAGGTGCAGCGAAGGTCTTGATTCGCCGCGCTGACGGGGCGCCTCCACTCGAACACGAAGCGCAATCAGCAACGCAGCGACCAGCATCAGCCCTCCCGCCGCGAGAAATACACCCGCGATGCCACTGAAGCTGAACATCGCCCCGCCCGCGGCGGCCCCTATCGCGATCGCCGATTGCACCGACGCCACGACCATCCCTCCGGCACTCTCCGCCTGATCCGGTACAGCACTGGCAACCCAGTTCGACCACGCCACCGGCACGCCGCCAAATGCCAGGCCCCAGATCGCCAGCAGTGCCGCTTGCCCCGTCACTGTAGCGGGCACCAGTACCAGCGTCAGAGCAACCAGCCCCACCAGCACCGGCATCAAAACGAGGGTGGCCCGCGGGCTGTGCTCGAGCAGCCGCCCAGCCAGCAACGTGCCGACGAAGTTCGCCAGACCAAAGCCCAGCAGCATCAACGCCAGCCCCTGCGGGCCAATCCCGGAGGTGCTTTCAAGGAATGGTCGGACATAGGTAAACAACGCGAAGTGGCCACTGTGAACCAGTACACAACCCAACATGCCCATCGCAATGCCCGGACGGCGCAGCACGTCGAATATGGTCCGCAGCCGTGCCGGTCGACGCGGCGCCAACGGTGGCAAGGTGAACGACTGGAATGCCATCGTCAGCACCCCCACCGCCGCCGCAGCGAGGAACGCGCTACGCCAGCCAAATAGCTCACCCAGGTAGCTTCCCAGCGGAACCGCGACCACCGTACCCACAGCAATGCCGCTGAAAATGATCGAGAGCGCGCGGGGCAACAGAGCCACCGGCACCAGACGCATCGCGACAGCCGCCGCCATGCTCCAGAAACCGCCCAGGGCGATCCCCAGAAGGATGCGCATCACCAACAGCACCGTCAGGCTGGAGGAAACGGCTACCAACAGGTTGGACGCGATCATCAGCGCGGAAAAGCCCAGTAGCACCAGGCGTCGGTCGATGCTTCGGGTTAGCCCCGGCACCAGCAGGCCAGCAAACAGTGCCACGACTGCCGTCACTGTCACCGCCTGGCCGGCCAACGCCTCGGACACGCCCAGGTCAACCGCCATCGGTGTCAGCAGGCTGGCTGGAAGATACTCTGCGGTCAGCAATCCAAACACGCCCATTGCCAGCGAGAACACAGCCGTCCAGGCGGGAGTGGTGGGTTCTTCCTGAGTGTTTCCACCACAGTGGCGGTCGGGTACGGCGTCACAAACACAATCAGTCATTGCACGGATCTCCAGATTTTCATCGCGACCCGAAGTCTAGGCAGGTGAAATTGGATGATCTATGATTAGGAATCTTGATTTTTTGATCAAAGCTCCGGAGCAACGATGTCAACCGACCCGCTCGCCCTCTCCTCGGGCTTCATCAACGAGCTGTTGCGCGGTATGCGCCTGAGCGGAGTTGAATACCGCCGGATCCAGACAGGTCCGAGCTTCGGCCTGGGATTCAAGGCAAGGTCCGGGCATGCCTGGTTCCACTTCCTGGCGGTCGGCAACGCGGTGCTACGGATGGAAGACGGGACCACCTATGACCTGTCTGCGGGAAACGCCGTGTTCATTTCCCACGGTGCAGCCCACCAACTGCTCTCAGAGACGGAGCATTGCGTCGACGACATCGACAGCTTCGACGTTTCCTCGCTCGGTGATACCGTCAGCGCGATCGAAGCGGGAACCGACTCCACTCGCCTGCCGACCACGATCATTTTCAGTGGTTGTATGGAGTTCGAGCTGGGCAGCATCCACGGCCTCGGCAAACTGATGCCCGGCCTGATGTTGATCGATGCCGGGGGTCAACGTTACCCGGGGCTGGTTCCCATACTGGCAACCATGGAGCGCGAAGTCAGTGCCGCCCGGGTTGGCTTCGCAGGTATTCTTGCGCGTTTGGCCGACGTGGTGGCCGCGATGGTCGTTCGCGGCTGGGTGGAATGCGCCTGTGGTAATGCCTCTGGCCTGGTGGCGGCATTGCGCGACCCGCGCTTGGGTCGTGCGTTGCTTGCTCTTCATCAACATCCGGGACGCGACTGGACCGTCGCGCAGCTCGCGCAGCAATGCAATACCTCGCGCTCGGTGTTCGCTGACCGGTTCAAGGACACCATTGGCATGACGCCACTCAATTATGTGACGGAACTGCGGATGAGACTGGCCAGCCAGTGGCTGACCCTCGAGAGGCTTCCGATCGAGGAAGTGGCCGAGCGATTGGGTTATACCTCCCAGGCGGCTTTCAGTCGTGCCTTCAAGCGAGTGACGGGCAAGCCGCCTGGTTTGAGTCGTCGATCACATCAGCTCAACCTTTCCTGAGCGCCGAAGTGGAGTCGAAACGCCCGCCTGCTCGCCTGACCGAGTCTGCCAATAGCGCCCACCGCCAAATGGCTGGGTACGTGTTCGAAAATGTGGAAATAGCTGCCTACACAGTCTTGATTTCTGCCGCCAGAGCCACCCAGGACGCACAAAATGCCACGTTGTCCCTGGAGAAGTTGGGCTCACGGGAGCTGAGAAAACTCCGCGCCCGGTACAGCTCCTTGGGCGAAATTGATCAGATCAATCTCGATCTCGCCAGCACTCGCGAGAGTGCAACGAAGGAATCCGGGCGATGAACCCCGTCACGCCAGACGGTCGCTACTTTGTGATCAAAGGAACGCTCTGGCGATGCACAAACCCTGCTCTACCAGAGGCTGTACGCCAGCGACTGGTGCATGACCTGATGGACGCACGGCGAGAAGTGAAGCTGGCAAAATCGTGTGGCGATGCGGAGCAAATGTCGGACGCCAGAGCAAAGGTACAGGCAGCCAAGGTCGCGCTCGGTGAGCGCGGCCCTCTGTGGTGGGATGATGGGAGTCCTGACTACAACCGGCATCTGGTCTCCAATACACCCTACGAAGACTGGTATCGATCCCTGGAAAAGTAAGCTCGACCCAAGTGGACGCCGCGAGGCTCCTGGGTTAGCTTTCGTATCCGTTCATATTTGGGGTCCACAAACATGACTGACCGCCAGCTCATTGTTCCGGATGGCATGAGATTGCTCAGCGAGCGTGCCGGTTATGCACCCGCTGTAAAGGTAGGAAAAACGCTTTACTGCGCGGGACAGGTAGGCCGCACACCGGATTTATCAGTCATCGAAGACCCTGAGCAGCAGTTTTTGGCCGCATGGGACAATCTCCGGCTCGTCTTGAAAGCCGGTGGCTGCGACTTTGAAGATGTCGTCGAAATGACGACTTATCACGTCGATATGCAACGCCACATGCCCGTTTTCAGACGCGTGAAGGATGAGGTCTTTCCCAGGGGAACCTGTGCCTGGACATGCATAGGTGTCAGTGAACTGGCTCGGCCCGGCCTTCTCGTGGAGATCAAATGCGTCGCCGTAGAGCGATAACTCTCAGGCGTACTTCAAGCACAGCCCTCACCGAAGCCAACAGGCGGGCCTTGTAGATCCACTACGTTGGGTGTCAGTCGTCCTGATCGATCTGATCAAGAAAATCAACCTCGTCCTCATCCTCATCCTCATCCTCATCCTCATCCATGATGCCCTGAGCGTCCTCTTCGACCCATGATTCGTCATCGTGGAATTCATGATCGAGCAAGTGGTCATGCTCAGGTTCCGGGATATCGCGTTCTTCGCTCATGGCCTACCGAAACAGAGATTGAAAAAACGCACTGTATAGGCACATCTGTCCAGTACGTCAACGGTCATGAACTACTACACCGCCATCGGTTCGCGGGGTGGGTACGGCACTCCGCGTACCGCCACCGCCACCGCCACCGCCACTCTGGTCTACGCGTTCTGACGCGAATAGCAATTGAAGGAGACCAATCGCTGCCGGCCGATCGATGCCTCGCAGGACAGGCAGCAATCGGCCTGACACAGACGAAGGACGTGTGTCTTGGTATCCTCGGGAAAGCGCTCGACATGCCCTATCGCTGCAAGGATCTCTACTATGGAAAGTAGCCCCACGTTCAAGACCCGCCGTCTTATCCTCTCCCCCCTGCAATTGGCCGATGCACCGGCCATTCAGCAACTGTTTCCCCACTGGGAAGTGGTGCGTTTTCTCGATAGTCGCGTGCCCTGGCCATACCCGGAGGACGGCGCGCTGACTTACGTTCGCGACGTCGCCCTCCCCGCCATGGCCGCCGGTCGTGAATGGCATTGGATCATTCGCATTGCCGCTGAACCGGCCCACACCATTGGGAGCATTAGCCTGTATGACCAACCTGGCAACAACAGGGGCTTCTGGCTGGCACCCCAATGGCAAGGAAAGGGTTACATACGTGAAGCCTGCGAAGTTATTAATACCTACTGGTTCGAAACGCTGGACCACTGCGTCATGCAAGTACCCAAGGCCGTGGGCAACCATGCTTCGCGCAAAATTTCGGAACGCGAGGGCATGCGATTGATTGACACGCAACCTGGCAGCTTTGTCAGCGGGCCGTTATTCAAGGAGATCTGGGAGTTGACGAGAGAGCAATGGCTTGAGAGAAAATCTACTGTCGAAGCCTCAAGGTGAATGAAATCGCATAGGGCGGTCACGGATCGGTATTGCTGTGTGGAGGGCCACTATCGGCCAGAAGCAGTCATTCAATACTCTACAAAATCAGGGGCGGTTCAGTTCGCAGGCGGTCAATCGCTCAGTTGAGCAAATTCAGCCATCAGAGCCGGATACTCGTGCAGTTCCGGAAAACCTTCAAAGCTGACGGCGGCCCCAGTTTGTACCCATGGCAGCTTTTCCCGGGTCCAGGTTTCCATAAAGGGTTTGGAGCACTCGGGTTGATCCAAGAGACTACTGCGTACCCCGACATGCGTGTGCGTGTCTGCAGGACGCGTGTACAACCAGCTCAGGCAATGCGGGCAGAAATAATGTTGAGTAGTGCCGTGCAGCCCGCCGATGACCGGTGAACCCTGGGTGACAACAAAGCCGCCAGCCGGAAACAGCGCGGTGAGTGAAAAAGCGCTCGACGCCATTTTCTGACAGCCCCGGCAATGACAGGCACTGGTGATAACCGGCTTGCAGTGGCTCTCGAACGTGACCTGCCCGCATCGACAAGCGCCTCGGGCATAGGCTGTTTTGTCAGTCATAGCGCTCTCCTCGCCAGTCATTCGACACCATTTAATGCTGCCGCGAACGCCTCGGGCGTGGGCGATTCTGGCCAGGTCGGAACACCTGCCGGCAGACTAAGCCATGGCTGTTTGTGCTTGACCCAAATATGCGCAATGGGCGTCAGGGTGGCGCGCGTGTCGAGCGTGCCGGCCCTGATTACCCATATCCCCGGCGCCGCTGACGTGGTGTTGTAGAGACGGGTATGACAGACCTCGCATAGGTAGTGCTGGGCGCAAATCCCGCCTTCTTCATAACCGTATCGAACTGTCGGACCATTCAAGATCAACGCATCGCCGGGCACCAATGCATGCAAGGCAAAACTGCTGCTACTCCAGGCCTGGCAATGCAGGCAGTGGCAGGCGTAAACACCCACTCTCAGGTCAATCGTCGAGCTATAGGCCACAGCGCCGCAGCGGCATCCACCAGTTAGTTTCATCAGTTGTTCTCGCTTAAGCGCCACTGCGCACGTGATAGGGAGGCAGGTTGCGCTAAAGCATGTGCGAAGCTCAATCTAATTAAAATAGATCAAACCTGCCTAGCAACTGATAGGAAATGTATGAACCTGCCGCACCTGCAATGGGAAACTCAAAGGGTTTTTCTCGCCGTTCTTCGTACCGGTAGCCTGTCTGCTGCCGCTCGCGCACTGGGTATCGCACAGGCCACAGCACGCCGCCGGATCGATGCGCTGGAGAGCAGCGTAGGAATGAGCCTGTTTGTGCGCTCGCCAGCAGGCTTGCTGCCCACCGATACCGCCAGGCAGTTGATCGAACATGCCGAATCCATGGCACTGGCCGCAGAAGCATTTTCACGGTCCGCCTCCGCGCAAGCCAACGACTTGAGCGGAACGGTACGGATCACCAGTAGCGAATTGCTGGGCGTCGAAGTGCTCCCTTCGATGCTGCGAGAGATACGGGACGCAGAGCCTCAGCTGGCACTGGAACTCAGCGTGTCAAACCGCCTGGAAGACCTGACCCTGCAGGAAGCCGACGTGGCCGTGCGCATACGCCGCCCTACCGAGGCGGCAGTGGTTGCCAGGCACGTGGGGGACCTGCGTATTGGCCTGTATGCCACGCCGGAGCTGCTGGCACGGTACGGTCATCCGCGCACAGCAGACGCGTTGGAACAATGCCCCGTCATCGGCCCGGACCGCAATTTGATTGAAACAGCATTTCTCGAACAAAAAGGTTTTTTCACGACGCAAGAACGCCCCGCCATTCGCACCGACCACCACCTGGCCCAGTTCGCAGCGCTGCGGGCGGGGTTGGGGATTGGCGTTTGTTCCAGTCAGCTGGCACGCCGCTATGGGCTGGTGAGGGTGCTGCACGAACAGGTCGACTTCCGCGTGGATATCTGGATGGCCATGCACCACGACCTGCGGCGGGTTAAGCGCATCGCGCTGGTGTTTGATTCGCTGGCTGAGTCACTTGCGCGTTTTTTGGAGGATGCGGAGTGAACGAACCTGCTGGGCGGAGTTGGCAGCAGACAATTGCGAAGCAACAATCGGAACGTGTGACCAATCACCGAATCGCCTCATGAGCGCACCCCGTCAAGGAGCCACGACTCATACATGCCCCCACGTTACGGTCGAACCTCGCCGGCCTGTTACACCAGTCGCACGGCGAAGTGTTTTTCGCCGGCCCAAAAAAAGCCCGCCGAAGCGGGCTTTCCTCTCTGGGAGTCGTTACTGTTTCTGCAGATACCGATTGCACGCGCTCTGGCCCTTCTTCAGAAGAAAGACATGAGCTTCTTCAAACGTCCGCGACTCTTCCTCCGCGAAGTCGATGATTTCACCAATAGGCTTGGAGTACTCACGGCATGAACTAGATTTCATTAGCGCAATTTCTATCGCCGTCAGCCCAGCGTTTGATATCACTTATCTTCGGCGATCTGGTACCCACACTCAAGATGTTCTTTGTTGTATATAACCTGACCTGTGCTTGGTTCGCATCATGTCTTTCTATTTCAATGAGGGCGTTATTAATCAACAGCCCTTCCGAAAGGAGCTTTTGATTGATCTCACCTTCACTGCGCTCATCGCTAAACTCGCTTAACACGATGACCGGCTTTCCTATATACGTCTCATATTCCAGGCATTGCCTTGCCATTAGCCTTAAGTTTCGATAAGTATCGGAGGGCGACTTCTTGCTAGTGAAGCTGCCGTCATAAGATGAATGACTATTTTTTAATTCGCTGACGGTTATAGCGCACCCACTGATTGAGATAGAAAAGAATAGTATAGGCAAGGCCAAGTATTTCAATTTCAACTCCATTGTCCTGGTATAGGCCTCCGCGGGGCTGGTATCAAATCATGCTTTTTTCAGGCGGAGTGTTTTGGAAAATCAACAATCGCCAGGAGTCCACCTTCTGCAGATGTACTTAGCCATACGTTGCTGTTGTGCTGCAGTGCAACCGCTTTGACTATTGCGAGCCCCAGTCCGCTCCCGCTTTGCATTTGATTGGGCTCGCGAAAAAACCTATCGAAGACTCGCTCCCTTAATTCAAATGGAATGCCAGGCCCTGCATCTGAGACACGTAGCTGAGTAGATTTATCAAGTGATCGTATATCTACCTCAACCCGTCCGCCCTCAGGGCTGTACTTCACGGCATTTTCAATTAAGTTATCGATCAGCGACATAAGGCGTTCCCTGATGCCGTTGATCCAGCTTTCACCCTCAGAGTAGAATTCGAGTTCAATCCTACGCTCAGCCGCCAGGTGTGCCAGCGCAGCCATTTGCTCTTGTATGAGCGTCGTCAGCGGCACAGCCTCCATAACAGTATCGATGCGCACTTCGCTATGCATCAGCAGCAATAACTGATTGACGAGACGCGCAGCACGGCTATTACTGCGAATAATCCCTGCGAGCAGTTCCTGTTGATTAGTGCTGCTTACATAAGACTGCAAAGCCTCGACATTGATTCGCATTGCGGCCAGGGGAGTACGCAGCTCATGAGCGGCATCTGCAATGAAAACCCGTTCCCTCTCAGAACTTTCTCGCACTCTGGCAAGAAATAGATTCGTCGCGTCCACCATTTGGCGAAGCTCTATCTGCTTTGGCCCTTCCTTTAAGGGGGAGAGATCTTCTGAAGTTCGCAAAGAAATACTATTTACCACCTTGCGCCAAGGGCGCATTGCAATACGGACTGAGAGCCATGCGGGGAAAAAAAGAAAAGGAATACACACCAGAAGCGGCAATATGTAGTATCCACGAGAGTTCAGGTATATGAAGAAATTCCAGCCTCCGGCAGGGGTAACGAGTGTTACCTCCGCGTCGGAGTTCCCTGACTTGAGAGTACGACTATTCCAGCTGCGGCCCTCACTCTGAATGCTCTGAACTTCTCCATACCTGCTATTTATTACTCCTGTCGGAGCACCATCAGATGAATAAATTATCTTTCTATTCTTACGAACAATCAGGCTGATTGACAGTTTGGGATCTTCACCCCCGCCATAGCCTTCCTGCAATGCTGCGCTGAATTTTTCCAGCACAGCGGTGAGATCCTGCGGGCGATCATCCATGCGATTAACTAATGCAAGAATGGTTTCGTAAGTATCACTCCCCGTGAGCATAGAGGGGCTACGCAAGTTCTCCCACAAAATGCAGGTCAGAAAAAGACACCAAAGCAATGTAAGTAGTAGCATCTGGGCGAGCATAATTCGTCTTACAAGCGTCGGAGTTCTCCAGTTGAGCCAAAAATTTCGCATCAACCAATCCCTGTCTGAATTGTAGCGGTATCAATGACATACCCCACACCCCGAACCGTTCGCACATAGCCTTCGCCGATTTTGCGACGCAAATTTCCCATATGCACATCCAGCGAATTGCTCATATTTTCTTTCGCGCCGAATAGCCTTTCCTCCAGAAAACGTCGTGTAAGCACG
>Ga0308165_1001155_pt1 | contig 38857 bp, 40 predicted proteins | sample PhyWR2_FD_201032 | JGI IMG/M metagenome (GOLD analysis project Ga0308165, IMG submission 201032) | Phyllosphere microbial communities from UC Gill Tract Community Farm, Albany, California, United States - DLSLW.R2 | ecosystem: Host-associated > Plants > Phyllosphere > Unclassified | place: USA...
CTGGGAGGATTTCATGACGTTTCCGCTGTTCGACCTTTCTGGCAAGCTCGCCCTGATAACCGGCTCAAGCCAAGGGATCGGTCTTGCACTCGCTAGCGGTTTGGCCGAACACGGTGCAGAGGTGATTATCAATGGTCGTGACCAGACGAAAGTTGATATAGCCGTAAAATCCTTGCATGATGCCGGTCACAAAGCGCATGCATCCAACTTCGATGTAACGGATATAGGTGCGGTCAAAGCTGGTATCGAAGCAATAGAGCGCGAAATTGGCGCCATTGAAATCCTGATCAACAATGCCGGAATGCAGTTTCGTGCACCGCTGGAGGATTTTCCTGAAGATAAGTGGCAGCAACTGCTTCAAACCAATATTTCCAGCGTTTTTTATGTGGGTCAGGCCGTGGCACGTCATATGATTGCTCGCCAACATGGTAAGATCATTAATATCGCCTCTGTACAAAGCGAATTGGCTCGTCCTTCGATTGCGCCTTACACGGCGACAAAGGGTGCAGTGCGAAATTTAACGCGGGGTATGGCGACTGACTGGGCGAAATATGGTCTTCAGATTAATGCCATCGCGCCGGGTTATTTCAAGACTCCACTCAATCAAGCACTGGTTGATAATCCCGAGTTTACCGGCTGGCTGGAAAAGCGCACACCGGCAGGCCGATGGGGTAACGTCGAAGAACTCGTAGGTGCTGCAGTGTATCTTAGCAGTAACGCTTCTTCTTTCGTCAATGGGCAGGTGCTCCATGTCGATGGCGGGATGACGGCAAGCGTTTGAGCACAAAACCAGTTCAATCACGGGAGAAGATTGATGAACAAAACGTCCAATGTCGCTGTTATCGGTGCTGGTATTATGGGGAAAGCGATCGCCACTCGACTATTGGAAACTGGCAATCGGGTGAGAGTTTTCGATCTTGATAGCGACAAGGTCGCAAGACTTGTCGAAATCGGCGCTATCGCCTCGCAGTCTCCGGCAGAGGCAACTCAGGAGAGCGATTTTGTTATCCTGAGCCTCAACCATGCAAACATTGTCCGCAACGTGGTTTTCGGGAAAAATGGTGTAGCTACTGCCGCCGCTGGGGGGAAAACGCTTATCGACATGTCATCCATTGATCCGGCAGAAACTGCGAACATGGCGCAACAGCTAGCATCCGAAACTGGCATGAAATGGGTTGATTGTCCGCTGTCAGGTGGCGCCCCACGCGCACTTACTGGTGAACTCACAATCGTTGCAGGCGGTGCAAAAGAAGATTTTGATCGCGCCTATACCGTTATGCAATATCTTAGCTCTAATTACACTTTGATGGGACCGAATGGGGCTGGGCAGACAACCAAACTTATCAATCAACTTTTTTGCGCCGTTACTTTTCAAGCCGTAGCAGAAGCCGTCAAGCTTGCAGAAGCGGGTGGAGTTGACCCGACAGTCATTCCAAAAGCACTCGCTGGCGGACGAGCCGACAGCCGAATAATGCAAGAATTCATGGAAAAATTCGCCGCGCGCGACTACAGCCCTACGGGCCGTATAGACAATATGCTTAAAGATCTAGACTCTCTTCAGGCTTTTGCCATGAAGACGAAAACAGCTCTTCCTATGACAGGGCAAGTTGTCGAAATACATCGGTTGCTGTGCGCGGCAGGATTGGGCGATAAAGATTCTGCAGAAATGATGCGTCTGTTGGATGGTCAACTCTCATAAAAAGCGGCCATTGGCCGCTTTTTATACGTAGCTTGCTAAACGACCGGCGTTATCGGTTGCTTACCGCTGAAATGAGCACTTAAGTTTGCCAATACGAGATCGGCCATAGCTTTGCGTGTCTGATGTGTAGCACTACCGATATGCGGTGTAAGCACAACGTTCGGCATATCATAAAGCTCAGCGGGAACATTCGGCTCGTTCTCAAAAACATCAAGCCCAGCGCCACCCAGTGCACCAGATTGCAAGGCCTTAACCAGCGCCACTTCATCAACCAAAGCACCACGTGCGACGTTTATCAGGACACCATCCGATCCAAGTGCCTTCAGAACATTTTCATCTATTGCGTGGCGTGTTTCCGCACTTGCAGCAGCGGCAACGACCAGCACATCGCAATTCTTTGCAAGCTCAATTACGTTTGGATAATATTCATAGCCAACGTCCTGCTTTTTTCGACCGCTGTAGCTGACCTTGCCGTCAAAACCTTCCAACCGCTTGGCAATGGCTTTCCCAATACGACCAAGACCAAAGATGCCGTAACGTCGGCCGCTCACACGTGTCCCAAGCCCAATTTCGGCTTTAGGCCATTTTCCTTCACGTACATGTGCATCGGCACTTGCCAAATAGCGCGCCTGCGCAATGATCAATCCAAGCGCAGTGTCGGCTACATCTGTTGTCAAAACATCTGGCGTATTCGTAACGCGATAGCCACGTTGCCGGGCCTTTGGCAAATCGACTTTATCAAAGCCAACACCATTGATCGCAACAATTTCAAGTCCGGACAAGCGATCTGCAAGTTCACTTGGAATTCCGATATGGCCACCAGTAACCACAGCTTTGAGCTTATCGCCACGTTTGTTTAGAAACGCTTCCCGATCCTCAATCTCAAACCAACGGTGGACTTTATATTGTTCATTCAAGCTGTCTTCCAACGCGGGTATCAGAGGGCAAAGTTGGAGTATTTCTACTGACATTATTTATCTCTTCATACGATGGTTGATGCGTTATTTGACGTCTGATTTTACAAACTGACGAAGCTCTGGAGTCTTGGGATTAGCAAATAGCTCTGCTGATGGCCCCTCCTCCCAGATCTTGCCCTGGTGCATGAAGATCGTCTGCGTTGCTACGCGTCGTGCAAAAGCCATTTCATGGGTGACCAGGATCATGGTCATGCCACCACGCGCCAGTTCTTCCATGACATTGAGCACTTCTTCCGTAAGCTCTGGGTCGAGCGCAGAAGTTACTTCATCAAACAGCATCACTTTGGGCTGCATCGCCAAAGACCGAGCAATCGCTACACGCTGCTGTTGGCCACCTGACAGTTGATCTGGATAGGCATCAAACTTCTCTGAAAGCCCAACAAGCTTCAAAACCTCTTCAGCTTTTTTACGCGCTTCAGCCTTCGAAACATCTTTCACGATTTTCGGTGCAAGCATTATGTTTTCGCCGACCGTAAGGTGGGGAAACAGGTTGTAGCTTTGGAAGACGATACCGACGTCCTTGCGCAATTTACGCAATTGCGCGGCATCTCTCGTCACCTTGTGACCGGCAATCTCGATCTCGCCGGAGTTGATTTTCTCCAGTCCATTGATGCACCGCAGCAACGTACTTTTTCCTGAGCCGGAACGCCCGATCAAAGCAAAAACTTCGCCGCGTTCGACAGTCAGCGAGACGCCTTTGAGGACTTCGACATCACCGAAACTCTTATGAACATTACTGATGACGACTTCAGACATTGAGCCTCCTCTCCAGCCAACGCGAATATAATGAAAGTGGGTAGCAAACAGCGAAGTAGAGCGCTGCAACTACAATAAAGACGCGGAACGGCTGGAATGTTGCATTATTGATAAGCGTGCCTGCACGTGCCAATTCAACAAAGCCAATGATCGACGCAATCGACGTGTTTTTGACCACCTGCACAGCAAAACCGACCGTTGACGGCAAAGATATACGAACGGCTTGCGGCAAGATCACGTAGCGATATTGTTGCGCCCTTGTCATGGCGAGGGATTCGGATGCTTCCCATTGCTGCTTCGGTACTGACTGAATGCATCCACGCCAGATTTCGGCCAAATAGCCCGATGCATAAATCGACATCGATGCACCAGCGGCCAGCAATGGATGCAGGTCAAATCCAGCCAAGCTTAACCCGTAATAAGAAAGAAATAAGATCATCAGCACCGGAATACCCTGAATAATCTGGATATAGGTGCCGGCGATCACGCGCAGCCACTTGAGCGTTGAGACACGTGCGAGCGCAATCAGAAAGCCTGTAACACCACCGCCAATCAACGCGATAACTGTCAGCAATACGGTCCATTGCAAGCCGGTCAGCAAGAAGAGAAATTCGTCTGGTCCGAAGCTTCTGAAGGTCATGCTGAAGCCTCCGGAATTGCGACCACGGAGCGGCGCGCAACACGGCGACCGAACAGCCACAGGCCAACCAGTGCGAGCACCGCACGTAAGCCCAGTGCGAGCAACAAATAGATCAATGTGACAACGATATAGACTTCGAATGAGCGATAGGTTTGCGATTCAACGAAGGCTGCGGATGCGGCAAGCTCTTGTGTTGAAATGACGGAACAAACACTAGATGCCAGCATCATCAGAACGAACTGGCTGCACAATGCCGGATAGACTTTTGCTAACGCTGGCAAAATGATCACATAGCGATAGATTTGGAGCCGCGTAAAGCCAAGTGCTTCGCCCGCTTCTATTTGCGATTTATGAACAGCCTCAATGCCGGACCGAATGATTTCCGTTGAATAAGCGGTCAGGTTGATTGTCATGCCGATAAGCGCTGCAACGTCAGCACCTACCCGAAACCCTGCAGCGGGCAAGCCGAAGTAGATGATGAATAACTGCACCAGAAACGGTGTATTGCGGATGATTTCAACATAAGCATCAATCAGGAAACGGATTATTCCGCTATTCATCGAGCGCAACGACGCAAACAGTATACCGCCTGCGCATCCAAGAATGATTGACATAATCGACAGCTTAACCGTCAGCCAAATGCCCGAAATCAGAGCATCCTGATATTGGGCGATGACTCCGAACTGAAACGTGTAGGACATGGTCCAGCCTCCCGCTGAATGTCAGCGCTTGTGCGGGTATTTCTATGCAATAATATGGAAACTCCATCGGTAGGTTGGGTTAGCTTTTGGAATTGCCACACCGTACCGATGGAGCAAATTATTAGAACGATGGCAGATCAGGCATTGGACGACCTGTCCACTTCACAGCGATCTCATCGAGATCTCCGGAGATTTTCATCAAATAAATTGCCGTATTAAGCCATTGACGAAGCTCGAAATCCTCAAGCTTTGTCGCCATTGAATTGCCTTGCTGGAAAAATGTGAAACCGACTTTCAAACCCGCTTCAGGACGTTGCTTGATGATTGCTTCACCTACGGTAGAAGGTAGTGCAACTGCATCGACCTGCCCGGCAATCAAAGCTTGCGCACTAGTGGAATCATCTTCATATACGACGATTTCCAGCCCCTCTACATTCGCTTTACGGAGGGCAGTTTCTTGGGTTGAACCGCGGTTCACCGAAACGCGCTTGCCGGCCAGATCTTCAAGCTTTGCGAAATTCTGATCCGGGCCAGAAATGATATCCATATTGAATGCGTTATAAGGCTGTGTGAACATCACCGTCTTTGCACGTTCCCCGGTTGGCGATAGTGTAGCCACGAGAAAATCAACCTTACCCGTCTGGAGCGCGGGAATGCGTGCTGGTGGAGTCAACGGAACCAACTCGACTGGCAAATTCAAATAGGTTCCCAATAGGTTAGCGACATCAACGTCATAGCCAGTAGGATTACCTTTTTCGTCAATCATACCCATTGGTGGAGCGCCAGTCAGCACACCAATCTTGACTGTTCCACGACCAACGATATCGCTCAGCGACACCGCTTTAGCATCTGCAATAGCGGACACGCCGACGATGCCAGCCAGTGTTAAGCCCATAGCAAGATTACGAACTGCTTTCAGAATGCGCATGACTTCTCCTCCAAATTCTCGAATTTACCCAATCCTCCTTGAGTAAAAACAAGCTGTCATTGCTATATGTTGAAACTCACCTTCTAACTATAATGGGAATCATGCCTCATGTTTTCGATAACATCGAAAATGTTCAAGTGAAAAATTCCCATTAAACTTTCAAACTACTTTCGCAGAAACACACTAACTAAGCTCTATAGAGCTGGTTATGTGACCGTTCTTTTTCATATTTTGAACTGACCAGATTCATTTTTTCAAAAAGTATCGCTGGCATTTTTGTTGCTTGCAATAGTGCATGTTATCGATATCATTGCAATACAAAATCTAAATACGGGAACTCAGCATGCATACTCGCTCAGCGATTTTCGAAGGCACAATCCACCCTGGACGTGAAGAAGAATTCTTTTCAATCGTAAAAGAGCAATTGCTTCCGGTTTGGAAGCAAATGCCAAACGCAAAGGCAGTGCGAGTGATGCGAATGTTGAATGTAGATCCCGGCTCGCCGCCTATCGCCATGGTGCAGGAAATAGATTATCCATCCCTCGAAGCTGTAGAGGAGGCCTTAGCTTCACCAGTGAGACTTGAAGGCCGCGCCATTACAGACAAAATGATGGAAATGTTTGATGGACGTTTTTATCACGTCATTTACGAGCAAATTCCGACGAATAATACGACATCAACGGCTTGATTCCAACGGACCAAACAGGATTCATAATGATCGTTTCGCCCCCACGAAAAGCAACAATGCGGGACGTTTCCCGTCTTGCGGGCGTATCGCAAATGACGGTCTCACGCGTTCTCGCTGACCCAGAGCTGGTGTCAGAAGCCACTCGTAAGCGTGTAATGGAAGCGATAAATCAATTAAGCTACGTTCCAGATAGAGTCGCTGGCAGCCTTTCTTCACGGCGGACGAATTTCATAACCGCCATACTACCGACACTTACCAACTCAAACTTTGCAGATACAGCACAGGGGTTGGCGGAATCCTTACGGCCAAAGGGCTATCAACTGTTGATCGGCTTCACGATGTATAAGCTCGAGGAAGAAGAGCGCATCATCCGTGCAATGCTTGGGCGACGTCCTGACGCAATTGTGGTTGCAGGCACTGTTCACACAAAAGCCGCGACCGAAATGCTTTTGCGCGCCGATATCCCAATTGTAGAAATCTGGGGCAAACCTGACAAACCGATTGATCATTCGGTTGGATTTTCCAACTATGAAGTCGGACGTGCCGCCGCTCGTTATCTTTTATCGCTTGGTCATCGGCGCATCGGTGCAATTGGTTCACGTACCGACGCGGACGCTATCGATTTACGCGGTGAAAGCAGATTGATGGGCTTTGCTTCTGTTTTGCGCGAGGCAGGTGTCAGCGACAAACTTATCATACGCGAAGGAACTGCGCCAGTTTCACATGATCACGGCGCACGCACCATATCCACTCTGCTTGAGCGCGCGCCTGATGTGGAAGCTGTGTTCGCTGTGTCAGATATTTCGGCGTTCGGAGCTCTGATGGAATGCCATCGGCGTGGAATTAAAGTACCTGAGCAACTCTCACTGATGGGCTTCGGTGATTTCGATATTGCACGCCAATGCGTTCCAGCAATCACAACCATACGTGTAGACGCTATCAGAATTGGCACGAAGACGGGCGAGCTTCTGCTTAATTACTTCGAAAGAGGTCAGGACGAAGAAAATATAAAGCCAATTCACATGGACTTAGGCTTTGAGATAATAGCAAGGCAGACGACAGCAACAGCGGAATGATACTACCTTACCTGCGTCGGTTGACGTTTACTCAAGCAAAACACCCAAATAAATGGTAATCTTGAATTTCAAGCAGCTTACCAAATATTAGGGCACCAACTAAAATTCATATGAAGGACATACGATAAGCTAAATCACTTCAGATTTCATAAGTTTAACAGTCACCGATTTATAGGCGGGTATTAAAAACAAGGAAGTGGGCTTTTCCTTCTGAAGTGCCCCATTTACGCACCCACGTACCCACAGGCAACCGGAATCCTCCTGGAATACGAATGCGCTTACTCGATAAGACACTCTGTTTACCGGATTTTTGGCAAGTAAGAAGAACTGCCGAATAGTGCAAGTCTCTTGTCACCACCATGATATGTGGTGGCAATATCGGCCACATGATCTAATGAACCCATGCGATAGCACCGCCAACCATGCCTGCTCCTGCTGCCGTCATCAACAGACGCTCACCGGCACAAAATGGTTTCTTTTTATTTCTAATCGATAGAGATAGAGGGATCGTTGCCGCCGAAGAATTTCCGAAATCGGCGATCGTATGAACCGCTAAATCTGGCGAAATGCCAAGCTGATTGCACACCATGTCGATAATGCGGGCATTGGCCTGGTGTGGGACAAAGCAATCTATATTTGCAACACTGAGGCCAGCGTCTTCCATTACCCGAATTGTTGTGCTTGTCATTATGCGGACAGCATGGGCAAAGACAGACGCGCCGTCGCGCATTGTAATTCGCGACTCTCTGGCATCTAAACCGGCCTCAAAAGGGCGCGCGCTGCCGCCCGCAGGGATCTGAATAAGATCATAACTTTCGCCTTCCTGAACGAGTCTAACACCAACAACGCCACTTTGGGGAACTGCCGACGGCATCAGGAGGACTGCACCTGCAGCGTCGGCAAAGACAGACGCAGTGCCTCGCTCTTCTAAATTGATGCGTCTACTGAGAATATTAGCGGCAACCACGAGAACCGGTTTGCCGTGCGCCCTAACAAATCCATCAGCCAACACCAGCGCATAGATAAAGCCGGAACAAGCGCCTGCGAGATCAATAGCACCCGAGTTGAGCAAGCCGAGCTTGTGCGCAAGCAAAGGTGCTGACGGCGGCAAGAGGTGATCAGGTGTCGATGTCGCGAGCAGTGTGAGCGCGACCTTACTGCGATCCAAGCCAGCGTCTTCAAGCGCCATCTCACCCGCGTTAACTGCGAGATCGGTCAGCGTCTCATAAGATGCTGCCCAACGTCGTGATTGAATGCCCGTACGTCTTTCGATCCATCCTGTATCGAGGCCTAATCGCATTTCAAGTTCCAGATTAGCAACACGCTGCTCGGGTACATAATGTCCGAAGCCGGCCATTCGGCTCGCTATCATCATATGGTTTTACCCGTTATATAGTCGGCTGCTTCGTCAATGGCATTGTAAGCCTTGTCGAGATCAGCCTCCGTCACACAATATGGTGGCATCAAATAAACGACATTTCCAAGCGGACGTATGAGAACATCGCGCTGGCGAAAGAACTTTTTCAATCGAGGACCTACATCCGAAAGATAGCCGGTATGATCGGTCACGAGATCAAGCGCCACTATCGTGCCTTGTTGCCGCACATTGGTGAAACGCAGATCGGAACGAAACCGTGCCAATTTCTGCGAATGCATATTTGCAACTGACTGGACACGTTCGTCCACGGGCTCGTTGCGCCAGACATCAAGATTAGCAACTGCCGCGGAACAAGCGATTGGATTAGCCGTGTAAGAACTCGAATGGAAAAACGTCCGCTTACGGTCATCTGAAAAATGCGCTTCAAAAATTTCTTCACTGCACAAGGTTGCTGCCAGTGGGAGAGCACCTCCGGTTATGCCCTTCGAAAGACATATTATATCAGGCTCAAGACCTGTCTGGTCACAGGCAAGCAGTGATCCGGTTCTTCCCCATCCAGTCATTACCTCATCAGCGATAAGCAACGTGTCGTAGCAGCGGGTAATCCGCCGGAATTCTGCCAGCATATGAGCGGGATACATTTTCATGCCACCAGCACCAAGCACTAGCGGCTCCATGACAAAGGCGGCGACGTTTCCACCACGGCAAAACTGCTCCAGAGCATCGAGCGTCAATTGCTCATTGCCTGGTTCAGGAAATGGAATCGTATCAACATCAAAGAGTAGCGGCGCATAAGCCGAATTGAAAACACCGCGCGCACCTGCCGACATAGTGCCGACAGTGTCGCCGTGATAACCGTGTTCCATCACAACGATGCGCGAACGTGAAACACCATTGGTATAGAAAAAGCCCAGCGCCATTTTCAGCGCCACTTCGACAGCAGTCGATCCACTGTCTGAGTAGAAAACATGAGCCATTGAGGGCGGCGCTAAATCAATCAGCCCCTTAGCTAATAGCTCTGCAGGTTCGTGAGTATATTCAGCAAAAATGAGTTGATCGTAAGATTCGGTGGCAAATCGTATAGCGTCCATAATTGGAGGATAACGATGACCATGAGTTGTTACCCACCAGGACGATATTGCGTCGAATATGGTCCGTCCGTCTTCGTCGATCAGATAAGCACCATCAGTCCGGACAATTTTCTTGAAGTCTGGTTCAAGCTTATGTTGGCTAAATGGATGCCAAACAGACGATCTCTTAAGGTTTTTCGTCATGTTAAATGCATTTCTTGAAGTGTGAGAGATCAAAGTGAGTTTCAAATGCACTGCGCAACGTACTTGCGTTTAAATCATCGAGAAAGGGCAGTCGGCCAAGAACTGCAATGCCGCTCATCTCTTTAATGACAGCTTGCGTGTCTGAAAACTCATCGCCGATAAAGGCTATACCGACTATCGGAATGTTGCGCTGACGAAGCGCTTCAATAGACAAAAGAGTGTGATTGATCGTCCCAAGTGCGGTTCGAGCGCAAAGAATAATTGGTTGTTTCCAACGGGAAAAGACGTCGATGTAAGTCTCATTGCGTGTCAATGGAACGAACAGCCCACCAGCTCCCTCAATGATCAGGGGCCGCTCAATTTCAGGAAACTGAAGAGTTTTAGAGTTAATAAGAATGCCATCAATTTCAGCAGATAAATGGGGTGATGCCGGAGTTTGAAGGCGCCAAGCTTCCGGTAAAATTCGGCTCGGCTCAAGACCGCTCAACCTCGCGACCATCTCGCTATCGGTTTCCTCGTCAAGCCCCGATTGAATAGGCTTCCAGTAGCTACCGTCAAGCGCACCCGCTAAAGCCGCCGCGAAGACGGTTTTACCAATGCCAGTGTCTGTTCCAGTGATCACGAAACGCGGGCACATCGTATTTCCTCCCTTGCCGTCTCTGCAAGCGTCCCCATCATCCGGACGATGGTTGGCTTATCGACATTCAATGTAATGGAAATGCGCAGTCTCGCCGTGCCAACAGAAACTGTTGGCGGTCGAATTGCCCTTAGATCAAAGCCTTTGGATTGCATACGATCTGCGATCCGGACCGCAGAGCCATTATCTCCAACTATATACGGTAATATCTGCGTACCGCTCCCGGAACGACCGAAATGCTCTGAAAACAACCCGTTCGCGTAGTCAATCAACTCGTGCAGTTTGGTCTGTCGTTCAGGTTCAGTCGAAAGAATAGCTATAGCATGACGGACACAGGCAGCCTGCAAAGGCGACGGCGCGGTTGAATAGATGAAAGGACCGGCACGGTTAATCAGGAAATCACATAGAACACTATTGGCTCCGACCAGCGCACCCGCAGGCCCCATGGCTTTGCCACAGGTATGCAATACAACCACATTTTCGCGCCCCTCCAAGTCGGAGGTGAGGCCTGCTCCGTTCTTGCCATATACACCCGTCGCGTGAGCTTCATCTATAAAAAGGAAGCCATTGTGACGATCAGCAATCTCCGCCAAATCGGACAGCGGACTGCGATCACCGTCCATCGAATAGAGGCTCTCAACGACAATCCACGGAAACCCCGTCCCTCCCTTTGAACGCCATTCGCGTATGGCGTCCTCGACCGCTTGAGGATTGTTATGAGACACCGAAGTGATCTTAGCCCGACTGGCTCTCATACCTTCATGTGCGCTGGCATGTATAAGACAATCATAGACGATCAGGTCCCCGCGTTGTGGCAAAGTCGAAAGAACGGCCAAGTTAGCGGCATAACCACTGCTAAAGTAGAGCATCCGCTGGCAGCCGAAGAAAGCCGCAGCCTCCAGTTCCAGCGCTTCATGCTCCTCATGATTACCGCGCAGTAGTCGGGACCCACCCGCCCCCACAGGAACACCGCGCTCGATTGCAGCACTTAAAGCAGCTTGCATTTCGGGTGACGAAGCTAAAGCGAGATAGTCGTTGGAAGCGAAATCAGTACCGGCATTGCATTTAAGCGCGCGTAAGCGGCTCTTTTTGCAAAGGTACTGCAGTGTTGCCTCATAACGAGCAAAGCGGTCAACACGCACCTGGCATCTCCACCATGGCTACTGTCATTCCCAGCCGACTGATGAGGTTCGAATCCAGATCATTATCTGGGTTCGCTGCCGTGAGAAGTGTATCGCCGATGAAAATCGAATTGGCACCTGCGAAAAAGCAGAGGGCCTGCATCTCATCACTCATCGCAGTTCGTCCGGCAGACAGGCGTAAGGTCGAACGAGGCATCATAAGTCTAGCAAGAGATATGATCCGTATAAATGCAATAGGATCAACAGGCGCAGCATTTGCCAGTCTTGTCCCGGGCATAGGTATCAGCAAGTTGATCGGCACGCTCTCTGGCGGCTCCGGCAAATTAGCCAGTGTCACGAGCATCTCAATCCGGTCGTCAACTGTTTCGCCCATACCGAGAATTCCGCCACTGCAAACCTTTATGCCAGCATCTCGCACATGCGCCAGCGTGTCCAAACGGTCGGCAAAACTGCGCGACGTAATTATCTCGGGATAAAAACGTTCAGAAGTATCGATATTGTGGTTATAATAATCCAGTCCAGCTTCCGCAAAAGTCTCCGCCTGAGCAGAAGAAAGCATGCCCAAAGTCATGCACGTTTCCAATCCCAAAGCCTTCACGCCCTTGACCATGGAAACGATTGCCTCCTCATCCCGCGCCTTCGGGCTGCGCCAAGCAGCTCCCATGCAATATCGAGTAGCACCGTTTTTTTTGGCTTGACGGGCTTCCGACATAACTTCCTCCAGCTTCATAAGCTTGGAAGCTGCAAGACCTGATGCCTGCGATGACTGACTGCAATAACTACAATCTTCCGGGCAGCCGCCTGTCTTGATATTGAGCAGCTTACTGAGCTGCACCTCATTGGGATCGAAATTAGCACGGTGAACGCTGTGCGACCGGTAAATCAGATCATTAAAAGGCAGATCATAAAGTGCCCTTCCTGTTTCCAAAGTCCAATCGCTTTTCAAGCTTATGTTTTCAGCAGATAATATGGTTTCATTATTCAAGACATCACCCTCACTCATAAACCTAAAGGCAAAAATACGACCATAAATTATAGATTATCTATAATATTGCCTTGATTCCTACGGTATATTGACCTAATCGGTCGATCAACCTCTTTTATAATAGATTATCTATGGAAAATAATGGCTGAAACAGTTGCGGAACGAATAGCGAGAACAATAGGGGAGAAAATTGTTTTTGGAGAATTGCAAGCAGGACAAGCACTGAGGCAAGATCACATTGCAAAAGAGTTCGATGCCAGCCACGTCCCTGCTCGAGAGGCGTTGCAGCTTTTACGTGTTCAGGGATTAGTTATAAATTTGCCACGCCGCGGCATGCGCGTCGCTCCGCTCGATAAAATATCCATTCAAGAAACGATTGAAATTCGTGCAGCACTCGAGACAATGGCTTTGCGACTTGCAGCGCCTAAAATGAACGCCGCTGCCTTCAATAGAATTGAGTGCGCTCTCACTGCAAGCGATCAGGCTAAGACAGTCATCGAATGGGAACGTGCAAACCGGATTTTTCATCGTGAGCTTATAAGCCCATGCAAAATGCCGAAATTACTGGCAATGCTCGACGATCTACAGCTTACAAATTCCCGTATCATTTTTGCGGCAACACAATCAGCAGGTTGGCGACCGGGACCAAGCAAGGCCCATCGGCAAATTGTAGAATCCTTAAAGAAGCGGGACCATCATACAGCCGTTTCATTGCTCGACGCCCATATTCGGGGACTAGAGCGTACTATGATTGGAATTCTCTAATTGCTCTGGTTTCCAGCTTTGCGCCAGTGCAACACCTACGCCAACAAGATCAATTGCACGCGCTGCAATCTGGTCCGCGATTTCTTCCACACTTTGAGGATGCAGATAAAAAGCCGGAACCGGTGGCATCACGATTGCACCCATTTCTGTAACCGTGCACATATTGCGCAAGTGGACGAGATGAAGCGGCGTTTCGCGTGTCAGCAAAACCAGTCTGCGCCGTTCTTTTAGATGTACGTCAGCAGCACGCGTTAGCAAGCTATCGCTGAAGCCGTGCGCTATGGATGAAAGTGTGCGCATCGAACACGGCGCCACAATCATACCTGCCGTCGGCACTGAACCGCTGGCAATTGTCGCAGCCACATCTTCAATGGAATAGGTTTTGTCTGCAAGTTTATGCAGCATTGAATAGCCATTGGGGCCAAGCTCGTACCGCAAGGTGCGCTTGGCGGCCTCCGAGACGACGAGATGTGTTTCTACATCTTCTAGCTTTGCCAACTTTTCGAGGATTTTTAGAGGGATAATAGAGCCTGATGCGCCGGAAACACCGATAACAATCCGCTTCATATGCGTGGCATTCCGCTAAGGCCAAGTTCATCCCAGATCGCATCGACACGCGCAATTGTGCTTTCATCCATAACGAGTACCTCACCCCATTCCCGATCGGTTTCTGGCCCGATTTTATTGGTGGCATCAAGCCCCAGCTTGCCGCCAAGACCAGAACGCGGCGATGCAAAATCAAGATAATCGACCGGTGTATTATCGAGCGTGACCAGATCACGACTTGCGTCAAAACGCGTTGATAAAGCCCAGAGCACATCGTCCCAGTTGCGCACGTTAATGTCTGGATCAACCGCGATGATCAGCTTGGTATAGCTAAACTGCGGCAGCATCGACCAAAGCCCCATCATCACGCGCCGCGCCTGCCCCGGATAGCGCTTATCAATGGAAACCACCATCGCACGATAGGAACATGCAGCAGAGGGTAGCCATAGGTCAGCGATTTCTGGAAACTGCGCACGCACAACCGGCACAAAAAGCTGATTCATCACTTCGCCAAGCTTAGACGGCTCATCCGGCGGCCGTCCCGTATAGGTCGATAAATAGACAGGCTTTTTACGCATGGTGATTGCGCTAAGCTGCATGACGGGGAATTCTTCGATGCTGTTATAATAGCCGGTATGATCACCATAAGGCCCTTCGGGCTCCGTATATGACGCTGAGACATGGCCTTCGAGAACGATTTCTGCATTGGCAGGCACGCTCAGCGGAACCGTGCATGCATCGGTGATAACAGGTCTTCGGCGTGACAGGAGGCCTGAGAAGGCCAGTTCACTCATACCTTCCGGCAGTGGCATGACAGCAGCTAATATGCTGGCAGGGTCAACACCGATGGCGATAGCGACAGGCATATCCAACCCGCGCTGTTGCCACATGCGATGGTGGCGCGCTCCCCCGCGATGCGCGAGCCAGCGCATAATCAGACGATCCGGTCCTAATTTCTGCATCCGATAAATACCGACATTCACGCCTGACGGATCGTCGGGCGCACAGGTAATAACCAGCGGCCATGTCACAAGCGGCGCAGGCTCACCCGGCCAGCACCACTGGATCGGCAATTTGCCAAGGTCGATTTGATCGCCCAGAAGTACCGTTTCATGTACGGGTGCACGACTTATCCGGCGTGGACGCATCGCGAGCGCTGCACGCGCAAGCGGAAGTTTACTCCATATCTCTTTTGCCGAACGTGGTGGTTTTGGCGCACGCAATTCCGCAAGCATCTCAGCAAGCGCTGGCAGTTCTTCGACTTCCCGGCCAAGTCCCCAGGCAATCCGCCGCTCTGCACCAAACAAATTGGCCAGCAGTGGGATCGCTTGAACATGACCATTAGCATCGACCGGCTTTTCGAAAAGCAGCGCCGGGCCGTCCGCGTGCAGCACGCGCTTATGGATTTCCGTTATCTCGTGAACCAACGAAACCGGACGCGTGATGCGAACAAGATCGCCGCGCTTTTCAAGCTCACACATGAAGCTTTGCAGGCAGGGATAATTCAATGGCAAAACAGAAGCATTTTTCATGCTTCATGTTTGAGTACCGAATTGTTTCACCGTCTTTGATCTTAATCAAACTCCAACAGCACTGAATCGCATAATTCTTTCATATGATAAACAGGAGCTGAGTAATGATGAAGATTCCGCCAGCTGTGGCTGCTCCTGCACGGCTTGTTCCACCATTTCTGCTAAATCCAATTGTTTCGCGCGTTTTTCTTCAGGTTATCCGCGCACATCCGGGTTTATTCGAGCGTCTTGGCGACTATGTTGATAAGCGATTTGGTTTCAGCCCGTCCGATCTCCCATTCATATTTGTGGTCGAACCTGCGCGGCCCGCGATCACTGTTATGCGCAAAGATACGGCTGTTGAAACCGATGCTGCGATTGATGGTCCACTCGTCATGCTGCTGGCATTGCTTGAGGGAAAACTCGATGGCGATGCGCTATTTTTCTCGCGTGACATCACAGTGACCGGCGACATGGAAGCTATGCTTGCGCTACGCAATGCACTGGACGATTGCAATGTCTATCTTCCCGCCGATCTCGGTAAAGCTGCAGGCCCATTTGCGCCGTTTGTTCAGAATATTGCAAGCTACGTTCGCGATAAAGCATTGAATATCAAGAAGCCGGATCAGGGAGAACACACATGGAACTGATCTGCCCGGCAGGCACACCGGCCGCATTGCGCGAGGCCGTTCAGGCGGGTGCCGATGCGGTTTATTGCGGATTTCGTGATGAAACCAATGCTCGCAATTTTCCGGGGCTTAATTTCAGCCGCGCAGAACTGAAAGATGCGATCAGTTTCGCACATTCTCGTCGCACGCAGGTCTTTGTCGCGATCAACACCTTCATGCGCGCGGGCGACGAGCATATCTGGTATTCAGCGGTGGATGACGCAGCCAGCCTTGGTGCCGATGCTGTCATTCTGGCTGACTTCGGGCTGATGGCTTACACTGCAGAAAAGCATCCAGAACAGCGCTTGCATGTTTCGGTGCAGGCTTCAGCATCCAATGCCGACGCGGTACATTTTCTGATTGATGCATTTAAAGCAAAACGCGTGGTTCTGCCACGTGTTCTGACCATTCCGGACATTGCAAAACTTGGCAAAAAAATAGCCTGCGAGATGGAAGTCTTCGTCTTTGGTGGTCTCTGTGTAATGGCAGAGGGGCGTTGCTCACTCTCATCATATGCCACCGGAAAATCACCCAATATGAATGGCGTTTGCTCCCCGGCAAGCCATGTTCGTTACCGCAATGATGGCTCCCAACTGGTATCGGAGTTGGGTGAATATACGATCAACCGGTTTCCGGCGGGAGAAGCCGCGGGCTATCCGACACTTTGCAAAGGCCGTTTCAATATTGGCGATGAAGAAGGCTATGCCTTTGAAGACCCTGTTTCGCTCGATGTGATGAACCATATCGATGAACTGCGCGCCGCTGGAGTTTCGGCTCTGAAAATCGAAGGGCGTCAGCGTGGCAAAGCCTATGTTGCGGAAGTTGTTTCGACCTTGCGTCAAACACTTGCAGCGGGACCCGAACGACGCGCCGCCCTTCTGTCGCGATTGCGCACATTGAGTGAAGGTCAGCAGACCACCTCGGGCGCGTATGAAAAACGCTGGAGATAATCATGTCTGACCAACGCTCCACTCCCAGCCTTAGTCCCACTCTTAGCCTCGGACCTGTTTTATTTTTGTGGGACGGGCCAAAATGGCGGGATTTCTATTTTCGCATTGCAGATGAAACCCCGATTAAACATGTGACAGTCGGCGAGATCGTCTGTTCCAAGCGCTTTCATTTCATTGATCCCTTCATGGAAGCAGTGATTGAGCGGCTGCAAAATGCAGGCAAAAGTGTAAGCCTTGGTTCGCTCGCACTGGTCATGCTGGAACGAGAAGCAAAGCATGTGCGCCAGACGGCAGAGGACTCACCCTTTCCGGTGGAGGCCAATGATCTCTCGGCCTTAGGGCTACTGGCAGGCAAGCCGCATATCGTCGGCCCACTGGTCAATGTCTATAATGCTGCAACCGCGAAAGTACTTGCAGCGCGTGGTGCAACATCTATTTGCCTTCCGCCCGAACTACCTCTGAACTCCATTCGTGAAATTATCAAAGGTGCTCCGGAGATCGCTTTTGAAGTCTTCGCTTTTGGACGCATTCCGCTGGCAATCTCAGCACGCTGTGCCCACGCTCGCTCCAAAGGCCATATCAAAGATAACTGCCAGTTTGTCTGTGGCGAAGAGCCGGACGGATTGCCGGTTAAAACTCTCGACAGTCAGCCATTTCTGGCACTCAACGGCGTGCAGACATTGTCTCACACCTGCCAGTCACTAATTGAGGATATGCCGGAGCTGGTGCAGGCCGGCGTTCAGCGTTTTAGGTTATCGCCGCAGGATTGCGACATGGTTGCGGTCGCGCGAATTCATGACGATGTTTTACATGGACGCATTGGTCCTGCGGAAGCGCTATACAGCTTACAGCAAACTTACCCGGCTGCGCCGCTCTCTAATGGCTTTTTGTATGGTGGCATCGGCGCTGCGTATGTCAGCCGTCAGAAAACTGCATCAGTTATGCACGGCTAGTTTAAACGCAAGAAAGGCCGCGCTTTTGTGTGAAAGCACGGCCTTTTATCATCTAAAAGTGTATTACGTTCGGAGCTTTAAACTTCGCCTTCGGCGAGCCGCCGGATACCCGACGTATCAATTACAGTCAGCTTCTGACGTCCGCCGGAAACAAAGCCCTTCGTCTCCCAGCTACTTAAAATCCGCGATACAGTATGCAATGTCGTCCCAGTCATTTCGGCAATATCCTGTCGCGTAATCGGGAAGTCGATACGAATACCGCCCTCTTCTTTCTTGCCAGCCTTCTGCGCCAGACGCAGTACAACGTGAGCGACGCGACGCTCTACTTCTTCGGTCGACATTTCGCGAATGCGCGTATGTGCTTCTTCAAGCCGCTTACCGATCGTCTGGATAGCATTCATTGCCAAGCCGGGATTTTGCTCAACAAAATAGTCCCACAGCTCTGTCGGCCAGCCGAGTATAATACTCTCCGTCACTGCGACTGCTGTCCCGGGATAATCATTGCGCTGCAAAGCTTTGGCAAAGCCAAAAAGATCTCCCGGATGCACCATCCGGACAATGATCTGCTGACCGTCGGCAGTTACCTGATTAACCTTCAAACGACCATGAAGCAGCAGATAAAATGTAGCTGCTTCATCGCCCTGCTCGAAAATAGATTCACCTTGCGCAATACGTCGCGACATTGCGTAAGAGACGAGCTTATCAAGCTCACTGTCCCCCATTTTGGCGAATAATGATAATTTCCTGACAAGACCGCGATCAATCGTGGCCATTCTAATACCCCTAATCTGAATCCCTATTCCTGCTTAGCATAATTAAGCAGGAATAGCATGTATTTAGGGGCATAAACTTGTGGTGCTTCATCAATTAACGTTACACCGAAAGGCCTTTCAACCGCTTGAGCACAGGGGCATACCAGCGCCCGTCGCGGACAAGGCGAAATCCAAGGTTATCGGGCGGCAAACCAACACTGCATCCCCCGGATTTTGGGTTACGGATAAACGAACTCATCGCTGCACGATGTTTGCCATTGACCACGTAGACGCCGCAAACCACGTTTTCGCTTGCCACCTTGTCATAGGCATCGAGATTGACGCGACGATGGCAGGTCGTCGTCCACTCCCACACATTGCCGCCAATATCGGCAATACCAAGTTCGTTTTCACCAAAGCTGCCAACTGGCAGAACAGCCGGGTCACGGCCTTGTTTGCGTGCGCTTTGTTTTTCATAATCGCGTAGCCACCGCAGTGCTGGATTAACACTACCATCGTCATCACCGCCTAGAGCATCATCGGCAAAGCGCGAACCCGCTGCGAAAGCCCATTGCTCGTCGGTCGGCAGATGCCAGACTTCGCCGGTTTTGGCCGAAAACCATTGCGCATAAGCCTCTGCATCGTCATAGCTGATGCCAACAATCGGATGGGTCGATTGCGCAGCGTTTGCGGCTTTAGACTGGGTATCGGCTGCAACACATGCGCCATCGCTTACACAGTTTGCATAGTCCGCAACGGTAACCTGATATTTCATAATCTCGAACGACCGGCCAAGCCTGCGTGTCGTCAGCGGCGCATCGGTTGGATAATTATTTTTTTGAAAATCGCCGTCCGCACGATAGGTCATGTTTCGCTGCGTAACAGTAACTGTTTGTGGGCGACTGACCTCAAACGCCCCGTCTTTTACGCTGATCTGTCCCACGGCATCGACAACGAATAGTGCGCTAACAACAGCAAGAAGGACAGCCGGAACAGCAACGCCAAGATCGCGCAGCTTTTTCTTTGCACTCTGTTTCATGATGTTCACACGATGAGTTAAAGGATCAGTCGTCCGGGAGACGAGCCTCCAGTGCTCTCATGTCCCCCGAACCGTTGGCTGTCATGTCGGACTTACATGCCCGACGGTGCCAGTATCGACGTCATCAGATCATCGTTCCATTCGCCCGTTACCTTGAAGTGAGCAGCAGCGCCCAGTTCAAAAGCTTCGATCAGGTTATGGTTCACATAGGCATAGATGCCCGGTTGCTGGAAGGTGTAGAAGGCTGCTGCCGCTGCACCACCTGGAATAAACCATGTTTCCTGATCAACATCCGGCGGCGTATTGAACTTGCCGGTTGCCCAGACATAATCGCCATGTCCACCGATCAAGTGCGGACGCGTATCGCGGTTAGCCTGCGAGTGAACGATCAGAACTTTTTCGCCTACCTTGGCCGTCATAGCTTTATCGCCGGTCAGCGCACCTACACCACCGTTAAAGACGACATGGGTTGGAATGAGTGTGCGCATGACTTTGACAACATCTTCGTAAGAGTCGCCGGGAGCGTCATACTTCTTGTAATTGCCCTCTTCATCACGCGGAACATAGAAGTCCTGCTCGCCGACATAGTAGATCTTGTCATAGGTCAGTGCATTGCCCTTGCCATCATGCAGGCCATCGCGCGGAAGCACCATGATCGCACCATTCATGCCCGATGTAACGTGCCATGGCACCATTCCGGGAGGTGCGCAGTGGTAAACAAACACACCAGGCTTGGTTGCCTTAAAGCGCAGGATGGTCTTTTCACCGGGGTTGATCTCTGTGAGGCCACCACCGCCCAATGCCCCCGTTGCAGCATGGAAATCGATGTTGTGCATGAGTGTGTTTGTTTCAGGATTGATGAGCGTCAGCTCAACATAGTCATCCTGATGCACAACCATCAGTGGTCCCGGCACAGTGCCATTGAAGGTCATCGCATGAACTTCGGTGCCCGCATCATCGAGGATCATCTTCTTTTCCTCGATCACCATGGTGAACTCAACCACCTTAGGACCACCGTTCGCGACCTGACTATGCGCGTGCACGAAAGGAGGCTTAACCAGCTCAACCTTCTCTCTTGGCAACGCTGCAATTTCCGCAGCAGTTGCCTTTTTCAAGGTTCCTGTGGCCCAGGCTGAGCTTGTCGCCAAAACTGGTGCGAGTGCGCCTGCAAGGGCTGCTCCTGCCAAAATTGTACGACGATTAATATTGATATGGTCACCCATCGATTCTCTCCTTCCGATAGGACCGAGCGTTCTTCCGCTCTGTCACTTTATCTATAGGAGGCATCCGATCCCTATTCATTGCTTACAATCAATTTTGAACGAATTAAATGATAATAAATATTATTAAAAATCATATATTTAGATTAATATCCTCACACTCTAACTTCGTCATTTGCGCTGGAACAAGTAAATCCGCTAAAAACGAAATTGCGGCCTACTCTTCAAGCTCATATGCGCCCATTGGTGTGGTTTAGAACGGTTCTTTACTGGCCATTTCTTGTCAAACAAAGTTAAAAAGCGGCCCTCAACAAAGCCGCTTTTCATAAATTTTTGCTGCAACAAGTCTCAGAAATCGGGCATCGCAAAACGCGCGCGCGCTTCAGGTATCGCCATATCCGGCGACCATTCTGGTTCGTAGGTCAATTCAACATCTGCATCAGAAACGCCCGCTACGTTCTCAACGCAAGCCTGCACAGCTTGCGTAAGAAATCCGGCTGCAGGACAGCCGCGCGTGGTTGTAGTCATTTTGATTGAGACGTCACCATTCGCATGCGCTGTGATCATATAGATCATGCCAAGATCAACGAGATTAATGCCGAGTTCAGGGTCCATAACAATGCGCAATGCATTGCGCACTTCATCTTCCAGCCGATCCAATTGTTCGCTTTGCATCACCGTGCCTCATGCTGTTCCGACGCGGATCATAATGCGATAAGCCTCACCTGCGTCGTCAAAATTCCCCACCCACTGATGGCCGCGCTTTTCCAACTCTGGAAACAGAAACAACGGCTCGCGATGCAAAAGTGCAAACAGCACTTCACCCGTCTGCATATTCTCGACCTCTGCAAGAATGCTAACCATCGGCTGCGGCGGGTCCATATCCGAACAATCAAGATATTGCGACGGCTCCGGCCAGTCATCTGGCGAACCGGCATTATCCGAAATCTGCACAGCGGGCGCTTCATCACCGATAGGCGCAAATAGGACCTGCCAATCGCCATCGCCAATTGCTTCCGCTTTGGCAGAGAACCCCTTGCGTTCCATGACTGCAAAGAGAGGAACTGGCTTAAATGGAGCAATTAAAATAAGGCTTTGCCCGGAAGCCAGTCCTTCGACAGCGCCCATAATTGCCTGAAACGGCTCGACGCCAGCTTTCAGGAGCGGACGAACATCAAGCTCATGTGGAATTAACTCGTAAACAGACAACGTCATTTGCTCCTCCCAGAAACTGGACTACCAGCGTAAATCAGATGTGGCACAGAGATAACATTTGGAAGCTTCATGGCTTCCGGCACATCCATCAGCCGCCGCGCGCGAATGAAATGAGATGACAAGGCGAAAATTGCAACAAGATTAAGTGCACATCCCACCCTGAATGCAAGTGTCTGCCCGACAATGAGCGCGATAATGGCAATGGCAACGCCTGTATAATACACCCAGAACCAACGCTTTGCCCGGCTTTCAACCACAATATCCTGCACGCGCGGCGTCAGAACTTTGCCCATCACTGGGCCATAGCATTCAAGCCATGTCAGGAACGGGACGATCTTATAAAGCTGCGCCAGACTTAGGCCGGTCAGCCAGCCAAATGTAAAAAGATAGACCAGCGCTGCAACAACCCCATCCGTTGCGCCCACCCAAGGCAGAGCAATTGCAACAGGCAGCGAAAGCAACATAGCGGCAAAGGCCGGAACGGATGCAGCGCTATTCAGCTCAATAGTTTTGCGTTTTCTCTGGCCATAAATCGAATGCACATCATGGACATAGAGGCCAATGCTGGTAACGCCCAAAACCAGTACCACCGCGAGAACAATATCGGTCCATTCATAGCCCCAATGTGTGAAGACCGTCGCAAAGACCAGAAGTGCCAGCGCGGCAACACCTGCTGTCCAGACCATATGCACCGTCTTTTTTGCAGGCTCCGGCGCAAGCATGAACATCGTCAGAAGACGATAGCTGACACCCATCGCAGTAAAGGTCATCCAGCCGCCAAGCCCCAAAATGACATGGGTTGAAAGCCCTGAAGAAGCGATCTCCATCAGAAAAACCTGTTCAAGCGTGCCGGATAGCATCAGTGTAAAAAGGCTTCCCAAAACAACCACAACCAGCAGGCATACAAGGCCAACACCTACAAAACGTGCTGGTAAAGTCAGCGGTCGCGCGCTCCAGATTGTCATAGCAAGCATCACAATGATGATAGAAAAACCAATGATTAGAAACAGTGCTGAAAATGGCATCATCCAGAGCGGCAATTCGACAATGCCTGCAAGAGCCGCAAATCCGGCGATCAGCCCGCAAAGGCCGGTCAACAAAAACAGCAATGCCGGAAAACCGGCACCGCTGAGTTGCAAAGGTTTTGCCACCAGCACAGGCACAAACTGCAATAACGCTCCGCACATCAACAATGAAAGCCAGCCAATAGCGATAATATGCACCACGATGAGTGTTTCTGGTGCCCGCAAATCATCAAACGGATAACCGAAACCTCCCGTCATCAGTGCCATTCCTGCGATCAGGAAAAGCAGTGAGGCGGCGACGTATGAGAGTGTCCATCGGGAAAGCGCGGCACCGAACATGGCAGGCCTTCAAAAAAGAGTTAGTGATTGCCACAAGTGCATTCGTGGCCATCGGCATGTGTATGATTGTTGGGGCGACCGATCTCTACACGCCACAACGGGCCGCTTTCCTTATATTCCCAAGAGAAAACACCCGGATTACGGTTTTCAAGCTGATAACGCAGCGGAACCGGATCATGATCATTGACGATCTGCAAAGTTTCGCCCGGTTCCAGATCATCAATCATCGCGAAAATAGTCGCATGACGGGAGATAGGCGGAATGGTGCGTACATCGATAATATTGATCGTGGAAACAGGTTCGCTTGTCATCAGGTTCATCCATGGCCGTCGGATATCGAAAGATGATGATGACAGCCCCGCATCATCACAAGATCAATTCTAAACTGGATGATACGGGGGCGATTTGTTGCATCTCAAACAAGATAAAAAATATGACTATTGAAACTCTAGCCCGCAAGCATGCGGTAAATTGCAGGAAGAGCCGCGGGAAGCTTGGACAATTTTGCAATCAGAGAATAGCCGCCATGCCCAAAAAGTGCGGGCAGATAAGCATTGGCTTCGCGATCCACAGTCACGGCAAAGACATTAATGCCTTTGGTCCGCGCTTCGCTGACCGCCCGCCGTGTATCCTCCAAAGCAAAGCGACCCTCATAATGATCAACATCATTCGGCTTGCCATCGGTCAGCAGAAGCAGCAGCTTTTTGCGATTATGCTGTTCGCTGAGCTTGGCCGTTGCATGACGCATTGCAGCACCCATACGCGTATAGAAGCCTGGTTTAAGCGCTGCAATCCGGTGTTCAACCGTCTTGCTGAATGGCTCATCGAAATCCTTCACGGTTTCAACACGCACCCATGCGCGACGGCGCGACGTAAATGTCAGGATCGAACAGCGGTCGCCACAGGCGGCAATGCCGTTGGCCAGCACAAGCAGCGCTTCTTTCTCCACGTCCAGCACACGCCTGTTATCGACCCATGCATCAGTTGATAGCGAAACATCGACAAGAATAGTCACCGCGAGATCGTTCGCCTGCGGGCGGCTCATCAGATGCACGCGCTCGCTGCCCTGCCCGCCTGCCGCAAAATCACAGCGCGACCGGACAACCGCGTCAAGATCAAGATCGTTCCCGTCAAGCTGCGCCCGCATCATCTCACGACCGGGTCGCAAAATCTCAAACTGACGCCGCACCTTTCGCACAAGGCTGCGTGCCTCATCGTCAAGTTCCACAGCTTCATCACGATCCTGCACGGGCGCTGCCAATACGCTACAATGATCCTGAAGATAGCTCGCCTTGCGATAATCCCACTCCGGATAAGTGAGTTTCGCGGTCAGCAAACTGTGATCGACAGCCTCTGGCGGCAAATCAAGATCAAACCGAAAGCGCGCTGCTGGCTTGCCTTTGCGTTCGCCTAATGTGAGATCGTCAAGTTCGTCTGCTGATTTTGCACTCTGCTCGTCGCTGTCGTCCGAAGGACGATCAACACTGACCATTTCGGCCATCGCCAGAATTTTCTCAAACCGATTAAGAATGAAGGGGCTTCGATCCGTCTGACGATTATCCTGCTTTTCACGTTGGGCAATCTGCCGCCCTGTCTCAACGCCTTCGGCATTGGAATTACGTACCGGCTCATCTGCATCGGAACGTGATGCGGTTTCGTCACGCCGTATAAGTCCCGGCCAGAGTGGGGCTGGCAAGATCGGCAGATAACCAGCTGGCGCACGATGGGCGAAAATAGCTGGAAGGCTGAAATCCGGTAGCCCTGCTCCCTCTTTTAGCAATGACAGAATACGCTGTTCAACAAGCTGTTCAAGCTGGTTCAATGGCCGCTTTGGTCGTGCAGCAAGCACAGCATCGCACAGTCGCGCATAACGCTCTTGCAATCCCGGAAACAAGGTACAAGTTTTCAACGTCGTATCTGCTGCTATATCAAGCGATGCCAGATCACGGCGCAATGGATCATCCGGCATTGCGGCCAGATCTGTTGGCATGATTGCCATATAACCAGCAAGCCAAACATATAGATCGTAATTGAGCTTGCGGTCAGGAAACAGCGCTATTTCAGGCGGCAACATCAACGTCGCTTCATCGCGTAAAGGATGGTTGAGCTTCTCCTCGCCCAAAGCCATGCGCTGTCGCAATCCTAGCCTATGTCCCGAAGTTCGCGACCGTGCGGGCGCGATCTGCACAGCAATATCGCCGCCAAAGCCGCGGAAACAAATCGCAATGCGCTGGCGAATATCAGCAAGCTTTACTGCCTGATCAGGATATTGCGGCCACGACCCGGTTTTACCAATAAGGCGATGCCAGGCCCGGCCAACTGTTTCCTCAAGCTCCAGAAAATCCAGCATGTTATGACCGCCTATTTCAGCATTGCATCAGCAATTTCCAGAAGTGCCGCTTTCACATCTGGCTCATCGGTCAAAGGTTCGATCATGGCTGCACGCGCGGCCTCGCGTTGCGGCATGCCCGCATCGATGAGTGAAGCACAATAGACCAGCAGACGGGTTGATACGCCTTCTTCCAAATCATGTCCTTTCAAACCGCGCAGACGATGAGCAAGGGCGACCAGTGGGGCGACGGACTTCGCATCAAGACCACTTTCCTGGCTTACCACTGCAATTTCCTGCTCTTTCGGCAGGAAGTCGAACTCAATTGCCACAAAACGCTGACGCGTGCTTGGTTTGAGTGATTTGAGAAGGTTCTGGTAGCCGGGATTATAAGAAACCACGAGCATGAAACGGTCTGGTGCTTCAAGTAGTTCACCAGTGCGTTCGAGCGGCAGAACACGGCGGTCGTCGGTCAGCGGATGCAGAACCACGGCCACATCCTTACGCGCTTCGACAATCTCATCAAGATAGCAGATTCCGCCCTCACGCACTGCGCGTGTGAGTGGTCCATCCACCCAATGGGTGTCGCCCCCTTTGAGCAGATAACGTCCCGTGAGATCAGCCGCCGCTAGATCGTCGTGGCAAGAAACTGTTGAAAGTGGTAACTCAAGTTTCGCCGCCATGTGGCTGACAAAGCGGGTTTTTCCGCAACCTGTTGGGCCTTTTAATAGCAGAGGCAGCTTACGCTTCCACGCCATTTCAAACAGAGTGCATTCATTGCCCGAAGGGCTATAAGCGGGAATGTAAGCGTCAACTGTTTCAACGCTTTTCATAACGGAATTGATTGTGCTGTTCATGGCCGTCTTCCTTTTTATGAAGTGAAGAAGCCCCGCCAAACGGCGGGGCTTTAACATTGATTATTCAGCAGGCTGTACGAAACCAGTTACGTTTTCGCGGCGTTCTTTGCCCGGAACCAATACGGCCCAGATGAACATGAAGACCGAGATCACCACGACCACGCCAGAGCCAAGACGCATCCAGTAGAAGATCGCGAGCTGATCCTGCACAACCATGAAGTTTTCCCCCAGCACGCGCTGCAGGTGAGTCTGCACCACGCCTGCAAAGGTAAGCGCAAAGGTCATGACAGACATCGCCGTACACATGGCCCAGAAGCTCACCATTGAGAGCATCTGATTATAAGGCACACGTCCGCGAATTTCCGGGATCGCATAGGCCATGACTGCAAGGTTGAGCATGACATAGGCACCGAAGAAAGCGAGGTGACCGTGCGCTGCGGTAAGCTGTGTGCCGTGGGTGTAATAGTTCACCGAGGACAGCGTGTGCATGAAGCCCCATACGCCTGCACCAAAGAACGCCATCACAGAACAACCGATCGACCAAAGAAGTGCGGCACGGTTTGGATGTTTGCGACCGGCATTCCATGTCATCACGAAGGTGAAGATTACCATGGTGAAGAAGGGAGCGACTTCCAGCGTGGAGAACAAGGAGCCAATCCACTGCCAGTAACCGGGTGCGCCAATCCAGTAATAGTGGTGACCAGTACCGAGAATGCCTGAAAACAGGGCCAGACCAACGATAACATAGAGCCACTTTTCAACGACTTCGCGATCAATACCATTGAGCTTAATCATCAGGAAAGCGAGGATCGACGCCATAATCAGTTCCCACACGCCTTCAACCCAAAGATGGATCACATACCACCAGTAAAGCTTGTCGATGGCGAGATTGACCGGATTATAGAAGGCGAAGAGGAAGAACAGCGATAGACCCCAAAGACCAAACAACAGGATATTGGTGACTGTTGTTTTGCGGCCCTTCAAAGCGGTCAGCGTGATGTTGAACATGAACATCAAACAGACGACAAGAATGCCGACTTTGATGATAAATGGCTGTTCAAGAAACTCGCGGCCCTCATGGATTTTGAACAGATAGCCCACCACCGCAACGCCGGCGGCCACAAAAAACATCCAGAATTGGATGACGGCAAGCTTGGTGCTGTAAAGTTCGGTTTCTGTTTCTTCCGGCAGAAGATAATAGGTCGAACCCATGAACCCCATCAGCAGCCAGACGATCAGCGCATTGGTATGGATCATGCGCACGATATTGAACGGCAGAAGCTCGGAGAGCGTGTTGGGGAGCACATAGATCAAACCGGCGACAACGCCAAACACGACCTGTGCAACAAACAGGGCGAGTGCTCCATAGAAATAGAGCATCGCAACCTTTTGACTTTCATATTTCATATCATAAAACTCCGTTCATCCGCGCCTCAGCCCGCCTCATTTGGTGGCCAGTTCTGCGTCTTGATGCGGCTGGTCCATTCAAGGAAATCAGCCAGATCGTTGAGTTCCTGTTCATTGAGATTGAACTGCGGCATCTGGCGGCGTCCCTCAATGCCGGTAGGCTGTGCCTGCATCCACGCCTTCATTGTGTCGCGCGCGCCTTCGGGATCATCTTCACCGCCATAACGTTTCCAGACATTGCCGAGTTCTGGAGCAAAATAAGCGCCCTCGCCCAGCAGCGTGTGACAGTTGATGCAGGAGTTCTTTTCCCAGACATGCTTGCCGCGAATGACACCTTCGGTCAGCGTCGATTCATCCGTGGATGTTGTTTTCATGTAGTAATGGCTGTGCGCCGTCAGTCCCACGAAAATCGCGAAAAAGAATATGGAACCGCCATAGAAGACGTTTCGGGCGCCGGTCTTGGTTAGGCGTTCTGCCATCCCCTTCGTCCTTTCATTGGCCAAAGGCTAAGCCCCGGCATTCAGAGCCGTTTCGCTCCGAATATTTGTTTTAACGCGCATCTTTTTCCGAAAACCGTTTCACACTTTTCGGAATGCACTCTTATCCCCATCAATGGTTTGGCTGGTGAATCCCCTCCCCAGCATCGCGGGACAGAACTGTTCTATCGGGAGGTGAAAACGCGTCTTTGCGATTTGGCAAAGACCACAACAGTTGCTTAAAGGAAGAACCGCACTGCGACAGAACGCACGAGTGCAAGCGTCAATAGAATTGCGGGCCAGGCGAGCAAAGCAGCCTTCAAAGCACCTCTAGTGCCGCGCATTTCCATAAAATCAAGCACAACGAACCATCCTTTTGCAAAGGCAAGAACCAGCACCACGACGATTGCCGCAAGCATGCCGTGACTGAAACTCGCGACCAGCGCGCCACTCAGGGCAAGCGCAAGCAAAATGACAATCGTGCGGTTAAGCGAAGCGTGTTGCCGAGCTGTCACTTTGTTACCTCACGCAAGATAGAGAAATGGAAACATCACCAGCCAGACGAGATCAATCGCGTGCCAGAGTGTAGTGATCAGCAGGACATTTGTTGGAGACGGGCGCCATGCGACTAGGACCAGAATGACCGACCCGAACAGAACATGCATGAGGTGAAAGCCGGTCAGCAGGAAATAGAGTTCAAAGAAAGAACCCGCGGCTTCATCACCTACGAACCGAAGTTCGTGCGAATATTCGACCAGCTTCACAGCCACGAAAACCAGACCAAAACATGCCGCCCATAAAAGCGGGTGCCGAACCTTGCCAATGTCGCGACGCCTACGAACGGCTATTGCCGCCTGCCAACCACTCATCAGCAAAACAACCGTATTGGTCGCCGCCAGTCCGGGGCTGAGATGCGTGCGCAACTGCGCAACGCCTTCAATATTGATGACGGACATCACCATGAAAGCAATCAGTAAAATCGCAAACGTAACGAGTTCACTCCAGACAAGAATCCACAGGAGGAGATTATCCTCCGGTGCATCATCTGACATAGTAGCCGCAAAGGCCGTTTCTTCTGTTGCAAGCATGGCCATGTCTAGCGCGCAGTGCACGCACCTTCTTTGCGTTTTGGCAAAGAAAAATCAGGCCCGCAGATGCATGGTGCGTTTTCAAAACAAAGGAATGTTTCAATGACAGAAGCGCAGTTCGGACTGTTGATAGCAACGCCCGTCATCATAGGCTTTTCGCTGGTTCTTTACCGAATGGGTGCTTTGCAGGGAGCAGGCACGCTCTCAGCCGTTGCGGCTTCAATTGTCATCGCTGTCATTCTTTTTCTGGGCCAAGGAGGGTGAAGTAAGGATGGAAAACTCAGCTCAACTCCGCGCATCTGATGTGAGCCATCTTGAAGCGCATCATGGCGAATTGCTCAATCTGTGCCTGCAACTGGAAGAAACAGCAGAAGAGCTGGGAAGCAATTACTTACCACAGGATTATGTGAGACTCGCGGCTTTCATTCCGCAACTTGTCAGTGAAACCCATGCGTTGGAAGAAAAAGTGCTTTTCCCTGATTTTAGCCAGCAGGCCAACTCTCATTTTGCTGGCGTTATTATCGAACGCCTGAAGGCCGAACACCGCTGCGATCGGCTCACGGCTGATGAGCTTGCGCAGACACTGACAGCCATTGCGGAAGGCAAAAGCACGCGCGCTCCTGAAACAGTGTCATATATGATCCGTGGATTTCTTGAGAGCCTTCGCCGTCACATCCTGTCGGAAAAGCTAATGATTGAAGCGCTGCTCGCAGCCAAATCCGAACAGCGCGAAGTGTTTGGCTGATATTGATTATCAGCCAAATTGATTATTACCGCTCTGCAACACGCGGAAAACAACGGCTGCAAACAGCAAGATAATCGCAAGCCTCGCAGCAAGATATTGCGGAGCTGACCGAAACCACATTGCACACGATCTCACGCATCATAAGCCATTGGCAAGGCAAAGGCTTGGTTGAAGGCGGCAAGAAATCACTTCTTTTGCGCGATCCTCAAGCGGCTGAAACATATTGCGGTCAGCGATTTCTGATCTTTTCGCTCCACTATTGAAATCTGTTTGATGCTAATCAAAGAGCGTCACGGCAAGGCGTTTTAAATCTTCATCATCCTGGCGAATGGGCATCATTATGAAATTGTCCAAGCCAGCATTGGAGATCAAAAGAAATGCGTAAATTTGCTATTTCCTTAGCCGCGGCAGCCCTTAGCCTGATGATGGCGGCTCCCGTGATGGCTGAAAACATTGAAGTCCATATGCTCAATAAGGGAGCTGATGGTGCCATGGTTTTCGAGCCTTCTTACATCAAAGCCAATCCCGGCGACACGATCACTTTCATCCCGACAGACAAAGGTCACAATGTCGAGTCGATCAAAGGAATGATCCCTGAAGGGGTTGAGGCTTTCAAAAGCAAGATCAACGAAAACTATACCCTGACTGTCACAGAGCCTGGCGCATATTTCGTTAAATGCACACCACATTATGCCATGGGCATGGTTGCTCTGCTGGTCGTTGGCGACAACCCGACAAATCTGGAACAGATCGTTACAGCCAAGAAGCCAAAGCCAGTGCAGGCAAGACTCGAGAAGGCAATCGCAAGCGCACAGTAACAGGCTACAGAAAATTGCAGGTGACGAGGATATTATGACAATACAGGAAGGCCTGCTGGCCACCCCCGCAGCGATGTCCTCCGAACGACGCGGCGCAATCGCACGCGGTTTCAAAAAGACTGGACCTGCAATTTTTAGCTATGGCTTCCGCCCGTTTTTTCTGGGCGGAGCTATCTGGGCCGTTCTTGCCATGCTGCTTTGGATATTATCGCTCACCTTTAGCCTCTCTGTAGGTGGTGCCTACGGTGCACTTAACTGGCATGCGCATGAAATGGTATTCGGATTTTCTTCCGCAGTTCTTGCTGGGTTTTTGCTTACTGCGGTGCCTAACTGGACAGGGAGGCTGCCCGTTTCCGGCATTCCGCTCGTGATTCTTTTTGGTGCTTGGTTTGTCGGTCGACTGGTGTTTCTGAACCCAGACATCACAAATATTTATGTAGCGGTTACCATTGAGAGCCTATTCCTACCTTTGCTGCTTTTCATCTGCGCGCGCGAAATCATTGTCGGTCGCCAGTGGAAAAATCTCAAAGTTCTGATTGCTGTAGGCGTCGTCACACTTGCTAATCTGACATTTCACTATCTGGCACTGAGCGGCGGTGACGTTGCGATGGCAAACCGCATCGGCGTCAGCGCCTATGTGCTTCTGATCATGCTAATTGGCGGTCGCATTATTCCAAGCTTCACCCGCAACTGGCTCAACAAAGCTGGCTCGACGCAGTTTCCAACCCCGTTTAACCGCTATGACGGATTGTGCATTGTTGTGGGAGCGGCGACGTGCATTGCTTGGGTTGTATTGCCTGAATCTTCAGTCACGGCCATTCTCGCTATCATCACCGCTGTACTTCATACAATCCGGCTCTACCGTTGGCGGGGGTGGCGTGTGGCACGCGAAAAGCTTCTGCTTGTCCTACATATAGCCTATGCTTTCGTACCTCTCGGTTTCATTGCAATCGCCTGTTCGGCACTTGGCCACCTCAATCCGTTTTCTGCACTTCACGTCATGACCGTGGGGGTTATCGGTTGCATGATGTTAGCGGTAATGACGCGAGCCACACGGGGACATACGGGCAGACCATTGACAGCAACTCCAACGACACAAATTGCCTATCTCTGCATTATTCTCGCAGCACTCGTTCGTCCATTTGCAGAAATGATGCCAAACTTCTTTCATACATTTCTTGCAGGCTCCGCACTGCTATGGATGCTAGCGTTTGGTTTTTACGCTTTGGAATATGGGCCAATGCTTACGCGCAAGCGGAAAGCGTGATTCAAACCATCTGCACGAAGCAAAAGCAATAGGGTTAGCCGTTACGCATTTTTGTTGCCATGTCGCTTAGTGTTGCTAGCGCATTATCAAACCGACCTTCAGCTTCCGCAAAGCGTTGAAAGTGTACCCGCGATACTAATATTTCAGGAGGTGTTGGCTGCTGTGAAAACAACTCCATAACCTCATCAATAAACTCTACCAATGGTTGGTATCCTGTCCGCGTCTCTTGACCGGGAGTAAGCGATGTTTGAACAGCAGGAGGGGCCAATTCAATGACTTCGACTTTGCCTTTCAATGCTTCGCGCATCGAGACGGTATATGAATGTACAGCTGCTTTTGTGGCGTTGTAAGTCGGTGCGGTAAATAGAGGAACAAATGCCAATCCCGAGCTGACATTGACGATCGTTGCGTCAGGCTGCTCAACAAAATGTTCGATGAAAGCGTTAGTCATACGTATTGTGCCAAGCAAATTCGTCGTAATCATTGCCTCAGCATCAGCCAGGTCTCGCGGACCATCCAGAGTTTCGGATCGCATAATACCCGCATTGTTTATGAGTACGTTGATCGCGGGATATTGCATGATAACGCGATTTGCGAAGTTTACGATATCCACATTGCTTTCGACATCGACGGACATTGCATGCATATTATCTCGGCCGACAGTCGCACGTTCAAGCACATCCTGACGCCGACCCGCAATAATCACCGTATTGCCAAGATCATGAAACCGCTTTGCCAACGCTTCACCAATTCCTGACCCACCACCTGTTATAAGAATTGTATTGCCTGTGGTCTTCACTTGAAAGCCTCCATTAAATTCACTGGTCCTTATCTGCGCCAGCTGCTATCAAAAGGAAAGAAGGCACCGAAAAGATTTATACTGACCAAAAAGAGAGTAATGGAGTGTCCAAACTGCAATCCAGCGACATAGCAGCATCAGGAACGGTACAAAATAGTTTGATGCAAACAGAGGCTAATCCAAAAGTTGAGGCACTAGTCAACGATCTAATCGGCCGGGTTGCTGACAAATGGACGATGATTGTTCTAGAAGTGTTGAATGAGAAAGGTGAATTGCGCTTCACCCAAATCGCACGCAATATACCCAATATCAGCCAGAAGATGTTGACGCAGACGTTGCGCCAGATGGAACGTGATGGATTATTGACGCGCACTGTACACGCGGTTGTTCCTCCGCGCGTCGATTATCGCTTAACAAAACTTGGAATGGGGTTGGGAGAGGCATTTTGCGGAGTGTGGATCTGGGCAGAAACCAATCTCAGTGCTGTTGAAAGCGCAAGGCAGAAATTTGACGGCGACCGATCTTCGACTTAGCGTCGATAACACCCCGACAACCAGCAGAATGCAAATCGGATAACCTGTAAGCTTTCGCACATGATATTCTTGGTAGAAATTTTAAATTGCCAAAGATTCGCCAGAACGAAGCCTATGTTTGATCCGTAAAGATTTTGATCGACAACGGCGTGTAATCAATAATAATATCTTATCACGCGCCGTCATCGTTCAATTTTCAGATCATACAATAAATTTTTTAGAATTTAATTTTGGCTAATCCCCTGAACGAGTTCTCAGTAAACTCTCTTGAAAACTGTCCCCCATAGCTCAGGTTCAAACTGACCTTTTCATTGAACGTGAATGTAAAGTCTGTGTTCAATGCAAATGTATCACGTGCCATTGGCAGTCCTCTGATCTCAAACCTGTCACTTTGGTTAAGAGCAAACAGAGAACGGACATTTTCGTCGCCAAATGCATGGCGCCACTCAGGTGTAACGTCCGCTTCTATATTTATTTCATCAGAAAGCTTCCACTTATGTCCGATACGAACACCAAGCGTCGAAATCGTATTACTAATGGATGTGCTATCGCCATCAAGATCAACGGCGAATGAACTATTGCTTGAATGCTCCTTGAAGCCTTCACGACGAGACTGAATATAGGCAAGCCCCGCAAAAGGCTCGATATCGACGGCATCAAAATTGAATTTATAGCCCAACTCACTGAAGAGCTGCAAAGTATTGGCTTTGTATTCGCTTTCGAGCGTTTGCGGCATCGAGAAAATTGGAAATGATCGACTCATCGAAACGTTATGCCAGCTATAAACACCACCAAAACGTAATTTTATATTTTTTTGCTGCCAGCTACCGTAACCGCCAAAACTATAACTGTCTGAATCAGCAGAGGAACCTAAATCGTCAACGTCGAAGTCTGCCTTCTCAATTCCAGCCATGATGCCGCCGCGAAATGCGTCCGTTATCATTGCGTCAGCACCCAGAAAGAGACTGCTGCTATTTTGTTTGAGGCGGCTATAGTCTGAATTAGATCGAGAGCTGGCATTCGTATTGATTGCACGTGACCAAAGAACAGGGCCGTCATCCGCAAATGCTTCATGAAGCCGAGTAGTAATCGTATCACGTGCATGCGACGCATTTTGCTGTAGCGCGCTCAGTACAGTCTGATGTGCTTCGCCAGATAGCTGCGACAGTAACATTGTTACCGCCTTATCGTCGGTTTGGAGCAAAACCTCATTCTCAAATGCGCTCGGCAGCGCTCCACCGTCAATTGCTCCGCCAATGGCTTTCTCATTCGGGGTTTGACCAACACCAGCAATCGACAAATTATTTCGGGCTAGCGTTAAATATACGTTCTGAGCATCATATGACAACTTAGGTGCAACGAATACAAAGGATGACGAACCATTCCAATCCAATCCGCCGTCATAAATTGAGCCGTTCAGTCCACCTGCAGCGGATAATATTGTATAGCGGTGATTAACTGCAAAATCGCTGATGCCACCTGCTGTAACTAAAGATACATGCCCGGCCAATGTGGCTGTTCCGCCAATTATAATAATGTCACTCTGCCTCGATGCATTAATCTCTACTTCGTAAACAGACGTGCTCGACGCGACAAAATTACCGCCAACCGTTACAATACCCAAGTTGGTACCAGGTGCTATTTTGCCATTGTTTAAAAGATCACCAGAGATTGACCAACTGCCAGTCTGGGTAGATGTGGCATCCACAACCACATTACCACCCACCCCAATTGCACTACTTTCAGAACCGCCGGAAGCATACGAATTATCAGATAGAAACAAGTCTCCAGCGATTGAAATTCCGGTATTATGAAATTGAAATTTTGTGCTTAATCCATGAAGATCACCGGTGAGCACCGAACCTTCATCGAAACTTATCTGGCTGTTACCACCTAACGACTTGAAATGACGAACCCCTTGCGCACTACCGACCCATTTCACACCCGCGCCCAAAGAGACATCGGTGTAACCAATCGTTTTCGTATCAATATCAATTATGTCACCCGAAACAATGGACTGATCGGCAAAGGTTAAAGCAATATTACCTGTTTCCCCCGACACAAGATCACGTTTTACGTTGAGCAGAACACCATTTTGACTTCTAAGATTTGAAGTGCCATCAATATTCAAATTGATTTGGGCATTTTCATTGGAAAATCTCGCTTCGACAACACTAAGGGCACTTTCAACCGCAGTATTTATGAGTGTTACATTCGAACTGTTCGTGATTGTCAGACCGTTACCCTTTGTTAAAATCACGCCGTTAGCTAATGTTAGAGTGCTTTCTTTTACAGCTACACCATCGGCAGATATCCCATGAGTGATAATCGCAGCGTTCTCCAAGTTTACGACGCTGTCTTCTTCAAGCACTACTCCGTGGGCTCGCGATCCCTGCGTAGTGATAGTTCCCTGTCCGACGATGCTTGCACCATTCTTTGCATACAAGCCGACAGCGTCATCTCCTTCTGTTTTCACATCAAGGTTTGCTAGGTCCAACCTCGCACCATCAATGAGCGCACCATGTGAGAGTTGTCCCAAAGTACGTATTGAGCCTGAAATATTGAGCTGTGCTGCATTTTGCGCAAAGGCTCCGTAAGCATCATCCCCCTTGGTGACAATACTGCCTGTATGTTTAATACGATCAATCATTCCTGGAACGACGATCAAACCGGCAGCCACGCCATGTGCGTTATTGCCATTCGTGCTGACATTGCCTTGACTATCTATACTACCACCACGGTTCGCAAACAGCCCAACGGCACTATCGCCGGATGTTTCGATAGTTGTATCAATAAGCGTGATTGATGCCTGCACGTCAGCGAAGGTTCCAAAAGCACTATCTCCGGTTGTTTTGACCATAGTGGACGTTGCGGTTAGTTGACCTGGTGTATAGTTTACACCGGGTGTGATGCCATCTGTGTTAGCAAGAAGGCCAATAGCGTTCAAACCATGGGTTTCGATGGTAGAGTTATAAATATCGATTAAACTATCTTTTTCAGCATGCGCACCAAAACTACTCATGCCCTCAGTAACAATATTTGCCGTTCCGACCATAGTACCCGTTGCATATGCGTGTAAACCATATGAACCATTACCAAAAGTATGAACGGATGTGCCCGGCTGTAGCGTAACCTTCGTAGGCCCTGCCGTCGCGTTGGTGTCGCCAGCTTGTATGGCGTGCGCCCGCTCGCCCGTGGTTATAACCGACCCATAGCCAATAACCTGCCCTCCACGAACAGTATCAATACCTCGTCCGCGAAAGCCGGAAGTCGTGATGTTCGTACCTTGCCAGTAAATTGTACTACCTGGCTCCGCGGCAAACAAACCGGCAGCACTGCTGCCTGAAGTGGAAACACTGCCCGCGTCTGAGTGAATAACGCCCCCATCAGTTGCATAGAGCCCATAGCCGCTTGAATTGGCTTGGGTTGTTAAAACATCTGGTTGAGCATGAATTATTTCCGCGGCATTAGCTTTTATCTGAGCCGTTTGAGCGAAAGACGGCGCAACCGCATAAACAAAAATTGAATTTACAACAAATATAAATAATACTATTTTCTTCATTACTTATACCTAATTAGAAATAAACATGAATCAATTTATACACTATAAAATTATACTGTAGAATATCTCATTCTACAGGAAATTCAAACAAACATAGCAATTAATTACAATTCGCAGAAAAAATCAGCTTTAGTAAGCTGTTATAATATTCAAGTTGTATTCTGGTTGAAAAATGTAAGAGGGATGCAGTGATTTACGCACAGGCTCCTAGTCCCCAGAGCAGGTCAATCATGATGACCGAAGGCCGACGTTAGAATTAGCGACCTCTCCAAGCTTACGAGCGCAAAAATTGTGCTTAAACGCAAAATCAGCCCCCCGTCCTGATCAAATTTGTAATCATTTGTCTCAATAAAGCCGGAACGTTCAAGAGCTGCGCGCTCTCTCCTCCTAATCTCCCATCATCAGACACAGCCTAGAGCCGATGCAGTGTTTGCGATGGAGCCCATTATGACCAAAGAGTTCAATCTTTCCCTCAACCGTCGTCAGGCGTTGATCGCTGGAGCGAGCATAAGCTTCGCGGCAGTCATACCGGCGCTAGCGGGCGAGAATAAAACAACACCGAATATGCCAAAAGGAGCAAGTATCATGGCTGAAGAATTCATCACAACTAAAGACGGCGTCGAAATCTTCTTTAAGGATTGGGGTCCGCGTGATGCGCAGGTGATTGTTTTCCATCACGGCTGGCCACTTTCTGCTGATGACTGGGACAATCAGATGCTATACTTTCTGGGCAAGGGCTTTCGCGTGGTAGCCCATGACCGCCGAGGACATGGCAGGTCTTCTCAAGTTAGCGGTGGCCACGATATGGACCATTATGCCGCCGATGCTTCTGCAGTTGTAGAGCATCTTGATTTGCGCAATGCAATTCATATCGGGCATTCCACGGGCGGCGGCGAAGTAGCGCGATATGTAGCCCGTTTTGGTCAACCGCAAGGGCGTGTAGCCAAGGCCATCCTCGTCAGCTCAGTTCCGCCATTAATGCTCAAGACAGCTGCGAACCCGGATGGGACACCAATTGAAGTATTTAACGGCTTCCGGGATTCGCTCGCCGCAAATCGCGCGCAATTCTACAAGGACGTCGCTTCCGGACCATTCTATGGTTTCAATAGGCC
>Ga0308165_1001157_pt1 | contig 38839 bp, 51 predicted proteins | sample PhyWR2_FD_201032 | JGI IMG/M metagenome (GOLD analysis project Ga0308165, IMG submission 201032) | Phyllosphere microbial communities from UC Gill Tract Community Farm, Albany, California, United States - DLSLW.R2 | ecosystem: Host-associated > Plants > Phyllosphere > Unclassified | place: USA...
TGAAAAGCTTCCTCGAAGGGCAGTAATCGTTTCCTGGGCCTCTAGCTCATGCCTGGTTAGAGCAGCGGACTCATAATCCGTTGGTGCCGAGTTCGACTCTCGGGGGGCCTACCAAGAAAATCCTGAGAAATCAGGTACCTACAGCCGCCAGCAATGGCGGCTGTTTCGTTTCTGGCGTCCAGTTTGACGTAATCTTGACGTTCTCGGCGTGGTGGGCAAGGTGCGTCGGGGCGAGGTGGGCATACTTCTGAACCATCTCGATTCGTTCCCAGCCACCCAATTCCTTCAGCACCATAAGCGGGGTCCCGGCTTGCACATGCCACGACGCCCAGGTATGCCGGAAATCGTGGAATCGAAAATCTACGATCCCGACTGCCTTGCACGCGGCGGAGAGAATCGCCGCGTCAATCTGGCTGATCTGGGCCGGTTCCCGATCGGCCCTAGCGCGCCTAGTAAAAACCAACGTCGGGTGTATGCCGAGCCGACGTTGCAATACTCCGGCAGCATCGGAATTTAGAGGTACTGCGCGTGCGCGCTTATTTTTTGCCCGTCCATGGGTGATCCAGGCGTGGCGCTTCTCCAGGTCCACCTGGGCCCAGGTAAGGGATAAAACCTCAGAAGCGCGCATGCCCGTAGCTACGGCGAATAAGCTGACCTCCTGCATCCATTGAGTGGACATCGCTTGAATGATCTTGACGATCAATGGCGATGGTTCCCAGCGCACCCGCACGTCTGGCTCTTCAAATTTCGTCAGTTTGGGCGCTCTGCTGAGCCAGCCCCATTCGACGCAGAGTGAAAGTACGCGCCGCATCGTCGCGAGGTAGCGATTCTTTGCGCCGGCACTCAGGGGCTTCGGCTTCCGATGCTTGTGAGTGCTGTGCGTTGGAAGCTTCGCGAGAATGGTTCCGCTTGTTAAAGAACTGACCGCTGTGCCGCCGCCGAGGGCGGCGCGCCAATACTTGATGTGGCGCACCTTTGCGTCATAGTCGCGTTGTCCCTCGGACAGTTTTAGCGTTTGCAGCGCCGCTTCGTCCAGAGAGTGATTGGGCTCTTCACCCAGCTTGGCCTTGCGCCATGCGTCCGACTTCAGCCGGTCGTGGTACTCCTGTGCCGCCTTTTTGTCGGTTGTGCCAGCAGTACATCTAATTCTCGGGATGCCTGGCGTGCAGATGTCGATCTGCCAAACGCCGGACTCTTTATCTCTGCGGATTGACATGTGGGTTCTCCGTCGACCAGCAGCGATAGCCGGGTCACATTTGAGCTTTTTTCGGTCAGCAGGGCAAGCTGGGATGGCCAAACCCGCCACACTCGAGATCCGGGAAGGCGAAATCCGATGCGCTTTCGATAGGCAAACACCGTGCTGTAGGACAGTTTCAAACGCGCAGCTGCTTCCTGGAGCGTAAGGGCGGTTTCTTCGTCGCTACTGGCCATCTACTGATCCTCCGCCTCACGGCCGATCAGGACGCAGAACTCCACGACCCAGACCCAGGGGTTGGCGTCCCAGGCCCCAGCCCCGTTGATTTCCTGCCATAGGTCGCGGAACGCGCCGACGTGGTTTAGAACGCCGCCGCCAGGGCTTCGATCCAGGATCCCGCTTTCCCTGGCGACCCTCGCCGTCCACACACCCTCGGCCATGGCGTCCGCTTGGCTAATGCCATGCAATCGCTCCAGACGCACGGCTGCGACTTCCAACACCAGGCGGCAGGCGGGGCGAGGCATGTGGATGCTTGGCCGCCATTCGCGGTACCTGCCTTCTGGCGACAGTTCGCCGTCGGGCCCGTGCGGGTCATCCAGGTAGTCGGCACGGTAGAAAACGGGCGTATGGTCTTGGTACGGACCGAAGGGATGGTTGGCGTGCTGCCATGTCTCGCGCACCCAGAGACGATCGCCGGGCTGGCCGTAGGGGCAGGCACGGTCGATCACATGCTGCGGCTCATGCTCCAAAACGAGGGCGCCTGCATCGTAGATGTTGCCCAAGTCGGGGTGCTTGACCGGCTTGGCTATCCGCCGCGTCTGCGTCTTTGTGCCAGCCAACAGCGCGCGCACCATCGGCGCGCTGAACAAAATAGGGCGCTCTTTGGCTTCAACCATGGAGATCCTCACTTTGAATGCGCCCCTTGTGCTCCACTGCGTAAATGCAGTCCATGAGGCCGTCCACCAGCTGGCGCATGATATCGACAGACAGTGAAGCGTCAATTGAGCTTCCGTTTACGCGATGGCCTACGGTGATGGAGAGGCGGGCCTTGTTCCCGCTCTGATCGTCGTGGCGCAGATGCAACGCGCCGACAGTTCCCACGGCTGCCCTGAAAGGCAGCGTGACGCTGATCGGGTTACGCATGTCTGCCTCCATCCGTGCGGGGGTGCTGGGTTTTCATGCAATCTCCAATTCGTATTGGTGGTGGAGCGATGCGGCATGCTGAATACGCGCACGGGCGATCCCGATGTAATCCGCCTGCATCTCGCAGCCGATAAAGCTAAAGCCCTCTTGAACGGCCGCCTTCCCGGTGCTGCCGCTGCCCATGAACGGGTCCAGTACCACGCCTCCGGGCGGCGTTACCAACCGGCACAGGTACCGCATTAGGTCTGTGGGCTTGACGGTCGGGTGGGGGTTCTTCACCGGCTCGGGTTCCCAGCCGTCGCACCGAGTGATGTGCTGCCCGCTGGTGTCGCTGGTCATGCCGCCGACGCGATCCGGCAGCGCATCCAGGCCTTCGTTACGGTCTGCGCGGCTTGCCTTGGCGCAATAGAAAAAGCGTGCTGCGTTGGTGTCTGCCTCCACCCGCGCTATATGAATGTGAGGGGGAGCCATATCGCCAAAGCGGCCGGATGACAAGCGCGGGCGGCCCGTTTCCTTGAGGTCACCTTGCTGGCCCTTTGCGTCCGGGAATGCGCGTCTGACTTCATCGCTGCCGTCATGGATGACGTTGGCGGGCCAGCGCCCAGCAGCATCGCCGCCGCGCGGGCCAGGCGTGGGCGCGAAGTTGGTGGCCCCTGCGTCGGTGTAGCGTCGCTCGGCGCTGGCCTCGCCGGATCGGCCACGCGGCACCATCGGGTCGTTCCGGCATGGGATGCCGCCGGCACCCGCGCGCAGTACCTCGTTGGTCGAGATCCTGCAGGCCTCGATGTTCAGCGCACCCGTGCCGTAGGCCAGGACGTTGGCGGCGACGGTGCTGGCCAGCGGCTTGCGCGCCACGCAGATCGGTTCGTGGGCCGGCTTGAGCGCAGTGCCCCAGCCCTTCCAGGCTCCGTCGAGGTTGTGCGACTTGGGAAAGCCTGATCCGTACAGCCACATTATCTGGTCGCGCAGCTCGAAGCCGGCTTCCTCGACCCCGCAAGCCATGCGGTGATAGGTGCGCGCCGATGCGAACACCAACATGTGCCCGCCCGGCTTGAGCACGCGCATGGCTTCCCGGCACCATGCCGCCGTCCATTCCTGGAATGCTCGCATGGCATCCGGCGACAAGTCATACTTGCCCGCCTCTGCCGCAACAGACTTATGGCCCCCCAATTCGCTGGCTACTGGATCATGCGATTGTGCGGCCCTCCGCGCGGCGGCTCGGCGCTCAATGTCGGCGCCATCCCACGCCTGGCCCATAAACCGGATACCGTATGGCGGGTCGGTGACAATGGCGTCGATGCTGGCGCTTTCCATGCCGCGCATGACGTCGATGCAGTCGCCGCAGTACAGCGTCGCGGTACCGATGCGCTCAACCTGCATCGCTCTCTCCTTGCTTCTGCGCGGCTATGCCGGCGTTGTTCTGGTCGGTCATGCAGCTTTCCTCAGAAGCAGTTCGTGCGGGGCGTTGGCCTGGATCAACGCGACGGCAGGCGGTGGGCTGACGCTGTTGCCGACCATGTGCACCTGCTGCGATTTGGTGAACACGCGACCATCATGGCCATGGGTGATGATGTAGCCCTTCGGGAACCCCTGGAGGTCATACAGTTCAGAAGGGGTAAGCATGCGCAGGCGGATGTCCACGATCACGTAAGGCGTGCCCTGGATGTGGACAGTGACCAACGCCAAGCGGTCCCGGGTAGTCAGAGTGCTGGCCGGCTCGCGCAGGTCGCCCCATTGGCCGCCCTCGCCGTAGTACCGCATGAGGAAAGCTGCCACGCGCAGGGCTCCTTCTGCATTCTCGGGCTTCAGGTCGTACTCGACCAGACCGTACCTCGCGGCGCCAGCGAGGATCGTTTGCGCGGGTTCGCGCGGATCGGAGCCCGTCACGTTCTGGCTCATGGCCGTCAGGTGCGCGGCAACGAGGCCATGATGCTGGCCGCGTGCCGCGATGCCTGCTACCGGCTCGCTGGCATCGGTGCCGGTGCTGTGCCGGCGCAGCGTCGTCAGATGCGCCGTGATGAGCTGCTGCTGGCTGCCGCTGTTCGTGATGGTCGACGCGGCGCGTCGCAGATCATGCGCGGGGGTGGTGTTGTAGCCGCCGTTGGCTTGCACCATGAAACCCGAGGCCAAGGCGTGCTTGATGCCGCCCGCTGTGACGGTACCCAACGGCCCCTGCAGATCCAGCGCTCGGGGCGCTTGCCCTTCGCGCTCGCCATAGCCGGCTTGAATCAGCACCGGAGCGGAGAGCATGAACTCGCCTCGATGTGCGGCGGTGATAGTCTTGGCCGGCTCGCCAAGGTCGTAAACGCGGTCAGCGCCGTGATGGGTTGCCGGGACCAGCGCAGGTGCCACCGCAGCATGCGCGCCGCCACGGGGGCTTGCCGTGATGGTGCTGATTGGCTGCTGCACGGAGTGCGATCCGTCGCGGCTCCAGTTGGCGATGGGCACGATGAATGGGGTGGCGCTGTCCAGGACGTACCGCTGCATGCCGCGTGCGATTCGGCGCATAGTGGCGTCGGCCAACGGCCTCTTGCGGCCGAAGATTGTCTTGCCCTCGATACCCCAGTCAATTCCATCGGCAGCGGGGCGCCAGCCGCGCTGGCCCTTGCCCGGTTTCTTGTAGTGCGTGGCGTTCGGCCAGACGATCGGCAGCCCATCCCGGCGTGCCATCATAAAAAGGCGCGTGCGCGTCGTGCCTGCGCCGTAGTCGGCCGCATTCAGCTCTCGCGATTCCACGACGTAGCCAAGGCCGCGCAGGATCGCTACTAGGCGGTGCCAATGCTTGCCTTGCTGCTTGGAGTCGGGAACGAGATACTGCTCCTCCACGGGCACGCGCTCGCCCGGAGCTGCAACGGTACCGTCCAGCTTGACGACGCGGCCGGTAGCCGGATCGCGCTTGGCGATCAGACGGCCCCATTTCAGAATCTGGACGACGTTCTCGAGGCTGATGATGTCTGGTTTGACGGTGCCTGCCCACCGTACCGTCACCCACGCAAGCGCGCGGATGTTCTTACGGCGCGGCTGACCGCCCTTGGCCTGGCTGTGGTCGGTGCAATCGGGTGAAAGATGCAGCCAACCCACCTCCAACCCGCCAGTGGCCTGACGCGGGCAAACCTCCCATACGTCCGCGATGTAGTGCCGCGCCTGCGGATGGTTCACTTCGTGCATGCTCAGGGCGTCGGGGTTGTGGTTGATCGCGATGTGCACGTGCTGACCGGTGGCCTGCTCGTAGGCGCTCGACCAGCCGCCGCCTCCGGCGAATATGTCCACGACAATCTTGGCGCTAAGGCCGAGGACAAACTGTGGCGTCAGCATGTTGAGTCCTTTCTTACGGGAGCCAAAGCCTGGGCGCGTAGCGCTTTCATCGCCTCGTAGAGCAACAAAGACGGCGTGTCGTGCTTACCGTGCTTCGAAATCCAATTCTCGATGCGGCGAGCAACGTCCGCGGGTGACCCGTAGGGTTCGCGGTTCGTAGCCGGCTGGGCCTGTCCCGTTTGAAATGGGGTGTCGCGTTGACCGAAGAGGCCGTTAAGCATCGTTTCGTGCATCTGCTCAGTTGTGCAGGTGCTGCAAAGGCCGGGGCCGCCGCATTTCGCGACGCCGCCATCCGGGCGCGGCTTCACCCACCCGTGGGAGGTATCGCTGGTCATGGTTGTGTCCTCAGGCGCGGACTAGCCTTCACGGCGGCAACGTAGGCGTGCTCCGCAGCGCACAGTGTTTCTAGATCCAGCAGACCAAGAATGGTGTCGATGACGCTGCCCGCGTGTGCGAGCACATGCCGGGCGTCCTCGCCGAGAGGAGCTGGGGCCTGGTAGGGGTCAAGAACTGCTGCCGCTTGGTTCAGGACAGCCAGCTCTTCGACGAAGCGGCGATCACCTTGAATTGCCAAGCCGATCACATTCAACGTGTCGGCCAGGTCATCTCGGGCGGCGCTGGTGGGCGCACTGAAAAGCCGGGCCAACGCCAGGTGCATGTCCAGGCTGATGCGATCGCAGCTCCGGCCCATCATGGGCGTGCGTGCTTGCCAGCGGACGGACCGCTTACCGTTTCGGGCTTTACGATGACGATTGCTCATGCGAGCCTCCCGTCGGTGTCGACGCTCAGCACCCAGCGGAGAGCTGAGGCGTACTCGCCGTGGGCGGTCGTTAACGCGGCCTGGATCTGAGCACGGGATTTGATGCGCGGGCTGTTGCCCATGACGCGGGCCTGGCGCTGTGCGCGTTCGCGGGGTCTCGCGCCTTCCCCTGCGGCGATCAGTGCTGCGACCTTGTCTCGTTGATCTTGGGCCGGCAATTTGGACAGCGCTTTCGCGTGCGTCACGCTGATCTGTCCGCTTTCGACGGCATTCTGTACGGCTGCGGGGCAGTCCAGTAGCGCGAGGCTGCTACGGACGGTTGCGATGTTGCATCCAAACAGGAGCGCAAGATCGTCCTCTCCGTAGCCTCGCGCCAGGTTGTCGGCCATCTTCTTCGCGCGGCCGATCGGGGTGTCTGCTTGGCGGATCTCGTTTTCGCTGATCATGGCGCCCGCGACCTTGATAGCAGAGCCGCGACGGATTACGCCCGGAACGAGCAGAGGCTTTGCGCCTTCGGCCTCGAGGCGGCGATTGGCCTCCATCGTGTGCTTTACGCGCTGGCGACCTGCGACGACGAGCGTCTGGCCGAGTTCAGGGTCCTTCCATACGGATATTGGCTGGATGACGCCCTGATCCTTAATGTTCAAGACCATTGCCTCGTTCAGCGGCAGAAACACGCGCTCGTCGAACAGAGGGTGTTCACGGTCCGTGACCAAGACAAGATCCTCCGGCTTGAAGAAGAGGACGTTGCTTTTGCCGCTGGCGCCGTAGGCGTCGATGCTATTCTTTGCCATGGGATATCTACTCCGTGTGCGTCGCGTCTGTTACGCGCGGGCTTCGGGCTGTTGAGGGTTTGCCGTCGCCTGGTGGTAGGCGAACAGGACGTCGTAGGCCAGGGCCGCAGTGGTGTGGGCGCTGTTGTTGATGACGCGATCCGCTTGGATGGCGTCGACTTCCTGCTCCGATTGGTGATGGGCCGGCTGCGCGTCGGCGCTGGGGCGGCGCACGCGCCACACCTCGCCGTCGAGATTTCGGACAAGCGCGGCCTCGTTCAAGAACCGAACGTCAGTGATCGCGATGCGGCGATATCCCCCTCGGTGAAGTGCTTCAACACGCTCATGAGCACGCAGCAGCCAGTAGTCGGCCCCGCAAAAGCCGCGACGGTACTCGGTGCCCCAGAGGCGCATCGCGACCCTCGGGCTGACCGCCTTGTCATAGCTCCCGCCGAGTCCCAGGGACATCACCACGTCAACGAACGTAAGATCTGAACAGCGGCGCAGCGCGAGTTCGAGGGTGGGCGATTCTTTCAATGAGCGATCGGTGAAAAGCCGCAGATCGACCCCAAACGAAGCCGCCAATTCCGACCGCACCGCATCGGCAAACGCCAGACGCGCGAAACTGTGGGCACTGCCCAGGATGTCGGCGCACGTATCCTTGCCCGCGCCGGCGTGGCCGGCCAGGCCGACAAGAAAATAGGGGCCGCTGCGGCTTTTCATTACACGATGCTCCCGAAGATGGGCTTGATAGCCGTGCTGGTTTCGATCTGCGCGAGCATTTCTTCGACGGCGTGATCCACGACGCGGTCCGGGCGAACCAGGTCGAACCAAAGCGTCAGCCCGCCGCTGGTGTTGCGATAGCGGAGCTTGGCTTCCAGCGGGTACGAGTCGCCGCGCCAGAAAGGCGCAAGGCCCAGTCGGAAGCGGTCGAACGCTTGCATGCGGCTGACGGTGGCCGCGTCGTCGGTGTCGACGTGTTCAATCTGGACGCCGCCGGATTGCAAGCGAACTGCCGAGCGAATGCGCTTTTCGGACGAGGCTTCGAACGCCAGGGCCATCTGCAGCATTTCACCGCCGGAGGGGAAGCCCTTGCCGCCTTCAACGTCATTCCCCGCAAAGCAATGGATGTTGTCTTCGATGAAGGTGGCGAATTCCATCTGCGACATCTTCTGGCCGTTGGCGCCGATCCAGGTCTTCCACTCCGGACTGGAATCGGGAGACAAGATCGCCTTGAAGTCGCACCAGCCGGCGGGTGATGCGGATAGGTCGCCGTGCACGTGATCGTTCAGCACGGCCGTCACGACAAGGGGCGTATCTGCGCTCTTGGCATTGACGGCGGCGTACAACTGCGATTCGGGCTGCTTGTGCTGGTTCACGTACTGCACGAACGAATTCAGTGTCTTCAGCTTGACCGTGCCGGCCTTGCGAGAGGGGGTCGGTTGCAGCTTTTGGAGCGCCGAGTCGGTTTGTAGGGAGTAGCCTTCCGGCACTGCGAAGAGGCGACCGCTTCCCGTGTTCACAAGCTCAACGGGGTGCGGGGCAATGCGGGCGATGGTCTCGGCAAAATTGCCTTGATCGCCCTGGTGATTGGTGGGTGCGGGCATGTTTATTGGTCTCCAATAGCGCGCAGGTTGGTGAGGGTGCTGGCCGTGTTCGGCAGCGACTTGAGGTCGAGAGCTTGCTGGCGCGGATCGCTCGGCGCCAGGCGGCCCTCGGGGGTGGGGTACATCAGGGTCGTCAACGGGGCTTCCTCGGGCGCGGTCGCAGTGACCTTGTCGAGGATTTCCAGCGCGCCGGAGCGGCTGACCTTCTTCACGGTCAGCGCGAGAGTCAGCTTCCCGGCCTTGCCGGTGGCGTCTACGGCCTGAACCACTTTGGCGAGTTGTTCTTGGAAGTCGGCCAGCAGGTGGCCGCCCCGCAGGTGCCGAAGGGTGTCTTCGATCGAGTTGGTGGGCATGGCACTCCTATGGGTGGGTGGGAAAATCAGTCGGTGTCGCCAGCGGCGCGTGCGCGCCAGTCGTGCTTGGGCCGCAGATGGACGACGCGGCTTTGCGGCGGTGCTTCGGCGGAATTCAGGATTGAGATGCACAGGGCCCGGTTGCGCATGAGTACGTCGATGTCGCGAACTCGTCGGCCCAACTTCGCGACTGCGGCCAGCACCTGCTCTCGAGTGATTTCGCGGGCCATAGCGGGCCTCTTAGCGCTGAACAACCAGCAGCGGGGCGTCGGCGATCGCGTGGAGCAGGGCGTCGCCGTCGGGGTTCACGTAGAGGCAGGAGTACTGGCGGCTCAGCGGGTCTTGCATGAGCTGGCCGCGTGCGCCGCAGCTACGCGCAAGCATGCGGGTGCGCTTCTCGTCGTCCGCTTGGAGCAGACGGTGATCGTTGCGCGTGACAACTTGGGCCCAGCTGAAAAGGGCGGCGGTTGCGGCAATGGCCACTAGGCCGGTCAGTACGTAACGGATCGTGGTTTTCATTGCCTGTCCCGTGTGGTTTCGAGTGATGCCGGAGGTCTGTGCCAGTGGCAGTTCGAAAAGTATAGATTTTGTTTACTTTTAATGTCAACAAAATCTATACTGTTTGGGCGCGCTTAACGCAGGACTGGAGGATTGGCCAATAAAAAAGCCACCATTTGGTAGCTTCGGACAGCGTCGGAGAGGCGGATTAAGGTTTCGCGGTGGTCAGGGCTTCCGCCTTGCCGAAGTAGCGGAACCAGCAGTTGTGGCTGACGTTCCCTGGCTGCCGTTCGATGGTCACGTCGGTGATTGCATTGGCAGACTGTGCAAAAGCTCCTATCAGCAAATCATCTTGCACAGTTTCAACAGTGGGCTTGGGTTCGCCCGGGTAACGATGACAACGTATGGCTTTGACGACTCCAATGACTTGAGCGTCCGGTGGGGCCTTGTCGATGATCTGTACGGAGGCCTTGGCGGCCCTTAGGTCCACTACGCTTGATGGTGCGTTGCCTACTCGAACCGGCGCGTCGACTTCATCTTGCGGCACTGAGATACATCCGGTGAGCAGGGTAGCAGTGAGCAACGTGGCAGCCAAAACGCGCGACTTCATCTTAGGACGACTCCTTCGTACATAACTTCGCCCCTGGCACTGGACGACCAGGGTTCAACAAAGATTAGGGCGCCATTCGACGCCCATCTATGCTGCTTCACTTTTCCGAGGGTTGCGAGCTTCGATCAGAGACAGCATTGTCAGAACCGCCGCCTGAATTTCGCGCCTTTGTTCATCGCTTAGTGCGTCTACTCGCTCTCGAGCGACTTCGGGAAACGGCCATGCTGGAGCAACTGGCGTGAGCCCTGGCAGCGGCATGCGGCCCATATCTGCGATTTTCAGCATTTGCGTATAGCTAGGCTCGTGGCGGTCGTTTTCCCACGCAGACACATTTCCTTTGGTGACACCCAGGGCGTCTCCAAGCTGTGTCTGGTTCATTTTCGCCGCGGTGCGGCAGGCCTTTATCCACTCGCCAATCGTCATCAGCGGAGTGTAGAGAAAATCTAAACACGCCTGGTCTAGTTTTTCTTGACTTTCAAAGTCTAGAATTTCTATACTCGGTGCCATGCTACGACCTTTTGAACATCCGATTGATAAGGCCGCCCGAGTGATCGGGTCAGCTTCTGCCTTGGCGCGCCTCATTGGCGTGAGCAAAGGGGCGATCAGCCAATACAAGGAACCTGGCCGCAAGGTCCGAGCCGAGCACTGCCCAATCATTGAGCGAGAGACGCGGGCTCGAGGTGAAGAGGTGAGTTGCGAAACGCTTCGACCAGACGTGGACTGGTCGAGCTGCCACGCTGTTTTGCGAACAGAAAAGGGTCAAACCGCAGCGACCGCGGGAGGCTGTCATGCGTGAGCCTCGCCTATTAGTGAACCGTAGCCCCTTCGCAGCCCTCGGTTGCCCAGGTGGTTCGGTCTCTTTCAGCCCGCAGCTCATCAAAGATGTCCATCACTGCCCGTTCGCTCGGGCTGGTGAACCGGCGCGCGGCGATTTCCTGCGCATTGATCAGAAGCTGTTCGGTTTCGGTCAGGTGGTTGCTCATCGCGCTGCGTCTCCAGGTGGGGCGAGCACGAATCGTATGCGTCAGACGCACCCGCATCTACGAGAATCGCGCGCCATTTTCGGGAGAACTGTATGAGCGGTTGGTGGAATCCCAAGACGTGGTTTGGCCGCAGCCGGGTGGTTAAGAGCTTGTCTATCGACGATTCGGCTCGAGCGGAGCTTTATCGCGCGAAGGTTAGGAACGGAGAAGCTTCAGAAAGTCTGCGTTCGCGAGGTGCTGCTTTTCGAGCAGCCAATTTTCGGCGTCGGCGTGATCGTGCTCGATCGGAGGCGGTCCGGGCGGTTCTGGATGACCTCCGATCGTATGGGCCTATCTGGAAGCAGTTACGACGTCTTTCGCTGCTTGAATCGCGAAATCGGAGATCTCCGTGAAGGTCATGGCACGCAGGCGATCGCGGTCCAGGTCTAGGTTCAACACGACATCCACGGAAGCGGGTGTCGTCTCTGGAATGATGAGTTCGACTCGGGCTTGCACGTTGAAATCCATATCTGGCCTGTCCGTTACAGACAGGTGGGCAAGTGTTAAGTCCATGGTCAGCCTCTCCCAAAAGGGTTTCGTGTGTGGAAGCCGAAATCATATCCGGTTGGGGCTGGCCTCCCTATTTCCCGATTCGAGGGAGGTAGCGTGACCAAGCACTATTCCGAAACCCATTGGCGCGGGGCGATCTATACCGCCTTGCGGCAGTCACCGGATGGTGTCGCGGGCTTTTGTGCCTGGGCGGCTGAATTCCGCGACAGGCGCATCGCACCGAAGACCCTGTACAAGAAGCTCGACGGATCTGATCCGGGCGAGCGCTTGTCGGTGGACGACGCTGAATTGATCACTGAATACCTGCTGCGCATGTCGCCGAGTCAAGGCGGGGCGCGCAGTTGGATCATGGCCCTTGCCGCCCGTTTTGACCTTGCCGCCATTGAACTGGATGCGCCACCGCCTGGCGGTCGCTGGCCGTGTGACATCACCGCGATCGTGGAGAAGGGTTTCACGCTACAGGAACAAGGGGGCATCCTTTCCGGGCTGCTGGCTGGCGCATTGCGCGATCGCCGTATCACTAGCCGCGAGGCTGATGCCATCGAGGCCCAAGGCTATGCGGAAATCCGCATGATGCTGCGCTTGATCAGGAACGTGAGGCGTGTTGCCAATGAGGGGTCGACCCTCGGCACCTTGGGTGATGAAGAATGACCCAGGCAAGAACGAAGCGCGGTCGCCCTGCGGGCTCTGTTGGCCCGGTATCGATGCGGGTGCTCGACGCGCTTTCGAAGTCCCCCATGACGGCCGCTCAGGTTGCGTATGAACTCCAGCTAACCGTCATGGCGGCCAGGTACACCTGCAGTAGGTTGGAGGCGGCGGGCGCGATCCGGGTCAGCGGGCACGTACGAGTGGCAGCCGCTCACCGACTGGTTTCGATCTATGAGGTGGTGCAGCCCTCTGAGCCGTGTGCTTTGGCGACGGCTTGGTTTCGGTCCTCGGCCGTGGTGGTCGAATGACACGGGACCTATTCGGCCATGCGCCCGCCCAGGTGACCTATCGCCGTCCACGTGATGGCGTTGCGCCTGAAGAACGAATTGCCGCTCCTGACGTGTGGCAGCGAACGCCACGCGCCGAGGTCTTTCTTTTCGGGCAGGGACGCAGCTTCACGCGCGCCGATCTGCTGCGTTCCAGCGGCTTCTACGAGGCAGCGAAGGCCCATCCTGACCATGAAATCCTGGTGGTGTTCGATACCACCAGCTCCAGGCCATACACCTATTTGATCCAAGTGCCGCGCAACCATCCGGCTCGGCTGGATGCCCGTGGGCGCCCCGATCCTGGCCCTCAGCCGTTCTGGCGGCACGGCGAAATCATTCATGTCCAGGGAGGCAGAGCGCCGCCCTGAGACATCAAGGGGAGGGGGGAAGAGGCTGAATACGCGGTTACCCCTCCGACATGGCTCCAAACCGATTCCAGGGAGCAGCGTGGGTGCGAAAGGCTAGAGCGCGGAAGGGGTGTCTGTACGGACGCCAACAGTCTGGCCGATCACAGGGGCGTACATCCGCCTGTGGGCTCTGATGCATACGGTCGGCTCCGGTTCGGCAATGCAAAGGTTTGAGCGCGATTGGGTAGGGGGAGCTCTGCCCATCGCACCGATCCCACCTATTCAGCAATGTCCTTCAACAGCCAGCAGGTGTAATAGGTAGAGGTGCTACATGAATGTACTAAAGCTCGTCCCTACAGAGAATTCCGCGCGATCGCCGCGACCTTCCCAAGATTTCGCCGACTTCTGGGCCGGATGGCCGCGAAGGGTTGCCAAGCGGGACGCCGAAAAGGCGTGGGCAAAGCTCCGGCCTCAGGAAAGGGCCGCGGCCCTCGAGGCGTTGCCAAAACATGTCGAGTACTGGAATGCCTCCGGCCGGGAACGAGAGCACATTCCGCATCCAGCGACGTGGCTGAACGGTGCTCGGTGGGACGATGAGATTGAGCTGCCCAAGCCGAAGGCGGCGCGCGCTAATCAGGACGCGCAGACAGCGGCCCCCGGGTGGATGTCTAGCTGGGCCGGTATGGACGCGATGGCCCGCCAATTGCAGATCGACACCGCCCGGTTGGGCGAAAGCCCGCAAGCCTACAAGGCGCGGATCCTGCAGGCGATCGACGATCGCGACCGCGTTCGGAAGGTGGGCTGATGGAGCGCATCCAGTGGGTACACAAGCGGTTCGAAGGCTGGGCGGTCTGGACGATGAGCGGGACAGGCGGTGGCCTTCCCAGGACGTACGACCCGAACCGGGTGGATCAGACCGACGACGTGCGCGCAGGGTGGCGGAATTCAGACCCGGCATTCGATGCGAGCGCACTGGAGATTGATCGCGCGATCGCGCAACTGCCGGCCGAACTTAAGCGTGCCGTCATGGCTGCGTATCGGTGGGAAGGCGGTATGCAGGAGATTGCCGCCGCTTTGGGTTGCACGCGCGCAACCCTGCACAATCGGCTCTGCAACGCTGACCGACGGGTGAGGGATTGGCTGGATGCGCGGCAGCGGCGTGCAGGCCAGATAAAAGCGCGGGGAATTTTTGCAACTTATACATGAGGGGGCATAATCCGCTACATTCCTGCGGAGCCCGCAACCTAAGAGCCCTGAGCGCCAGTCGCCAGGGCTCTTTTGCATGGCGGCGCGGGGCTGTTGTTGCAACCGTAGTCGGGATCGGCTGGCGCTGACATCGCCGCTACTCCTCGGCGTGGCCCGCGCCGTAATCCCGACAGGGCACCCCTATGCCGAAAGCAAGACCGCGACCTTGTATGCAGCCAGGCTGCCCGGCTCTCGTCCACGGTGGGGGCTACTGCGATGCGCATCGCCCCGCGCAGGTTGAGCAGGGCCGAGAGCGGGACAGGCAGCGCGGAAGTGCAGCCAAGCGAGGGTACGGCGGCCGATGGCGCAAGGCGCGAGATACGTTCCTCGCGCGCCATCCGCTATGTGCGGCTTGTTCGACGGACGAGAGGCCGGTGGCGGCGCGCGACGTTGACCACATCATGCCGCACCGATTGTCTGAGGCGCTAGACAGTGGTGATCCAGATCGCATCGCGCTGGCGCAGTCGTTGTTCTGGAACTCTGGAAACTGGCAAGGACTTTGCCAGCGGTGCCACTCCAAGAAAACGGCTCGTGAGGACGGCGGCTTCGGCAACAAGGCCCTACGACACAAGGCGGACATTTGATGGCAAAGACGATGACGGTTCAACTGCGGTGGCCCTGGTGGTTGCGCTGGTATCTATACGGCGTGGTGACCATGCATGCCTTGACCGGTCTTCGGCCCGATATGAACCGCGTCACCTGGTGGATTCGACGCGGTTTGACAGCGAAAGTGGTCAAAAACTGATCGAATTCTCCCGTTTTGCTCAAAAATTGCGCAATTTCGAGGGGTGATCAAAAAATGATCAAAAAAGGGACGGGGTAGGGGGGTCAAAGTCGGGGGGAATAGCCCTGAGACCGCGCCCCAAGTCAGGAATTTATGGCAACCGATTTTTGAAGGGGGGGGGGTCAAAGGTGACCTCTCCACCTCACGCGCCGACGGTTTCAGTTCGGCAGCATCGAGGTGTGAGCATGGATCAGGAACGACCGAAACTCGAAGTGATCGCTGGAGGCGCGCAGAAAGTTGTCCCGCTCGCGGCGAGTGGTAAAGCCGTTTCGCCGGAGCCGCCGCCAGGGTTGACGGCACCGCGTGAAATTGAAATTTGGAACTACATCTGCGAGCAGCTTCGGACTGCGGGCATTGAGCACCGCATCTTCGGTCTCGCGGGCGCCCTGGTGTGCAACGCCTACGCCGAATGGCTGGAGGCGCGTGAGACGCTTGAAGAATTCAAGACCCGCAACAAGGGGTCGTACTACGTGAAGACGCCCAACGGCTACGAGCAACCACATCAATCGTTCTATGTCGCGGAGAAGCTGCGGCGCGAACTCTTGCAATACCTCCCGGAATGCTGTCTGACGATCCCATCCTTTGCGAACGTCCGAAGCAAGCTGGGCGACGACGGGCAGCAAGATCTGCAGTTCGGCGACCTGGTGGGCCACGCGAACGAGGATCGAAAAAATTACTCGCGCAGATAGAGGCGCTGGAGCTGCATGAATGGGACCTCGCGTACGGCTTGCCGGTGCTGCGAGGGCAGGAGGTGGTGGGGCGCCTGACATACCTGGCGGTGGCCCGCCACTACCAGGATTTGCTCGACGGGCATGAGCGCGGACTAGAGTTCAGCCCGGGGCACGCCTGGCACGTGATCGATTACATCGAGCAGAACTTCGTGCATATTCGAGGGCCGCTCGCAAGGCAGCCCATCCTGCTGGACCCGTGGCAAAAGTTCTGGACGGCCGTCTTGTATGGCTGGCTGCGGGTCGATGGCCTGCGCCGGTTCAGGACGGGATACGAAGAGGTCGCGCGCAAGAACGGCAAAAGCACGTGGAAGGGTCCCCAGGGCGCGTACCTCTTCATGATGGATGGGGAGATCGGGGCGGAGGTGTACACCATCGCCACGACCAGAGAGCAGGCCATGGCCATCTTCCGGCCGGCGCTGGACAACTTCCGACGCTGGGCCCGTCGCTCCCGAGGTGTGGAGCGCAGCTTCAAGATCCACGACGGAAAGAACCAGGAACAGATTTCGTACGACAGCTCGGTGTTCAAACCGCTGCCCGCGAATGCGGAATCGTTGGACGGCCTGAACCCGCATGCGGTCCTGGTGGACGAGCTGCACGCGCACAAGTCGCCCGAGGTCTGGGAGGTGATGTCCAGCGCGTTGGGTGCTCGGTTGCAGCCGTTGCAATCGGCGATCACGACGGCCGGCTTCATCCTGGACGGCGTGTGCATGACGGTCAGGAACTACCTGGTCAGCGTGTTGGAGGGAACGCGGGAAGACGATTCGTTCTTCGGGTATGTGTACACCCTGGACGAAGGCGATGACCCGCTGAATGAGCGGGTGTGGAACAAGGCAAATCCGGGCCTGGGGCGGTCCAAGACGCTGGAGTACATGCGGTCGCGTGCGAAAGCCGCTGCGGCACTGCCCAGCGAAATGGCGAACTTCAAGACGAAGGATCTGAATATCTGGTGCAACGGCGCCGACGGCTGGTTCGACGTCGACGTTTGGGACAAAGGAAAAAAGCCGTTTGATCCGCTGGCCTTGCGCGGGCGCCGCTGCTTCGGCGGCATCGACCTCTCGCAAACCACGGACCTGACCGCGTTTGCGCTGGTGTTTCCGCCCACCGAGGACGATCCCAACTGGTACTTGCTGGTGTGGACGTATTGCCCACGTACGAAGGTCGACGCTCAGAAGGATGATGCGGCGCCATATGCGCGCTGGGAGCGCTCGGGACATCTGACCGTGACCGAGGGCGACATCGTCGATTACGAGCCCATGCATCGCCAGATTACCTCGGCTTCGCAGCTCTACGACTTGGTGGAAGTGGCCTACGACAAATGGAACGCCACGCACCTGGTCAACGACTTGGCCGAAGAAGGCCTGCCGATGGTCGAGGTGCCGCAAAACACCGGCGGCATGTATCCCGGGTCAAAGCTGTTGGAACTGTGTGTGTACGGAAAACGCCTGCGGCACGGCGGAAACCCCGTGGTGCGATGGGCGGCAATGAACGTGGCGCTGCTCTTTGACAGTAACGGCAACTTCCGGCCGGACAAAAAGAAGTCGTCCACCAAGGGGCGGATTGACCCGATCGTCGCGACTGTCCTTGCGATGAGTCGGGCGGCAGTGCACTCGCCGGCCGACATGGCCGACTTTATCAACGATCCGATTGTCTTCTGATGAAAATACTTACGAAAGCGTCCGCTGGTATCGCCCAGTGGCTGGGGCGCACGCTCAGCCTGGGCGATAGCGGATTCTGGCGCTGGTACTACGGATCCGATAACTACTCGGGCAAGACCGTCACGGCGCAGACCGCTTTGCAGCTCTCGGCGGTGTGGGCGTGTGTGCGCCTGCTGTCGCAGGTGTTGGGCACGCTGCCGGTGTTCCTGTATCACCGGGACGCAAAAGGGCAGCGGACGCTCGCAACGGACCATCCGCTGTACACGGTGCTGCATGACCAGCCGAACGCGAATATGACGCCGGCTGACTTCTGGCAGTGCCTTATTGCGGCGGTGGCGCTGTGGGGTAACGGGTATGCCTTGATCCACCGGGCGGGCGGTCGCATTGTGGCGCTCGAACCATTGCGCCCCGAACTGATGGTGGTGAAGGTCGATAAATCGGGCGCCCTGGAGTTCCGCTACACCGACCTGAAAGGCGTGCTGACGGTCTACAGCGAGGCCGAGATTTTCCATATCAAGGGCTTTTCCCTTGACGGTTTGATCGGGCTATCTCCGATTGCCTTCGCCCGCAACACGCTGGGCGCGGCCATGGCGCAAGAGGAAACGTCGAGCCGGATCTTCGCCAATGGGTTGCGACCCAGCGGGGTGGTTTCGACTGAGCAGATCCTGACCAAAGGCAACCGCGAGGAAATCCGCAAGAGCGTGATCTCGCAGGTGGGCACGGCATCGCAGTCGGGCAGCACGCTGGTGCTCGAGGCGGGCATGAAGTACCAGCCGGTGACGATGAACCCGGAGGATGCGCAGTTGCTTCAAAGCCGCGCCTTCTCAATCGAAGAGATCTGCCGTTGGTTCTTCAACACGCCGCCCATCCTCATCGGTCACTCTCCCCAGGGGCAAACGATGTGGGGCAGTGGTGTTGAGCAGGTAATCATGGGTTGGCGCGTGATGGGCATGGGGCCTCTTGTCATCGGGATCGAACAGGCGATCAAGCGGCAGCTCCTGAAGCCGGAAGAACGGCGCTCGTATTACTCGAAATTTTCCCTTGAAGGGCTGATGCGAGCGGACTCCGCGGGCCGCGCCCAGTTGTATGCGTCAAAGGTGCAGAACGGTCTGGCGAACCGGAATTCGATTCGCGAGCTCGAGGACGAAGAGCCGTATGTCGGCGGCGACATCTACACCGTTCAGTCCAACTTGATGCGCGTTGATCAGCTAGGACAGCAGTCCTCTGGCGAGCAGGCGAAAGAGTCGATTCGGTCCTGGTTGGGCCTTCCCACCTTCGAGGAAAAGAAATGAAGCGAAAGAGCGCAGCGATGCAGATCAGGTCGTTCGACTACGACATCAAGGCCGTCAGCGATGACGGCCTTTTTTCTGGCTACGGCTCGGTCTTCGGGGTTGTCGATAGCTACAACGAGGTAGTCGCCCCGGGCGCCTTTGTTGAAAGCCTGGCGGACACCCGGGCGAAAGGACGGACCCTGCCGGTGCTGTGGCATCACCGTGGCTCCGAGCCGATCGGCGACTGGGATATCAATCAGCTAAAGGAAGACGCCCACGGCTTGTTCGGTGTGGGCCAACTGTGGCTGCAGGACGCGCCGTATGCCAAGACGGCGTACCGGGGCATGAAGACTCGCGCAATCACTGGCCTGTCCATCGGCTACTACGTACGCGACGACTCCTACGACGAAAAGACCCGGATCCGCACGCTGAAAAAACTGGACCTGGCTGAAATCTCCATCGTCACCGCGCCTGCCAACGACGAGGCCCGCGTGGACGCAATCAAGGCCCGCATCGCACACGGTGCGGTCCCAGAACTTCCCGACTTCGAACGGTTCCTGCGCGAGGCAGGCTTTTCAAAGTCGCAGGCCGCGGTGATCGCGAATCGCGGCCTGAAACACCTGCTCCGGAGTGAGTCCGAGGGCGATGCCGCGATCACCAACGAATTGGCCGGCCTGGCACGTCACGCCTCGGCCTTCACCCTCCCCAAGTTTTAAGGACAAATCATGCGTATCAGTCAATTCGAACAATCGGCCCTGGCCGTAGCTGTTGCCACGGGCCTCCAGCGTAAGAGCGCCCAGGGCGGTAATGAGGGTGGCAACACCCTGGAAGTCAAGGAACTGGTCAAGGCGCTGACCGATCGCGACAACGAGATCAAGCAGTTCGCCGAAAAGGCCACCGAAGAAATCAAGACCTTGGGCAAGGTCTCGGAAGAGACGAAGTCCGCGCTGGAAAAGATCTCCGGCGAAGGCATCAAGATGAACGATCGCCTGCTCGAGCTCGAGCAGAAACTGGCGCGCCGTCAGACCAATGATGGCGAGCGCATCAAGTCGGTGGGCGAGACCTTCACCGACACGGACGACTACAAATCGTTGTCCAGCAAGGGCCGGGGCACGGCTCGCATGCGCCTGAAGGCGGTCACCAATATCACCAGCTCCACCACCGGCACGGGTGGCGTCGGCGCCGGCATCGAGCCCACGCGCGTACCGGGCATCGTCTCCCGTCCTGACCGTCCGATGACGATCCGGGACCTGCTGATGCCCGGGCGCACGGCGTCGGACTCCATCGAATTCGTGCAGGAGAGCGGCTTCCAGAACATGGCGGCGCCCGTCGCTGAAGGTGCCGACAAGCCGCAGTCCGATCTGTCGTTCGAGCTGAAGACGACGCCCGTACGCACGATCGCGCACTGGATGCGTGCCTCCAAGCAAGTACTGGCCGACATCCCGCTTCTGCAAAGCTACATCGACGGGCGTCTGCGCTACGGCCTGCAGTATGTGGAAGAGCAGCAGATCCTGGCCGGTGACGGCACGGGCCAGAACCTGCTGGGCCTGATCCCGCAGGCCACGGACTTCGACGACGACCTGCGCGAGACCGGCGACACGAAGATCAAGACGCTGCGCCGGGCCATCCTGCAGGTTCGCCTGGCCGAGTACCGCGCCAGCGGCATCGTGCTCAACCCGATCGACTGGGCCGACATCGAACTGGAAACCGATTCGAACGGCCGCTACATCTGGGTCAATGTCGTCGAAGGCGGGCAGCCGCGCATGTGGCGTCTGCCGGTGGTCGAAACCAACGCGATGCCCGCAGGCTCATTCCTGGTTGGGGCGTTCGATATGGCCGCCCAAGTGTTCGATCGCGAAGATGCCGCCGTCGAAGTGTCGACGGAAGATGGCGACAACTTCCGCAAGAACATGGTGACGATTCGCGGTGAAGAGCGCGTTGCCCTGGCCGTGTACCGGCCCGAGTCGTTTGTGTTCGGCCCGTTCGAGGCTCCGGCGCCGTAACACGCGCCCTAGGCGCATCAACATGGGCGGGCCGGGGCAACTCGGCCCGCGACAACATGAAAGTCACAGTTATCAAAGCTTTTTTGAATGGGGGCAACTGGGCCATGCCCCAGCAGACACTCGACATCTCGGATGGCCGGGCGAAAGATCTGGCGGCAAACGGGCTGGTGTCGTTGCCTTCGAAGAGCGCGGAGGGATCCCAGATGCAGAGCAAGCCCGAACGCCAGCCTGCGACGAAGCCCGCGCGCGCGCCCGCAACGAAACCGAACTCGGCGCCCGAAACGGCCAAGTCTCCGCCGATTCAGGCGAAGGGTGAAACCAATGCCGACCCCAACGCTTGAACAGGCCAAGCTGCACCTGCGCGTGGATTTTGATGCCGACGACACGTTGATCACTTCCTTGCTAGCAGCCGCCGTTGAGTCCGCGTCGAACTATCTTGGCCGGCCGATTCCGTGGCCGCGTCTGGACAGCGGAGGCGAGCCCGTGCTGGATGAAGAGGGCGAAGTGATCATCGAGGCGGTGCCCGAATCGGTGAACGCTGCGATCAAGCTGGAGCTGGGCGCCCTGTATGCAAACCGTGAGCCTGGCGCGCCGGTGTCCTCGTCTGCTTTCCGGGCGTTGTTGATGCCGTATCGAATCGGGATAGGCGTATGAAGGCCGGCCCTCTGAATAAGCGTATCCGCATCGAGCGCCGTGAATTTGAACGTACGGTTAGCGGTTCAGAAAGGCTGCTGGGCTGGGTTCCGGCCGGAACCGCTTCCAATCCCCAAGGCGAGTACTGGGCGTCCGTGGAACCGATGCGGGGTCGCGAGTATTACGCGGCTGGCGCACAGGTGCGGGCGGACATGGACACCAAGATCGTCATGCGGGTGCAGCCTGGGTTGCTGCTCGACGCCACGATGCGCGTGGTGCACGGCGCAACGGTGTTGGGCATCGTGTCTGTGGCAAATGTGAAAGAGGCCGGCGACATGTGGGAAATCATGGCGAAGTCGGGCGGAGTTAGCGATGGTCGATAAGGTGAAGATGGCGGGCCTTCGGGAAATGGGCGCGGCCTTTAAAGAGCTCAACAACCGCTTGCAAAAGCGGATCGGACGCAGCGCCGTATCCGCCGGCGGTCGTGTCCTGCAGAAGGAAGCCAAGGCACAGGCACCTGTTCTCAAGGAACCCCATCCGCACCGCAAGGCAGGGACTGTCAAGGCCGCCACGCGCGTGAAGGCAACTGCCAAGCGCAACGGCTCATTCGAGGCCAGGGTCTGGGTAAAGGGCATTGGCACAAAGAAGATTGCTGCGTTCAAGCAGGCAACCGGCCGCAACAGCAGCCAGAACCCGGATGACCCCTTTTATTGGTGGATGGTTCATTTCGGGACCGCGAAGGTTCCGCCCAATCCATGGATGTCACGGGCCTTCGATTCCAAAAAACTGGAAGCCGCGAAAAAGATCGCGGACCAGCTCGGGACACGACTGGAGGCGGAAGCGGCTGATGTGGGGCGCACAACAGGAAAGGTGAAGTGATGGGCGTGGCGGAAATCCTTGGCCCAGCGTTGGGCATGCTGGTAGACGGCAGGGCATACCCGGTCGTCCTGCCCCAGGACCTGAAATCGTGGCCGGCGATTCGGTTCAGTTCCTACGCGGTGCCTGTCTCAACAAGCTGCGGCGATTCCGACCTTGATGACCACCGGCTACAGATCGATGTCTACGGTCCTGACTTCGACGAGGTGGACGCACTTGGCGCCAAAGACGGGCCGGTATGCACGGCGATTGAGGCAGCTTTCGAAAGTTGGGAGCGGATCTCAATTGAGCAGGGCTTCGAAGAGGACGGGCGGCTGTTTCGCTGCTTAGTCGTATATCAGGTGGCGGCGCCCTAATAAGGTTGTCACCCCAAAGCAAATTTCTCCGCCCGCTGGGCAATCAAAACTGAGGTGCACGAAATGTCGAAGGGTAAAACCACGCGATTCAACGGCTCGCGATATGCCGTACAGACGAGTCTGGAGGGTGAGAAGCTCATCACCGCCGCTAGCCAGACCAAGCCGATTGTGGTCACCGCGGCCGCTCATGGCTATGACTCGGGCGACGTGGTCCGGGTGAGCGGACTTCATGAAAGCGTGGATGCCACCTACGCTATCAAAAAGCTCGACGTCGATACGTTCGAGCTCGTCGGCAGCAACGGGGTGGACTATGTCCTGGATGCCGCAAACGCTACGGCTGCACGCGGCGTATTCACGAACATTTGTGAATTGACGAGCTATTCGGAAGCGGGCGATACCCGAGCCCAGATGCCGACCACCACCATTTGCTCCGACGACGAAGAGGAATCGGAGCCCGGCATGCGTACGCCCGGTACGTTGACGCTCCAGTTCAATTCCGCTCCGGCGACTTCGGCGCAGCAAACGCTACTCGCGCTCGACGACAACACCGAGCGCTTCTGGTCACGCCTGCGGTTGACCAATGGTCAGGGGCTGGTGCTGGTGCATGGCTACATTCAAACGGGCATCGGCATGGATGGATCGAGCGGTGCGTTCTTCACCAGTGGCGTCACGATTCAAAAGACGCCGCCAGTCAGCGGCGCGCGTTCCAAGGTGTGGTTCCCCGCTGTGACGGGCGCGTAAGGATTGCACATGGAACAAGACGATTTCACCGCCCAGCAACTGCGCGAACTCATCCTGGCGCAGCGGCCAAAGTTTAAGCCGACGACGGTTCTCGGAAAGCGGGCTTACCTTCGCTCAGACATGAGCGTCGGCGAGGCAAACGCCTACTTCCAGGATGCGCGTCGGCGAAAGATCGCGATCGCGGAAAAGCTCGGCGTCGAACTCAAGCACGATGAGCCGCTGGAACTCCAATTGCAACTGGAGCAGATCACGGATCCGTACGCCATGGCCTCGCGGATTGCGCACCGGCTGTGCGATGCAGGCGGAAACCGTGTCTTCGACCCTGCGGATCCGGCCGACCTTGAGTTCATCAATGGTTTGGGCAATGAGTTCCTGTCGGTGGCCAAGGAAGACGACGAGGAAGCGGCGGCAAAAAACTGACGCCCCGGCGCGAGTTTCAGCTCCTGCTGTGTCTCGCGCTGGGCAAGCTTCCGTCTGAAATTGAAGCCATGCCCGAACGTCACCTGATGGAGTTCGAGCAGTACTACGAGAAGCAACCTTTTGGTCTGTGGCGCGACGACTACCGGATTGCGCAGCTCGCCGTCGTGATCGCACGATGCTCCGGCAACAAGAACTTTGGAGCAGATGATTTCATGCAGTTTTGGGCAGCCGGCGACTCCGGCGTGGGCGATGTGGAGACATTGGTTATTGATGCCGATGTCGTGATGTAGCAGCTTGAATAAGCGCGGGGGTATGCCCCGCAGGGGAATGACATGGCGGGCGGCGCAATCGGCAAGCTGAATATGCTGCTGGGGCTGGACACGACCGAATTCAGCTCTGGGCTGACGAAGTCGGAGTATGCGGCCCAGCGCACGATGGAGAACATCCGCCGCGGCATGGCTGCTGACATCGGCCGGATTGCGGGCGTCTGGTCCAGTATCACTGAAGGGATCGTCGGCCAACTGCAGGAGATTCCGCGACAGGCCCTGGCTGCGGTGAAGGGTGCGATCGACGAGATGGATGCCATCTCGGACAGAACCCAGAGGCTTGGCATCGGCGCGGAGACCCTGCAGGAGCTTTCCTACTATGCCGAGTTCTCGAGCGTGTCGGTGGAAGGCCTGGATGGAGCCATTCGGACACTGTCCAAGAACATGGAGTCCGCCAACACCGGCAGCAAGTCGCAGGTTGCGCTGTTCAAGGCTCTCGGCGTCGAAGTGGCGGACAGCTCCGGCAAGCTTAGGACGGCCGACGCCGTTATGCGTGATGTGGCGGATCGGTTTGCCCGGATGGAAGATGGGGCGAACAAGACGGCGATCGCGCAGGAACTGTTCGGAAAGACCGGCGCCGACATGATTGTCATGTTGAACGGCGGGGCAAAGGGCTTCGACGACGCTGCGGCAAGGGCGCGAGACTTCGGCATTGTCGTGGGCGAAGATGTCGTGGATGCCGCGGCGCAGTTCAACGATTCGCTGGACGACCTGCAGCGGCTTGCGAAGGGCGCTTTTAATGAACTGGCAGCGGCATCGCTGCCGGTTCTTAACACCTACATTGAGCGCTTGCTTACCGCTCGTCAATCGTTGGGCGACTTCCTTGGTGCCGTCCAAGGCATGACGTATGACTCGCTCTTCGGCAGCAGTGACCCCTTCGAAGCCCTAAGCAAGTACGACGCGCAACGGCGTTCAATTCAAGGTGAGATCGACGCACTGCAGCGTGGTGACACTGGCGCAAAGGCCAAATCGTTGCTTTTCGGCGTGGGCGAGAAGGAGCTTCAGGAGCAGTTGCGCAACGCTGAGCGCGTGATCGCGGCCGCTCAAGCTCGTATCGAGCAGGAAATGAAGGGCTGGAATATTGACCTGCTGGCTTCGAGCGATGCGCCCGTCATGAGTCCCGTGGTCGTCACTGGCGAACCGAAAGCCGGAGGTGCCCAGAAGCTCGACGAAGGCGAACGCTATATACAGCAGATGAGGGAGCGGGTTGCGCTTCTTGGCAAGGAAACCGAAGCGGAAAAGCTGTTTGCCAGCATCGCGTCCGGTTCCTTGACGTTCCGCTCTGATCGCGAGAAGCAGCAGGCAATTGCGCTCGCAGAGCGCACGGATGCCTTCAATGACCAGCAAGAGGCGATCAAGGGCGCCCAGAAGCGACTGGAGGAATACGGCAAGCTTATGGACACGCTGTACCCCGATCGGGCGAAAACCCAGCGGCTTGAAGATGGGGTTGCGCTGCTGGGTGATTACATGCAAGTGGGCAGCCCGGAGTACGTGGACGCCTACAAAAAGATGGTCAAGCAGTTCGGATCTGCTACCGACGAGATGGACGAGTTCGCCAAGCAAGGCGCGCGAAACATCCAGTCGACGATGGGTGATGGAATTTACTCGTCGTTGACTGGCAAGTTCGACAACATTGGTCTGAAATTTGCGGACATGTTGGCCCGGATGGGTGCGGACCTTGCTGCTTCTCAGTTGGGCAAGTTTCTGCTGGGCGACTATGGCAGTAAGGGTGGCGACGTTGGCGGCCTATTGGGCGGCATCGTCCAGGGAGTTGCGGGATGGCTCGGCGGCGGAATTTCGGTGTCCTCGTCCTATTCGGGCGGTGGCGCGGCTGTCGGCAGCGTGAGCGGTATGTCGGGAACCTGGGGCGGGCTGCGGGCGTCGGGCGGTCCGACGTTGCCCGGATCGTTCTACCAAGTGAATGAGCGTGGCCCGGAGCTTTACACCAAAGGCCGAGACACCTTTCTTATGGAAGGCGGAAGCGGCGGGTATGTGACGCCCCTGGGTACGGGGTTCGCCGGCGGATGGGGTGAGCCACGGGTCACTGTCAACAATTACGGCGGTAGGGACGTTGATGTGCAGCGGATGAGTGATGGCGAGCTACTGATCGAGGTAGACCGCAGAATCGAATCCCAGACACCGCGCATCATGCAGAGGCAATTCGGGCAGGCGAACTCGCGTGCGTCGAAGTCCCTGACCGCCAATTTCGATACGTCGAGGAAGCGCTCATGAGGCCGCTGCTACCGTTCTGCCCGCTGAAGGCTGGGTATTCGGCCGACATAGGGGACGGCACGATGCGAACGCCTCTGGACGGCGGGCCCGGTCGGTATCGAGCTACCTATTCAGACAGCCCTCACATGGTCTCGGCGACGTGGAGGCTACGCGATGATAGTTACTCGATATTCATGGCCTTCTTTAGAGACTATCGGCGAAGCGGTGGAAAGTCGTTCGAGATAGATCTTCGACTCGATAGCCATGAGGTCGAGCGGTATATCGCGAATCTCATTCCTGCGTCGATGCGGCTGGTGTCCAAGGAGGGAAGGTTCTACTCGGTATCGGCCTCACTTGAGGTTCAGCCGAAGTTCCAGGATGCCGATCTTGACTACTGGGCGACGCTTCTAGGATGGATGTCCATTTATGGAGGGCTGCCTGGTGTCCGCAGGATGTTAAATCTGCTCGAGAAGTTAGTGAATGAGGATTGGCCAGATGCCTGAAAGCAATGATCGTTGGGTAGATTTTTTCTTCGGCGCACCACTTTCCACGGCTGAGCTGCAGACACTGCAAATCTGTCAGCCAGATTTCTCAAGAACTTGGTATTTGCAGGCGAATTTTCGCGACGGGTTTTGGGCAGGGCTTGAATCAGGGGACAAGGTCTTCTTCGACTACGTCCCCTTCGCGTTGAAGCTTCTCGAAGACCGGGGAAACCTCGATTTTGGTATGACGGTGACGCTGGGTGACCTAGGCGAAATCTTGCCGGACGAGATTCAAAGAGCGCGCGAGGCCGGCTCGTTGCGCACGTCACCGCCGAGCATCATATATCGCTCTTTTCGCTCGGACGACCTCGAGAAGCCAATGTTTGGCCCGATCGTGTTGCAGGCCCGTCCTATCACGCGATCGCCTGAAGGCGCGCAGTTCGACGCTACTGCGCCGCAGGTCAATGTCAGCAAGACCGGCCGGGCGTATCGATCTGACGAGTTTCCGATGCTTCGGGGGTTTTTATGAGCATCGATTTTCTATTGTCCCGGGAATACGACCGCAAGTCGTACAACTGCCTGCACTTTGCGGCTGATGCTTGGGAACACCTGACGGGGGATCCGCGGGTGCACCAGGTTGATGAGCACGATTTCCATGCAGGACGAATGTGGGCGCTCTTCCGAGACATGCGGCGGCAGAGCGGGCCGACGGTACTGCCGTCCATCGTGCTGATGGAGACGCTGCTCGGGGACGTCCACATAGGGGTTTGCGTGCGTCGTAGGCTGCTCCACCTTTACGAGGGAGGGCCGCAGTTCCTTCTAGTTGAGGCGTTGACGCCTATGTATCGAAACATGAGGTTCTATTCGTGATCACAGTTCACCTGTACCGCACGCCGGATAGCGCTATGCAAACCCGCCGAGTCAACGACCTCCTATCGCTCTTGCGGGCAGAATTCGGACCCCGGTTTCCGCCAGGCGGCAGAATTACGGACATGGCGACTGGGACGGTTGTAACGCCCAGGCGGCCCGAAGATGTTGCCGCGCTGCGAGGTATGCCCGGGCCCTTTGTAGTTGAGGTGTTCCCGCGCGACCCTGCTACATGGACAGCGATTGCGGTTTCCATCGCTGTATCGACAGCTTCGATGATCTTGACGTCCATTCTGACTCCTGATCCGCCCAACGCCACCGCGCGAAACGTACAGCAGGAATCGCCGAACAACGGTCTGTCAGAGCGCACGAATCAGGCGCGGGTAAATGGTCGGATCCCGGATATTTTTGGCAAGGTGCGTTCCACGCCCGATCTCTTGGCCCAGCCGTACAAGATCTTCGAGAACCATGTCGAAAAGGAGATCGCATACATGTGCATTGGCCGGGGGGCGTACGAGATCCATGATGCGCGAGACGATACGACTCCCATCGCGCAGATCGCGGGCGCGTCCGTTGAGGTTTATGCGCCCTTCACGTCCCCCAATAGCGGGCATGCTCCACAGCTTCGCATCGGCAACGCGATTAATCAGCCTGTGATCTCCAGCAAGCGGATTAACAGCGTGAACGGCCAAGTGTTGCAACCCCAGGACGTGGGAAGCGCCATCCGCCGCGGGATGGTGTTTCGTACGCCGAACGAGGTTGTGTCGCAGGACCCTGAACTTGACTTTACTGAGCTTTTCATTGCTGGTGAGGTCATCTCAATCCAGAATGCCGCGCAGACGCAGGGTACGTTTTCGTATAGCCCCCCTGATGGGGCGACTTTCCGGACCGATAGTGCAATGCGGCCAGCGTGGGGCGAGGTAACCTTTGCAGGCGACCATTCGGCCGATTGGTCGCCTGGTCAAGTCGTCACGCTTTCGAATGGCGCTGTTTCGTGGACGGACCACACCGGGGGAGACGGCGATTTTGAGTACACGGCAGCAGGGAATGTGGCGGGCATCTACGGGGTAACGGCCGTCAGCTTCAGTGACGGGCTGACCAGTGTCCGGCTTGATGCGACGCAAAATTCGGCGGCTTGGGCGGCCTTTCGAGCCGCACCGAATGTCGTCTCGGGAACGCCGACGCTAACCAGGCCGTCGGACATCATTCAATTCGACTTATCGGGCACTTACACGATCAACACGCTGACATCTTCGTTGTTGACGCTGGACAATCCGAGCGCGGTTAACCCAGCCTGGGATACCTTGCAGAACGACTATGGCGGTGTCTCGGTAGTCATGAATCCCACCATCTCCACAACCGGGGTGCGGTGGATAGGGTGGTTCACTGTTGAGAGCGTCCAGCCCATCACGCGGGTGATTGCGAACATCATCGCCCTTAATGGCATGTACAAGGACAACGGCCGTCAGCAGTACAGGCGCGACGTGGTCTACCGCTTCGAGGCTCAGCGCGTCGACAGCAATGGGGCCCCCTACGGCCCGGTCTTGGCGTTTGAGCGGGAGATCCGTGGTTCAGCGGTGACGAAGGTTGTGCGCGCGGATACCCTTGATGTCGAATTGGTTGGCGAGCCCAGCAAGCGTTGGCAGATGCGCGCGCGCCGCTTGACGAACTCCGACACGGATTTTGAGGGCAGCGTGGTCGACGAGATTCAATGGCGCGACCTGTACGCCTGCTCAGCGGTGGATAAGGCTCATTTCGGGGATATGACGACCGTTCAATCGGTAACCTTCGCGACGGACGGCGCCCTGGCCGTTAAAGAGCGAAAGCTCAATCTGCTGGTGACGCGAAAGCTGCCGCGCCGGGTATCAGGGGCGGCGTTCACCACCGAGCTCTACCCGACCACCGATGTCGCGGAGATTGTTTTGGCGGTCTGCCTGGATCCCCTTATCGGGAACCGGGCGCCGGCGGAAGTGGACTTCGACAACATCTACAGCACTGCGGCGGAGATCCGCGAGTATTTTGGCCTGGATGTGGCGCAGTTCAACTACACGATCGACAGCGACAACCTGTCGTTCGAAGAAACGCTAGACATGATTGCGCAGGCAGTGTTTTGTAGGGCGTATCGGCGGGGCAGCGTGATCAAGTTGTTCTTCGAGCGTGCCTCGGACGACGCCTCGCTGCTGTTCAACCACCGAAACAAGTTGCCGGGCTCAGAAACGCGGACCGAGGGCAGCGCAATGGAGAACGACGGCATCGAGTACCCGTGGATCGACCCTGACGACGATTCGCAGGTGACGATCTACCTGCCGGAAGATCGGTCGGCGGTGAACCCGAAGCGGTATGACTCTGTAGGGGTCAGGGTGAGGGAGCAGGCCTACATACACGCGCATAGGGCTTGGAACAAGTTGCAGTATCAGGACGTGGTGACTGAGTTCGACGCTCTCCCAGAGGCCAATCTTTTGGCTGTCTCGGAGCGAATCCGAGTGGCAGATAACACGCGAGCGCGAGGCAGTGACGGCGAGATTGTGGGCGTCGTCGATGACGATGGCAGGCTGGTCGCGCTGTCTCAGCCATTTGATTGGAAGCCTGGAACCACCTATCGGATATTTCTGCAGAGTAGTGATGCCACTGTGGAGGCGATGGCAGTGCAATCGGGCGGAAGCCCGCGCCTTGCATTATTGGAACGTGAGCCACGAACGCCGATCATTCTGCGTGGGGAAGGCTACAACCCGACGACATACATTATCGGTGACGGCACCAGCACGCGCGAAGCGATGCCATTTTTGGTGGATGAGAAGGGCGCACCTAATGAGGACGGGACTATTCCGCTAAAGGCGATCAACTACGACCCTCGGTATTACCAGAACGACCTCGACTTCGCATAAGAAGATTACATACAGCTAGATCCCGCCACGGCGGGGTTTTTTTTGGGCGATCAAATGGCAAACGACCCGATTTCTCTGCGGCAGCTTCGCAACGCATCGGAAGATGCGAACGACCTGGAGCGCTTCGTAAATGACAACGTTCCGGCGTTCGTTCCGACACGTCTGGGTGGCGCAAAGCCCAACTATGCAAAGTTTCTTGCAGAAAGAAGCGCAGATTTCCAGGAATTTTTGTTGTCTTCGGGCTATGAGGACATTGGTGACTATGGTCCTGGCTTGGGCATCTCCGCGCGCAATCTGGTCTTCCGCCGCGACGGTGAGCTGTACCGTGCGTCCGCCTCGCTTGACCTTCCGTATGTCACCACTGGGGTGTGGGCTGAAGAGGCAGATCTCTTTGTGTCTGTCGGAGATGGCGCCTTGCGCCAGCAGCTAACGGATGGCGATAGTCCTCGCCATGGCCTAGGCTTGGTGGCATTTAAAAAGTCGCAAAGATATCCGGTTGGCACATCTGGTTATCAAATGGAGGGGGTCGGCCTGTGGGCGGATCGCCCTGCGATGCAGGAGACTCGTTACTACATCACCTCGATGCGGGATGACAGCGACTACAGCGTTGTCTTCAGTGGCGCGGACGGCGACTGCTACTACCACAGTCCGCGCATCGTGCGCGATGCGGGCGGCCGATATCATGCTGTTGCTAGCAGGTCTCAGGCCGGGCACGGTTTCGGCAATTCCACGCCGGCGAACCCCATCGACCCGCAAGGGGTGGCTGTCTACAAGTTCAGCGATGACGGACGCCGGTGGGGCCCGGAGCAAGTCATTGCTACCGCTTTACCGCCAGACATGCCAGACACGCCGCGCATGATTTTCGACGTGCACATCGGTATTTGTCCTTCGGGCATGCTCGTGGCCGTGGCCACTGACATTCCTCCTCCTAGCCAACAGTGGGAGCGATACACGGGCCAGGCAAAGTACCGGGCATTCCGATGCCCGACGCGCGGCGAGCTGAAGCAGGATGGTACGACCGCGTGGGAAGAGCGCGGTACCTTCTTTGAGGCGGATAGTGACTACGCGCGCATCTACGGCGAGCGGATCAAGGCGCTGACGCTGCCGGACGGAACCGTTCGCATGTTCTTCACCGATTACCGAAAGGTGAGCGGCGGTGGCGACGCGACGGTGCGCTCGTTCTGGACTTTCGACGACGACCTCGACTCGATGCCCATTGAGCGCTCGAAGATATCGAACCTCACTAGCTCTGCCAACGAGACCGATGTCTGCTTTGTCGGGCCAGACCTGGGGTGGGCAATCGCCCGCCCCAATGGCGAAGCGCAGGTGACGCGCGATGGGGGAAACTCCTGGTCGCCTATCGGCAACGCCAGCAACTATTCAAGACAGCTTTGGGAGACCGGTGGATTGACCGCGCCCGTATGGGACGTTGTCTGGCGCGCGGGGAAGCCCTACGTGGTCATGGGCTATTCGCACCGAGGTGCGGGGCCAGATGGGCCGAGGTGGCTGGTTGCCTCGGTTACCGACATGTTGAACCTCGAAAATGCGGTGGCGCTGGGTCAGTTGTATACGCCCTGGGGAAGAAATAACTTCTCCGGACCCACTGTCAGTGGTCCCGGTGGCTACAACAGCGGGATCATGTTTCCCGACGGCGGACTGGTGTACGTGGACTGCACCGAGATCGGCGCGAGCCCAACCACGGGCTACACGCGTGCGGACGTACGCATTGTCCGCTCCAACGCCAGTTCGTGGTTCCCGGATTTCGGCGGCCTATTGCTGGGATCGAATCTCAGCAGGCTAACGCAGTACAACGACAACGAAATGCCATTTGTCCCGCGTCTGGAGGGCGCGACGACTGCTGGCACTCCGGCTTATTCCTCGGCCGTCGGTCACAACGTTCGCATCGGTCGTGTCGCGTACGTGCAGGCCGAGTTGATCGCCACGGCATACACGGGCATCACCGGGACACTCCTGCTGCGCGGGTTGCCCTTCGCGCCGCTCGTGGTTGGGTTCAACCCGGACAGTATCAAGGTGACAGTGGTGAACGGACTGGCCCCTGGCTTTCCCGCGACCGATCACATCGTGGCGCTGCTCCTGCCGTCGACCAACCAGTTGGCGCTGTACAGGAAGTCGAACGCCGGTGGGCTGGTCAGTTTGACACTTTCCGACCTGGGAGCGGCATTCAACGTTCGCATTTCAGGATTCTATTTCTGCGCCAACGAAGGCCTTACCTAAATAGGAGTACCTATGGCAATCATCGCAAGCGAACATTATTTCACCGCCAACGACGGCTTGGCCGGCGCTGCCAACGACGAGCGCGTGCGCAAACAGCCAGAGCATCCGGTGGCGTTGCTCACGCTCTGCGTGCTTGTTATGGACGATGGCGCAACGGTGGTCGGAACGCACCAGGGCCAGCTTGACGGCTATGACGCGCAGCATGCCCGCGAAGCGGCGCGCGCCGCGGCGGTGGCAGCAATGCCGTAATCCTGGATAGCCAAAGCGAGGAGTAAGGGTGTTGTATGCCCAGATCCAGCGATGGCGGCGGGAAGAGTGCCTTGATATTGCCGCCACAGGGCGGCTTTTTTACGCCTGGAGCCACGACCAATGAGCAAGTTTCAACTGTCGCAACGCAGCCTTACGCGGCTCGTCGGAGTGCATCCCGACCTAGTCGACGTCGTGAAGCTGGCCATCCAGCGCACGCCGGTTGATTTTCTGGTGGTGGAGGGAGCACGCACCGTCGCGCAGCAGCGCGAAAACGTCGCTAAGGGCGCGAGCCAGACCATGAACAGCTACCACCTCCCGCAGACGGACGGGCTCAGCCACGCGGTTGACTTGGCTCCCCTGGTGGGCGGCGCCATCCCATGGAACGATTGGGCCAAGTTCAAGGATCTGGCGGACGTTGTAAAGGCGTGCGCCGCAGAGCTTGGCGTCCCCGTGGAATGGGGAGGCGAATGGTCCAAGTTCAAGGACGGGCCTCATTTCCAAATCCCTCGTGACTGGAGGGCCCGCCGTGCAACTACCTGAAGACTTGGCCGGCGGCGGTATTGGCGGTTGGCTGGGTGCCATCGCTGCGACGATTGTGGGCGGCGGACTGATGCTTCGCCGTTGGCTGTCAAAAGACTCGGTTGAGCGCGCTGGCGACGAAGCACGTGTAGAGGTAATCGACATGTTGACAACCCAGCTTGCCGCCGCGAACGCGCGCGCGGACATGTTCGCCAAGGAGCGCAACGACGCATACCGAGAGGTGGCCGACCTGCGCGAAAAGGTTGCCCGCCTTGAAACGCGAATGGAGCACATGCAGGCGCGACTGGAGAGGATCAATGCCAACCCGAATTCGTGAGGCGATTGACCGCCTCTACCGCAAGCACCCCAGGGCGGTTAGCCACATTGAAGGCTGGGTGCTATTGCTGCTGGTCGTTGGCGGGAGCTTCGCCATTGGGCATGCGGTGGGCTTGTCCCGCGCCGATGTGGAGATCGCCAGTAGTTCCGCTACGCACCAGGCAGAGCAGCAGCGCCTGATGGACATCAATCGCCAAATCATGCTCATCATTCAGGAGCGACTACCGGCTATTACCAGTTCGACCGAGCAAGCCGCCGAGAAGGTGGAGCGCGCGGCCGACGCGGCTCATGGGGCCATTCAAGCGGCGAAGGGCGCGGCATCCAAGGCGGGCACCGCAGCGACCAAAGCGACGGCGGCGGCCAAATCCGCCAGTACCGCGGTGCGCAAAGTCGAGGAAGCACTGGCGCCGTCGGCGCCGGCGACGCCCGCCAAAGTCCCCGACTGGTTGGACACGCCATGATCGCCATTAAGACGCTCGCAGGATGGAAAGGCTACGCGGCCGTGGCGCTGGTGGCTGCGGTGCTGGCCAGCGGCACGGCGTGGATCGCCCAGGGCTGGCGCAAGGACGTCTTTATCGCCGAATTGCAGCGCGATCAGCAGCAGATCAGAGCAGACACGAACGCAGCGGTATTGGACGCCATCAAGATCGACATCAACGCGATCGCGGGCGCTGCAGCGAGGGCCGCAGCCGACGCCAGCGCACTTCCGGCCCAAGTGGGCGAGATCACCAAGGCACTGAAAAATGCGAAACCTCTTCTTGCTGGCTGCCGTCCTGATGACGTCCGGGTGCGCAGTCTCACCGATGCAGTACGTGCCGCGCGAGGTGCCGCCGCTGGACGGCAGTCTGGCCGAGCCATGCCCACCAATCCCGGATCCACCGCAAAACCCTGACAGTTATGACGATTGGCAGATCTGGGTGCAGGATCAGGTATTGGTGCTTTGGGGGATATGCGCATCGCGGCACCGCGAGACCATACGAGCATGGCCTACCTAGGTCTGCGCCCAGTGCAGTCTTCTGTCGAAAGCCAGCGCTGTTGGGCTACAGCGGCACAAGTGTCCCTAGTCTAGAGATCATTCTTCTGCGGATGCCGCGGTCCTAGCGATCGGTGGTCCATTCATTTCGGCCATGAACCTCGGTAGATCATCCAAGTAGCCCGCGGCAATTTCCATCTTCATGTGAGGATCCAGATGACCAATGTCGACCACTTGTAAGTGCCATTCAGGCGCCATGCGGCTGATGCTTCTGAGTAAAATGGGAGGGAGGTGAGTGAGGTAGTAGGCGCTGAACTTGTCCTCGTGCACGTATCGCAACGTTTGAAAAGTATCGCCGCAATGCTGGAGTGCTTGGCGTAGGTCATCTGGGAAGTGCTCGCCGGTTTGTTCGGCCAGCCTTTTTATACCTGCCCGCCAGTTTTGGTCCCAGTCTGCAATGATTTCGTTCTTTCTCTGCTTTGAGATTTTCGAGAACAGTATTTCAAGGTTGTGACCGCGCGAATGTCGGCCTGTTTCGTACGTCTCGATGCACTTGAACAACAGTTCTAGAGTGAACGCGGAGATCACGGCTGTGACGACACCAAAGCTCTGCTGTTTTTGAGGCGATACGTGGTCGAGTTGTTGGAGGAGGTACTGCACCACGTCCTGGTAGTGTCGTGCCGTTCGATAAATTGCATGTGCATCACGACTCCACGCCTCGGGCAGTCTTGGTCGCGCAGCCTTCTCTGCCATTGCTGCATCCATCAGTGTAAGAATCTGCATCTTACACGAGGATTTTCGGTCATCATTGCTCAACCCACTGCATCCACCAGCCCTGGTAGTAGCGCCGGCCGTCTATCTCTTCGAAGCCGCAGACCATCATGCCGCGGTCAGACGCGAACGTAAGCAGCTCGGGCTGGAGCAGGTCGGGGATCGCTCCCTTCTCGATAGCGCCAAACTTTTGTAGCCCGTCCATGGTCATGACCCGGATGTACCGCTTCATGTCGTCGCGCATGATCGAGTACATGCGGACGGTTCCTGTGATGGTCGGGCCGGGGTCTCGGTCATGGCGTTTCTCGCCGAGGTAGTGGGTTCGGGTGACGGTGCAGAGCATGATCTTCTGTTATAAATACTGTATAAACATACAGTATAAGCGGGACCGGAACTCGCGCAATTCGGCCCTACTTCCGGGCCCGAGGGGGACGGAACATAGCAGACGAGGAATGGACCCTACAGGACGATTACTTCTGGCAAGGACCATCGGGTTGGACAATCTGCCGCGTGGTTGTTGACGGTATCCGGCAGTACCCACTCTGGTTCGGCCGCGGGATAGGAGGAACGATCTACGGCATGCGCGCCTCGCTAGGGGCTGCGCAGGATGTGTACCGGCAAAAATTGGGATAGCGCTATTGGCGCTGTGGTTCTGCCACCAAACGATCGGCAGGGAAGGGCACCAGAAACTCGCGGGCGGAGGTGGCCGGCGAGGTCAGCCAGTCGCCGTAGGCGCCCTCCGGCAGGATGACAACCATGCGCTTCTCCTTGCCCGCCTGGTGGTAGTCGCGGAACAGGGGGTCATCGTCCGCGTTGATGGTCAGCATGGTGTAGCTCTCTTGGAGTTGGCCGGCTGAATCTCGCCAGCGATCCCAGAGCCCGGCGATGCCCAGCGGCGCGCCGTCAGCTCGTGTGAAGCGTGTGGCCACCGCAGAGCCGGATCTCCAATCAGGTTCAAAGATGGCATCGGCCGGGATGATGCAGTGCTGCGCCCTGCGCCATGCGTTGCCGAAGGTGAACGACTTGGGAGCCGTCTCGCTGCGCGCGTTGAACGTGGACAGCTTGCCGGCCTTGTCCAAACCGTCCGCCTTCGTCATGGCGCTGATCAGGCCCCACCTGCCGGTAATGGCTTGCCGCTCCGGTACCGCCTCATCGCCTGCGTCGTGCTCCACTGGCCGACGCACGAAGATACCCTGGTAGCGCGGCCACATGTCGTACTTGCTGATGGCAGTGGGCTTGTCGCGCACGCCAAACCTCTTGAGCAGCAGCTCAGCGTCTTTCAGCGTTTGGTAGTGGCTACACATGCTTTATCTTCTTTCAGCGTTTGGCAGGTGGCTGCCGAACTGTGCCGTCTGGCAGGATTTGTGCCTCCATAAGCTGTGCGGTTTTTGCTTCCTCGTTCACGGCCCGCCACATATTTCGAGACCTTTCTCGGAAGTCTTTCATAGCTTTGGAGTCTAGGTTTGCGGCTGCTCGTGTTTTAGATTCGTCGTACCGGCGATCGAACTCATTTGCAAAATCTTCTTGTCTATAGTTCTTTGTTAAGAAGCGATAGCATCTGCGCTTGGCGTGGTAGAGCCTTGCAAATCTGCTGAATTGAACTCGATTTATCGCCTGGTCCTTCATCGCCGAACGGTATTCTTGGATGGAGACGACCTCGCCGTCAACCAAGTATGAACTAACTCCGTTCTCAAAGTTGACTCCGATGACCGTGCGGTCTAACAGATCTTTGTAAGCGCTCAGAAAGGCGAAATGTTCAATGACCCGATAGGTTTTATCAGTCATTAGCCATTTGTCGATGAACCACCAAAGGAGCCAGTCTCTCCCAGAAACCAATAACGGCTTCACGAAATATGTGGACACTGCTGCTATAGCCAGGAGCGTAAGTCCCCAGCCACTGATCTCGACTGACATTATTTGCTCCGAACTGCTCTAGCGTTGGTAGAACTCTAGAACCGCAGGCCGCATATGCGGCCCTCCTAGAAAAACTCACTACGTGGGCTGCTCAACCGCCGAATGAACTGGATCGGGAATGAAGTGACGGTCTGATCCATCCCATTCTAGCCGCGAGGGATTGACGACTTGCCCGTCGAAGTCCGTAAAGCTCTAGTGCTTGCGTCTTTATGCTTGCTTTTGGGCCTTCTTGTCCGCAGCTTTCGCGGACGCGAGTTCAGCAACTTTAGCTAAACTGCGGCTACGCTTTTCGCGGGCAACATACCATTCATCGTCCAGGATCAGCAGCAGATTTAAAAGTTCTTCCGCTTCGCCATCTTCCACTTCCAGGATCAGGCTTACGTCAGCTTCGGGGTGCGCGCCAATGTTGCCAATCGCTTTAAGTCCCATCATGGCTGTGTAGAGATCCTCTTCGCACCGTGTCTTAATTGCCTCGAGCTCTTTCGCTAATGTACGGTCCGAAACGCCCCAACGATGGCGGATCATTCCTTGGAGTGCGCGACGTGCCAGCGTCGCAGATGCCTTTGGGCTGAATTTCCGGATCAAATGAGCTTCATTGAAATCTCGCTTTACTGATTCGGGCGCTGTTTTGGAGAGCGGTTTGGGGACTGTCGGAGCAAATGTGTATTCGCCTATTCCAATCCGCCTATCCTCGACAATAGCCGTGGTCGGTTCGCCTGCGTAATAGGTTTTAACTCCCCAGTTCGCTGCAACAGACACCAAGTTTTCGCCGCATTCGGGGTTAGGACACCGGATCAAAGTTCCCCTCACGACTACATGCTCATCGTTTGGGGACGTAGTACACCTTAGAGAAAAATGCCCTTGAGCTCGGTCTGGGCTGGTGATCGTTGATGCACGATCACAAACGGGGCAGGTCCACGCGAATGGCGTACTTTGGCTGTACAGGTCCACAATGAATTCCACAGTTGGTTGCATTTGTCGGAGAGCATACATGAAGGATCATTGATGTAACGACGTTACTCAGCGACTACCGGTCATGATGTGGGCGTCGATTGGCGTTCGGAGATTCAGCTAGTCAGCCTGACGGAATCTTGACGTGAACCGAGCAATATGGGCGTCAAAGGGTGCTAAGTAAGATTTATGTTGAGGGGTGGCTATCACTGCAACTGTCTGATTTAAAAGGAATTTGGTGTCGCGCTTATTTGCAGAATGACAGTCTCATAATCCGTTGGTGCCGAGTTCGACTCTC
>Ga0308165_1001158_pt1 | contig 38828 bp, 30 predicted proteins | sample PhyWR2_FD_201032 | JGI IMG/M metagenome (GOLD analysis project Ga0308165, IMG submission 201032) | Phyllosphere microbial communities from UC Gill Tract Community Farm, Albany, California, United States - DLSLW.R2 | ecosystem: Host-associated > Plants > Phyllosphere > Unclassified | place: USA...
TCTTCGGCGGCATGGCCAGCTACGGCTTCACCCTGCTGGGCGCGGTCACCATCGGCATCGTCGAGGCGTTCTCGTCCTTTCTGGCCAGCGCCTACAAGGAAAGCATCGTGTTCCTGCTGGTGATTCCGGTGCTGTGGTGGCTGTCCAGGCGCGGCGGCGCAACCGAGGAGCATTGAATGAAACCCGATTCCTTTTCCCCGGCTGGAGCTGCTGCCGTGGCCGCGGCCCCCGGGCCACGCACCGGCAGCGGCCGACTGCTCGCGGGCGCGCTGGTGCTGCTGGCTGCGGCCCTGCCGCTCGCGCCCGTGCCCGATCTGTTCATCACCCAGGCCAACTACGTGGGGCTCTACGCGCTGGTGGTGCTGGGCCTGGTGCTGCTGACCGGCATCGCCGGCCTGACTTCGTTCGGCCAGGCGGCGTTCGTGGGCATAGGCGCCTACGCGACCGCCTACTGCACGCTGACGTTTGGCTGGTCGCCCTGGATCACGCTGTTCGTCGGTCTGGGCGCGACCGGCGTCAGCGCCTGGCTCATAGGCACGATCACCATGCGCATGTCGGGCCACTACCTGCCGCTGGCGACCATTGCCTGGAGCATTGCGCTGTATTACCTGTTCGGCAGCGTCGAGGCGCTGGGCAAGTATGACGGTCTGTCCGATCTGCCCAGCATAGGCCTGTTCGGCTGGGACCTGGGCGGCTCGCGCGCCATGTATGCGCTGATCTGGCTCAGTGTCGCGCTGTCGGCCTGGGGCGCGCTCAATCTGCTCGACTCGCGGCCCGGGCGCGCGATCCGCGCGCTGCATGGCGGCGTGCAGATGGCCGAGGCCATGGGCGTGGACACCGCGCGCCTCAAGGTCACGGTGTTCGTCATTGCCGCGCTGCTGGCTTCGGTCTCGGGCTGGCTGTTCGCCCACCTGCAGCGCGCCGTCAACCCCACGCCTTTCGGCCTCGAAGCCAGCCTCAAGTACGTGATCATGCTGGTCGCGGGCGGCATGTCGCACGTGGGCGGCGCGGTGCTGGGCTCCTCTGTCATGACGCTGCTGCAGGACCAGTTGCAGGTGCTGCTGCCGCGCGTGTTCGGCAGCGCGGGCAACTTCGAGGTCATCGTCTTCGGCCTGGTGCTGGTGCTGCTGCTGCGCTTCGCGCCCGGCGGCATGTGGCCCGGCCTGGGCCGCTGGCTGCCCGCGCGCCGCAGCGCCGTGGTGCCGGGAGCGACTGCGCTGGCGCGGCGCACGCCCGTGCCCGCGGGCGAGGCGCTGCTGCAGGTGCGCGGCGTGCAAAAGCGCTTTGGCGGACTGCTGGCGGTCGACGGCGTAGACCTCACGGTCAAGGCCGGCGAGATCGTCGGCCTGATCGGGCCGAACGGCGCGGGCAAGTCCACCACCTTCAATCTGGTCACCGGCGTGCTGCCGCCCAGCGGCGGCGAAGTGCATCTGCGCGGACTGCGCATAGACGGCCGGGCCGCGCGCGAGATCTCGCGCCTGGGGCTGGCGCGCACCTTCCAGCATGTGAAGCTGGTCGCCGACATGAGCGTGCTGGAGAACGTCGCGCTGGGCGCCTACCAGCGCGCCCGGGTGGGCGTGGTCGCGGCCGTGCTGCGGCGCGACCGGCGCATCGAGGCCGCGATGCTGCAGGAGGCCGAGCGCGCGCTGCGCCGCGTCGGTCTGGCCGAGCTGATGCACCGCCCCGCGGGCAGCCTGGCCCTGGGCCAGCAGCGGCTGGTGGAGATCGCGCGCGCGCTGTGCTGCGACCCCGCCGTGCTGCTGCTCGACGAGCCCGCGGCCGGCCTGCGCGCTTTCGAGAAACAGGCCCTGGCCGTGCTGCTGTCGGAGCTGCGCGACGAGGGCATGGGCATCCTGCTGGTGGAGCATGACATGGAATTCGTGATGAAGCTCACCGACCACATCGTGGTGATGGTGTTCGGCCGCAAGATCGCCGAAGGCGCGCCGCAGGTCATACAGACCCACCCGGCCGTGCTCGAAGCCTACCTGGGAGCCGCACCATGACCGCACCGCTGTTCCAGATCAAGAACTTCGGCGTCTGCTACGGCCAGGTCAGCGCGCTGCAGGACGCCGACCTGGTGCTGGCCGCGGGCAGCGTGGTCACCGTCATCGGCCCCAACGGCGCCGGCAAGTCGACGCTGCTCAACGGGCTGATGGGCCTGCTGCCCAGCACGGGCGAGGTGATCTTCGACGGCCGGTCGCTGGCCGGCATGGGCACCGAGGAGCGCGTGCTGGCCGGCATTTCTCTGGTGCCCGAGCGCCGCGAGCTGTTTGCCGACATGCCCGTGATCGACAACCTGCTACTGGGCAGTTTTCGCCGCCACCGCCTGCGCGACAAGGCGCCGGCCGACCAGCTTGACTGGGTCTACGACCTGTTCCCGCGCCTCAAGGAGCGCTCCAGCCAGCTGGCCGGAACGCTGTCGGGCGGCGAGCGCCAGATGCTGGCCGTAGGCCGGGCCCTGATGGGCAAGCCGCGGCTGCTGATGCTCGACGAGCCCAGCCTGGGCCTGGCGCCGCGCATCGTGCAGGAAATGCTCGATGTGATCGGCGGCCTGCGCGCCCACGGCGTGTCCACGCTGCTGGTCGAGCAGAACGCGCGCGCCGCGCTGGCGCTGGCCGACTACGGCTATGTGCTGGAGAACGGCCGCATCGCGCTGCAGGGGCCGGCCGGCGAACTCGCCAACAACCCGCGCATCGCGCAGAGCTACATGGGCATGACGACCAGCGACGCCGTCGCGCCGGCCGCCGTGCCGAACTGAAACCCCATCGGAGCAAACCAAGCATGAACACCAATACCCTGCAAGAACCGCGTCTGGTCACCCTGGAAATCGACGGCGCCGTCGCCACCATCACGCTCAACCGCCCTGAGAAGCGCAATGCGCTGAGCCTGCGCGTGATCGAGCAGCTGCGCGATTGCTTCGCTGCGCTGCCGGCCACGGTGAGCGTGGCCATCCTGGCCGGCGCCGGCACCCATTTCAGCGCCGGGCTCGATCTGTCCGAGCTGTCCGAGGCCACCGCGGCCGAAGGCATGCAGCATTCGCTGGCCTGGTACGACGCGTTCTCCAAGATCCAGTTCGGCCGCGTGCCGGTGATCGGCGTGCTGCAGGGCGCGGTCGTCGGCGGCGGGCTGGAGCTCGCGTCGTGCCTGCATGTGCGCGTGGCGGAAGAGAGCGCTTACTTCGGCCTGCCCGAAGGCCAGCGCGGCATTTTCCTGGGCGGCGGCGGCTCGGTGCGCGTGAGCAAGCTGATCGGCTTCTCGCGCGTCGCAGAAATGATGCTCACCGGCCATGTGGTCAACGCGCAGGAAGGCCATGCCATCGGCCTGGCGCACTACGTCACGCCCGCCGGCGAAGGCCTGCGCAAGGCGCGGGAACTCGCCGAGCGCATTGCCGGCAACGCGCCGCTGTCGAACTTCGCGATTCTCAACGCGCTGCCGCTGATCGCCGAGCAGCCGATGTCGCACGGCCTGCTGACCGAGGCCTTGATGGCCACCGTGACCCAGAGCGCGCCCGAGGCCAAGGAGCGCGTCGCCGCCTTCCTGGACAAGCGCGCGGCCAAGGTCGTGAGCCCCAACTGAGTTCTTTCCCTCGTTCTGAAGTCCTTGCCATGACCCAACTTCCTCCTTCCGTCGCCGGCGTTGCGCGCCTGCCCCTCGATCCCATTTTCCGGCCGCGTTCGGTGGCCATCATCGGCATGTCCGCCAAGCCCGGCTCGGCCGGCCAGGTCGTGCTCGGCAACATGCTGCAGGGCGGCTTCACCGGCACCGTGCACCTGGTCGGCCGCAGCGGCGGCGAGATCATGGGCCGGCCGGTGCTCACCGAGGTGGCGCAGCTGCCCGAAGGCGTGGACCTCGCCATCCTTATGCTGCCGTCCGATGCCGTGCTCGCCAACATCGAGGCCTGCGTGGCGCGCAAGGTGCGCGGCGCGGTCTGCTTTGCGTCCGGCTTTGCCGAGATGGGCGACGCAGGCCGTGAACAGCAGCGGCGCATAGGCGAAGTCGCGCGCGACGGGGGCCTGGCGCTGCTGGGCCCGAACACCGTGGGCTATTTCAATTATGTGGACGCGTTCACGGTCTTCATGGTCGAGCAGAACATTCCGCCGCCGCTGGACCGCGCCGCGGGCAAGGCCGTGGCCGTGGTGGCGCAAAGCGGCGGCATAGGCGCCCACCTGGCGGCCTCGCTGCGCATGCGCGGCGTGCCGCTGTCGTACATGATGACCACCGGCAACGAAGCCCAGCAAGGCCTGGCCGAAATGATCGACTTCTTCGCCGATGACCCGTACACCGGCGTGATCGTGGTCTATGCCGAGCAGATCCGCAGTGCGCCCGACTTCCTGGCCGCCGCGGGCCGGGCGCGTGCGGCCGGCAAGCCCGTGGTGCTGCTGCACCCGGGCCGCAGCGAGCGCTCGCAGGCCGCGGCCCAGTCGCATACCGGCGCGCTGGCCGGCAACCACGCGGCCATGCACCTGATGGTCGAGCATGCGGGCGTGGTCAACGTCGATACGCTGGAAGAGGCCATCGACCTGGGCCAGCTGCTGCTGCGCTACCCGCAGGCGCCCACGGGCGGCCTGGGCCTGGTCACGGCCTCGGGCGCGCTGTGCGGCATCACCCAGGACTATGTGGAGCCGCTGGGCCTGGACCTGCCCGCGCTGTCGGCCGAGCAGACCGAACGCCTGCGCGAGCATCTGCCCGACTTCACGCCGCCGCGCAACCCGCTGGACCTGGGCACGCTGGTTGCGTGGAAGCCCGAACTGATTTCGCTGGGCACGGCGTCGCTGCTGGCCGACGCGGACCTGGGCAGCGTGCTGGTGTCCCTGCCCATGCCCGGCCCCGAGACCGCCGTGGTCTGGCTGCGCCACTACCTGCAAGGCATCAGCGCCAGCGCCAAGCCCGCCATCCTGGTGATGCAAAGCGAGGACGAACCGCTGCCGCCGGCATTCATCGAGGAGGCGCAGCGCAGCGGCGCCATTGTGCTGCGCTCGCCCGAGCGCGCGCTGCGCGCACTGTCGCGCATCACGCGTTTCGGCCGCGCGCGCGCCGCCCAGGCCGCGCCCGATACCGCGCCCGCGCTGCGCCTCGACGGCCCGCTGGGTCTGGGCAGCGGCACGCAGGCCGAATGGGTGGGCAAGCAGCTGCTGGGCCGGCTGGGCCTGCGCGTGCCTGCGGGCGCGCTGGCGACCACGCCCGATGAAGCCGTGCGCATTGCGGCCGACATCGGCTACCCCGTGGTGCTCAAGGCCCAGGCCGCGACGCTGGCGCACAAGAGCGAGGTCGGCGGCGTGCTGCTGAACATCGCCGACGAGGCCGCGCTGCGCGCCGCCTGGCAGCGCCTGCATGACAACGTGCGCCGCGCCGAGCCGCAGCTGGTGCTCGATGGCGCGCTGGTCGAGAAGATGGGCGAGCGCGGCCTGGAGCTGGTCGTGGGCGCGAGCCGCGACCCCAACTGGGGACCGATCCTGATGGTCGGCCTGGGCGGCATCTGGGTCGAGGCGCTGGGCGATGTGCAGCTGCTCGCGCCCGATCTGCCGCGCAGCGCCATCGTCCAACGCCTGCGCAGCCTCAAGGCCGCCAAGCTGCTCGACGGCTTTCGCGGCGCGCCCGCGGTCGATCTGGACGCGGTCGCCGAGGTGGTTGCGCTGCTGGGCCAGCTGATGCTGCAGCACCCCGAGATCACCGAAGTCGACATCAACCCGCTGGTCGCCTACGGCAAGGGCCAGGGCGTCGTGGCGCTGGATGCGCTGATCGTCACGCAGTGAGCGGCGAGCAATCTACAAAGGACTGACAACATGGAACTCCAAGGAACTCCCGTTCTGGTGACGGGCGGCGCGCAAGGCCTGGGCGAGGCCACGGCCGTGCACCTGGCTTCGCTGGGCGCGCGCGTCACGGTGCTCGACATCCAGCTGGAACGCGCCCAGGCCGTGGCCGAACGCATAGGCGGGCTGGCGCTGCACTGCGACGTCACCGACCCCGACAGCGCCCAGGCGGCGATCGCCGCGGCGCGCGCACGCCACGGCGTGGCGCGCCTGCTGGTGAACTGCGCGGGCGGCGGCGCGGCGCGCCGCGTCGTGGGCAAGGACGGCCCCATGCCCATGGCCGACTTCATCAAGGTGGTGAACCTGAACCTGTTCGGGGCGTTCAACATGACGCGCCTGGCCGCGGCCGAAATGATGGCCGCCGAGCCCGCAGACGCTGTAAACGGCGAGCGCGGCCTGGTGCTGTTCACGGCCTCGGTCGCGGCTTTCGAAGGCCAGGTCGGCCAGGCGGCCTATACCGCGTCCAAGGGTGCGCTCGCGGCGCTGACGATACAGCTGGCGCGCGAATTCGCGCCGCAGGGCGTGCGCGCCATGGCGGTCGCCCCAGGCATCTTCCACACGCCGCTGCTCGAGACCCTGCCGCTCGCGGCCCAGCAGGCGCTGGCCGACAGCATTCCGTTTCCGCGCCGCCTGGGCCGGCCCGAGGAGTTCGCGCAGCTGGTGGGCGACATCGCTCGCAACAGCTACCTCAACGGCGAAGTGATTCGCATCGACGGCGCGGTGCGCCTGGCGCCGCGCTGAACCCGATGCTGCACTACACGCCCCCCTTGCGCGACCTGCGCTTCGTGCTGCACGAAGTGCTGGGCGCGGCCCAGCGTCTGCAGGCCCTGCCAGGCCACGCCGAGATGGACGCCGCCACGCTGGATACGCTGGCCGAGGAAGCCGGCCGTTTCGCCGCCGACCGCATCCTGCCCGTCAACGCCGCGGCCGACGCCGTGGGCTGCCGCTGGGCCGACGGTGAAGTGACCATGCCCCCGGGCTTTGCCGCGGCCTACCAGGCCTACCGCGAACTGGGCTGGCCGGCGATCTGCGCCGACACCGGCGTCGGCGGCCAGGCCCTGCCCACCGTGGTGTTCAGCACGGTCAACGAACTGGTGGCTTCGGCCAGCCATGCGTTCGTGATGATTGCCTCCATCAACCACTGCGCCGCCGCCTGCCTGCGCCATTCGGCCAGCGCCGCGCTGCAGGCGCAATGGCTGCCGGGCCTGGCCAGCGGACGCGTGCTGTCGTCGATGTGCATGACCGAGCCCCAGGCCGGCTCGGACATAGGCCTGCTCACCACGCGCGCCGTGCCGGGCGACCAGGGCAGCTACCGCGTCAGCGGCAGCAAGATCTTCGCCAGCGGCGCCGAGCATGACCTCAGCGACAACATCGTGCATCTGGTGCTGGCGCGCACGCCGGGCGCGCCCGCGGGTTCGCGCGGCATCAGCCTGTTTCTCGTGCCCAAGCGCCTGGAAGGCGGCGAGCGCAACGGCGTGCACTGCGATGGCATAGAGCACAAGATGGGTCTGCATGGCAGCCCGACCTGCGCGCTGCGTTTCGAGCACGCGCGCGGCTGGCTGGTTGGCGAGCTGCATGCGGGCCTGCCCGCGATGTTTCCGATGATGAACGAGGCCAGGCTGCTGTCGGGCCTGCAGGCCGTGGGCCTGAGCGAGCTGGCGCTGCAGAACGCCCGGGGCTATGCGCTCGAGCGCCGCCAGGGCCGCTCGCCCGCTGGCCGCCAGCCCTGCGCGCTGGTCGAGCACCCCGACGTGCAGCGCATGCTGCTGACGCAAAAGGCCTGGACCGAAGGCGGGCGCGCGCTGGTGCACTGGGCGGCGCTGCTGATCGACCAGGCGCGAAGCCATCCCGATGCCGACCAGGCGCGCGCCGCCGGCGAGCTGCTGGGTCTGCTCACGCCCATCATCAAGGGCTTTCTGAGCGAGAACGCGCAGCAGTCCATCAGCCTGGCGCTGCAGACTTTCGGCGGCCACGGCTACATGCGCGACACCGGCATCGAGCAGCTGGTGCGCGACGCGCGCGTGATCACGCTCTATGAGGGCACGACCGGCATCCAGGGCCAGGACCTGCTGCTGCGCAAGGTGCTGGGCGATGGCGGCCGGCGGCTGGAGCTGCTGCAGGCGCAGGTGCGCGATTGGCTCGCTGGCCCCGGCAGCAGCGCCGCCATGGCTGAGTTCGCCGCGCCGCTGGCGCGCCTGCGGGACGAGCTGCAGTCGCTGACCGCGACCCTGGGCGCGCGCGAGCGCGAAACCCCGGGCGCCGCGCTGGCCGCGAGCACGGTCTACCTGCGCCTGGCCGGCCACCTGGTGCTGGCCTGGCTGTGGGCGCGCATGGCGCAGGCCAGCCTGGAAGGCGCGGGCCGGGGCGATGCCTGGTACGCGCTCAAGCTCGAAACCGCGCGCTTTTATTTCACCCAGATGCTGCCCGAGACGCAGGCGCTGCGCGCCGCGGCGCTGGCACCGGCGACCGACACTGCCGCGCTGCTTGCGGCATCGCACTGACAGGAAAACTCCCCACCATGCAACTCAAAGGACAAGCCTACATCGTGGGCGCTTATGAACACCCGACCCGGCATGCGCTGGACCGCTCGCTGGGCCAGCTGCACGTGGACGTCGCGGCCGGCGCGCTGGCCGACGCCGGCCTGACGTGGGCGGATGTCGATGGCTACTTCTGCGCCGGCGATGTGCCCGGCTGGGAAGCCCAGGGCGCGGGTCCGCTGTCCATGGTCGAGTACCTGGGACTGAACCTGCGCCATCTGGACACCACCGAAAGCTGGGGCTCGGCCTATCTGAACCATGTGGCACATGCGGTCCAGGCGATTGCCGCGGGCAAGTGCCGCGTGGCGCTGATCACCCAGGCGGGCCGGCCACGTGCGGAGAAGTTCTCGCCCGAGGCCAGCCACCGCCTGCAGACCCAGTCGGCGGCCGAGTCGCCGTTCGAGGCGCCCTATGGTCCGGTGGTGACCAATGTCTACGGCATGTGCGCACAACGCCACATGTACGAGCATGGCACCACCTCCGAACAGCTGGCCTGGATCAAGGTCGCGGCCTCGCACCATGCGCGGCACAACCCGCATGCCATGCTGCGCCAACCGGTGACGGTGCAGGATGTGCTCGATTCGCCCATCGTCGCCACGCCGCTGCACCGGCTCGACTGCTGCGTCATCAGCGACGGCGGCGGCGCGCTGGTCGTGGCCCACCCCGAAGTGGCGCGAAGTCTCAAGCGCCCGCTGGTCACGCCCATAGGCGCGGGCTTTGCGGTCAAGCACCTCAACGGCGGCCATTTCGACATCCTCGCCTCGGGCGGCGTGCAGACCGGGCGCGAGGCCTTTGCCCAGGCGGGCGTGGGCCCGGCCGACATCCAGTACGCCTCGCTCTACGACAGCTTCACCATCACGGTGCTGATGCAGCTGGAGAACCTGGGCTTTTGCGCGCCCGGCGAAGGCGGGCGCTTCGTCGCCGACGGCGGGCTGATCAGCGGCGTCGGCCGCCTGCCCGTCAACACCGACGGCGGCGGCCTGTGCAGCAACCACCCGGGCAACCGCGGCGGCATGACCAAGGTGATAGAGGCCGTGCGCCAGCTGCGCGGCGAAGCCCATCCCCAAGTGCAGGTGCGCGATTGCCGGCTCGCGCTGGCGCACGGCACCGGCGGCCAACTTGGCGCGCGCCACGGCAGCGCCACCCTGATCCTGGAACGAGAGGCCTGAACATGCAAGACCGCATCCCCCCATCGCCGCAAATCTGGCCCGAGACCGCCGCCTATTGGGACGCGGCCAATGAAGGCCGGCTGCTGCTGCGCCGCTGCCTCGACACCGGCCGCGCCTACCACTATCCGCGCCCGCACAGTCCGTTCACCGGCAGCGACAACACCGAATGGATGCCGGCCAGCGGCAAGGGCACGGTGTATTCGCTCAGCGTGCTGCCGCGCGCCCAGCCGCCGTACTGCATCGCCTATGTCGCGCTGGCCGAGGGCCCCATCATGCTGAGCAATCTGCTGGCCGATGACCTGTCGAGCCTGCGCATAGGCCAGCCGGTGCAGGTGCGCTTCGTGGCCAGCGCCGACGGCCAGATGGTTCCCATGTTCGAGCCCTGCTGAAAGGGCTCGCCATGCTTGCCAGCGTCACTTCTTTGCGCCCCGGGATGCCGGCCCCGCCCGCCCTGGCGCGGGTCACGCCAACTGCCGACGACGACGGCGCCTGCGCGCCCGGTTGGCTGCCGCACTTTCGCGGCCTGCGCGCCATGGTGGCCGTGGCCGAGCAGGGCACGGTGGTGCGCGCCGCCGAAGTGCTGCACCTGTCGCAACCCGCGGTCACGCGCGCGCTGCGCGGTCTGGAAGATGTGCTGGGCTTTGCGCTGTTCGAGCGCTGCGCGCGCGGCATGCTGCCCACGCCGGCCGGGCGCATCCTGACCGAGCGCGCGCGCCGTGCATTCTCCGAGCTGGAGCAGGCCAGCGCCGCGATCACCATGCTCGCCGGGGCGGGCCGCAAGGCCCAGGGCCAGCGTTTTGCCGCCATGGTGGCGCCGCATCTGCTCGACAGCCTGGTGGCCGTGGCCGAGCAGGGCAGCGGGCCGCAGGCAGGCCACAAGCTGGGCCGCAGCCAGCCCACGGTGCACCGCAATCTGGCCGAGCTGGAACACCTGGCCGGCGTGGTGCTGTTCAATCGCACGGCCTTCGGCACGCGGCTGACCGAGGCCGGCGAGACCCTGCTGTGCGGCGTCAAGCGCGCGCTGGCCTCGCTGGCCGTGGCGCACGAGGAACTCGCACCCTTCGGCGGCCGGCCCACGGCCCAGGTGCGCATCGGGGCCCTGCCGTTGTCCATAGGCGTGCTGGTCCCGCAGGCCGTGGACCGCCTGCTGAGTGCCTGCCCGCACCTGCAGGTGACCATCGTCGACGGCACCTATGACGCGCTGGTGCAGCAGCTGCGCCGCGCCGAGATCGACCTGATCGTCGGTGCGCTGCGGCCTCTGGGCGCGCCGCGCGACCTGGTGCAGGAGCCGCTGTTCCAGGACCGGCTGATGCTGGTCGCGCGTGCCGGCCATCCTTGCCTCTCCCAGCCGCCGCGTTGCCTGGCCGAGTTGGTGGGCCACGCCTGGATCGTGCCGTTGCCGCAGACACCGGCGCGGCTGGTGTTCGAGCGCCTGTTCCGGAGCGCCGACCTGCCGCTGCCGGCCGCGCGCCTGCAGGTCAACAGCCCGGCCATGGTGCGTACGCTGCTGCTGGGCAGCGACCGCCTGGCGCTGCTGTCGCCGCTGCAGATCGAGGCCGAGCTGCGCAGCGGCCAGCTGGCCGTCGTGCCGCTGCCCGGCCTCGATGCCAGCCGCACCATAGGTGCGTCCACACGCCTGGGGGGCAGCCTCTCACCCGCGGTGCTGGCCTTGCTGGACGAGCTGCGCGCGGTGGCCGGGCAACTGGTGCCGGTCCTGCACCGCTGCGCGACAAACCCTGTCCGCGAGCCGGCGGTCGAAGCGTCTTGATCTTCATGGGTTTGTCAACAGACGCTCGTATACTCCTGCGAAGTTTTCAAACGGAAGAAAGCGCGTAGCGGTGCCGGCGCAGCTCTTCCGTATCTGCAACAGGATTCCTTTTCCTTGGGAGCGCCCTATGCGCATGACTTGCACGCCGCACGCCTGGCCCTCCGGTGCAATCATTTCCTGGCATCACCTTGGCATGGCGCTGTGCGCCTGGCTTGCCGCAGGCGCTGCCCATGCGGCTCGTCCCATGATTACCGACGATGCCCGCATCGTCGACGCGAAATCCTGCCAGGTCGAGAGCTGGGTCAAGTCCAACCGCGGCAGCACCGAGTACTGGGCGCAGCCCGCGTGCAATTTCACCGGCAACCTGGAACTGATGCTCGGCGGTGCCCGTACCAAAGGCGACCTGGGAGTGCAGACCACGGATATCGTCTTTCAGGGCAAGACCCTGTTCAAGATGCTGGAGCCCAATGGCTGGTCCTGGGGGCTGGCGCTGGGCAATGCGCGCCATGCGCAGATCCACAACGGTCTGATCGGCGACCTCTATGCCTATGTGCCCGCCACTTTTTCATTCCGCGAGGACCGGGTGCTGCTGCACACCAATCTGGGCTGGCTGCGCGAGAAGGAACCGAGAAGGCAGCGCATGACCTGGGGCATAGGCACAGAAACGCAGTTGTCGCAGTCCACCTGGATGATCGCCGAAACCTTCGGCCAGAACCAGGGCAAGGCGTTCTATCAAGTTGGCCTGCGCTACTGGCTGGTGCCCAATCGTGTGCAGATGGATGCCACCTATGGCAATCGCGCGGGCAGCAGCACGCAGGAGCGCTGGCTCTCCATCGGTGTGCGCCTGCTGTCCCCCGCTTTTCTGCCGTAGCGTCCGGTCGCTGAAAGTGCATTGACCGACAGCCGCAAGCTGGTTGCTGGCGCGCTTGGGCGCGCGCAGGCAAGCCCGCGCCGCGCCCTATGCGGGTGATTGCGGATATCGGCAATAAGCATGGCGCGCGGGTCGAATCGCATTGGCCGGCCCTGGAGTGAACTGAGATGCTGCGATGCATCACAGCCCCAAGAGGAGACCGCTTCCATGAACCTGCCCCGCCACCTTCTTTGCAGCGCCGCGGCGCTTCCCCTGCTGCTGAGCGCCTGCGGCGGCGACGGCGCACCGCAGGCGAGCGCGCCGCCGCCCCAGTTGTCGAAGGCCCAGGGCGGCGCGCTGCAGGCCTGCGCCACGCTCAGTGCCGTATCCCTGCCCAACACGCGTTTCGCTTCCGCCACTGTCGTTCCGGCCGGCGCGTTGGCCGGCCAGCAGGCGCCCGAGCACTGCCTGGTGCAGGGCCTGATGCACGAACGCACGGGCGTCAACGGCAACTACGCGATAGGCTTCGAGATGCGTCTGCCCAAGGCCTGGAACGGGCGCTTCTTCTACCAGGCCAACGGCGGCGGCGACGGCGTGGTGGCCACGGCCGTGGGCGCGTCCGGCCCAGGCACGGACACCACGGCGCTGTCCATGGGTTTTGCCGTGCTCAGCTCGGACGCGGGCCACAACGGCGCGCAGAACAATGCAGGCCCCGGGCATTTCGGGCTGGACCCGCAGGCGCGGCTGGACTACGGCTACCAGGCCGTGGCCAAGCTCACGCCCATGGGCCGCAAGGTGGTGAACGCGGCCTACGGCAAGGAGCCGGACCGCATGTACATGGGCGGCTGCTCCAACGGCGGGCGCCACGCCATGGTTGCGGCCAGTCGCTATGCCGCGCAATATGACGGCATTCTGGCCGGCAACCCGGGCTTCAACCTGCCCAAGTCGGCGGTGCAGGGCGCCTGGGACACGCAGTGGCTCAACACCGTGGCCGATTCCACGGCCGCGCTGTCCAGCGCTTTCACGTCCGCCGAACTGAACCTCGTGGCCGACCGCGTGCTGGCGCGCTGCGACGCGCTCGACGGCCTCAAGGACGGCATGGTGCTCGACGTGCAGGCCTGCCAGACCACGTTCAAGCTGGACCTGGACGTGCCCACCTGCAGCGGCGCGCGCGACGGCAGCTGCCTGAGCGCGGCGCAGAAAACCGCGATGGGCAAGATCTTCGGCGGCGCGAAGAATGCCGCAGGCACGGCGCTGCATGCAAGTTTCCCCTATGACCCGGGAATGCGCAGCGGCGGCTGGTCGGTCTGGAAGTACTTCATCAACACCACGCTGGGCGCGGGCTCGCTGCCCTACATCTTCACCACGCCGCCCAACGCGCTGGCGCCGACGGCGCTCGTGGACGGCCTGCTGAACTACAGCATGGACAGGGACGCGCCCAAGATCGGGACCACGGGCGGCCTGTTCACCGAATCGGCGCTGGCGTTCATGACGCCGCCCGACGCCGACCGGCTGTTCACGCTGCGCGAGCGCGGCGCCAAGCTCATGGTCTACCACGGCACGGCCGACCCGGCGTTTTCGTCGGACGACACGGCCAACTGGTACACGGCGCTGCGCAAGACCCATGGCGAGGACACGCCCAACTTCGCGCGCTACTACCCCGTGGCCGGCATGAACCACTGCTCGGGCGGGGTCGCCACCGACCGCTTCGACATGCTCACGGCGCTCGTCGACTGGGTCGAGGACGGCCGTGCGCCCGACCGCATCACCGCGTCCGTGCGTCCGGCCAATGCCGATCTGGCCGCGACCGGCTGGTCCAGCGCCCGCACCCGGCCGCTGTGCCCTTTCCCCAAGGTCGCGCGCTACCAGGGCGGCAATACCGAATCGGCCGCGAGCTTCGCCTGCGAATGACGCCCGCCACCGGCCCGGGGCATGGGCCGGTGATTGGGGTTAGTCCGGGGCTATCGACAAAACGAATGGGTCGCGATGCGAATGGCATTGGTCGCGCAGCCGGCTTGCTGAGAAGCTGACGGCAGTGCCAATGAGCACCTATCCCTACGAATCCATACCTATATTTCAGGAGACAAAAACATGGCATTGCGCAAACTCACCCTCATCGCCGCGGCTTCGCTGGGCGCGCTGGCCAGCCTGGGCGTGCAGGCCCAGACCGCCGCGCCCAGCTCGTCGGTGACCATCTGGGGCGTGGTCGACGCCTTTGCGGGACGCCAGCAGCTGTCGGGGCGGGACGCGACCACGGTCGTGGGCTCGGGCGGCCTGACGACTTCGCGCGTGGCTTTCATGGGCGCCGAAGACCTGGGTGGAGGCCTGCGCGCGAACTTCAACCTGCAGATGTTCCTGCGCCCCGATTCGGGCGACCTGGGCCGCTTTCCCGGCGACGTCGCGTTTGCGGGCCGCTCCACCGTGGGCCTGAGCGGCAACTTCGGCGAGTTCAACATGGGGCGCATGAATTCGCCGCTGTTCTTCACGCTGATGCGCCAGGACGTGTTCGGCCTGGCTGCGCTGGGCCCTATGTTCCAGCACATGTTCCCCGGCGGCCAGCCGATTGCCGCGCCGCAGGCCGTGACCGACAGCACCATCAACAACGGCCTGCAGTACGCCACGCCCAACTTCGGCGGCTTTCGCGGCGCCGTGCATTACGGCATGTCCGAGACCAGCCCGCACAGGGGCCGCTCGGGCTACAGCCTGAGCTACATCAACCAGGGCCTGGACGTGGCGATCGCGGGCGACCACATCAAGGCCGGTCCGCTGGTCGCGGGCGAGTCCAAGCAGACTTCGCAGCTGGTCAGCGCGTCCTATGACTTCGGCAGCTTCAAGCTCGTGGGCATCGCCCAGCGCCAGAAGCAGGAAGTGCTGCGCAACACCTACAAGATCTACAACCTGGGCGCGAGCATTCCGGTGATGGGCGCGCACAAGGTGCTGGTGTCGTACTCGCATACCGACCTGGACGCCGTGGTCGGCGACCGCACGCGCAAGACCCTGGCCCTGTCCTATAACCACTATCTGTCCAAGCGCACCGACCTCTACGTGCTCGCGAGCTCGGACAAGGTCAGCGACCTCAAGCGCGGCACGACGCTGGTCGGCGGCATCCGCCACCGTTTCTGAACGGTGGGGCCCGTGTCCGGTCTTGCGCCAGGCCGACGCGGGCGTTCAAAGGTTCATGCTGTGGCGCTGGATGGTCGCGTGTTCGCGCAGCAGCATCTCGGCGCGTGACGATTCCCTGCGCTCCAGTGCCTCGACGATGTAGTGGTGCTGGCGATGCGCATAGACCAGGTCCGCGAGCGCGACCGCATCGGGCGCGTCGCCTGACCGCGCGTCGCCTGACCGCGCGTCGCCAAACCGCGCGTCGCCAAACGCAATCGTCGCCGGCGAGACGAACGGCACCACGGCGCAGCGCTCCACGAGTTCGGAAATCAGCGGCCGGTCCGCGGCCTGCAGCAGCAGCCGGTGGAAGCGGGCATTCATTTCGCCATACGCGTAGTTCGATGCCGAGATGTCGTCTCTGTCGGCCAGGATGGCATCGCCCTGGGTCAGGCAGGCATGGAACTCGGCCTGGATGTCCGCGCGCAGGCCGCGCTCGGCCGCAATCTTTGCCGCCATCCCTTCAAGCGTTCCCCGGGTCTCGAGCGCGGTGAGACTTTCCTCGTGGGTGAACGCGCGCACGGCGAAGCCGCGCTTGCCCACCGGCGTCAGCAGCCCGTCCTTTTCCAGCGCGGGCAGGGCCTGGCGCACCGGCGTTCTCGACAGCCCCAGCATTTCGGACAGCGCGGCCTCGGTGATGCGCGTGCCCGGCGCCAGCCGTCCCTGAAGAATCAGTTCGCGGATCTTGATCGCGGCATTGAGGTGCAGCTTCTGCATGCTGGCCTGGGTCATGGGTCGCAGTGGATGTGATTTGGGATTCCAAGTGTAGCCAAGTTGTGTTGCGGCGCGCAGCCTTGGTGGAATTTGGAGTCCCAAAGCATTGAATCTTGCCAATATTTCCCGGGTTTTTACCTATTTGGAATCCCAAATAGCCTAATAACAATACAGGAAACCCAAAAAATCGTTGTTTGGGATTCCAAATGCCAAAGACCCACGGAGAATCGAATTGAATCCCACCACCATCGCCGCCCAGGTCGCCGGTGTGCGCGAGCTCACGCCCCGGGTGCGCGAATACCAGCTGGTCGCAGCGCCCGGCCAGGCCCTGGCACGCTATGACCCGGGCGCGCATATCGCGCTGCATCTGACGTCGCCCGAACTCGGCGCGTTCGTGCGCCACTACTCCCTGGTGGGCGGGCCTGCCGACGGTGTGGCGTGCTATCGCATTGCCGTGCAGCGCGAGGACCGCGCCCAGGGCTCGGATTTCATCCATCGCACTTTCGCCCAAGGCACGCGGCTGCAGATTTCCGCGCCGCGCAACAACTTCCTGCTGGGGCGCAACGACGCGCGCAGCCTGCTGATTGCCGGCGGCATAGGCATCACGCCCATCTACGCCATGCTGGCCAGCGTGGTGCGGCGCAACAAGGACTTTGCGTTCGTCTACAGCGGCCGCACGGCCGAGCAGCTCGCCTACCGCGACGAGGCCATGCAGCTGGCGGGCGCGCGCGGCCGGCTGCATCTGAGCGGCGAAGACGGCGCGAACCTGCTGGACCTGCGCGCCTTGCTGGCCGCGCAAGGCCCCGACACCACGGCCTATGTCTGCGGCCCCGCCGGCATGGTGCAGGCCACCCACCAGGCCGCGGCCACACTCGGCTGGGAGCCGGGCCGCGTGCGCAGCGAGTTCTTCGGCGTGGCCGGCAGCCCTCACGACGTGGCGTTCGAGGTGCACCTGGCGAAGTCGGGCCGCTGCATCTCCGTGGGCAGGAACAGCTCCATCCTGGAAGCGCTCACGGCCGCGGGCGTCGAGCTGCTCTACGACTGCCGGCGCGGCGAATGCGGACTGTGCCCGCTGACCGTGCTTGCAGCCGACGGGCCCATAGAGCACCGCGACCGCTACCTGAGCGCCGAGGAGCGCGCCGCCGGCAACACGCTATGCCTTTGCGTATCCCGCATCCAGGGCCAATCCCTGACCCTGGACGCCTGAGCCCCGTTGGAGAAAAATTCATGAGCAATATTCACGCCCTCAAGTCCGCCGGCGACGTCGCCGCACTGCGTCCCGGCTACGCGGATCAGGACACGCCGCTGGTGCGCAACTGCTGGTATGTGGCCGGGCGCAGCAGCGAAATCGGCCGCGAACTGCTGCAGCGCCGGATTCTCGGCGTCGACGTGGCGCTGTACCGCACGCTCGCGGGCGCGCCGGTCGCCGTGCGCAACCGCTGCCCGCACCGCTCCTTTCCGCTGGCCAAGGGCAAGCTCGAAGGCGACATCCTGGTCTGCGGCTACCACGGCATGCAGTTCGATGCCTCGGGGCGCTGCGCCAAGATGCCCTCCATGCCGATCTCGCCGAGCAATGCCAACGTGCGCAGCTTTGCGCTGGTGGAACGCTTTCCGCTGGTGTGGATCTGGATGGGCGAGCCCGATCTGGCCGACGAGTCGCTGGTGCCCGATACCTCCTGGCTGTCGGACCCCGCGCAGCGCAGCGTGACCGGCGCCTTCTTCATGCGCTCGGACTATGTGGCCATGCACGAGAACCTGCTGGACCAGACGCATTTTCCCTTCCTGCATCCGGGCACGGTCGGAACCCCCGAGTACGCGCGCTCCAAGCTCGATGTGCGCGAAGACGGCGAGCAGATCGTCATCGACCGCGCGCTGCGCAATTCGCCGCCTCCCGGCATCTATGGCGTGCCGGCCGGCATCATGCACAAGCGCGTGGACCGGCTCTCCAAAGCACGCTTCATCTCGCCGGCCATGCACGTGGCCTTCGCGCAGATCCTGGACCATGCGCCCGACGGCGACGCGCCGGGCCGCTACCGCTTCAACATCACCCACCTGATCACACCCGAGACCCAGCACACCATCCACTACTGGTGGTTCAACACGCGCGACTTCAAGCTGGACGACGCCCAGGCCGACCACCACCTGCAGACCGCCTCGGAGCAGGCCTATCTCGAGGACGTGGATGCGCTCGAATGGATTTCGGAGGTGGTGCGCAAGGACGCCGAGCCGCAGTTCGACCTCAACTTCGCACCCGACAAGCCGGGTCTGCTGATGCGCAGAAACCTGTATCGCATGGCGGCGCGGGAAGCAGCTGCGGCGCTGCGCTGAACGCGCGACACGATGAATGCCCACCCACAGGATTTGACCATGAACACCGATGCCGCCACCTTTCCCCAGAACGCCTGGTATGTCGCCGGCTGGGACGCCGAGATAGGCCGGAACCTGCTGGCCAGAACCATCTGCGACCATGACATGGTGCTGTACCGCAAGCTCGACGGCCAGGCCGTGGCGCTGGCCGACAGCTGCTGGCACCGCCTGCTGCCGCTGTCGCAAGGCCGGCTCGCGGGCGACGAGCTGGTCTGCGGCTACCACGGCCTGCGCTTCAACGCGACCGGGCGCTGCACGCACATGCCTTCGCAGGAGACCATCAACCCGTCGGCATGCGTGCGCTCCTACCCGGTGGTCGAGCGCCACCGCTTTGTCTGGGTCTGGCCCGGCGACCCGGCCCAGGCCGACCCGGCGCTGGTTCCCGATCTGGGCTGGTTCGACGATCCCGCATGGGTGGGCGACGGCCGCATGACGCCGGTGCAGGCCGACTACCGGCTGGTCATAGACAACCTCATGGACCTGACGCATGAAACCTTCGTGCATGCCTCCAGCATAGGCAACGAGGCCTTGACCGAAGCGCCGTTCGAGGCCTTCCATGGCGAGCGCACCGCGACCGTGGAGCGCTGGATACTCGACCAGGAGGCGCCGCCTTTCTGGGCCGCCCAGCTTGGCCGGCCCGGACCGGTGGACCGCTGGCAATACATCTACTTCCTGTCGCCTGCGGTGGTGGTGCTCGACGTGGGCGTGGCCGTCGCGGGAACGGGCGCGCCCCAGGGCGATCGCAGCCAGGGCGTGGGCATGTGGGTGGTGCACATTCCCACGCCTTCGACGCGCAACAGCTGCTACTACTTCTGGTGCCATCTGCGCAACTACCAGCTGCACGACCAGGGCCTCACGCGCCGCATCATGGAGGCGGCAGCAGGCATCCTCAAGGAGGATGAGGACGTGATCGAGGCGCAGCAGCGCGCGCTGGCGCGCAACCCGCAGCGCGGCTTCAACAACCTCAACATCGACGCCGGATCGCTGTGGGCGCGCCGGCGCATAGACCAGATGATCGCCCAGGAACAGCCGCGCGCGATCCGTCTCGTCACGGCCGCGTGAAGGAGTGGCCATGCACAAGCTCGCTACCTGGCTGCCAGTGCGCGTCGATGCAATGCGTGATCTCACGCCGTCGATACGCGAGTTCAAGATCGTCGGACTGCCACCCGCAACCTGCACACCCGGCGCACATGTCAATGTGCGCGTGCTGATCGGCGGTGCGCCCGACCACCGCTCGTACTCGGTGACGCGCCAGCTGCCGGACGGCAGCTTCTTCATCGCGGTCAAGCGCGCGCCGCAAAGCCGCGGCGGCTCGGCCTACATGTGGGCGCTGGAAGTGGGCAGCCTGCTGCAGATCACGCCGCCGGCCTGCGATTTCGCGCTCCAGTATGGGCAGGCGCACTACCTGCTGATTGCGGGCGGCATAGGCATCACGCCCATCTACAGCATGGCGCTGGCACTGGCCGCGCGCGGCGCCGCGGTGCGCCTGCTCTATGCCGCGCGCAGCGCCGAGGAGTTTGCATTCCGCCAGGAACTCCAGGCCGCGCTGGGCAGCGGCGTGGAGTTCGTGTGCACCGCCGCGGGCCAGCGCCTGGACATCGCCGCCGAGGTGAACGCGCTGCCGGCTGGCGCCGGACTCTATGTCTGCGGTCCCATCGGGCTGATGGACGCGGTCAGGGAGGTCTGGGCCGCAAGCCGGCGCGCGCCCACGCAGCTGCACTTCGAGACCTTTGGCGCCGGTGGTCGCCACGCCACGCAGGCGTTCACGGTCAATGTGCCGCGTCTGGGCCTGCGTCTGCAGGTGCCCGGCACCCAATCAATGCTGGACGCGCTGACGCAAGCCGGTGTGCCGCTGCTGTCGGACTGCCGGCGCGGCGAATGCGGACTGTGCGCCGTCGACATCCTCGAGCTGCAGGGCGAACTCGATCACCGCGATGTGTTCTTCAGCGCGCAGGAGCAGCGCAGCGCGCGCCGCATGTGCGCCTGCGTCTCGCGCCTGGCGGGCGGCGAAGTCAGCATAGAGGCGGCCTGGCGCCCGGACCCGGTGCTGCGCTAGCGCCTGCGCGACGCCGGGCCCGGGACGCACAGCCTCAATCCTGCAGCGCCTTGCGCACTTCGATCTGGAACTGCTCGCTGCTGCGCAGGCGCTGGTATTCGCGGTAGGCGGCGCGGTACGCCGGGGTCTCCAGGCCGTGCGAGGTTGCCAGGACTTCGTAGCGGTCCAGGCCGGCGCGCCGCCAGAGCACCAGATCAGCGACCACTTCGGCGCGCGACAGCGCCGCAGGTTCCGGCGTCGCCGTACGGTCCGCAGGGGCTGCGGCGCTGGCCGCGAACGAGGCCAGCAATGCCGCGGCGCAGGCAATGGAGGCAAGGCCACGCAGGGCGGTATGGGGATGGGAGTTCAACATGGTGTTCCGGTAAGAATGAGGGAAGGGAAACGGCCTGGGGCCGGCGGAGAAAGCGCGGGAAAGAGCGGGGTGGTTCACAACCTCCTTGTTGGCGAGGTGACGGGCAGCGATGCCGGCTGCGCCGGCGCCATGGGCGGGCAATTAGAGGGGGGGCGGCGGTGGCGGTGTCCAGCCGCCGCCCAGCGCCTTGAAGAGGGCCACGGCCGCGCGCGCCGACTCGGTACGGGCCTGGGCCTGCGCATCGCGCACGCTCAGCAGGCCTTCATCGGCCTGCAGCACTTCGATCAGGCTGACCACGCCCTTGTCATAGGCCGCGCCAGAAGCTTCGCGTGCGCGTGTCAATGAATGCAGGCCTTGCGCCAGCACCGTCTCCAGTTCTTGCCGGCGCGCGCGCGCCAGCAGGGCGTTTTCCACATCCTCCGTGGCCCGCAGCAACGCTTGCCGGTAGGCGGCAAGCGCCTGCGCTTCCTGCGCCTGGGCCTGGTCTATCTGGGCGTTGATGCGGCCGAAGTCAAACAGCCGCCAGCGCAGGCCGGCCACGGCAGCGGCCTGGGTCGCGCCGCCGCTGAAAAGCTGGCCGCTGCCCATCGATGTCGCACTGCCTATCAGGCCGCTGAGCGAAAGCTTGGGGTAATACTCCGCCATCGCCACGCCAATCCGCGCATTCGAAGCCGCCAGCCGCCGCTCGGCCGCAATGATGTCCGGGCGGCGGCGCAGCAGCTCACCCGGCGCGCCGCCCGGCAGCATGGCGGGCAGCGCGGGCAAGGCCTGACCGCCGGCAAGTTGCGCCCTGTGGGTGCCGGGCATCTCGCCCAGCAGCACATCCATGGCGTTCATTGCCGTTTCGAGCGCGGCTTCGAGCATGGGGAGAGTGGCCTGGGCGCGTGACAGCGCGGCTTCGACCTGCCTGACCTGCAGTTCGGCGGCCAGCCCCTTGTCCCAGCGCAGCGCGATGGTGGAGCGCAACTGCTGCTGGGTGCGCACCTGCTGGCGTGCGATTTCCAGCCGGTTTTGCAGTCCGCGGATGTGGAAGAAGGTGTCGGCGGTCTGCGCAGCCACCGCGAGCCGCACGGCCACGGCAGCGGCCGCCGTGGCCTGGTAGTCGGCCTGCGCTGCCTGCCTGGCGCGCTTCAAGCCACCAAACACATCGATTTCCCAGCCCACGGCCAGATTGGCTTCGTGGGCATTGCCGTAGCGGGCGAAGTCTGGCGTCGAGTTGAGCACCTGCCCCAGGGGCGTCTGCAGCGACTGGTAGGCACGCGACGTCTGGGCGCTGACGCTGCCCGAAGGCAGCAGCGCGGCGCCGGCGGCGTCCAGCCCGGCCCGGGCCTCGCTCACCCTGGCCGACGCCTGGGCGAGATCCAGGTTCTGCGCCAGGGCCAGGGCCACGAGATGCGTGAGCTGCGGGTCGCCGAAAGTCGTCCACCATGCCGAAAGCGCGCTGTCGGTCACGAAGCTGGACGCAGTTTCCTCGCCCGCTGCCGGGCCTCTGGTGAAAGCCTGGGGCGTGGGCGCTGCGGGCGGCCGGTAGTCGGGGCCGACCGCACAGGCCGCGCAGAGGCTGGAAACGATCAGGGCGCAAAGCAGGGGAAGACGGGGCATGGTCAATGAAAGCAAGGAAATGACGTTGTGACTATATTATGATTTGGTCACTCGTTGTAGGTTTTTTTTGCCCGGGGTAAGCTTGTGACCATGAATACCCCCAACGTCTATCCCGTTTCGGCGCGCGGACCCGTCGAACACGATGTGCGTGCGCAGATCGTCACTGCAGCCAAAGAGCACTTCAGCCGCTACGGCTATGAAAAGACGACGGTTTCCGACCTGGCCAAGTCGATTGGTTTTTCCAAGGCCTATATCTACAAGTTCTTCGAATCAAAGCAGGTGATAGGAGAGTTGATCTGCTCCAACTGCCTGATCGAGATGGAAGCTGAAATACGCCAGGCCGTGGCCGATGCCCAGCGCCCGCCCGAGCAGCTGCGCCGCCTGTTCAAGGCCATAGTGACAGCGACATTGCGCCTTTTTTCCGAGGATAGAAAGCTCTACGAGATCGCGACATCGGCGTCCGCCGAGCGCTGGCAGGCGGCAGTTGCCTATGAAAAGAACATCCACCAACTGCTGCTGGACATTCTCGAAGCCGGCCGGCAGTCAGGTGACTTCGAGCGCAAGACGCCGTTGGACGAGGCGGGCGACGCCATCTTCCTGATCATGCGTCCCTTCCTCAATCCCCTGCTGCTGCAGCACAGCCTCGAGCATGCGGAACAGGCGCCGGCGCAGCTTGCGGGACTGGCGTTGCGAAGCCTATCGCCTTGAATTTTCTTTGTGACTATTGACAAAATTAGTCACTAGTCAAAAAATCGGGTCCTGCTCAATTTTCGGGACTCCCATGCTTCGGCACCGCCATCTGTCTATCGCAGCGCTCTGCACGCTGCCGCTTGCGCTCATCGCCTGCGGAAAAACCACCGCCCCCGATCCCCGCACCGGCATTCCCCTGGTGCGCACCGTGGAGGTCGCTCCCGGCGCTTCGCCTGAGCGGGCCTTCACCGGCGTCATTGCCGCGCGGGTGCAAAGCGATCTGGGCTTTCGCGTCTCCGGCAAGGTCCTCGAGCGTCTGGTGGACGCCGGACAAACCGTGAAACGCGGCCAGCCCCTGCTGCGCATCGATCCAGTGGACTTGAAGCTTGCGGCACAGGCGCAGGACGACGCCGTGGCGGCCGCCACGGCCCGGGCGCGGCAGGCCGGCGAGGAAGAGGCGCGCTACCGCGATCTGCGCGGCACGGGCGCGATCTCCGCCTCGGCCTATGACCAGGTCAAGGCGGCGGCGGACAGCGCCACGGCACAGCTCAGAGCGGCGCAAGCCCAGGCGCAGGTGGCGCGCAACGCCAGCGGCTACGCGCAATTGCTGGCCGATGCCGATGGTGTCGTCGTTGAAACCCTGGTCGAGCCAGGCCAGGTGGTCACTGCCGGCCAGGTGGTGGTGCGACTGGCACAGGCGGGCCGGCGGGAAGCGGTGGTCCAGCTGCCGGAGACGCTTCGCCCGGCATTGGGCTCGCCGGCCCTGGCCGTCGTCTACGGCAAGGAGGGCGCCGCCGTTCCCGCCAAGCTGCGCCAGCTCGCCGATGTTGCCGACCGGGCGACACGCACTTTCGAAGCGCGCTATGTGTTGGAAGGCGGCGCTGCCAATGCCCCGCTTGGCACGACGGTCACGGTGAGAATCGCGGGCCAGCCGCAGTCCGCCACAACCGCTTTGCAGGTTCCGCTCAGCGCGCTGTTCGATGATGGAAACGGCCCAGCGGTCTTGGTGGTCAAGGGCACGCGGGTCGAGCGCCAGGGCGTTGCCATCGCGCGGATTGACGCGGATCAGGCGTATGTCACGGGCGCGCTCAGGCAAGGGGACAACATCGTCGCCCTGGGGGCGCATCTGCTGAAAGACGGCGCAGCGGTGCGCGTTGCCGGACAAGAAGTGCCAGCGCCGTCCACAGGAGGCCGCAGTGAGTAAGGGCCGCTTCAATCTGTCTGCGCTGGCAGTCCGGGAACGCTCCATCACGCTGTTCCTGATCCTTCTGATCTCCCTGGCGGGAGTGATAGCGTTCCTGAAGCTGGGGCGCGCGGAAGACCCCGCTTTTACCGTCAAGGTGATGACCATTGTCACGGCCTGGCCCGGCGCGACGGCGCAGGAGATGCAGGACCAGGTGGCCGAGAAGCTGGAAAAGCGCTTGCAGGAGCTGCGCTGGTATGACCGCACGGAGACCTTCGTCAGGCCCGGTCTGGCGTTCACCACGCTCACGTTGCAGGACTCCACCCCGCCGGCCGAAGTGCAGGGGGAGTTCTACCAGGCGCGCAAGAAGCTAGGCGACGAGGCGGGAAGCCTTCCCGCCGGTGTGATCGGACCGATGGTGAACGACGAGTATTCGGACGTCACCTTTGCGCTCTATGCGCTCAAGGCCCGCGGCGTGCCCCAGCGCGAGCTGGTGCGCGATGCCGAGGCACTGCGTCAGCGTCTGCTGCATGTGCCCGGGGTGAAAAAAGTCAACATCGTGGGCGAGCAGTCCGAGCGAATCTATGTGGAGTTCTCGCATGAACGTCTGGCGACGCTGGGAATCGGTCCGCAGGAGGTGGTCTCGGCGTTGAATCAGCAAAACGCCTTGACGCCAGCGGGTTCGGTGGAAACCGCTGGCCCGCGGGTTTTCATCCGCATCGACGGCGCATTCGACGAACTGCAGAAGATGCGCGACACGCCCATCGTGGCCCAGGGCCGAACGCTCAAGCTTTCCGATGTGGCCAGCGTCACACGCGGCTATGAAGACCCAGCGACCTTCATCGTGCGCAATGCCGGCGAGCCCGCGCTGCTGCTGGGAGTCATCATGCGCGACGGCTGGAACGGGCTCGATCTCGGTCAGTCCCTGGAGCAGGAAGTCGCAGCCATCAATGCCGACATGCCGCTGGGCATGGGGCTGGACAAGGTGACGGACCAGTCCGAGAACATCAGCGCGTCCGTGGATGAGTTCATGCTCAAGTTCTTCGCGGCGCTGGTGGTGGTGCTGGTGGTGTGCTTTGTCAGCATGGGCTGGCGCGTGGGCGTGGTGGTGGCGGCCGCCGTGCCGCTGACGCTGGCCGCGGTGTTCGTCATCATGGCGGCCACGGGCAAGAATTTTGACCGCATCACGCTGGGCTCGCTGATCCTGGCACTGGGCCTGCTGGTGGATGACGCCATCATCGCCATCGAGATGATGGTGGTGAAGATGGAGCAGGGCTACGACCGCGTGGCGGCCTCGGCCTACGCCTGGAGCCGTACCGCCGCACCCATGCTGTCAGGCACGCTGGTGACGGCCGTGGGCTTCATGCCCAACGGCTTTGCGCGCTCCACCGCGGGCGAGTACACCAGCAACATGTTCTGGATCGTGGGCATCGCGCTCATCGTCTCCTGGGTGGTGGCGGTGGTGTTCACGCCGTATCTCGGCGTCCGGCTCCTGCCGGAAATCAAGAAGGTCGAAGGCGGACATGCGGCCATGTACGGCACGCCGCGCTACCAACGTTTTCGCAGAATGCTGGGCAGCGTGATCGCGCGCAAGTGGCTGGTGGCCGGCGCGGTGGCTGCCCTCATGGCCGCAGCCGTTCTGGGCATGGCCCTCGTGAAAAAGCAGTTCTTCCCCATCTCCGATCGACCGGAGGTGCTGGTCGAGGTGCAGATGCCCTATGGAACGTCCATGGCGCGCACCGACGCGGCCACGGCCAAGGTGGAGGCCTGGCTGGCGCAGCAGGCGGAAGCGAAGATCGTCACCGCCTATGTGGGCCAGGGCGCGCCCCGGTTCTACCTGGCCATCTCGCCCGAGCTGCCCGACCCCGCGTTTGCCAAGATCGTCGTGCGCACCGACAGCCAGCAGCAGCGCGAAGCGCTCAAGGCGCGGCTGCGCGAGGCCATAGCGCAGGGGCTGGCGCCCGAGGCGCGGCTGCGTGTCACCCAGCTGGTGTTCGGGCCCTACTCGCCGTTCCCCGTCGCCTACCGCGTCTCGGGCCCGGACCCGAACAAGCTGCGCGAGATCGCCGCCCAGGTGCAGCAGGTGATGGCCGCCAGCCCGCTGATGCGCACCGTCAACGCCGACTGGGGCGTGCGCACGCCGGTGATGCACTTCACCTTGCAGCAGGATCGCCTGCAGGCGGCCGGGCTGAGCTCGACGGCGGTGGCGCAGCAGCTGCAGTTCCTGCTCAGCGGCATTCCCGTGACCAGCGTGCGCGAAGACATACGCACGGTGCAGGTCACGGCGCGCTCTGCGGGTGGCAACCGCCTTGATCCGGCAAAGATCGCCGATTTCACCCTGACCACCGCCAGCGGCCAGCGCATACCGCTGTCGCAGGTGGGAGAAACCAGCATCCGCATGGAAGAGCCCGTCATGCGGCGCCGCGACCGCGTGCCCACGATCACGGTCCAGGGCGATATCGCCGAAGAACTTCAGCCCCCCGATGTCTCCGCCGCCATCTCCGCGCAGCTGCTGCCGATCAGGAATGCGCTGCCCGCGGGCTACCGCATCGACCAGGCCGGCGCGATCGAGGAGTCGGGCAAGGCGATGACGGCGATGCTGCCGCTGTTCCCCATCATGATTGCCATCACCCTTTTGATCATCATCCTGCAGGTGCGTTCGATGTCGGCAATGGTCATGGTGTTTCTCACCAGCCCGCTGGGCCTGATAGGCGTGGTGCCGACCTTGATCCTGTTCCAGCAGCCTTTCGGCATCAATGCCCTGGTCGGGCTGATAGCCCTTTCGGGCATTCTGATGCGCAATACGCTGATTCTGATCGGGCAGATCCAGCAGAACGAGCAGGAGGGACTGGACGCGTTCCAGGCCGTGGTGGAGGCCACGGTGCAACGCGCCCGTCCGGTGATCCTCACCGCCCTGGCGGCGATCCTGGCGTTCATTCCGCTGACCCATTCGGTGTTCTGGGGGACGCTGGCGTATACGCTGATCGGCGGCACGCTGGCCGGCACGGTTCTGACGCTGGTGTTTCTGCCGGCCATGTATGCCATCTGGTTTCGCATCCAGCCGGTCAGGCAGGCAGCGGCCCAGCCCTGAATCGGGGCGCGCGGGCATCAAATCAGCACCAGGCCGTAGGCTCCGGCCTAAGGGTGATGCCGGAGGTGGCCCGCAAGCGGACGCCCGTCTGCATTGGGTTTGGGCGTCAGGCTTGGTGTTTCCTGCGCGGATGAAGGAGAATTCCGCCCGGCCCTATCCAATAAAGAGCAGCAGGGGGGTGCAGCAGACAGCAACGTGCCGTTCATGCCTGAGCGAAGTAGAGGAATGAATGCATGTCTTTTTGGAAGCGGCGGTGTGGGGCCGATGCGCGGGCGAGGCAAAACCAGGGCGGCGCGCGCCAGGCCATGGCCGTGAAGCGCGCTGCCCAGCTGGCGTCCGGCCTCTTGCTGCTGGTTTTTGTCTCGGTGCTGGCGGCGACCTGCTGGCAAATCTGGTCGGCACGCGAGCGTGCACTGGACGCGGTTGACACCCACAGCCGCAATCTGGCGCAGACGCTGGATACCTACGCCGAGGGCGTGCTGACGCAAAGTTCCATGCTGTTGCTGGGCATGGCCGAGCGGCTGGAGGCGCAGGAGGTCACGCCGGAACTTCTGCAGCGCATGCAAAGTCTGGTGAATCGCCAGCAGCATTTGCTGCATCAGCTCAACGAGCTGCTCGTGGTCGATGCGCGCGGGCAGTGGCTGATGTCTTCCAAAGGCGATTTTTCCGCGCACGTGAACAGCGCCGACCGCCGCTTTTTCCTGCACCACCGCGACAACCCTTCGCACGATATCTTCATAGGCCCGCCCATCCGCAGCCAATCCACCGGCGAATGGGTGCTGACCATCAGCCGGAGATTCGAGGACCAGCAGGGGGCGTTCGCCGGTGCCATCATCGTGACGCTGGGCATAGAGAACTTTCTGGACCTGTTCGGCAAGATCGACATCGGCAAGCAGGGCGTGATCGCGCTGGCCACGGCGCGCGGACAGTTGCTGGTGCGCTATCCGTTTCGCGAGCAAAACATGGGCCAGGATTATTCGCGCTCGCCCAATTTCCTGCGCTATTTCTCGGGCCTGGCGTCCGGCACGGCAACCTTCCACTCGGGTATCGACGGCACCGAACGGCTTTATGCATTCCGGCGCAATGACCGCTATCCTGTCTTCATCACGGTGGCCCAGGGCAAAAATGAGGCATTGAGCGCATGGCGCCGCCAGGCGCTGCTGACCGCCGGCGTGGTGCTGAGCTTGCTGGCGGCGATCATGGTGATAGGCTGGCGGCTGATCCAGGCCATACGGCTGCGCGTGCAGGCCGAAGCCTCTCTGTTGGCGGCGCGGGAGGAGTTGCTGCAGGCCAATGGCCAGTTGCAGCGGCTGGCCACGCAGGACGCGCTCACCGGCCTGGCCAACCGGCGGCATTTTGACGACGCACTGGCGCGCGAATTCAGGCGCGCTGCGCGCGAAGCAGCGCCGTTGTCGCTGCTGCTCGTGGATCTGGACCACTTCAAGCGCTTCAACGACAGCTACGGCCATGTCGCCGGCGACGCCTGCCTCAAGAGCGTTTGCGCGCAACTGGCACTTTCCGCCCAGCGTCCCGGCGACCTGGCGGCACGCTATGGCGGCGAGGAAATGGGCATCATCCTGCCCCATACCGATCTCTCGGGTGCAATGCACATTGCCAGGCAGCTGCAGCAGCGTATCCAGGCCCTCGACATCGCGCACCACGCCAGCCTGCTAGGCCGCGTCACGGTGAGCATTGGCATCGCCACACTGCAGGGGGAGCCGGGCCCGCGCAGTCCGGTGGAGCTGGTGGAGGCTGCGGACCGGGCGCTGTATCGCGCCAAGGCGGCCGGGCGCAATCGCTCCGAGTGCTGACGGGCTGAATGCCGCTGCGGCGTTGCTGCGCAGTGCGACATAGCTGTGTGTTATAGCGCCATCAAAACGTTTCAGTGCGCAAAAGTCATGCAATCGAATAATATTAATTGCCTGACAAATATCTATAAAACAGCTGGTTTAAATTCTCTGTGCTTTTGAATGGATTAGGCATGTACCGATGGTTGCCACTTTCGGAGACAACAGATAGTTATAAAAATTCATGGCAAATCGATAAGAGGCTCATAGAGAGAGCTTTCACTGAATCGAGATAGTCGGAAAATCCATCATTGCGAGAACAAATATGCATCACCTCCTGAATCGTCGACGTACTTTTGTTTATGCTGGAGCACTTCTGGCCAGCGGGCCGATTTTTGCCTCCAAATCCTATCCAAACAAGAATGTGGAAATGATCGTGCCTTACGCGGCCGGGGGCGGAACGGATGCCGTCGCCCGCTCATTTGCGGAGGTATCCAGAAAGTACTTCAAACAGGGAATAACTCCGATCAATAAACCCGGTGCCAGCGGATCGATTGGCACGGCAGAAGTCATCAATTCCAAGCCGGACGGTTACAAGATTGCACTGGTGACTGTGGAAATGACATTTCTCAATAGCCTGGGAATATCCCGATTCACGCATGAAAATCTCGTTCCTATCGCGCGGCTCAATTACGATCCCTCGGCAATCACCGTGCGGGCCGACGCTCCTTGGAAAACCATTGAGGAATTTTTCGCCGCAGCACGAAAATCCAATGGCGAAATCCGCGTCGGCAACGCCGGCGCGGGCTCCATCTGGAACCTGACCGCCTCGGCGCTCGAGGACAAGGCCCAGGTGAATTTCAACCAGGTGCCGTTCCAGGGTGCAGCGCCTGCCGTCCTGGCGCTACTCGGCGGCCACATCGACGCGGTGGCGGTCAGTCCTGCCGAAGTGGGCACCTACGTTGCGGCGGGAAAGTTGCGCCTGCTGGCTGTAATGGCGGACAAGCGCATCAAGGAGTTCGAAGCGGTCCCGACCTTCAAGGAGCGCGGCGTCGATCTCGTTCTGGGAGTCTGGCGTGGTCTGGCCGCGCCCAAGGGCACGCCGCCCGAGGTATTGCAGGCGCTGCGGGAAATGGCGGAGCAGACCGCCAAGGATCCGGCATTCATCGCGACCTTGCAGAAACTCAATCTGGGCTATGCCTACGCGGACGGCAGCGAATTCGGCGCGCAGTGGAAAAGCGACAGCACCTATTTCAAGAGCCTGATCAGCAAGTTGAACCTGAAGGTGAATTGAAGCTGTCGGGCTGCGGCCCGGCCGGGCAGGAGCGCAGTGAATCGATCAGCAGATCCAAGGCCGGATTCTTCTGTGCGTTGCGCCGGGAAATCAATTCATACGGCTCACTGCGCGATTTCAGCCGCAGCGGCAGGCGGCTGACCATCCCGTGCTGGCACACGTAGTCGGCGACGTCGTCGGACACCAGTGCGATCAGCTTCGGATTGCCGCTGAGCAGCGAAAGAGTTGCCAGCGCGGACGTGGTTTCAATGAGTTGGGCGGGAAAGAAAAGGTTCTCTTCGAAGAATTCGCGCTCCAGCGTGCGCCGCATGGGCATGTTCGCGCGGTACATCACCCACCGGCATGTCGACAGGTCCTGCAGCACGATGGACGGCAGGGCTGCGGCCGGATGCGATGCATGGGCGATGACCGCAAGGGACTCTTCCTTGATGACGATGCTGTCGTAGAGATGCGGCCTGGTGCTGACCGACAGGCGGCAGATGGCGGCGTCTATGCGCCCCTGGTCTATCAGCGACAGCAGGCTTTCGCTGGTGTCCTCAATGATCTCTATCGATATATCGGGTTGCTTTTCGAGCAGGCGTGACAGGGCGCCCGTCAGCAACGGCACGGCGCCCATGATGGTGCCGACGGCCAACTTGCCGCCCGCGCCGCTGGCAATCGCACTCAGCTCATGACGCAGGTTGTTGATGTCGGACTGGATCAGCCGGGCGAATCGCACCGCGCATTTTCCTGCCTCCGTGGGAACGAGTCCGCGGTTGGTGCGCAGGAACAACTCCGCATTCAGCGTGGCCTCCAGCTCTTTCAACGCTTTGCTGGCGCCTGGTTGGGTCAGGCCCACGCGGTCTGCGGCAGCCAGCAGCGAGCCTTGCTCGGCGACCGCGATCAGCAAGCGCAGCTGCTTGGCATGCAGGCGGGACATGACGGAGTTGAGGTTCGATGGGTTTTGCATTGAATTTAAGTTATAGCTATATCGAAAAGTTTCAGTTTATAAGTCTTTTGAAGTCCATAAACTAGCTGAAAAGCGCTTTTTGATATGAATATTATTTAACCACAGGAGAAAAAATGCCGGTAATCAATTATGTGACGGAGATCCGTTTCGGTACGGGCAGCGCGGCGGAACTGGGCGATATCTGTGCCAAGCTGGGCTTGCAGCGGCCGCTGATCGTCACCGACAAAGGCGTGGTTGCGGCCGGCTTGATCGACCTGATCCTGGGGCAGAGCGGTCTGCAGGCCTGCGAAGTGTTTGACGGCACACCGTCGAACCCGACCGAGGAAGCTTCGCGCCAGGGGGTGCAGGCCTTCCATCAGGCCCGCTGTGACGCCATCATTGCCGTCGGCGGCGGTTCATCAATCGATCTGGCGAAGGCGATCGCAGTGTCTGCCCGCCATCCCGGACCCCTCAGGAACTTCGCGCTCATCGAGGGCGGACTCAACAACATCACCGCGGCCACCGCGCCCATCATTGCCATTCCGACCACGGCGGGAACCGGCAGCGAGGTGGGGCGCGGCGCCATCATCATTCTCGACGACGGCCGCAAGGTGGGAATCATCTCGCCCTACGTCATCCCGCGGGTGGCGATCTGTGATCCCACGCTGACGGTGGGCCTGCCGCCAGGCCTGACCGCCGCCACCGGCATGGATGCCGTCGCCCATTGCATAGAGACCTTCCTCGCACCCGGATTCAATCCCCCGGCGGAAGGCATTGCCCTGGACGGATTGCGGCGCGCATGGCGCCATATTGATCTGGCCTTCAACGAGCCGGGCAACATCGAGGCACGGGCCAACATGATGAGCGCCTCGCTGCAGGGAGCATTGGCGTTCCAGAAAGGCCTGGGCTGCGTGCACAGTCTGAGCCATTCACTGGGCGGTATCAATCCGCGGCTGCACCATGGCACGCTCAATGCAGTGCTGCTGCCGACGGTGATCGCGTTCAACCGCAGCGCCGAGTCGGTGGTGAAAGACGAAAAGATCGACCGTCTCGCGCAGGCCATGGGCTTGCCCGCCCATGTGTCGGTGGAAACCGCGCTGCAGGAAAAGTCCGTGGCGCTGGGCCTGCCCTCTGGCCTGGCGCAGATGGGCGTGACGCGAGACCTCACGCAGCGCATCGTGACCGGGGCGCTGGCAGACCACAGCCACAAAACCAATCCGCGCGAGGCCAGCGCGGATGACTACGCGCGCATGCTCGAGCATGCAATGTAACCAGCCGCCGCTGTTTCCGCCTCTTTTACCCTGGGCGCGGCGCGCTCGGACCGTTCGGTCCGGCGCCGGCCCAGGAGCGCAACCTTTTCCCTTCGAACGAGAACCCTATGACATTGACCGGTGAAATGCTGATCGGCGCGGCCTGCGTGCGCGGCGCCCATGGCAGTCAGCGCGCCTTCAACCCCGGTACCAACGCCGAAATCGCCGAGCCGTGCTTCGGCTTTGGCGGCGGCGCCGAAGTCGAGCGCGCAGCCGCTCTGGCGGCCGCTGCCTTCGACCCCTACCGCGCCCTGCCGCTGCGCCGGCGCGCTGCGTTTCTCGAAGCCATTGCCGACAACATCTTGGCGCTTGGCGACAGCCTGCTGGAGCGCGCGCAGGCCGAAACCGGCCTGCCTCTGGCCCGCCTGGCGGGCGAGCGCGGCCGCACCGTGGGTCAGCTGCGGCTTTTCGCCGACGTCGTGCGCGACGGCCATTTTTTGCACGCCACCATCGACACCGCGCAGCCCCGGCGCCAGCCCGCAGCGCGCGCCGACCTGCGCCTGACCAAGATGCCGCTGGGGCCGGTCGCAGTGTTTGGCGCCAGCAATTTTCCACTGGCCTTTTCCGTGGCCGGCGGAGACACCGCCAGCGCCCTGGCTGCTGGAGCGCCGGTGATCGTCAAGGCGCACAGCGCCCATCTGGGCACTTCCGAAATGGTGGGGCGTGCGATCCAGCAGGCCGTGCGTGACCAGGATCTGCCCGAAGGAGTGTTTTCCCTGCTGATCGGCGCGGGCCGCACCCTGGGCGAGACGCTGGTCGCGCACCCGGCCGTCAAGGCGGTGGGCTTCACCGGCTCGCGCCAGGGCGGTCTGGCGCTGGTGGCCATTGCCAACCGCCGTCCCGAGCCTATTCCTGTCTATGCGGAGATGAGCAGCATCAACCCGCTGTTCCTGCTGCCCGCCGCACTCGCCCGCCGCGCCGATAGCCTGGGCCAGGGCTTTGTCGATTCACTGACCATGGGCGCTGGCCAGTTCTGCACCAACCCCGGACTGGTGCTGGCCATCGACGGACCCGACCTGCAGCGGTTTGTGCAGGCTGCCGGCGAAGCGCTAGCGAAGAAGGGCGCGCAGACCATGCTCACCAGCGGCATCCATTCTGCCTTCGGCAGCGGCCGGGAAAAGATCGCGGCAACTCCCGGCGTGCAGCAGGTCGCGCGCGGCCTGGCCGCCGGCGACCAGCCGAACGCGGCCCAGGCTGTGCTGTTCGTCACCGATGGCCAGACTCTGCTGAAATCAGCCGATCTGGATTCGGAAGTCTTCGGTCCGGCGTCGTTGATCGTGCGCGTGCGCGACATGGACGAGTTGCTGGCCGTGGCCGAACACCTCGAAGGCCAGCTCACCGCGACGCTGCAGCTCGATGACGGCGATCACGCCCTGGCGCGGCGGCTGTTGCCAGTGCTCGAGCGCAAGGCGGGACGCATCCTGGCCAACGGCTTCCCCACGGGGGTCGAGGTCAGCCATGCGATGGTGCATGGAGGTCCATTCCCTGCCACCTCGAACGCCATGTTTACTTCGGTAGGTGCCGCGGCGATCGATCGTTTCCTCAGGCCGGTGTGCTACCAGGACCTGCCGGACGCCTTGCTGCCCGAAGCGCTGCAGCAGCGCAATCCGCTGGACCTGTGGCGCATGACGGACGGCGTTCCCGACCGAAAATGAGCTCAAGCCGCGCCAGCGCGCATGTGACAGGCACCCCGGCGGGGTGCCTGTCTGCGTTGCGGCCTGCGCCGGCGCGGAGCCTTACCGATATGACAGGAGACTACAAACGTGCGAACGCAAGACCAATCCACGCAGCTCATTGCCGCGCTGAGAGACATCGTCGGACGCCGCCATGTGCTGACCGGCGACGCACAGACCCGTCGCTATACCCAGGGGATACGTTATGGCGGCGCAGACGTCGTCGCCGTGGTCCGGCCCGCCACCTTGCTGGAGATGTGGCGCACGCTCGAGCGCTGCCACGCCGCCGGCACCATCATCATTTGCCAGGCGGCCAACACCGGCCTGACCGGCGGCTCCACGCCGATGGCCCAGGGCTACGACCGCCCCGTGGTGCTGATCAACACGCTGCGCCTGAGGCGGCTCGATCTGCTGTCGCAGGGCGAGCAGGTCCTGGCGCAACCGGGGGTGACGCTGGACCAGCTCGAACGCACGCTGAAACCGCTGGGACGTGAACCGCATTCGGTCATCGGCTCGAGCTGCATCGGCGCGTCGGTGACCGGCGGCATCTGCAACAACTCCGGCGGCTCCTTGATACGCAGAGGACCGGCATTCACCCATTTCTCCCTATACGCCCGCATCGACGAGCATGACCATCTACAGCTCGTCAACCACCTTGGCATCGACCTGGGAAGTGATCCCCAGACCATGCTGACCCGGCTGGAAACGGGCGATTTCCGCCGCGAAGACCTGGTGGACCTGCCTGGGAGCATGGCATCTGACCGGGAGTATGCGCAGCATGTACGCGACATCTCGTCCGCGGATCCGGCGCGCTACAACGCCGATCCCCGGCGGCTGCACGAGGCGTCCGGCTCCGCCGGAAAGATCGTGGTCTTCGCGCTGCGCCTGGACACGTTTGCTGCCGACGCCAACCCCCAGGTCTTCTATATCGGCAGCAACCGCCCCGGCGATCTGGAAGATATCCGGCGTCACATCCTGACGCACTTCGAGGCGCTGCCGATTGCTGGCGAATACATGCATCGCTCGGCCTATGATCTCAGCCGAGACTATGGCAAGGATCTCTTTTTCTTCATCCAGAAACTGGGGCCGGGACTTGTTCCGCTGGCGTTTGCCATGAAGAGCCGCTTCGATGCCCTGACCGAACGAATGGGCCTGGGCCCTGGCCTGGGCGACCGCCTGTTGCAGCGTGTGTCCCGCTGGCTGCCCGAACATCTTCCCGCGCGGCTGAACGACTTTCGCGATCGCTACGCCCACCATCTGCTGCTGAAGGTGGGCCAGGAGGCCGGCGCCGAAACCCGCGCCTATCTGGCGTCGTTCCTGGGCGACACCGAGGCGGATTTCTTCGAGTGCAGTCCGCAGGAGGCCAGCGCCGCGTTCCTGCACCGGTTTGCCGTGGGCAATGCGACCAACCGCTATCGTGCGGTCCATAGGGACAGCGTCGAGGACATCGTCGCGCTGGACATCGCATTGCCGCGCAACGCCTACGACTGGTTCGAGACATTGCCGCCGGACCTCGCGGCGCAAATCGAGCGCACCATGTACTGCGGGCATTTCTTCTGCCATGTGCTCCACCAGGAGTACCTGGTCAAGAAGGGTGCCGACTGCGCGCAGCTCAAGGACCGCCTGCTGGCCTTGCTGGATGGCCGGGGGGCGAAATATCCGGCAGAGCACAATCTGGGCCATCTCTACAAGGCCGGGCCAGAGCTCGAGAGCTTCTACCGGCAACTCGATCCCACGAACACGTTCAACCCTGGAATCGGCAAGACCACCAGCCGATTGCGCTGGAAGGCGATGTGCTGCGACACGCAGCATTGACGCTCCGCGCAATCTAAGGGGGTGGCAGGCGCTGCCCGCGCCGCGACAAGCGGAAAAGGCCCGGGAACCATCTGGTTCTCGGGCCTGCCTGTCTGGGCGGCGTGGCTTGGCCCGCCGTCTGCTCGCGGTTTCGTCAACCGTGCAGCCAGCGAGCGGGAACGGTCACCAGCACAGGAAAGAGCACCATCAGGAACATCACCGCGAATTCGGCCAGCATGAAGGGCAGCACCCCGCGGGTCACGTCGTCCATGCGCATCTTCCCGACGCCCGCGACGACGTTCAGCACCACCCCGACCGGGGGCGTGATCAGCCCGATGGAGTTGTTGATGATGAACAGCACGCCGAAGTAGACCGGGTCGATGCCGGCTGCCGTGACGATAGGCATCAGGATCGGAGTCAGGATCAAGATGGTGGGCGTCATGTCCATCGCCGTTCCGACAATCATGACCAGCAGCATGATGGCGATCATCAGCAGGGTCTTGTTCTGCATGAAGGGCTCGAGCAGGCCCACGACCTTGGACGGCAGGTCCGCCACCGTGATCAGCCAGGCGCTGACCATCGCCGCGGCAATCAGGAACATGACGATGGCGCTGGTCTTGGCCGCGCCGACGAACACTGCATACAGTTCGCGCACGCTCAACTCACGGTACACGAATGCCGCGACGCAGAAAGCATAGACGGCAGCCACCACCGCGGCCTCGGTGGGCGTGAAGACTCCCATGCGCAGGCCCACCAGAATGATCACCGGCAGCAGCAAGGCCCAGCTCGCCTGGCGGGCCGCGGCCGCGATCTCGCGGCCGGATTTGCGCGCTGGCGGCACGATCTTGTCGCTGCGCACCAGCCAGGCCCAGGTCACCCAGAGTGCTCCGCCGATCAGCAGACCGGGCACGATGGCCGCCATGAACAGCTTGGAGATCGAGACATTGGCAGCAACGCCGAAGATCACCAGGCCGATGCTCGGCGGAATGACCGGACCGATGACGCCGGTGGCCGCAATCAGGCCGCTGGCGCGCGCCTTGGAGTGGCCGGCGCCGACCATCATCGGCAGCAGCAGCGCGGTCAGTGCGGCCGCATCGGCCACGGCCGAGCCCGACAAGGCCGACAGCAGGCAGCCGGCCATGATCGTCACATAGCCCAGTCCGCCACGTACATGCCCTACCAGCGACAGCGCCAGGTTCACGATGCGCCGCGACAATCCGCCGGCATTCATGATTTCGCCGGCGAGCATGAAGAAGGGCACGGCGAGCAGCGGAAAGCTGTCGGCGCCGGCCACCAGGTTCTGCGTGAGGATCTGTGCGTCGAACAGATCCAGCTGCCACATCAGCGCGACGCCGCTGGCCAGCAGCGCGAACGAGATCGGCATGCCTATGGCCATGGCGAGCAGCAATGCGCCCAGAAAAACAGCAATGGTCATGGTCAGGCCTTTGGAGTGTTTGGATGGGCGGAATGCGCGTCGGACAGGGACTGCGTTCCCAGCACCTGGGCCAGGGTCGCGGCCTCTTCGGACTCCTGGATGCCGACCAGTTCGTCGATGGCGAGCCGGCCTGCGAGCAGGCGCACGAAGTCGGTCAGCAGAATCAGGCCCGAGCAGACGGCGAATACCAGCCCGGCCGCATAGATGATGGCCATCGAGGCGCCGGTCACCGGGGCCTGCATGTCCCAGTTGATGCGCACCTGCATCAAGCTGCCCTGGTAGAGCAGCCACAGCATGAACAGCATGAGTGCATAGCTGGCCGCCAGACAGATCTTCTTGCCGGCCACCGGCAGTCGCGACACCAGCATGTCCACGCCCAGATGCGCTCGTTCGCGCAGCGCCACGATGGCTCCCAGGAAAGTGATCCAGATGAACATCCAGCGCGATAGCTCTTCCGATTCGGCAATGCCGGAATTGAAACCGTAGCGCAGCACCACGTTGCTGAAAACGAGCAGCACCATGATGGCCAGCATCAGCGCAATCAGGAATTCAAAAATCTTGCAATAGATATTTATGATTTTTATCATGGGTTTTTTCCTCTCCATTATCTGGAGCGGTTCACCGCGTGGTGCGCGTGAGTGCGCCTTGCCATTGATCGAATGAGCACGTATGGCGTGGAAGCCGGTGAAAATCACAACGGCCGATTGAAAAACCGTTCAGGTGAAAACTGTCGAAATTGGAGATATTGGATTCAAGGATTTTTCAGCCAGTGCTCGAGCGCAGAGTTTGCGCAGGTCTGTGCCACGGTGGCCGGCGCGGGAGATCCGCGGCGCATCAATGCCTGCCACCGGTCAGGCCGTCATTTGTTCCTGACTTTTTCGACTTCGGCGAAGAAATTGCGCGTGGTGGCCTGGTCGTACGACGCGGCGAATTTCTCCTTCGTCGGGCGCACCGCGGCTTCCATGCGCAGCAGCTCCGCAGGGCTGACCTCGTTGATCTTCATGCCCCTGGCCGTCAAATCGGCGATGGCGGCCGTCGTGGCCTGGCGGCTCAGATCGCGCTGGTAGGCGCGTGCTTCCCGGAACGACGCCTGGATGATCTGCCGCTCGCTCTCGGACAGCTTGTCCCAGAACGGCTTGCCCGCGAGCACAATCAGCGGGCTGTAGACATGGTTGGTATGGGTCGCGAACTTCTGCACTTCGTAGAATTTCGAGGTGCTGATGAGTACATACGGATTTTCCTGTCCGTCCACGGCACGC
>Ga0308165_1001161_pt1 | contig 38786 bp, 41 predicted proteins | sample PhyWR2_FD_201032 | JGI IMG/M metagenome (GOLD analysis project Ga0308165, IMG submission 201032) | Phyllosphere microbial communities from UC Gill Tract Community Farm, Albany, California, United States - DLSLW.R2 | ecosystem: Host-associated > Plants > Phyllosphere > Unclassified | place: USA...
CAAAATTCATCGATCGCGAGTTCGGCTGTGTAACCGAGCCACGACGCAAAGTGTCACGATACCAAAACGACCTCAGATCATGACCGTGCGCGCTTCGTCTCGAGATCGTGGTGAACGTGGCGGACCTTCAGCAGATCGTGTCTGGTCAGGATGCCAACGACCTGCTTCGTCGCGGGGTCGACGATCGGAATGCGACCGACGCTCGTCTCGATCATGAGGTCCGCGATCCGGCTGAGCGGGTCGTGCGGGCTGCCGCAGGGTTGCGACGAGTCGGACAATGTGTCGGCGAGCGTGGCGCCCGCCGGAATGCTATCGACCTGCCAGCGCAGCGCGTCTGAGCGCGAAACGAGACCGGTAAGCGTGCCGTCTTCGGCCACCACCGGATAGCTGCGATGGTGCGCCTCGGTTTTGAAAAAAGCGAGCGTGTCGGCGAGGGTCATGCTGCCGGGCAGCACCTGGGGCTCAGGCGTCATGAACTGCGCGGCCTGGAGAAAATCAAACTGGTCGACGGTGTATTCCTGCAGGATATGCCGACCGCGCCGGGCAATTTTTTCGGTCAGGATTGATCTGCGCATCACCAGCACGCTGATGGCGTAAGCACCTGCCGACGCTGCCAGCGTCAGCGGAAGCATCTCGAAATCACCGGTCAGCTCGACCGCGAACAGCGCCGCCGTCAATGGCGCGCGCATGGCACCGCTCAGGATGCCGGCCATCCCGGCCAGCGCCCACAAGGCGCTCCCGCCGGGCAGGTACTGGCCCAGAACGAAACCAAGCGCACCGCCCAGCAACAGAAGCGGCGCGAGCACGCCGCCCGAAGTGCCGGAGCCCAGTGCGATAAGCCATACCAGCGCCTTCACCACCAGCAGCGCTAACACCACTCGCATCGCAAGCGAACCATCCAAAAGCCCACGGATGCTCTCGTAGCCGGCGCCCAGGACATGAGCGTCGATCAGGCCGCCGAGCCCCACGGCCAGCCCGCCGAGAGCCGGCCACCACATCCAGTGAAGGGGCAGCCGGGCAAACATGTCCTCGATCCTGTAGAGCGCGCCTGAGAGCAGCGATGCCTGCGTCCCGGCCAGAACGCCCACCGCTACTGCCAGGCCGATATGACCGGCCGCTAGGGCGATCGCATGGTGGACGGGGAACAGCGGCCCGGCCTCTATCAGGAGCGGCCGCCAGAGCCACGAAACAAGCACGGCGATGACGACGGGCACGAAGCTGCGCGGCTTCCATTCGAAGAGAAGCACCTCGATGGCCAGGAGTATCGCCGCCATCGGCGTGCCGAAAATCGCCGTCATACCCGCTGCCGCGCCAGCAACGAGCAGGGTTTTGCGCTCGGCGGCGCTGAGATGGAACGCCTGAGCGAACAGAGATCCGATGGCGCCGCCGGTCATGATGATCGGTCCTTCAGCACCAAAGGGACCGCCGCTTCCGATCGAGATCGCTGAAGACAGAGGCTTTAGCAAAGCGACCTTCGGCGATAGGCGGCTCTCGCCGTAAAGGATCGCCTCGATCGCTTCGGGTATGCCGTGGCCGCGGATCTTGTCCGACCCATACCGTGCCATCAGCCCCACGATCAGGCTTCCGATCACCGGCACGGCGACCAGCCACAGACCGAGCGCATTGTCGATGATCTGCGCGGGTGCGGCGGACAGGCGTCCGAACCAGAACAGATTGGTGGCGATAGCGATCGCCTTGAGCAGCACCCATGCCCCGATCGCACCCCCACTGCCCACGATCAGTGCCGCCGCCGCGAGCAGCAGCATGCGCCGATCCGCGCTGTGATCGGCAAGGGGGCGACGGGAAGGGGACGAGGTTGCGGGAATCATGATGTGCTCGGCTGGCTGACGGGGTGGCCTGTGCAATATATCGTAACGCGATATATATCAACTGTTGACATAGAGGGTGCCGAGCCGGGACTGAGCCTATGGCCAGCAAACTGACAGACGCGGATTATCTCGCCCTCGCCGACTTCCGTTATTCGGTGAGGCAGTTCCTGGCGTTCAGCGAAGGCGAGGCGGCGCAATGCGGGCTGACCCCGCAGCAGCACCAGGCGCTGTTGGTGATCCGTGCGGCACCGCCAGGTACAACTACAATTGGCCATGTCGCCGAGCGCCTTATCCTGAAGCCGCACAGCGCCACCGGACTGGTGAACCGGATGGAGGGACTCGGGCTCGTTCGGCGCGAGCCATCGCCTCGCGATAAGAGGCAGGCTGTTCTGTCGCTGACCCCAGGTGCCCTGCAGATACTTGAAACACTGAGCGCAACACACCGCGAAGAGATAGGGCGTCTGCTCCCCGCCGTGACGCGGCTGCTAGAGTTGCTCGATATTTCGTGAAGATTTACCGGCGGCTGCGGAATACCGCAGCATGACCGGCCCGACTTAGAGTGATGGCACGCCCGCAGCGCCGCCGCCAGCGTATCCTGGTCGAATACTGGCGATGAGCTTTAAGGCGCAGGGCCGGTTATGCGGGCTCGGCTTCCTTGTAAATCTCAGCTTCGCGGTTGATGAGAATGTCGGCGAGAAACCAATAGGCTTCGCCCCATGCCGCCAGGATGTCGTCGGTCGCCGCTTCGCCGAGAATGTCGCGGATGGCTGGGAGCAAGGCGTTGGCGACGGCGGGATAATGTTCGGGCTTGATGTGGGTTTTGACGTGCCGTTCGGCGATCCGCTCGATCGCGCCCTTCAGCACGTCGAGCTTATCGACATTCTGTGCAAAGGCGAGGATCGCAGCCGCAAGGCGCTTGGGCTGTTCCCCGGACTCCTGCGCCGCCATATCGAACAGCGCCTTGATCTCAGGGTCGACGAACAGGCGCTGATACATACGCGCCGTGATCTCCACGCCGTGCTGTTGGAGAGCGGGTGCTGTCGCCTTGACCAGCGTCAGGGTTTGGGAAGACAAGGGCTTGGTCACGATGATCCTCTTCATGATATCGACCCATCTCTAGCGGCAGTTGAGGCGACGCGGTTTGCGCTGGCGCAAACTGCGCTCTCTATTTCCGCTCTATCGGTCCTTGGGCGACACAAGGCAGGAGACGAGCCATCGGTGAGAAAAGCGGCGCTGCTTTAGACGCAAGAATATTTGGCATGCTCGGTGCCACGGAACTGCTTCGCGATCTGCCTGACGAGGCGTTGGTGCGGGCCCATGCCTGCGCGCGTGTCGAACGACTGCCCGGTCATCATCGAATCTTCGAACAGGGCGATCGATGTGAAAGGGCCTATGCGGTGGCGAAGGGAAGCGTCAGTATCGTGCAGGCGGGCAGCGATGGCGGACAGGCCATCATCCGTTTTATAGCGCCCGGCGAAATGTTTGGAACGGTGCCGCTCTTCACGGACCATATGCTCCCGGCCGATGCGATCACTGCGGAGCCGTCGGTGGTGCTCAGTTGGAGCGAGGCCGATATCAACGCGCTGATCGACGCCTATCCGCGCATGTCGATGAACATCATCCGGGTGATCGGCACGCGTCTCGTCGAACTTCAGGACCGGGTGCGCGAGTTGGCCACACAGCGCGCCGATCAGCGTCTCGCACGTGCGCTCTTGCGCCTCTCCCGTCACGACGGCAACGGCGAGCTAGCTTTCCCGCTGCGCCGCAAAGACCTGGCCGAGTTTTCGGGTACGACCCTTTACACAGCGAGCCGAATGCTCACTGCTTGGGCCAGGGCAGGCGTCCTGACCAGCATTGGGCGGCGCATCCTGATCCACGATCGTGCAGCACTGCATTTCCTCGCAGAGGGCAGGTCGCTCCCCTAGCAAATCGATCATCCGTGAATACGGCTGAAAAATGCTTTCGCACTTCCGCGCGATGCAGGGAAATCAGGTGTTTTCCGGCACGGCAGGGTTCAGGTGTTCGCCTATGGCTGCTAAACAATGGCACGCGCGCATTTCAGACCGGCAGCTAGTCGCCCCGCTGGCATATTCGCAGCTGTTTCGACGTAGGCCGCGATCAGCCGAACACGCTATGGAGATAGCAGGCGAGATCGCCAGGCGGTGCGTCGACGCCGTGCCTAATTCATTCTTTATATGTTTCATTTCACCCAAACATGGGGAGTTGCCGGCTAAGTAACCGGCTGAACGAGCGAAAGAAATTTCAGGAAGGCCGGCATGCTCGATAGTGCCCTCGAGGAAGGAAACTCGCTCGAGGGTTATTGACCGGCGCGTTCCTTGACGGTTCCCTGTCGCCGCGTGTGACGCGGTGCCGTTCGACAAAGCTTGCTCGCTTGTCGAGGGCCGGGCCCGTGTGCGGCAATCACAAAACGCTCAGCCGCGACCACGTGGAGCAGAGCACTGTCGATCCTGACGTCCCATGCCTTCGCCCGCCTGCCGTGTTGCTCGCGGCGGGCGGATTACGACGCCGCAGAACAGGATCAGGCCTGTGTACGCGTGGGCTCTGCAAATCCGCTCGGCCGCGCGCCCTTCTGTTTTTGAGCCGCCCGACGGTCGGTATAGCGCTTGTAAGCGTACCCGCCTGCAACTGCGGTGATGAGGCCAAGCGGGCCGAGGCGGCGTAGCACCATTGGCGCTGCAAAGCCGAGCAATGTTCCTCCAGTGCCGCTTACACCCCGGACGTGCTGTGCAGCCTTGTTTCCTGCGATTGCGCCGATGACCTTGCCAAACATGGGAATTCTCCTTGTGTCCGTTATGCAAGGGACCGGGCGGAGAAAGGTTCCGTGCCCAACGTTTTCCGGGCACTTCGGACACCGGATGAGTTTCAAATATCCACAGGCTGTGGACAAAGCGGCCTCAAGGCGTGTTCAACGTGAGTATACGACTTTGAAAGCGGTTTCGGCTGTTTCATTGTGGAGGGCGGCAAAGTTCGAAAACAGCGTACCTCGCTGAATATAGATATCGACAGGACGAACTTCTGATGAACAACAGTCATCTCGCCGATGCCATCGCCAACGATCACGGCATTAACAAAGCCGACGCCCGCAGGATTGTCGACACCGTCTTCGAGGCCATCGGCAGCGCAGCTGCCGAGGACAAGCTCAACGGGTGATGCAATATGGCGGCAGTACCGCGCGGATTGCCGGTGCCACCGCTACGCACAATTTCCCTGTCCAGTTTTCAAGGCCAAGCGGGCATGATCGTACGGATAACATTGGGCAGCGACGCTGATCTTAGTGAATGGTCGGCTTTGCGCACGCAGCTGTGGCCAGATGGCTCGGAAGTAAATCACCACGAAGACCTGGTTCAACTGAGGGCGAACGCACAGTCTTTCATTGGCTTTTTGGCGCGCGATCAGTAAGCGCCGACGGAACCCGGCCTTGTGCGGATTGGGGTGGGCGTGAATTTCGCGGGGCAGATGGAGGCCTTGCGAGTGGATATCGAGCAGTCAAACGAGCCTCGTATGAGCGCACGCCGAGATGGCGGAGCGGTCGTTCGAGTGGAACGGCGCCGGCACTGGAGCGACGAAGAGAAGCTGGCGATCCTGAAGGAGACCACTCAGCCGGGTGCCATCATGGCCGTGGTCGCGCGTCGGTACGGGATCGGGACCGGTCAGCTTTACACTTGGCGTAAGCAATTGCTCCGCGGCGCGATGGCCGGGTTCGTGCCGGTTGAGTTGGCCGCCGAGCCGCAGGGGACAGCACCTGAGATTGGCCGGATTGAGATCCGGCGCGGCGGTGACTTCATGGTGTCGATCGACAGGTTGGTCGACAGAGAAGCGTTGAGATTGGCGCTCGAGGTTATCGGGGAGCTTGAACGTTGAGCCTGACGCTGCCGCCATCGGCGAAGATCTATCTGTCGTTGGCGCCGTGCGACATGCGAAAAGGCTTCGATGGCCTGTCCGCGCAGGTTCGCAATATCCTCCAACTCGATCCCTTCTCCGGCGCTGTATTCCTGTTCCGCGGAAAACGAGGCGATAGATTGAAGGCCCTGGTCTGGGACGGATCAGGACTTTGTCTGTATGCAAAACGCCTCGAGCGCGGAAAGTTCGTATGGCCCAGAACCCAGGACGGGGGAGCAGCGCGGCTCTCGGCCGCGCAGTTGGCGATGCTGATCGAGGGACTGGATTGGCGGCAGGCGATTGTTCACGACGAGGTGCTCGTGCCGACCCTCGCATGAGCGATAAAAGCTCGGAAAACTGCCGTTTTATGTAGGCGGGAAATGCCACTTGCGCTATAGTCCGGGGCATGCGGTTCGACCTTGATCGCCTCCCCACAGACCCCGTTCTCCTGCAGAAAATGCTGCGGGAGATGGCTGAGATCATGGAGCTGGAGCGGGCCGAACTGGGGGCGGCAAAGCAGACCGTCAAAGCTCAGGGTCTGACGATCGAGAAGCTGGAGCACCGTCTTGCTCGGCTGCTGCGCGTCCAGTTCGGTCGCAGCTCTGAGAAAATGGACATCGCGCAACTGCGCCTGATGTTCGAGGAGGTTGAGGCTTCGACGCCCGCCAATGATGACGCTATTCCGGAGTCAGAGGCGAAATCGGCGCGCAAGGCCGGAACCAGGGCACCGATCCCCGCACATATCCCGCGCCAGACGACGCAGCATCTTCCGGAGCCATGCGGCTGCGGCGGCAAAGAGACCGTCATCTGCGAACACGTCAGTGAAGTGCTGGATTACGTGCCCGCCTGCTTCCGTGTCCTGCGTCATGTTCGCCCTCGCATCGCCTGCCGATCCTGCGAAACGATCCGCCAGGCTCCGGCCATCGATCTGCCGTTGCCCAAGGTGATGGCAAGCAGCGCATTGCTCGCGCATCTCGTCGTCGGCCGCTTCGTCGATCATCAGCCCTGGCATCGCCAGTCGGTGATCCTGCGCCGGCAAGGCGTGGAAATCGATCGCGACGTGATGGGCCGCTGGTCCCGTAAGCTGGCCTGGCTGATGGCGCCGCTTGGCGAACGGTTGCTTGCCCACATCCTCGAAGCTCCAAAGATACACGGCGACGAGACCCCAGTGACCCTGCTTCAGGGCGAAGACGGTAGCCATACCGCCTACTTCTGGGTCTATCTTCGCGACAGCCGCTCAAGCGGGGACATGAGCCCGCCTGCCGTGGCGTTCCGCTTCACAACCGGGCGCGGCGGTAAGCATCCGGCGGCCCACCTTGCCGGTTACCGCGGATACCTTCAGGCGGACGGCTATGCGGGCTACAACGCGCTATATCATGACCCCAAGACCAAGGCACCGCGCGGCGTGATCGAGGTGGGCTGCTGGGCCCATTCGCGGCGCAAGTTCACCGATATCCTCGAAAAGAACCCGTCGCCGGTAGCGGCTGAAGCGGTTGTGAGGATCAGCGAATTGTTCGCGATCGAACGGGATATCAAGGGAGCGCCGCCCGATGAGCGGCGGCGGGTTCGCCAACAGCTGGCCCTCCCGAAGCTTGCAGCCTTGCGGCCATGGCTGCATGCCCAGATGCAGGGATTGTCCTCGGACAGCGCCTTGGCGAAAGCATGCCGTTATCCCCTTAACCGCTGGGCGGCGATGGTCCGTTATTGCGAAGATGGCCTGCTGGAGATCAGCAACAACCTGGTCGAAAATGCCCTGCGCGGCGTTGCTCTGGGGCGTCGCAACTGGATGTTCGTCGGGTCCATCAAGGGCGGGGATGCCTCGGCGCTATTTTACTCGCTTGCCGAAACGTGCCGCCTGAACGGTGTTGAGCCCGAAGCCTGGTTCACCGACGTAATCGAGCGTATCGGCAACCATCCGATCAACCGGATCGACGAACTCCTGCCGTGGAACTGGCAGGCCGCAAAGGCGATCCAGAACCTGGAGCAAGCTGCTTGAGCAACGCCTTCGTCGTGCACATGACGATCACTCTGGATGACGTGACGCCCGCCGTAACCCGCATGATCGAAGTACCGCTCGGCATCCGGCTCGATCGTTTGCACACTACCTTCCAGGAAGCGTTGGGATGGACCGATAGCCATCTGTGGGAGCTGACCTTCGGGCGCACGGGCTTCGGCATCCCTGACCCGCCCTACGGCTTTGGCGGCCCACTTGATGCCCGAAAGACGACCCTCGCTGAGGCGTTGGAGGGAATGCGCGGCAAGACCTTCCAGTACCTCTACGACTTTGGCGACGGATGGGAGCACAGCGTCAGGATTCACGGCATCGCTCCGGCTGACCTGCAAGGCAGATATCCGCGCCTGCTGGAAGCTAGCGGAATGCGCCCACCGGAGGACTCGGGAGGGCCTTGGGGCTATGCCGAGAAGCTGGAGGCTCTCACCGATCCGTCGCATGAATACCATGAAGAGGCGTTGGATGCTCTTGGCGACGATCATGACCCCCACACTCAACCCAACATCGAGGTGATCCACGCTCGCTTCGCGGCACTCGCCAAGAAATGGGCGCCGCGCCCGCGGAAACCCAAATAACCCTACGTCAACGCCGCCTTCCGTCGGCGCTTACGTCGAACGAAAGCGGACCGACCTTTCAAGATTGGCTGCGGCGCATATCGAGGACCCACAGCGACAGTGGGGCTTTGCTGCCCTGCCAGTCTGTTCCGAGCCTCATGAAGCCCGACCGCGTAAGGTTGTTGCGCATGGTGTTGCTGTCGGTCGTGGCGAAAACGGACTCATGGGTTGCTTCGGCAATCGCCTTGACGAGATCGCCGGAGAGCCTCTGGCCGCGCCAATCGCTATGGACGACGACATATCCAAGTTCCGGCGCCTCCTCGAATCCAACGATCGATGCGCCCGCATTGGCAAACCGGCTTTGGCGATAGTGCTGCAGCGGTGCTTTGAGAGCGCCCACGCCAATGATGCGTCCTCCCTCACCTTTGCGCAAAACGGTAATCATTCTGGTCCGACGAAGCCTCGGCAGGATTTCCTCGACGCTGCCTTGAATGGCGCCGCCTCCTTTGACGAGTTCCGCGACCGCACACTGGTCGAAAAGACTCAAATCAGCAAAGCTGCCGGACCAGCGCGCGAGTTGGTTCCCGGCTTCGGGCTCTCCGCTCATCATTTGGTCGGTCGATAATAAATGGCGTCGAGCATGGCTACGCGCGCGTCCCAGAGCTCGGTGTCACGCCCGATGGGCCGCTCTGACGTGTACCAAGGCGCCTGCCTGATGGGCTCGATTACGCGCGCCCAATAGTTTTCGAGCTTGATCGTCGTCGGCGCGAACGAGAGAGCCTCGGCGAGGCCGGGGGTGTTGCCTCCGTTCACGCAGACGAAGGCATCGGGGCGTTTCATGGCGAGCAACCGGGTTGCCGGTGCGAGCCGCGCCACACGCGAGGAATTCGAAAAGGCGGCGGTGAAGGCCGCGATATAATCGTTGAACTGGGTCTCCGTTACGTCGCCACGGCGCGGGATCGCATCCAGCGCGGCAGCAAGAGCGCCGTCTTCGAGGCCAATCAGTTCAGCAAATGTACCGGCTCCTCCCATCGAGCCGAACCAGCCCCAATCGAGATTAGCCAAACCTTCGGCCTCAGCCTCATTCTTGCCGAGCACACCTGCGATGCCCTTGGCCTCGGCAGCCGAGACATTCGCGAATGAAGGGGTACGCGAAAAGATCTGCTGGATGGCCCGCACGAGCTTCATGCGTTTCTTGAAGTCATGATACTCATCCCGACGGGCCAGCTTCACGAATTCGGGCCATTCCATTGTGGCCAGCGGCGAGTTGACCCGTGCCCACTCCTTTCGATCGTCCGGCAGAATAGGGCTCTTCGGCCTCGCCTTGCCGGCAGCTGCCTTGGCCTGGCGTCTGTAGCTGTCGGCAAGCGCGGGCGTAATGGCGAGGCGGAGCGGCGCGTACGCTTTGATTTGTTTGCGGATCTCTACGAAAAAGGGATTGCTGCTCGCTCCCTTCGCATGGACGCCGGCCTCGAAATTCGGACCCAGCCCGCCCTTTGTGAAATTGGAACTACCGACGATCGCCTCCGCCTTGTCCCCCGTCTCGAAGTAAAATATTTTAGGATGGAAGCAGCCCCGGCGGTTCTTCGCGACATAGGCGTTGGGAACATCAACGAGGCGGTCGATGAGCGCGGCCTCGGTTGCAGAGAAGTCGACACCGAGGAGAACGGACTCAAATTTCTCGCTATGGGCAAGGAGCTCTTCTGCAACCTCCGTGATACCGCCCCAGGCAACCGCAATCGAAATTCTGCCATGCTTGCGGATGAGCGCTGAAAGTTTTCGCGCCGTTGCTGTCGCGGTCACCAGAGATATCTGCATACTTCGCCTTTTGCTCACTTTCTATTTGGTGTCACACGTAGCGACCGCCCGGCAAGCCGCATAGGTTTTAAAAAGTAGCACTGGGCAAAACGGGGATGGGTGACAATACTGACGCAGCCGAGCGTCGCCGATGATAGCCGCTGATAGCGACCTCTGATTGACTTCCCGGATGACGCGCAATTAATCGAACGCTACGCATTCCATTGGAATTTGGGGGCACAAAATTGTCTGATTCGGATACCGATTTGACGGGTTTGTCGCCCGTGCGCGCACTTCACTTGCTCACTACGGATTTGCTTCTTGCAGAATTGGTTTCCGGACGTCCAATCGCCACAAACGAGGGGCACCGGCTGACGCTTGAGAGCAATGCCGCTCGCGGAGTACTGTCTTGGTATCGGGCAGCACGGGCTAAGTGGGCGGGCAATGTCATGACGCCCGACTGCGAAGCGATCATAACGAGTATCGGCGCGAATCCGGATCAGGTACCGGCCCCAGCCGTCTCCGCTGATCACGAAAGGCGGGTTCTTCGACTTGCGAAGATCGTTGCTCACAGATTTGCGGGCCTCCATGCGTATGGCACTGCAGATGAGCCAAGCACGGATTTCGTGTTCGAGCCGAACAGCCCCATCACGATCTTCGAAGGCTGGAACGGGTCGGGCAAGACAAGCCTTATGAACTCGGTGATCTGGTGTCTCACCGGAAAGCTGCTCCGCCCCCAGCGACTTCCCGAGGCCGGTGACGCCGAATTCGATTGCGAGATTGATCGGGGGGCGATGGAAGAGGTTTCACAGCACAAGATTAGCGCCGTGACGCCGCTGCCAAGCGTCCAACACTGGACCCCTGCGGCTGCGGCAAAAACCGTTCCTGCCGATACATGGGTCGAACTGACTTTCGAACTCGAAGACGGAACTCGCCTGCCACCGATCCGGAGGACGCAGTCGCGAAAGACGAACGGCAAGCTGGAAGAGGTCGGACCCAACGCGGCTGATTTGGGCCTCGATCCGATCGCCTTCACTCTGGGTACCACCATGCCCGGTCTGCTGCCTTATCTTCAAATAGGGAATCCATCGGAGTTGGGGCTAGCCGTGGCCAAGCTGACGGGCCTTTCCGATCTGGTGGCCTTGGCAAAGCATGCCACACGCGCCAGAGCGAAAATCGCAGGGGACATCGCCAAAGAGCGCAAAGGCGAGTTGGAACGGATCGAAGCTGATTATCGACAGCATCGCAATGATCTCGAGCAGCGCGTCGCAGAGTTTCCAGAAATGGCGCCTGCCAGTGCGCTCCCCGCAATTACAGATGACCCAACGGTATTCGCCGAGTTGAGCCAGCATTTCGAGAACTTGAAGGCTAACGGACTTGCGCATGCTCGTGACGTCCTTGGCGATACATTTGACGCTTCGGATGCGACACAGCGACAGAGCCTGGAACAATGCATTGCCCCTGCACTCGAGCAGGTGCGCCGGTTGTCACAGTTGCCTTCAATGGAACGATTGGCCGCTCTCAAACTGGAGGCCGACGCCCGCCAAGAGGTGAATTCCCTCATAGATCGTCTTTTCGAAGAGGCGGGGACACTCGAGGAACTATCCGCAAACCCGGTCCTTGAACGCCGAACTCAACTCTATGCCCGCGTCACCGACTGGATGCGCGAGCATGGCAAGGCGCATGATGATCACTGTGCTATCTGCCACCATTCCCTCGCGGAGGTTGTCGACCCGGAGACAGGTGGTCTGGTCGCAGAGCATCTTCGCCAAGTAGCTGAGGATAGTGAGATCCTGTCCAAGACCGTTTCCCAATGGGCAGAGGCCTGGACCGGCAAGCTGGCTCGGGATCTGCCCGACGCCCTGCGGCGTGATTTGCAAAAAGATCTGCCGGCATCTCCCAGTGCGATTTTGCGCGCCGCGTTGCTCGACGACCTCTTCAGCACGGAGGGTTTCACAGGGGTTCTCTCTTCGCTGCGAAGCAAGATGGGAACGCTTACCGACCACGCGATGGGAACCCTGCCCGCGTTCGCGGAACCGACACAGCGGGTTCTGCCGAGCCGAGTTGGAGCCCATGCAGCCAAGCTGAGCAGCACGTTGAACCGCCTCATACGAGCGTTGGCATTTGTCGACTGGATGGCCGACTATCGCGATGAACTTGTGGCTGCGCTTGAAGAGGTCCGAGGCAAAACCGCTGGCCCCGCTGGCCCCGCTGGCCCCGCTGGCCCCGCTGGCCCCGCTGGCCCCGCTGGCCCCGCTGGCCCCGCTGGCCCCGCTGGCCCCGCTGGCCCCGTTGGCCAGGCGACGGGCCTCCGAGCAGAACTCACGCGCCTAGATGCAATCGTTAAAGGCGTCGCGCCCATCAACGCAGCGGTCGACCTATCGAAGCGAATGACCACCTCTCAGATCGCTCACAAGCGCAAGCTGAAGGCGATTGAAGATTGCGGGACCGCAGTTGAGGCGCTCGACGAGATCATCCCAATCGGCGGTCTCGCTACCGCGCAGGTTGAAGGCTTGCAGGCCCGGTTGCATCATCGGGCAGAATATTGGCGGAACGCGATTTACCAGAACGCGACGACTTTAGCTCCCAAACCACACCGAACTGGCATGACCCCACAAGGTGCTATCGCAATTCAGGTTGGACGCGATGGCGTCCATGCGCCTGCTCAGCATGTGTCGAACGCTTCGGCTCTCAGAGCATCGCTCGTGGGGTTCTATCTCGCATTTCGCGAGCATGTTCTCCGGACGGATGGCGGCCTGTCGCTCTTGATCCTGGATGACCCTCAAGATCTCCTCGATTATGACAACCGCGCGCGCTTGGCGCGCGCCTTGGACAAGCTGGCCGAAGGTGGCGCTCAGATTCTGGCGACCACCTATGACCGAAGCTTCGGCCGCATTCTGGTGGCCGAAGCACGCGGTACCAACCGCGTCGAGCACCGAGCCGTCCATCCAGTGCACACATCTCGCGGTACCCTCGAGACGTCGCTGGCTATCGAGGATTTAGATCGGAAGCGGAACGAGTTTGTTGCCAATGCCGACTCGGCGCCTCACGCGCAGGACTACGCGAATCAGGCTCGGATTTTTCTTGAGGCACGCCTCGGGGATCTGTTCGATGACCCCGCCTATCCCGCGTTTTCGGCTCCCACCGACGCGCCGACACTAATGCCGCTGGTAGGGCGGCTGCGTTCATTGGTCACCGCCCGCAGTAACGAACTCTTCAGAAGCCCGGTCCTCTCGCGTTTCTGTGAAGACCCGGCGTTAGCCGACGGCGCTGAACCGCGAAGAGTGCTCAACCAGGCACATCACCGCGACGCCGATGCCTTAAGCTACATTGATGTGCAGAACGTCGATGCAGACCTGAAGCGGTTGCGCTCTGCAGTTGAGCGCGTCCACGAAGAATTCCGCCGCTATCGCTGGAGGGAGCCGCTTCAGGAAACTCTCCCGGACAACGTCGTGCCTCTGACTGTTGTCACCGCGCCAGCGTTCAACGTCCCGATCGTTCAGGACATTGCAGCATTTAGCCGCCACGTTCCGAGTGGTGGCAATCAGGATGACGGCTTGGAAATGCTCTCCAGCCAATGGTTCGATGACAAGTCGCTGTTCTACATCCGCAAAGACACCATGGGCTTCACAATCCCAGCCGGATACATCGCGATCGTGGAAGCAACGCCTTCCGCACCCGCCGACCACGAACTGGTTATTGGACGCCGCGGAACGCAGGCATTTGCCCGTCGGCTACTGCGCCCGCGTAACGGCGAAGGATACTCCTTAGCCGCTGAAGCGACAGACCCTCGCAGCGGCCGACCGACGCTAGCTTTCGAGAATCACGAACTTGACCTGCATCGCGTCGTTGGGGCCTTGTTCGTTCACGTCCCTCCACCAGACGGACGGGAAGAAGCCGCGTTCCTTGAAGGGCACCCCGCCCTTGGACGGGTGGAAGTCGCATATCGTGTCCGCGAGGAAAGCGCCGTCCCACTCGTCATGCCCGGTCAGATTATTCTCGGGGGGGCGATTATGACCCTAGATCAACTCGATGCCATGGAAGGTGAGATGGTTGCGGTTACACTGGAAGATGGCGACAGCATTCTGAAGCGCATTGGTGCCCCGCTATCTAGGAGCATGCCATATCTGCGCCAATTCGAAACGATCGGGGGCCTTGGAGCCTCGGTAGTTCTCGCAACTGAACGAGTCGAAGGGGCGCCGGACCTGCCGGTGATGCTGAATGCCCGCCTCGTGCTGGGGGTCGTCTGCGCCTCGTAAGCGGGTACCGGAGCGCAACGCCTCAGTCAGCTGACGGTGCCACGCCCACAACTTTGTTCACCTTTTCTTCTGCCTGAAGGTTGAAAACAAGCGCTTGGGAATAAATATAGAATTGAAGGGGGCGCATTCCATGCCGACGAAGACTGCAGAAAACTATCTTGCCGCGCTCGCCGACGAGCTTGCGATCAGCGACATTCGCTACGAACAGGCCAACAAGAGCTACGCTTCGCTCGGCGATTGGTTGCATCGCCCCGCGTCGAAGGTGCTGCAGTTCGATCCCGAGATCTACGTGCAAGGGTCGTTTCGGCTGGGCACCGCGATCCGACCGCTCACCGAAGAAGAAGAGTACGACGTCGACTCCGTCTGCGTCCTTCGCCTGCTCAGCACCAGCCACCTGACCCAGTGGCAGCTGAAGCATCTCGTCGGTGACGAGATCAAGGCGTATCACCGGTCGCAATCCATGGTAAAGTCTGTCGAAGAGGGCAACCGGTGCTGGGTGCTGCCCTACGCCAATGAAGCCCAGTTCCACATGGACATCGTTCCCGCCGTACCGAACTCTTCCCGGCAAAAGGCACTGCTCGAAACCGCCGGGTACGACACTCGATGGGCGGAGACCGCAATCGCGATAACCGACCGCCGCTTGCCCAATTACAATGAGCAAACGAACCAATGGCCGCGCTCGAACCCTAAGGGTTACGCCGAATGGTTCCGCCTGCGGATGGGGCCGATCTTCGAACAGCGCCGCAAGTTCGTCGCGGAAGCGATCCGGGCAAGCGTCGAAGACATTCCTGAGTATCGGGTAAGGACGCCCCTCCAGTCGGCCATCATGATCCTGAAGCGCCACCGCGACGGGATGTTCGTTGGCCGATACGACGAGCGCCCAATCTCGGTCATCATCACCACGCTCGCTTCCCATGCCTACAATGGCGAGGAGCGCATTGCTGATGCCCTCTACACGATTCTGGAGGGTATGGACCGGTACATCGAGCGCAACGGCAACGTGCGCATCATCCGTAACCCTACCGACCCACTGGAAAACTTCGCCGACAAATGGCCGCTCTATCCCGAACGCGAAAAGGCCTTCTTCGAATGGCTAGCCCAAGCACGGCGTGATTTCGAGTATCTCGGGCAGCAGGTCGACCGCCGCCGCATCGTCGAAGCCGTTAAGCCGCACATGGGTGTCGCAGCCGAAAGGGCAGCGACACGGTTGGGTCCGAGTTCCGGCAGCATGCTCCGTCCGGCCGCGTCCGCAGCCATCATTGGCGCGGGCGCAGCCAGCGCTCCTGCCTTCCCGAGCACCCGTCGCGAGCCGACCTCGCCCAAGGGGTTCGCTTGAACTGGTGGGCTGAAGACACCAAACGGGCCATCCAGGAGCAAAGGGCGCTCGGCCAACTTGCCGAACGCAGCTCCTGGCTGAGCAACCCCATCAAGCGGCTCGCCGAAGGTATGCGGGTCGCTTTCGACTTCGACGTCCAGATCGGCGACCGAACAATACCGCTGACGCTCGTCTATCCCGATCTCTTTCCCGACGCCGCGCCGTGGATCCTGCCTCGGGACGGAAAACGCCTTTCCGGCCATCAGTACGGATCGCAAGGCGAGCTCTGCCTCGAGTATCGTCCCGACAACTGGATGCCAGACATCACCGGTGCGATGATGGTCGAAAGCGCGCATCGGCTGCTCTCATCCGAGGATCAGACCGGCGAAGCCGCCCCATCCGAGCACCGAACCTCTCGAGCCCAGCAGATACGCCAATCATTCAGGCGTCTGCTCTTCTCCCCTGACACTATTTCGGGCTTGTCCGGCCTTGCGGAGGGGCAGGTTGAGAAAGGCGAAGTGCTGGAGCAGGAGTCGGTAGTCACGATAGCTGCCCAACTCGCTCGCATCGGCCCTCCCGATGAACCTGTCTGGTCCGAGACGCAGAAACGGGGCGGAGAATGCCGGAACGTCAATGCGATCGTCGCACGGATCCCGGAAGGCGAGGGCCGCGTGTGCACCTCGTTCAGCGATCTGCGAGCGCTATTGTGGTCGAGTGCGCTTCCCGAGTTAGCGATGGACCTGGCAAGCAGTTCGGAACCGACCTTCGTGGTCATATTCGATGGCAAGCGCATCTACCCGCTGCTGGTGTCTGGACAAGACGAAGGGCGTGCGATCGCCACCTATGACGCTATCTTCGTGGAGAAGGACTTCAAACGGCTCGACCCCGAGTACGAACGGCTCAAGACTGCCAAGGTCGCCATCATCGGATGCGGTTCGATCGGGTCGAAGGTCGCCGTGCAGCTCGCCCGGTCTGGGGTCACGGACTTCGTCCTTGTCGATAGTGATGTCCTCGCGTCCGGCAACCTCGTCCGCAACGAGCTGGATTGGCGATCGGTCGGGTTCCACAAAACCGTGGCACTCAGCCTCCGCATCGAAGAGATAAATCCCGCCTGCACGGTCAGCCCGTGGGCCATCTCGATAGGGGGCCAGGAGAGCGGTGCAGTGGCGGCTGCCACCCTGAGCGCGATCGAAGAATGCGACCTGATCGTCGATGCCACCGCCGATCCGAAGGCATTCAATCTTTGCGCCTCCATCGCGCGGCGTGCCAGCATTCCCATGTGCTGGGCGCAGGCCTTCGGCGGAGGTGCTGGCGGAATCGTCGTGCGGCTTCAACCCGACATTGACCCGACTCCCCTTACCGCACGGCAGCGGATCGAAGGGTGGTATCGCGAGCAGAATGTCGAGTGGCCGGACGATGGCTCGTCACAGCCCTATACCGACGCCAGCGGTCCCGGCGCACCGCTGATCGCGGACGACGCCGACGTCACCGTGATCGCGTCACATCTGACGCGCTTTGCTATCGACCTGCTTGCCCGGCCAGATGCAACCATCTTTCCGTACCCCGCCTATCTGATCGGCCTTCGCGAGAAATGGCTCTTCTCAGCACCATTCGATGTGCGCCCGATAGACCTGGGCGAAGCTGATGCCTGGGGGACGGTGAAGGATGCCGACGCCGCCCAGGCGCTCGAAGAATTCCTCGCCGACCTTGATCCCGCAGCGGCCGATGCGGGTTGAGATTGCCGAAGATGTCGTGGCAACGCTGCGTAGCGCGCTCCAGTTGGCTGGCCCGCGTGAGATTGGCGGTGTCCTCATGGGCGAGCAAATCGAACCCGGGCATTTCCGGATCGTTGAGACATCCATTGACGCTGAGACCGGCGGAAGTGCCCATTTCGTCCGTAGTCCCGCCGCGCATGCAGAGGCGCTCGATGCGTTCTTCCAGCGGACTGGGAACGCATATGACCGCTTCAACTATCTGGGCGAGTGGCATTCCCATCCCACGTTCGACGTCACGCCGAGCCGTCAAGACGCCGGGGCGATGATGGAACTCGTCCACGGTGAGCGCGGCATCGATTTCGCCGTATTGCTGATCGTCAGACTGGGATCCATCCACTCCCTTGTCTGTTCTTGCACCCTTTTCCGCCGTGGCTTTGGGCCATCTGCCGTCGAGATACTGGAATGATGAACCTGCTGAACCTCTTCTTCCGATCGCTCATCGAGTATGTGTTTCGGCGGCGATCTGCGGGGGCATCGCTCATCAAGGTCGGCGTCCCGCTCCTCGTCGCCGTCCTCGCCAGCCTTTCGGTTGGCATCACGGTTCCGACGGCGAATGGCCCATTTGTTTTCAGTTGGGATACGTCGGGGGGAGACGCAGCACTCAGCTGGGCCGTGTTCATCGTGGCAGCGAGTATCGTGGCAACCGGACTATTCCTCATTATCCGCGATGTCCGTCGTGAAAATCGGGATAAGGTCATCGTGATCGAGGCTCGTGGTTTGCGAGACTGGAACGGCGAGCCGTTGGACAAGGCGGTGCCGATCTCCCTCAAAGGACGACGTGATCTGGTGCTCGTAGATGTCCGACAGGGTCTGATCGACGGTCAGATCGTCAGTCCCGATCGCGCACTCCGGCATCTTACCAGTCTGCCCGATGACATTGCCCGTAGGGTCGGCGGCCTTGACCGGGCCGACATCTCCTTCGTCCTCGGCGGCCTTGCCCCCGTACCGCTGCTGTTCCTTCTCGGCGTAATCGTCGATGATGAGCACCACACGCTGTTCATGGACTGGGACCGCACGCAGAAGACGTGGCGGCCCTTGGATGATGATGACGATAGCCTGAGCTTCAACCTCACTGGGATGGACGGTATCCCCGTCGGATCTTTCCGCGTGGCGCTCTGCGTTTCGGCATCCTACGACGTGCTGGATGCCGATGTTCGTCTCGTCGAACCAACCGCACCCGTCGTTCGGCTCGACCTTGAGGGACGCTCCACAGCGTCGCATTGGTCGGAAACGAAGCAGCAGAGGCTCGCGCAACAGTTCCTCGACGCCGTGATGGATCTCGCGCGCCAAGGCGTCACCGACATCTCGCTCTTCCTGGCCTCGCCAGCCAGTTTGTCAGTGCGCTTGGGGACCGTGTACGATAAGCGCAACCTTCCTCGTCTGACCGTCAACCAGTTCGAGCAGGCGGATCCGAAGAAGTTTCCTTGGGCGGTGGTGATGCCGGTGGCAGGCACGGTCGAGCCAAAGTTAGAGCAGCGATGAAGCGATTGCGCGAAGCATCCCCTATGGTGCTCGCTCCGTCGGCCCGAAATTTTCGATCCTCAATCACAAAAGCGGAACGTCTGCACTGGGGTCACAAAATTTGGGCTCTGAAGGGCGGGAATGGTCGAGAAGCGTTGCGCCCCTAGCTATCGCTGCCAAAAGGACTAGCTGGCCGCTCAAGTCCGAAAGCGAGCCAAAAGCTGCGGAGCAACGGAAGCAGGGCGGCGCGGTTCATCCGGGCGATCATCAGCGGCGGCAGCGTCGCCTGATTTCGCCAGGCTGGATCCGACCAATATTCGCTTGAGACGACGAGGTGATAATCCTTTATGCCGGTGATCGTCGCCATCACCAGCCAGGGGCCATCGATCCCGTAGTGGTTGAGCCAGGAGGCGCCCGAGATCGCGGCGTCGAGCAGCCCGTCCTCGAACCGCTTCGGCCAGACCCGCTTCGTCTCTGTCTTCTTGAGTTCGTCGACCACACGGCCGATCGTCCAAACCATGTCGGTGCGGCCAGTTCGGTGGGTAACCGCATAGGACCTGACCGCGCCCTGTTCGCCGAGATTGGTGTGCAGCAGCACCCCTTCGATCATCCGGACTGCTTCCATATGACCAGACGGCTTGTGCGGGGCGAGGGCATGTTCAGGCGTGACATCGAGATCGCGTGTCTCGCGAAAGATGGTAGTCGGGATGAGCGATACGATGGCGGTCGGATCGTTGCCGAGAAAGATCGGCAAATCGCCGCGCAGCGCTGCATCGACGGCTTCGAGATGGAACGCGCGGAGCCGTGTCGGCAGAGCTTCGCTGGCGGTGAAGGCATCGCGCAGCTCCTGAGTGTCCATCTCATATTTGCCGTTGCTTTTGCGACCATAGAAGCGATTGCTGCGCGCGAGGATGACTCGATGCGGGGCGATCGTGCTGGCCGGCACACGGACCAGCATCACGCCGCCCGCTTCGCCGCAATCGATCCAGCGCAGCCGAATGCCGGGCAGGCGAGGTTCGACGCCGGCGAGGAGCACCTCTTCCCAGCGCAGGACTTCCTTGTCGGGATCCTCGCTGCTGAGACCGGCGATGGTGGTCGCAATACCCTTGGGGGCATCGATGCCGAACAGAATGTCACCGCCCTGCGCATTGGCGAAAGAGGTTATGTCGGCGAGGAATTCCTTGCGATCTTTCTCGCTATTGCTGGGCAGTTGGCGCTTGAATTCGAGTGTACGGCGCTCGGCGACACCGTTCGCGATCAGCGCCTCAATATCGCTCTTGGCGATATCCTCGAAATTGCGCGGTATCATGGCAGGGAGGCTCCGGCGGTGTTGGCGAGCGCAGGTGTTTGGCTGCGCAATCGAGTCCATTCGGGAACTTGCTGATCCTGCCGTAGGCGCAGGCGCCGCCATTCGAGCGCAGTGTAGATGTCCTCCAGGCTGGGATCAATCTCGACCGGCAACGCCGTCGCAGCTTCGCGCAAGAACCGCGGCCCGAGACTGGCATCGTCGAGCCAAGCGGTCTGCCACCAGGCGAGGATGTCGCCTCGCGCATCAGCCATGGTCGCGAGCGAGGGCAGACGATCGCGCTTCTCATGCTGGTTCACCCGCCGATCGCTCGGCATAAGATTCCAGAGATCGCCGCACGGCCAGGCCGACCACGGAAGGCAATGGTCGATATCGAGCCGACTGCGATTGAGCGTCGCGCCGGACCAGACACAGGCGATTGGCGTGCCCTGCAGTTGCAGGCGATCTGCCGCCGCGCGGCCGAGCGCTGTATCGCGTGAGGGTTCTTCCCACACCAGCGCCGCCTCGGCCTGCCCGTGCGGGATGGCCAGCTTCATGCGATCGCCATAGCCGCGCATCAACCGCGCCCATTCGGTTACGAGCACTGGCTCGATCCACGCGCCGAGCCGGGTGAGCGCGCGCCAGATATGGCCAGGAACAGTGAGACTGCCCCATAAGCGAAGCGTCTGGATGTTCAGCGTGAGGGTGCCGGTGGTGCGTGGAGGCCGCGTCCGGGTCGCGCGGAAGATGTGCTGCTCGCTGCCCGGATAGCGGATGAAGTTGGCGGGCATATTGCTGATCGTCGTGGCCGCCTCGCCAATTGCGGCGGCGACCGCTGCGCCGCGCGGACTGACGAAACTCGCGCCGGGACGGAGATCGAGCGCTGCGACCTGATCGGCGAGCAGGGCACGGAACCCCAATTTGGCGAAGCCGAGCCCATCAGGTCCGCTGTTCTTCGGTGCCTGCGGTAGCTGCGCGCGCACAAGTGGCACATACATGCGGATCCAGTTGAGCGCGACGAGCCCCAGCGGCACCTCCACCGCATCGGCGTCAGTGTCCGACGGCCGGGCGGCGGCGGGCGCCATGTCGGCGATCCTTGCGATCGCGCGGAGCAATGCCAGCTTGTAGGTCGAGGATTTGTCGTCGCCGAGGATGATGCCGCGGATCAGCGGCAGCGCGCCGCTGCCGTCGTCGGGCATCCGCAGTGCGACATGGGTCCAGCTGACGTCACCCCGACCGATCCGATCGCCGCTGGGGGCCGCGCGCAGCACCTCCACGCCGTTGAAGCGCGCCAGCGCTTCGACTTCGCCCAGGCTGACCTCGAACATGGGCCGGTCCGGCGGCGCCTCTCCCTCGCGAAGCGACAGGAGCAAAAGCCCGCCGGGCTTCATGAGCGTGGTGAGCTTACGGAATGCGCGGGCGCGATCGACTGGCGCGATATGCTGCCATACCGCCGACACCAAGATTAGATCATAAGCGAGCCCGAGGCCATGGACCTTGCCCAGACCCGGCAGGCGATCGTCGAGCCAGCGTATGCTTAGCTCGGGGTGCCGGCGTATGGCTTCGGCGCGCATGGCACTCGCTGGTTCCACCGCAACCACTTCATAGCCGAGGCCGGCCAGCCAAGCGGCGTCGCGGCCGGATCCGGCGCCGATGTCGAGCGCGAGCTTGCCACCCCCGGTCTCGGGCAAAAGCCCACGTACCGGGTCATGGACGCGGACTAGTTCGGGATCATCGTAGCGCTGGGCAAGCTCCGCTGCCTGCGCATCATAGACAGCAATCGACGCTTCGCTCGCGTTCATGCTGGGGCACTCGTCCGGTACATGAGCGCCTCGAGCCGGTCGGCAATCCGGCGCAGCCGCTCGACCCCGGCCGTATCACCCGAGAGCGCCAAGGCGCGGATCCGCTCGGCGACGAAGCGGAGCGCGGCATCGCCGTACAGATTCTCGAGCGCGAGGGCTTCGGCCCAGCGGAATTGGTCCGGCGTCATCATTGCCGCGCCAAGCTATCAGATTCTCGGTCGCGCCAATAGCAGGCGTAACGGGGACCACCCGGTTAGCCTCACAATCAGAGTCTTCGATCCGCACAGGCAGATTAGCAGACGGTCGGCTGCTGGGGAGCGAAATTTGGGCTTTGAACGGCTTAGATGGGTCGGACTGCGAAGCCGACACCGACGCATCTGAATGTCGGGTATCCTGTTTTTTGGGCTGTGACGCGTCGTTTCTGAATGTTGCAAAAGGCCGATGGGGCATCCGTCGGCAAGGCAGGCGCGCTAACACTTAAAAAATTTCAGCATGCCGATCCCTTTGCTGACCGTTGGGGCTGGCCTGCTATAGAACTTATCAGAGCAGCGTCGGCCGGGCGTCGCTAGCGGTACGCGCGCTAGCGTTGAACCAAGGCTCCGGCGTTCGGTCCACAGCGAGGGGCCCTTCCCATACTTGGCATAGCGTGAAGGCTTCCTCGGGCGGGCCATCAGTCCAGCGTGACCAGTCTTCGCGCGCAAGAATGGTGGGCATGCGATCGTGCACGTCTCCCATCATTTCACAACCGTCGACCATGATCATCGAATAGGCATCGCCCCATTCCGTGGTGCGGCGCCATACCCCCGCGACCGCGAAAACGTCCTGCTCCGGCAGCGAGTACCAGGTGCGCGTCATCCTGCCTTTTGCGCCCTCCGCCTCGGCCCAGGCCGTCACCGGGATCAGGCATCGCCGCTTGGCGAAGCTGTCGCGCCAAAAAGCGGTGTGCAGCTTGTCCTCACGGGTGTTATTGACCGGCTTGGGTTTCAGCGGCGCCCCTGTCTTCTTGCTTTTGAGCACCAGAGGGAAGCCCCACGACATCGTGCGCACGCTGTCGCCCTCGACGACGAGACCAGAGTAGCCTGGATAAACCTCGGCCGGGAAGTTGGCTCCCGATACGACGGGTTGGCCGAAGAGGTTTGCAATTTCGGCGTTGCCGCTGGTCATGCGGTAGAGGTTGCACATCCCGGCATGATGCGCAGACCATTCGAGGAGTCAACTGGCCCGATCTTGCCTCGGCGGGTATCGGAACAAACGTGGAACATGTAAGAGGGGGCGATGATGATTCGCGAAAGGTCTTCCCTATGACCCACCCCCTTTCCGACCACGCTATGCTCTCGCTCGGACGCCAGTACCTGCATATGGCTGACCGCGAAGGCGCAACCGATCATGACCAGGCCGCGCTGCGCGATTTCGTGCCGGCGCTGCTTCACCGGCTGCGAGAGAAGGCTGAGATGTGGCGTGACGACGGCGAAATGGCGGTGCTGGACCTGCGTTTGTGCGGCGAGGAACTGGCGGCAGATGCCGACGATCAGATCGAGCTCGCGTTGCCGACGCCGGAGTGACCCGTGCAGTGGTCCGACAAGGGCTTCATGCTTCCGACCTGCATCTTCGAAGCGGCGACGCTGCATTACTCGATCGAGGCCGTTTGCGCCTGCAGGCACAGCGCACGCTTCGAGACGAAGACGCTGTGGTGGCATTTCCATCGGCGCAGTTGGGATGATCGGCTGGGGCCAGCCCAGCAACGCTTCTGGTGCCGGGTTTGCCGATCGAAGCTGAAGAGGAAGATACGGCCGGCCAAGCTGGAACTGGTGCGCTGGGCCCAGGGAGATTTCGAGCTGGCGTGGCCCGATGAACGAACATGGAAGGAGGCCGTGAGGCGGGTGCGATGAACAAAGAAGCGATGACGGACAAGGAGGCAATTCTTGCCAACCTGCGGCGGGAGGTCGGGCGTATCGCCGGCGGCGGCGGGGCCTGGCAGGACATCACCAAGCCGACCGACTACCGGGCGTTCACGCCCGCGCCCAAGGACGCGCGGCTGAAGGTGGAGGGGCGCACGGCGGCGCCGGCCGAGCGGGGGCCGTTCGGTAGATGGCTGGTGCGTCAGCCGGAAGAAGGTTTGCGTGCAGGCCTGGTGAAGGCAGCGCGGGCGGATCGCCAGTTCCCGGTCGATGGCGATCCCGAGGCGGTTCGCATCCGGCTGCGGGCCTGCATGGCCGAGGGCAGCATGTTCGAAGCGATGGATGACGCAGAGCTGGATTGGATGTCGACGTGATCGCCGATGATCGCGCGCCCCATGACAGGCAACACGACATGCGCGCCTACCGATAGGGGTTGCACTCTGTGGCGATCCTGAAGTGCGCGCCGCTGCGAGTGCCTATCGATACAAAAGTGCGGTGGCTCGTAACTGCTTGCATATCGGCCCAGAAGCATGGCCGGCGGTGTGGACATGGGCGGGCGGCCCGCCCCATACGGTCACTTCCAGCACTCTTCCCGCTCTGGTGGGCGCATCTGTGTCTCCAACCTTTGCCATGCGCCTCCTGCTCGGTCCGACAGTCGATTTCACCCGGGGTCGGACCTGATGATCTCATGAGAAAGCTCGCTCTTCAGACGCGGGCCCATTTCCATGCGCCGCGTCAGCGCCTCGACGAAGCTTTCCCAGCGTTCCTTGCCCATCGCCTGGGCAGCCGGCAGGGCGCTGTCCGGCAGCGGCGATGTACTGGTCAGCCAGGACCGGATGAACAGCGCCAGCGTCTCGTTCGACAGATCCACATGCCATTCGAGCCGCTCGAATTGCCGGGTCAGGCGGTCGAGCCTGCGGGTAACGGCGGCCTCGAGCCGGTCAGATCCATCGGGCGACAGAAAGGATAGCAAGGCAGCCTCGATCACGGCGGTCTGCGAGGCCCGCCTGGCCCGGGCATGGTCGGCGACCTGGCGCGCCAGATCGGCCGGCAGGCGAACAGTGTACTTGATGCGCGGCGGGCTCACAGCTCGATCCCGTCGTTGGGATCGAGCGTGGCTCGCTGGGCGTTGGCGCGCATGGCCCGATCCGAGCCTGTCCGAGCCTGCACCGCCCGGGCCCGCACCGCGTCATCGGCTGCCTCGTCCTGATCGAAATCGAATTCGCCGCGCCGTTTCCGGGGATGAGGCGCGATGTCCTCATGATCCCCCAGCTCGGGCTCGCGGCGGATGCCGGAATTGGCATCATCGCTCGCCGTTGCCGCCGTGCCGGAGGAATCCTCATCGGTCGACGGACCTTGCGCCGACGGAGCATCCGCGCCTTCCGCGGGCGAGACCTGGACCTCCGGCTCCTGCGCGGCCTGCGCCAGTCCGACGCTCGCGGTGACCGCCTGCGCCGACCAGTCGTCCGTCGGTCGCTGCACCGGGTCGCAGGCCTCGATGGCAGGCGGAGCCATTACTCGTCCCTGAAAGTTCGGATCGGCATAGTACCGGGCCTTCTGCCCGCGAATGGGCGCGATCCCGGACACCATGACGATCTCCTCGCCGGGTGGAAGCTGCATCACCTCGCCGGGGGTGAGCAGGGGCCGGGCGGTCTCGCTGCGCGAGACCATCAGATGGCCGAGCCAGGGCGAGAGCCGGTGGCCGGCGTAATTCTTCATCGCGCGCATCTCGGTCGCGGTGCCGAGCGAATCGGAGATCCGCTTCGCCGTGCGCTCGTCGTTGGTCGCGAAACTGACCCGCACGTGGCAGTTGTCGAGGATGGCGTTGTTGGGACCGTAGGCCTTCTCGATCTGGTTGAGGCTCTGGGCGATGAGGAAGGCTTTCAGGCCGTAGCCTGCCATGAAGGCGAGGGCGCTCTCGAAGAAGTCCAGCCGTCCGAGCGCCGGAAACTCGTCGAGCATCAGCAGGACCCGGTGCCGGTCGCCGGCCGGGCCGAGTTCCTCGGTAAGCCGGCGGCCGATCTGGTTGAGGATCAGCCGGATCAGCGGCTTGGTGCGGCTGATGTCCGACGGCGGCACGACCAGGTAGAGGCTCACCGCGCGTTCGCCGGTGACGAGATCGGCGATCCGCCAGTCGCAGCCGCGCGTGACTTCGGCCACCACCGGATCGCGGTAGAGGCCCAGGAAGGACATCGCGGTCGACAGGACGCCCGAGCGCTCGTTCTCCGACTTGTTCAGCAGTTCCCGCGCGGCCGAGGCGATTACCGGGTGCACGCCGCCCGAGCCCAGATGCCTCGTCGTCATCATCGCGTGCAGGGTTGTGTCGATCGGCCGGACAGGATCGGAAAGGAAGGCGGCGACGCCGGCGAGCGTCTTGTTGTCCTCGGCGTAGAGTACGTGGAGGATGGCGCCGACCAGCAGGGCGTGGCTGGTCTTTTCCCAGTGATTGCGCTTCTCGAGGCTGCCTTCGGGATCGACGAGAACGTCGGCGACATTCTGGACGTCGCGCACCTCCCATTCGCCCTTGCGGACCTCGAGCAGCGGATTGTAGGCGGCCGATGCGCGATTGGTGGGATCGAAGATCAACACCCGTCCGTGCCGCGCGCGAAAGCCGGCGGTGAGCTGCCAGTTCTCGCCCTTGATGTCGTGGACGATACAGCTGCCGGGCCAGGCGAGCAGCGTCGGGACGACCAGGCCGACGCCTTTGCCCGAGCGGGTGGGCGCGAAGCACAGGACGTGCTCGGGGCCGTCATGGCGCAGGTAGTCCTTGCCCAGCTTGCCCAGGACAACGCCGCGATCCGCGAGCAGGCCGGCCTTGCGCACTTCGCGCGGGAGAGCCCAGCGGGCGGATCCGAAGGTGTCGGCATTGCGGGCCTCGCGCGCGCGCCACACCGACATGCCGATGGCGAGCACGATCCCTGCCATCGCGCCGGTGACGGCGATGACCGCGCCGGTCTCGAAGATGGCCGGGGCATAGGCATCGAAGGAGAACCACCACCAGAAGAAGGCGGGCGGGGGATAGACCGGCCAGGAACGCAGATGGAACCAGGGCGGGCCGAGCGCGGCCTGATAGGCGAGGGCATGGGCGGTCCACTGGGTGGCCGACCATACGCCGAGCAAGGTGACGGCCAGAACGGACAGCAGCTGGCCCCAAAGGATCTTGGTTGCGGACATCGGATACCTCCTCGCCCAGCGAGGCAGCTGACGGCGCCGCGATCAAGGCCGATGTCGCGGCGGGCGCAGCGCAGCGAAGCAAGACAGGCGATGGCGTAGGCGCCGCTCCGTGACGCCGCGAAACAGGCCGGCACTCCTTGTGTCGCCTGCAGTCGCCCCGCCGAGCCTTGCCACCGCTTTACAGGGCTGGGCCTCGCCCTCTTCCGAGGGACCAGTCGACCGTACCGCCCGCTCCCATCGTTCCGCTGATATGCCGGCCCAGATGGGCATCGAGCGCCGGGCGCCAGGGGACCAGCTGAAAGCCCAGGCCATCGTCGATCATCGCGAAGCGTCCCGAGGCAAGGTTGACCCGTTCGCGGTAGATGCCCGCGACATGATTGCCCGGCTGCGAGTGACGATGCACGAGACCGCTGCTTGCCGCGATGGCGCTGGCGCTCGCCGCGAGTTCGCGGCCCCGCAGGGTATGGACGAGATCGTCCGCGAACCGATAGCCGCCGCCCTGGCGGCGGGCCAGCCCGGCCGCTTCGAGATGGCGGCCGCGTGCCTCCAGCGCCTCGCGATACTCGAGGCCGAACCCGTTGCCGCTGCCGGGCGGGTCGCGCGCGATGAGCTGGCGATCGATCCAGGTCGCGCCGGGCGCGTCGATCTGCTCCTTGAGCGAGAGGTCCGAGCGCGTCGTCAGCGACACCCGGGTCTGCCCTCGCATGTCCGGCCACGCGCGCAGCTCTACGATCGCGCCGGGGGCCGCATCGCCGGTCATGTCGAGGTCGGCGAAGCGCACATGATGGGTGCGGCCGTCGAGGCCATCGATGACGGCATAGGCGGTGCCCGCCAGCTCGTCGTGGAGACCGCGCTCGACCAGGCGTCCGAGGACCGGATCGCTGGGGACTTCGCCATGCAGCGCGAAGGCCGCCACGTCCGGAACGCCGCCGCTTCCCGCGAGAGCGCGGTGCATCGTCTTGATGATGTCGGTGCGGATGGCGAGGTCGCGTAGCACGGGTTCGGCGCCCGGCTTCATCAACCAGCGCGCGGATCCCTGGGCCTCGAGAAGGCCGAGCCGCTCGAGCTTGTCGGCCCTCCCGAGCAGCAGGCCGCGCATGTGCGGATCGTCGCCGTGCTGCGGGCGAAGATCGACCACGCCGCCAAGTTCGTCGGCCATGCGGCGCAGCCGCAGGTCCAGGCTGGTCCAGCGGTCGGCACCCACCTCGCGTTCGAGAGCGCTTCGTATTTCGCGCTCGCTGCGGGGCCCCAGTTCGAGGGTCGCACGGTTCTCGGCGCGGGTGCGCATTCCTTCGCGGATGTAATCGCGGTCGATGACGAGGTCGGCGCCGGTCTCGTCGACGCCGCGCACCAGCACGTGAACGTGCGGGTTGTCGGTGTTCCAGTGATCGACCGCGACCCAGTCGATCCGGGTCTCCAGGTCGCCGGCCACATCCTGCATCAGTTCGCGGGTGAAAGTGCGCAAGTCAGCGAGTTCGGCCGCGTCCTCGGGCGAGACGATGAACCGGAAATGATGCCGGTCGTCCTCGCAGCGCCGGGCGAACGTAGCAGGGTCGGCCTGGTCCGAACCGGCGTCGAACATCTCGGCGTCCTGGCCATCGCGAGTGACGCCCTCGCGCTGGAGGTAGGCGATGTGCCGGGAGAGCGGCGCCGCCCGAAACCGCGCGCCCTTGTGGCGCACGACGCGGGCCTTGACGACGACGCGGCGATGGCCGGCGCGGCCGGTGGTGCCCAGGCGGGCGATGCGGCCTCGGCCAAGACTGCCGGTCCCGCGCGAACCGGTGGGCCCGCGCCGCAGGTGCCCGGCCTTGGCGGCCGCGCGGCGGACCTGAGCCGCGAGCCGTTGCCCACCGGCGGAGCGATCGCGGACCTTGCCCGGCCTTATCCGAAAATCGCCGTCGTCCGCGCTCATGATCGGCCCGCGCAGCCCGGTGCCAGACATGTATTCATTGAAAACATGGCAGAAAAGCGCCGATGCGCCAGTCGCGCAAGTGCAATGCCAGACAGAATTTCCTCAGCTAGACAACCACATAGGCGCCACTGGCTGGCACGCCTTTTATCTCGCCATCTCCCAAACCTTTCTTCCAGGTACCTTGCTGACCCGCTGCCGCGTTCACCCGTCAAGGCGCCCGAGGCCCGAGATCGATGCACGGCTGCGCGCGGCGTCATGTCACTGGCCTGCAGGAGACAGCGCGACGAAGAGGCGCTCGGCGGGTAGGGCGGCGGTCGTCGTCGGCGATAGTCCCACCATTTCAGCCGACGCGATCGAGGGTGAACCAGCATTTGTAGTGGACGGCAAAGCAGCCGGACCGGGTCCCGCGCCGCCCGTGAACAGCGGCGAATCGCGCCAGTCCGGCCGCGCGGCGCCGGCGGGCGCAAAGGTCGGCGTGACCACGGTGTCGCGGCCGAGCAGGCGCAGGACTTTCTCGACGTAGTGCACGGTTTCGGCGGGCAGGGCGCGCGCTCCCCGGCGCCATGCGTCGGCGCGGGCCGGGCCGGCATTATAGGCGGCGAGCGCGGTTTCGAGGTCGCCGTAGCGCTCGATCATGTGGCGCAGGTACGCAGCGCCGGCGAGGACATTGGCGCGCCGATCCCAGGGGTCGTCGCCGAGCCGGTGGCGCGCGGTCAGCTCGCGCCAGGTCGCGGGCATGACCTGCATCAGTCCGATGGCACCGGCGGACGAGCGGGCACGCGGATCGCCAGCACTTTCCGTGCGCATGACGGCGATGAGCCAAGCTTCGGGGATGCCGAAGCGCAGCGCCGCTTCGCGCACATGCGGTGCGAAGGGACCTTCCTGCAGCTCGCGCTGCATGGGTATTGGCGGCACGGGACCGGCAAGAGCGCTCGATGCCGATACCATGGGGATGGCTGTCCCGACGACGCAGAGCATCTGCACCATCCGGGGCATGGACACCGCCGCTGGCCCGCTGCGGCCCATCACTGGCTTTTGTGCGCCGCATGCGGTGCTTGAGGGCATCGGCAAGCGCTGCCGACGCGAGCCCGATTGTCCATCCGGCGCGCGGCAAGAAGGCGAACCACGCGCACCGAACGGGGTTTCACGGCTCCGAAGCGCATCGGTGGCGCCGCGCCGAAAGCAGCGGGCTACCTGCACGATTTGCCTCCCTTCGACAGTAGCGGGGTCGCGGCCACGCCGCGCCATCCATGCCAACGCAGCGGCGAATGCGCCGTCTCACGGGTCAGGATTGGGATGGCGCGCCCGACCAGCCCGGTCGCTTCGATCGCCCCGAAATAGCGCCCATCGAAGCTGTCGAGGGCGGGGTTGAGGAGGAAGAGCTCGCCTTTGCCAACGACGCGGCAACCGCGCCAGGAGGGCAGCGCCCGTCCGCCGGCATCGCGCGGGCGGGCGACCGCGGTGGCATGGCCAGCGATCGTCACGACGGCGCCGTCGCGGCAGACCAGCGAGCCTGGAAGCCCCGCGACCCGTTTCACCAGCGGCACGCCGCGCGGCAGGTATCCGCGCCGCGCCATGAGACCGGCGAGGAGGGCAGGGGGCGTGAGCACGACCAGGTCGCCGACCCGGGGATGGTCGATTGGGGCCACGCGGTAAAGACCGATGGGCGCGCTGGCACTGGCGTTCCACAGCAGGCGCGGGCGCGGCTGGCGCCAATGTTGCGCGAGGAAAAGTGCCGCGAAGAGATCGGCCACAAGGACCGTCGCGGCGACATAGCCGAAGCGGGTCATTCGCCCAGCGCCTTGCGCTTGAGCCATGCCTGGTGGCGCAGCGCGGTGTAGGGCCGTGCCGGTTCGCCGATGGTCAGCCGATTGTGGACGTGGCGCCAGTGCTCGGGCGCCGCTTCGCACGGATCGAGCCCTTCGGCCTCGATGGCGTCGATCGCTTCGAGCACTCTGGCCACTTTTGGCCAGCCTTCGATCGAGAGCAGGATCTCGGCGCCTGGGCGCACGAAGGGGACAGTCGAATAGGCATCCCCGGGATGCACGGCGCGCAGGATCTCGATGCGCGAGAGCACGGTGCCGAAGTCGTTGGCCGACCAGCGCACGAACGCGAAGATCGCATCGGCGCGGAACGAAACGATGCGGGTGCGGCGGCTGACCACCTGCTCGCGGGCGACGCGGCCGAAGCGGATCCAGTGCTCGAGACGGCGTTCGATCCAGACGAGTTCGACGTGCGTCAGCGTGTCGCGCGAGGCGCGGGCGGGCAGGGCGACAGGCGGCGTTCGGGAATCGGGGGACGGGATCATGGTGGGTCTCCACGCGGTTGGCGGGTAATGGGGATGTGAAAGGGAGCGCCCGCGGGTGCGCGACTGCGGCGACGCGCGGGCGAAAGGGCGCGAACGGCACGGGCGGATGGCCTCGCTCGCCACGCCGTCCGGGGCCTCGGCCGTCATGGCCGGATCCGGTGCGGCGAATCGACCGGCGCGCGCGTGCCCGGCGCCGGTTAGCAAGAATCCGAAGGATTCTTTTCTATTAGCATCGTTAGAAGGGCGCCGATTCTCCGCGCAATTCCGGGGCTTTGCGCCGCTGCGGCGTTCCCGATCGTCCGTGTTCGCGGTTCCCGATCGTCCGAACCGGGGTGTTCCCGATAGTCCGAGCCTCATGGCAAGTTGTCCGCAGGCTCGCGGCGCCAGCGGCGCAGCGACAACGAGGAGGTATCGTCGGGTATCGGCGCGAACGAGAGGCGCTCGCGGCCCAGCGCGTGTTCGAGCGCGAGGGTGTAGCCGGGAAGCGGCTGGCGCGAGACGATCGCGCGCAGTTCGAAGGCGAAACGGCGGCGCGGCGAGAGCACGCCCGATTTGAGATGGAGATGATCGACATCGAAACTCCATCCGGTCGGCTGGCGTCCGCCATGCTTGCGCACGAGGCGGTAGAGCCAGCGTTCGAGGCCGCCGGTCAGCGCGAAATAGGCGCGGTCGATTGTCAGGATCAGCGCCCGATCGAGAACGCCGGCATAGAACCAGTCGGGCAGGATCAGTTCGATCCCGCGCACCCGTCGCTCACCATCGGACAGTTCGCGCCACTCGTTGATCCACGAGAAGCGATGGCGCCGGCGTTGGTGATCCTGGCGGATCGAGGTGGCGACGGTAGTCGACTGAAGCCGGTCGAGCGCCGCCTTGAGGCGATCGTAGCTGGCCTTGCCGGTGCCGCGCTGGGTGAAGGCGAGGATTTCATGGGGAGTCGTGCGCACAAGGCGCGAGGTCGGCCGGCCGGCATCGCGGGCCTGGATCAGCTGGCTGGCGGCCCAGATGAGCACGTCGGCATCCCAGATCGTCGCCATGCCGTGCTCGGGCACGGCCTCGACGTCGATCCATGTCGCGCCCATCCGGAAGGTGATCGGCGCGGTCCGCCGCGACTTGGCGAGGCTGAAGAAGGGCCAGGACATGAGATCTTGCGCATCGCGCGCGGCGATGTCGCCGGGGATCGACCGGAAGAGGTCGAGCTGGGCGTATTCGCCGTGTCCGGCCAGACGGGGAAGGGGGCGCCGGGACATCGCTCAGCGCCGGACCGGGCCGTTGCGGCGCCGGGCGGGGTGGCAGACGCCGCTGCCCGGATCGGAGGTCGAGCGGCGCAGGCCCATCTGGGCCCAGGCGTCGATCGCTTCGATCGTATAGACGACGCGGCCGCCCAGTTTGTAGAAGGCGGGACCCGTTCCGTAGCAGCGATGCTTTTCCAGAGTGCGCGGACTGAGCCCGAGCCGCAGCGCGGCATCGGGCGTTCGCAGGTAAAGGGGCGCAGGGGGGAAAGTCGGGTGGTCCAAAGGCGTCCTCCATCGGGGAGTGTCGGCGCGGGAGGTGCGTCCGACAGGATGGGAGCACCCTGGCGCACAAGGCCCGGCGGGCCGGAGCGGCTGAATTGCAGCGCCCGGTTTTGTCGCCCCGCCGGCGCGCAGGCGGCGGGCGGGGCCGGTTCGAGGCTTTGTGCCGAGAGCGAATTCGCGCTGCCGTCGGTGCCGCGACGTCCAGGGAACGGCGCGGCGCTCGGGCCTGGACGTTCGGCGTCGAACTTAGGTTCGCTGTGGCAAAGGCGGATGCTCGCAAGCCGCATGGCCGGTATCTTGGCATGGGGTCCGCGGGCCTAGACGAAGCCGGCCAAGGGCCAGCCGATCACGATCGGCTCAATCGCGCAAGAGGCGCAAGTAGCCCATCTCGACGAGTTCCAGCGCCTCCCTGATGAGACGCTGGGTCCGCCGACGTTCCGACGACGACTTCCATTCCGCGCCCCGGCCGATCGTCATGCGCGGATACACGAACCGTGCCGCGATCTCGTAGGTGGATGGTGGCGGCTGGGACTGGGGCCCGAGCGCATCGACGATGTCGAGGAGCAGGTTCAGCCGGCGTTGCTGGAACGCGGTCGCCCGGCGCGTGCCGTCGGGCATCGCCGCGCGGTCATCCGCCAGATGCCGTTCGAGACGGCGGACCGCCCCCAGGCGCTGTCCGAACGCCTCGTCCCATGGAATCACGCAGGCCAGCGGTCCGTCCGCTGCCGGTGCGCGCAGCCAGAGGCGGTGCCGGCCGTCGCCATCGGCGAGGACGAGGTGGCGGCCATCGGCGAGCTCGCGATCGACGAGCGGCGGGCCAGCGTCTTCAAGCCGGAGCGGCGGCGCGCCGGTGGATCCGGGCGGCGCGGCATCGAGGATGACGACGTCGGGGGCCAGGCTGGCCATCCACAGCGCCGGCGCGTCCGCGGCGAAGGCGCGCGGATCGCACGGGAAAGCACAGGCCCCATTTTCGGGCCATTGCCTCCTGCTCCGGTGTGGAGCGGTCGGGATGGTGGCCGCGCATCACCCGGCGGTACTGCGCGCGGTAGCGGGCGTTGCGCCGCAGGAATTCCTGCGCGAAGCCGGCCATATCGAGGCGGTCGCGCATCGCGGGCGCGGCGTGATCGGGGCGCATCGTCCCTCCTTGCAGGAAGGAGGGCAGCTTCGCTCGCGCTCGAACGCGCGGGAATTCCGGGATCGGGGGACGCCGCTCCCCGGAACCGGGTATTGCGCCGCCGCGCAGGGACGCCGATGGGCGCACCCCGCACCCCGCACCCCGCGCGGGCCAACGCGCCTCGCCGGATGCATATGATCGCAGCGATGCTCGAACGATGCGAAAAAACGGCCCCGCCCGGGAGCGGGGCCGAGCGGTTCAGGCCGGCGCGTTCCAGATGATGACCTTCCTGGTCGGATCGTCGCCCGGCGCATTGGCGATGTTGCCGTAGATCGTGCCGAACTCAGGCGCGGAGAGGACTACCGAGACGTAGTCGGCGCCGGTGGTCTGCGAGGACTTCTTCCAGCCCGCGCCGAGCTCGAAGCCGTTGCGGCGGCTGATGATGCGGTAGTCGGGCTCGGCGTCCCGGACCTTGCGGGTGTTGGGAATGATCGAGATCGGACCGCTCACGGTAAAGGTGGCGAGGGTGCCCTCGAAGCTGTCGCCCTTGACGGTGAGGGTTGCGACGGTGGTGGCCATGTTCGTAGACTCCTTGAGATGCCCGGGGACCATCCCCGATGGCGCCACACGCAGAGCCGGGGCCGCAGACGTCACCGCAGCGCTGGCGCGCAGGGGAACCCCCTTGCGGGGTTGACGGCACAAGGCGGCCCACGGCTCGCAGACAGGCGCATCGAGGGGATGGTCTTCGCGGCAGAGCCAATCGGGCTTGCATGGCCGCCACCCCGAGCACCCGGCCCAAGCAATCGACATCCAGGCGGGGCACCCGGCGCCGTTGGCCGAGCGGTTCAGTCGGTCTCCGCGTTTGCAAGGACCCGCACGGCGTCTGCCGGTGCATCGCCGCAGCCTGTGCGGTTGCGGGCGTCAGCCGGCTGGAAGACAGGCCGCGCGGCAGCGCGCACAGGGCGTGCCCGCGGCGCAAGCCGCCCGATCGAGGGCCCATCGCGGACCGCCGCGCGGGGCCCGCGATGCGCCCGGACCCGCAGGACTATCGCCGGTGCGTCTCGCGCCGTTCGTCGTGGTGCGGTTCGGGCAGGTGCCGTTCGTCGAGCCAGGCGCTGCACAGCGCCGTAACGGCATCGCGCAAGGCTCGCACGCTTGCCGCGATCGCATCGAGATCGTCGATCTCGATGGCGTATTGGGGAGCGTAGCGCGCATCGACGTAGGCACGCTTGAGACGGTCGAAGCGTCGGCGGTCGATCTTGGTCGCGCGCGGCCAGCACGGCGCCAGGCGCGGTTCGGTCGCTTCGGCCAGCGAGCGCAGGAACGTGAGGTTGTGCGTGCGCGGCGCGTACCCGCCGCGCACGAGCAGATGGCAGAAATAAGCGCGTTCCGTGGCCTGATGCAGCATGAAGGCGGTGTCGCGCCGATTATCCGTCTCCCGGCAGAAGCGCGCGACATTGAGCGCGTCGTCTACCCTGGCCGCCCAGCTTCGCAAGACGGCATGCGCTGTCTCGGCGGTCTGGCCCTGAGCCACCTCCCCGGCGCCGTCTTCGCCTCGATCCGTTGAATCGGAAAAGGGCGCGGTAAAGGCAGGCGCGGCGCCGGCCCTTTCGTAAAGAGCGATGCCGGCTCGGGCGATATCGGTCCAGAACGCGTCGCCGCGCGCGATGCCGGCATCGACCTCATCGCACGCTTGGATGAGAATTGTTACGGGCCGGTCGATTGCCGGATCATGGCGGATGGAGTTCTCGGCGGGGCGCCAGTACTTGGGCATCGCGGCGAGGTCCCGGTGGCTGACGACGACCAGCACGGTGTAGTCACTGGCAGGTTCATTCCGGGCGGCCGTGGTTGCCACCGGTCGGCCGGATGCGGCGAGCGGTCCGAACAGCACGATCCGGTGGATTTCGCCGTGTCGTTTCCAGGGCTGCGTCGCGCGCGACACCGCGATGGCGAAGGCCTCGCGTACAATGTGCACGACGCGCTCCAGCGCGGCGCGCTGGTGCGGGGGCAGATGATCGAGGTCCGGTCCCATGCGGGAATTCTTGCCGGGGAAGCCGCCGGATGCAAGCCTGCGCGGCGGGTTTGTCGTATGCGCGAGAAAGTGCCCACCCGACGGGTCCGGGCGGGCACCTCCAGCGCCTCAGTCCTCGTGGCGCCTGGTCGGCCGGCTCCAGATCAGGTCGTGGCCGCCGTCCTCGCGCTCGATCAGCGTCGCGTAGATCGGGGCGGCGAAGCTCGGATCGTCGAGCTTGACCTTGTAGCTCGGACGCTTGTCGGCGTTGGGGGTGTTTTTCCAGGCGGCGCCGATTTCGGTGTCGCCGACGGTCAGCCGGTGCGACGGGGCCTTGTCGGAAGTGCTGGTGGTGTCGGGGGTCATGCGGACGGTCTTCGCCAGGATGGCCAGCGTGGTGATGGAGCCCTTGAACTCGTTGTTGGTACGGATGAAGTGTCCGATGGTCGCCATGATGCAGGTCCTTTTTCGATTTCGAGACCACGCCCATCGCGGCCTCGATGGCGATCGCGAGGCCAGGGACGGGTCGACGCCGCAGCGCAAGCCCGCAGCGCAGCGAAGGACGGTCAGCCAGCGGATTTCTTGGTCGCGCGAGGAATGCGCGCAGCGCAAGGGAAGAAACCCGCTGGCTGACCGTTGCGGCCAGTCGCCCGAGCCGAAGGCGCTCCTGGCCAGATCAGCCAGTGAAGAGGCAGGGTGGGACGTGGTTGCTATCGAAGGATCTGCCGGCGACCGGCCACGGCGCGGACCTGACGGGTCAAGGGCGCACCGCGCCATCGGGCGGCGCGACCGCCAACCGGCACGATTGCACTATCGCGACCCGGCGCGGCAACCGCATCGCTTCGCCGCGCCGTCCGGCGGCGCGTCCTGGGAAAAACGCCCCCTCGCCGCTGGGGCCTTGGCGGTAAGCGCGCGGCGCAGCACGCCGCACCGTCTGCGCTGGAGCGTGAGACCGTCCAGCGCAGGGCACTCGTGCCTCGATCGACGCTCGGGTCGCCGGGCGCGGCCCTGGCAATTTCGCCGCTAGGTGGCCGGGTCGACGGCTTCGAGCTGGAGCCATTGCGCCATGATGCTTAGTTCGGATCGCAGGGCTTCGCGGGTATGGCCGGGCGCACCCGGTTCAAGATGCAGCGACTGGACGAGCAAGCGCGACGCCTTGCGATCGGCCTTGAGATCGACTCGGGCGACGAGCCGGTCGCCAAGCAGGAATGGCAGCACGTAGTAGCCATGACGGCGTTTTTCGGCCGGCACATAGATCTCGATCCGGTAGTGGAAACCGAACAGGCGCTCGGTGCGATCGCGTTCCCAGATCAGCGGATCGAACGGGGCGAGCAGCGCCCGCGCCTCGATCCTGCGCGGGCGCCGGGCATCACGGTGGAGCCAGGCATGGCGCCATCCCGGTACGTCTACGGGAATCAGAATTCCTTCTTCCGCCAGTTCGCGGATGGCCTGGCGGGCAGCTTCGGGCGGCTGGCGGAAGTAGTCGCGCAGTTCGCCGGATGTGGCGATGCCATGGGCGGCGGCGGCGCGTTCGATCAGCGCCTTGTGCGCCTCGGCGTCGCTCGGCGTGGGCGCGGCGACGACCTGGGCCGGCAGGACGCGGTCGGGCAGATCGTAGACGCGCTCGAAACTGCCGCGCCGGGTGGCGGTGGTGATGTGCCCGGCCCAGAACAGCCATTCGAGCGCGCGTTTCGTATCGCTCCACTCCCACCAGCCCGACTGGCCCTTGTGCGCCTCGAAATCCGACGTTGCCTGAGGGCCGTTGCTACGGATGCGATCGAGCAGGGCCATGGCCTCGGCCCGGCGTTCGGTCGCGAAAATGCGCATGCCACTCCAGCCGGTTTGCCCGCGATCGGCCTGCGCCATGCGCCAGCGCAGCAGCGGATGGAGGTCGAAGGGCAGAAGCGAGGCTTCATGCGCCCAGTACTCGAACAGCCGGCGCTTGCGCTTCGGCCCCCAGGCGAGGGCGTCGAGGTCGCTGCGGTCATAGATGCCAAGACGCGAGAAGGCCGGGAGGTAATGGGCGCGGGCGAGCACGTTGACGCTGTCGATCTGGTGCAGATGCACTTTGCCCAAGGTCCGCAGCAACTGGGCTGGACCCGGCTTGTCCGGACGCCTGGCGCCGAAGCCGTGGGCGGCCAGGGCGATGCGCCGCGCCAGCGACGGTTCGATGCGTTCGATCATGTAAGTCGGTCGTGCTCTCGGCGCTGAGCACCGCGCGCGGCGCTCCCGCCGCGCACGATGCTCGTTACGGCTTAGCGGACTTGTCTGATCGGCACGACCGGGGCGGTCCGCGCCCCGATGTCTTCCTGCGCCTGCGAAGCATTGTCGGTATCGGGCACCAGCGCCCCGAACCGCTCGAGAAGTTGCGGGACCAGATCACGCAAGGCGACGAGGTCGGCGCGCGTTCCGGTCCGGGCGGCGGCGAGGTCGTGGAGCCGCCGGGCATGCGCGATCAGCCTGGTATCGCTCATCAGTAGCTCTTCCAGTCGAGTTCGGCGTCGTCGAGCGCCTCGTGCATGTCGGGGTCGGCGCCCTGAAGGTTCAGCCGCTTGCGCACGTCGGTGGGATCGCCGTCCTTGGGAAAGGCCCGGTCGGTCTTCGCCGCCGCCGCCAGCTGGCCGATCAGCCCGCCGCGCTCGGCCTGCTGGAGGATCCAACGTCCAAACGGGATTGGGTCGGCGGCGTCGTTGTGGCCGATGGCATCGGCGATGCTCAGCTTTGGCAGACCGGTCATGATGGTAACCCTCTTTGACGAATCGTTTCGGGGCATCATAGTATGTTCCAGCTTCGTTCTCATAGCACGGCGTACGATCGCTGCGACGAGGCGAGGGATGGCAAGGTCTCCGGGAGCGGGGATGTCCCGC
>Ga0308165_1001163_pt1 | contig 38722 bp, 34 predicted proteins | sample PhyWR2_FD_201032 | JGI IMG/M metagenome (GOLD analysis project Ga0308165, IMG submission 201032) | Phyllosphere microbial communities from UC Gill Tract Community Farm, Albany, California, United States - DLSLW.R2 | ecosystem: Host-associated > Plants > Phyllosphere > Unclassified | place: USA...
AAATCCCATGACATAATAGTGACTGGAAATACAATTTATAATCATTCTAAACAAATGTCGTTTCAAGCCATTCAGGCCATAAAAATGCCCATTTTTGATATAAAATCTCAAATGGGCATACCAGAAACCAATTTGGTTTATTAAAATGTTACGTTTATTGTTTTAATATCCAGGCAAACATTAGCGGCGCTACAATTGTTGCGTCACTTTCTACGATAAATTTTGGCGTATTGATATCAAGTTTACCCCAGGTAATCTTTTCGTTCGGTACAGCGCCCGAATACGAACCGTAAGAAGTGGTCGAATCTGAGATCTGGCAGAAATAACTCCAGAAAGGAATGTTCTCCATTTCCATATCTTGATATAACATCGGCACTACACAGATCGGGAAATCGCCGGCAATACCTCCACCAATCTGGAAGAAACCGATTCCTTTACCACCACTGTTTGCAATATACCAATCGGCCAACCAGCCCATATATTCAATTCCACCTTTTACAGTAGTTGCGGTAAGTTCTTTTTTCATTACATACGACGCGAAGATATTACCCATGGTAGAATCTTCCCATCCCGGAACCACAATTGGCAAATTCTTCTCAGCCGCAGCAAGCATCCATGAGTTTTTAGGATCTATCTCATAGTATTGCTCTAAATCGCCGCTCAAAAGCATTTTGTACATAAACTCATGCGGGAAATAACGCTCACCAGCAGCTTCAGCATCCATCCAGATTTTTTGGATGTGTTTTTGCAAACGGCGAAAAGCTTCTTCTTCAGGGATACAGGTATCGGTAACACGGTTGTAATGATTTTCTAATAGATCCCACTCATCCTGCGGACTTAAATCGCGGTAATTTGGAACACGTTTATAGTGTGAGTGTGCAACCAGGTTCATAATATCTTCTTCCAGGTTGGCACCAGTACAAGAAATAATAGCCACTTTATCCTGGCGGATCATCTCTGCAAGTGAAATTCCCAATTCTGCAGTACTCATTGCACCGGCAAGTGTGATCATCATTTTACCACCCTCATCTAAATGCGTTTCGTATCCTTTAGCCGCATCCATCATTGCCGCAGCATTAAAATGGAGGTAATTACGCTCCATAAACTGAGATATTGGTCCTCTAGTATTGCTCATTTCGTTTTGTATTGTTTGCCGCAAAAATAGGTATTTAGGCCGAAAGGTGAAAACGTAAAAGCGATTAGCGTTTGGGGGATGGCGTTTGGCGTTTAAATAATAAATTTCCACCTATGATCGTCATCCTGAATTTATTTCAGGATCTATAATCATAAAGTATAACAGAGTTGATTTTTTTTGGAAAGCAATGCCATCGCTCTTTTTAATGTCAGTCCGGCTTTCTGCTACAAGTCCGCGGCTCGTACCTCGCCTTGCGGGCTTTTCGCGTCAATCCGGTTTAGGTGGATAGTATTTGCTACTATTAAAGTTTGCCCCAACCCATAGCCATACATGTGATCAATGTGGCTTTTGCAACCCCAGCTAGTTTGGCAGGCCAGGCCACCTAAACCCGACCATAGCGAGATGCTCCCAATTTCTTCAATTGGAGCAGAAGCGGGGGCGGGACTGTATAAACCTAAATGCTGCTGTACCTGATTTCCAAAAACTTATACTGTGACAGTTTGCAATTGGCACGCACTAATGAACGAATGGCTATTGAACTTATGAACATCCGAGTTGGGGGTTTGGCATCTGGAGCCAGTTACCGATTTAAACAGTTAACCAATTAACCAACAAAACAGTTTGCAATTGGCAATTGGCAGGCACCAATAAACGAATGACTATTGAACTAATGAACCATTGACCAATGAACAAATGACTATTGAACAAATGAACTATAACTAAATTTCCTTTTCTTTGCTGTAATGAAAAAATATTATCTGATTATTTTACTCGCGCTCATTTCAGGAAGTTCGTTTGCACAGATGAAACTGATTAAAAAAATGCTCTCAAACGAAAAAGATACTACCCGCAAAGCCAGCTTTTTACCGCTGCCTGCTTTTGGTTATAGTCAGGAAACAGGCTTCGAATTTGGTGTTGGCGCCATTTATTCATTTTATATAGACCGGAAGGATACGCTGAACCGCAGTTCTAATTTTGCCTTGAATACGACATATTCTACTAAAAAGACAGCTAATTTTATGCTTAAAGGTGATATGTGGACGAAAGGGAACAAATATCACTTTATTGGCGATATCCGTTTTAAAAACCAGCCTTTTAATTTTTATGGCATTGGCAACGAGGCAAAAAAAATAGATGAGGATAAATTAGACCAAAGGGTTTTTAAAACACTTTTCGATGCCGAAATGAACACTTTGCCAAAAGCTTACACCGGAGTTTCGCTAGGTTTTGAGAATTATAACTTTATTGATAAGGTACCCGGAGGCATTTTTACCACCAACCCACGTATTTTAGATAAAGAAGGTGGTTCAGTAGCCTGGATTGGTGCTTCGCAGAGTTACGATACACGAAATAGCAATAATTACGCAACAAAAGGTTTCTTTGGCAGGGCAACCTATCAATATGCACCTGACTTTTTTGGAGGCGAAAGTTTTAACGGTTCGCAGATTAAGGTAGATCTCCGTGGTTTCTTTAGTCTGGCACCAAAAATAGTTTTAGGCGTGCAGGGCATTTTTTATACCATACAGAGTAACAGCACGCCATTTTACCTCTTGCAGCAATTGGGCAACGACCAGATGATGCGCGGTTATTACAGTGGCCGCTACCGCGATGAAAACCTAATGGCTGCACAGGCCGAACTCCGTTACCGTTTTATGAACCGTTTTGGCATTGTGGCTTTTGCAGGTACGGGTAAAGTATTTGGCAACGGCCAGTTTAATGGCGATGGTTTAAAACCGAACTTTGGTGTTGGTGGGCGCTACTTCTTCGATCCGGCTAAAGGTTTAAGTGTGCGCCTGGATTATGGAATAGGCGAAAAATTACCGAATGAAAAACGACAGTCAGGGTTTTATATTAGTTTAGCAGAAGCGTTTTAGGGCGTGTATGACTGAATATTCCCGCAAAGTTTGTCATCCTGAGCGTAGTCGAAGGAACTTTAACCACAGATGTACACAGATTAACACAGATAAGATTATTGCCACGGAAACACAAAATTATGGAGAATACTTTAACATATCTTCCACTCGTTGTGTCATCCTGAACGTAGTCGAAGGACCCTTAACTACAGATGTACACAGATTAACACAGATCAGCGAAGCAAATCTTCCTGCAAGCTACAAATCCTACTAAGGCATTACGATTCCCAATCGAGTTGGGAATGACGATTCGCTAGATCCTTTTCTCCACCAGTTCGCTGGTCGGGATTTGCAATCCCGTCTTCAGAACTAAGGATTTTTAATTCTTCATCTAGTCCCATTTCCGCTAAATTTAGAAATTATCCGCACCTTTTCACCTAAACCATTTGATATATGAACAGGTAACCCCTATTCCATCCTCCATATCACATCTTACATCATCTAATTGTTCCGCCTTCGCTCCTCTTCATTCCCTAACTTCCGTTCTTGTTGTTTAATTTTTTCATTCCCGAAATTATAGCGGAAGGTAATCCGCAGCTGACGGCTATCATAATAGTTATTGTATTCTTGTTTGATATTATTCACCAAACTATTAAACTGGTAGCGGTTTGTTTTTAAAACATCGGTAGCGGTAAGGGCCAGTTGAATTTTTTTATTGAGCAATAACGTTTTGATGCCCAGATCGAGGTTATATTGATTTTTATTTCGGTTTAACCCATCAACCGAGGGGAATTGATACCAAAAACTGACTTCCCCTAAAATGGTTTTCGAGGGGTTAAAAACATACTGGTTTAAGGTAGAAAAATAAGCACCAAATCCGTTCAGGTTACTTTGAGTTTGCGCGATGCTCGAATGGGATACGGTATAATAAACATCAGCCTGATTGATACTTTCCCACCATTTCAAAACATTAAGCGTAACGGCATTGCTGAACTGATAATGGTATCCTGTAATAAAGTTTACCGGCTTAGCCGCCTGGATATTGGTATTTGCATCAATAAAATTAACATCATTAAAACCGTTTGTGGTATGGCTAAAAGATAATGTAGCGGTGAAGAGATTATTTAAGGTATGCGAGATATCGATGTTATCGTTGTAAGATGGCTGTAAAAAAGGGTTTCCTTCTGTATAAGCATATTGGTCGCTGTACCAGCGGAAAGGATTTAATTTGCGGTAAGCAGGTCGGTTGATCCGACGGCCATAATTTAAAGCAAAAGTACTTTTACCATTTGCACGGTAACTGAGGTAAAGCGTAGGAAAAAGCCTGAAATATTCGCTCCGATTTTGTTCGTTAACCGATACGCCATTAATTTGTGTGTACTCTCCCCGCAGTCCGGCCTGAAAATCCCAGCGTTTCAAACTTTTATTACAATTAACGTAGAGGGCCTGTGTATTTTCCTGGTAATTGAAAAGATTGCTTTGTGCCTGATCTAATTCGTAAACAGTATTGTGTACATTGTAAAAAGCAAGATCACTCTGGTTATGAATAAAACTCAGCTTTGCGCCAAAAGATAACTTAAAGCTTTTATAGGGCAGATCTACATCAGCTTTTAAGGTATATAAATCTATATTTTGTTTGCTTGTGGAGAGATATTTTGCAAAAGAATTGGGGATCACCATTCCATTTTGAAAATAACTCGTATTGTTAAAAAACCGGTCTTTATCATCTCCATATTTAAACCAATCGCCGTTAATGGTCAACTGTTTTCCGCTGGTATCTAAAGTTTGTTTTAAATAAACATTGGCAGAATGATAATGGGACCTGATTTTGGCATGGGCATCCGAATTCAATACCGAATCCAAATTTCTCGTTTTGTTGTAAACAGTGGTTTTAATGTTTTCTTCCGAATGAAAATTGGTCAGTCCACCGTTGTACGACAAACCCAACACTGTTTTTGGCGCGGCCTGATAATCCATTCCAATCTGGCCGCTGGGTACCGTTCTAAAGTTCCTATCCTTATTTACAATATTCCAGGTCTGGTTGGGATAAAAAACATCACTTTGCTCAAAGGGCACTAGCGATCCTTTCCGGATGTTAAAGTTTGAAGAAAGTGTTAGCTTATTTTTCCGGTAACTTAAATTTCCGCCTACAGCTGCTGTTGGATGGCTGGCCTGTGTAAAAGAAGTGTTCAGGGAGCCTTTAAATCCTTCGGCAACAACTTTTTTGAGTACGATATTGATGAGGCCATTATTTCCCTGTGCATCGTATTTTGCCGGCGGATTGGTAATCACTTCAATTTTGGCAATATTATCCGACGAGATCGATTTCAAGTAGTTCGACAGTTCATCTGCTGATAAAGGCACCGATTTATCGTTGATCATCACATTAACGCCACCCTTACCCACCAATGAAACCTGATCGTTCAGCACCCGCACACCAGGCACTTTCGACAGCAGTTCCAATGCGTCCGTACCGATAGCAGCAATACTATTCTCCACATTAAAAACCGTACGATCGATCTTTTTCTCGATTAAAGCTTTTCTAGCGTTGATCTGCACATTTGCGAGGTTATTTAGACTCCCTTGCAGCTGAATATTGATTATGGTATCGGCAGTTAAGCTTAACAGTCTGTTCTCCGCTTTAAAATTGAGTATGGAATAAATAAACGTATATTTTCCAGCCTGTAAATTGTTGAAATGGTAATTCCCCAAGCTATCTGTTTGCGTATAATTTATTCGATTTTGAGGGCCAGATAATTTAACGGTAACAGATGGCAAAGTTTTAGATCCATGATCTGTTACTTTACCTGAAAGTTTGAATTGTGCCTGGACTGTCGTACAAATAAGACTCAACAATAAAATATTGCAATTTTTAACGTTGATAAGGTTCATACCCATATTCCACAGCTTTCCCTGCTTTAAGATCAATTTTTATGCTATCGGCTCTAAATCCTCTTCTTATTTCTTTAGCATACACATTCGCATTAATAATACTTGCCGTATTTTCCGCCGAATTGTAAACGATTTTTGAACCAGAGTACCTACCATGAAAATCACTCCAGATACTCGCGTTTCCAAGCATGGTCACAATAGATTTATCTTTACTTAACAATACTGTATCTGCCTCATAATGAATATCTTTAACCGCATTAGATGGCACATAAAATTCTGTTTTTCCAGGTTGAAAGGTAATAATTGAATTTTTTACTAAATCAAATACCATTTTATCTCCTGTTTGTATTTTACCGTTACGCTCAAAAAATGGTCTTTTAGCTGTTATGATGTTGGCATTTTTATCCCATTCAACTTTTTTAGCTTTTAGTAAACCTCCTTTTATTTCAATAACCGCATTTTCCATGTACGAAGTTTTACTCTTCACATCACCAGTCATTTTAGAAAAGGAGATAATTTTAGGTTCTACCGGTCCGGAAACCTTTACTGGTTCATTTTTTACCGCAGCCACTTTCTGCTTCCCATCGTTAAAATAAAACCGGTTATAAAGCGCTTCATTTTTGATCAGGTATTTTTTAGGTTCAGAATACAATACAATCAATTTATCGGTAGTATACGTATTCTTCGATACCAATTTTTCGCCAATAAACTTAACCAATACCCGATCGCCAACTTTAAAGCCGTTGTTCTTTATATTTTGAGCGGCAAGGATTAAGTTGATGGTAAAAAGACCATCATTCAGAACGATCTTTTCAATCTTACCATTCACATCTTTTTGTATAGATTTAATTTTAGAGGAAGCAGAACGCGCTTTATTGGCTTCATACAAAAAGGCATAATTTTCTATTTTACGCTCGTAAATTAATGTACCATTGGGTGTGGTAACTTTTGTTGGAATATATATAGGTCTCTCAGAACTTTCGATTACCTTACCATCTTTATCCGTCTTTTTAAAACTGATCATGTTTCCTGATACGTAAGCAATAAGCTCATCACCAACTTTAACTTTTTCTTTAAAGCCGTTTGCATCAACCGAATAAGTTTTTCCATCTGATAATAGTTCGAAGCCGTTTCCTGTTACAAGCTTCTTCATTTTAACTACTTTACCTTTAATTGGTTTATTCATTAAAGTTTCTGAAGATCTATCATCGGTTTTAACAGGATTTTCGGTTTGCGCATATACCACCTGAACGGCAAATAGCCAAACCAATCCCATCACAACAGGGATGGCCAATAAGTACGTTAATTTTTTCATATTCTTAGATTTAGCGTGGAACAACATTTTAATGCGGTCTTTAATCGGGCTTTTTACAAAATTGTGAATCAGCGGCATATCACTTTTACTGATCGCGAGTTTTAACAGGAGGTTGGCGTATGCCTGATTGCCAAAATCTGTTGAAGTAATTTCATCAGCCTCGTATTCGTGCACCTGCTCCAAAGCTTTATCATAGAGGTAAACCACAGGGTTAAACCATAAAATAGCCTTACAGATCATCAGCAAAATTTTATCGATAGAATGGTATTGTTTGGCATGCACTTGCTCATGTTTGAGTAAAACTGCCAGATCTGTACTGCTTAAAGCATTCCCGTTTATGAAAACGTAGTTAAAAAAGGAACAGTTTGTAAAACCCTCCGTTTTGGTAATCAGTTTTAGGCCATCACCATTTTTGGTATAACTCCTTGTATGTTTAAGCAAAACGAACACTTGCCACAGGCAGATGAGCAATAAAAGCAACGCTACGCCACCATAAGCATAAGGCATTAACCCTACCCAATCGATTTTAGGTTTAACCTCTGGCTGGTACTCGACCACGATGGGCTGAATTAATTGCACGGGTTCAGCATTAATTGGCTTTAATTCAGGCATACCTGCAAGTTCAGTTTCCAACACAGGCATAACGCGCTTAACTTCAAATTGTAAAGCTGGAATAACAAAGCTCATCAACAGCGTAACCAGCAGATAAAAACGGTTGATTTTAAAGAAGGTTAGTTTTCTTAAAACCAGCAGATAAAATCCGAAGAACATTACCGTACACGCGGTAACGTTAAGTAGATAGGTTAACCATTCCATAACTATATTTTTTAATTAACAACCACGTTTTGAAAAAGCCACAAATCCATCTAAAATCAAATTACTGATCCTACGGATATTTTTTTCCTGATTGATAAAACCCAGTGTTTTACCATCTGAAATATTACCAAGCTCAATTAAAACAGCAGGTATTTTAGATTCACGCAGCAATAAGAGATTTGCATCTTTCAGCGAATCCTTTACCTCAAGCCCCTTCAACTGTTTCAGCTGACCTAAAATTCCCGCGCCAAGGTCTTCAGCACTTCTAATATTTCCGTTCAGTTTAGATACATATACTTCAATTCCACTAAAAGGCACAGCTGCACTGGCTAGTGTTGCATTATGGTGGATGGATATAAATGCGGCGGCCTCTTGTTTAGGCAAACGGTCGCGAAGTGAGATGTACTCATCTGTATTTCGTGTTAATATTACTTTTATCCCTCTTTTCGCTGCCTCTTCCTTCAAAATTTTAACTGCCCTTAAGTTCAGGTCTTTTTCTTTTTGCCCGTCCAAAGCACTTACCGCACCATCTTTCCCGCCGTGGCCAGCGTCGATCACCAACACAGGTTCTACTTCTTTAAAAGCTGGCCTTGCATTTGGATTAACCTTAATATTACCGTTTAAATAATTCATGGCATACACATTGGGCTTTTTAGGCGCATCGGCAGAAACCTGATTTACTGGAGCTTTTTTCGCCACAATAATTTCTTCTCGGTTTACAAAAGCCATACAGCAGATCAACAAAACAGGAATTATAGCTAAATAGGCAAGTTTTTGTAACTTTACATTGGGTTCTTTGTACAACATCATGATTCTATTTTTTAGTGGGAGTTTACTAAAACTGTTAACGACTAAATTTTGAGCTGGCATAGCCAGGTTTAAAAGCAAAGAAGCATATTCCTTTTTATCGGCAACTTTAGCTGTTTCGCGATCGGCCAGAAACTCGTGGTTATGATCGATGGCATTCCGCCAGAAATAGATCACCGGGTTAAACCAAAGGATTGCAGTAACGAAATTAACCAAAAGTTTATCTACAGCATGCAACTGCTTAACATGTACAGATTCGTGTTTAATAACCAGAAGTTTTTCGACAGATCCCAGCGAGGCATCAACAATGATCTGATTAAAAAAAGAACAGTTTTTTATACCTGAATCTCCATTTACCAATATAACCGCTCCCTTACGATCTATCGCATATTTGCGCAATTGCATCTGGATATGTACCATCATAAACAGCATTCGCAAAACAAGGATGGTTAAAATTAAACCGTACGCATAAAGCAAAACTTGATCCCAGTTTATAGACTTATTAAGTATATTTTCTCGCTCCACACCATCTTTTTCTACAACACCATCATTGCTGTACGCTATTTTTGTTTGACTTTGCGGCTCGGCAACAAGCACTTCGTGCCGATTTTGAACGGTAATGGCCGGAATGCTGAAACTCAGCACCAACATAATCAATAAATAGACACGATTGAGATTAAAAAAGGTAAGTTTTGATAACAATAACTGATATACAGCAAAGAAAATCAGCGTACAGGCCGAAACCTTTAACAAATAGATTAAAATCATGGCTTTGCATCTTGATTAATGATCTTTTTAATTTCTTCTATATCCTTTTCATTTAATTTTTCTTCTTTTACCATGAAAGATAAAAGACTGGTTGGAGAATTATCAAAATAGCCTGAAAACAGTTTAGAGAAAGTGGTTTTGGCATATTCATCCTTGGTAATGGCCGGAAAATACTCGTAGGTTTTCCCATAAGCTTTATAATTGACATAGCCTTTTTTTTCTAAAAGCCTGACAATTGATGAAATGGTATTGTAAGGTGGTTTAGGTTCTTCTTCCAGCTCGTCGATAATATCTTTCACAAATGCCTTTTGCAGTTTCCATAAAACCTGCATAATGCGCTCTTCTGCTTTGGTTAATTCTTCCATACCCAAATCTATAACTTACTTCTCAGTTTTACAACTAAGAAACAAGTTATATTACTGAAAAATCAGTTTAAAACTATAAATAATTGATTTACAAACAAATAAAATCATTTTCGATTTTTTATTTGGAAAAGAAAGGGTTGTTGCCCTTGGCTAATGTAGCCCTGCCATTCGCTTTAGCCCTCATGATCCCGATGAAAAATCGGGTCGGGGCTACCGCTGCTGTCAGGTTTATTGAACAAGAGCTTGCTACCATTGGTCCGTAAAACACGAAACTACCTAGGAAGCGTCCCTCTGGGACGATTTACCCACAGACCGTCCCAGAGGGACGACTCATGCGTAGCCAATTGCACAATTGGCGTTTCGTTCCATAGGAACGTTTGGTGATTAACCGACGACAGAAACAAAGATTTGTAATTTTTATGAATCTATTTAGGTCCGGATTGAAAATCCAGACCAACATTAGGCCAAATGCATTTATCCGCTGTTTCTAAACCCGATCGAAGCGAAATGCCGGTTCTTCATCGGCAGAAGCGGGAGCGGGACTGAAGCACGCCAAAAGAGTTAGCATGCTGATTTCAAAAAAAACTGGCATACAATTTATTCGTTGTTAGTTGGGATTTGTAACCTTGTAAAATATTATTCAGGTCTGGATTTTCAATCCAGACCAACATCATGACGATTTGTTATTTACTCAAACCGGCCAACGCATTAATCGTTAAGGCTACGATAACGGTATTGAAGATAAAAGCAATCAAGCTATGGAGCAGTGAAAGCCTCCTGATTTTTCTACTCGAAATTTCAACATCTGAAACCTGGAAGGTCATCCCGAGTACAAATGAGAAATAAGCAAAATCGATAAAATCGGGCTCATCATCACCTGGAAATTCAAGTCCTGTTCCCTTTTTATCATTAGTTTTTTTTTTGCTGTCGCCGTAGTAAAGGTGCGCGTAACGCATGCTAAAGGTAGTATGCACCAAAAACCACGATAAAAACATGCCTGCAATGGCTACAACTAAATCTAACGGTTCGATATCTTTATTAATCAACAACAAAATTACGGCCAACAAACCTGCAAAGGTCGAAACCACTACAATTGCAAAAATTTCACCGCGGGTTTCATCCTGCATTTTGGCTTTAAGGTGTGTTTCGGCAGCAGAAGTATGGAAAAACATATACCAATGGAGGGTAATCAGCATCAAACAGAACACATCCCATCCCAACATGATGTGCGTAAGCACGCTCATTTCGAATAAAAGCGAAATCAAATAAAAAGCAATCCCCGAAAACAGGCTGATCAACAAAATAAATAATGCCGATCTTTTCTGAATACCTTCTAATTTCGGTTCAACTTCCATTTTTCTTAAAATTTAAGCTTAAAATGTTCTTTTGCTTGGCCCTTTTTAAAATAAACCAAACCGATCCAAAATAAATCTACTGTTATGGTAACATCGGGGTGATTTTTGATTTCTTCCCAAGCCTCTTTCATGCCTTCGCTCCAATAAATATCGTCAAAAATTAATAAGGAATCTTCATTCACTTTTGGCAGACACCACTTAAAATAATTCAAAGTGGCATCTTTACGGTGATTGCCATCAATATAAACAAAATCTAAACTGGGTTGCTTGGCAATAATATCGGGCAAAATGAGGTCAAAATTACCTACATGGAGCTCAATATTGTTTAAATCAAGCTCCTCGAAGTTCTTTCTGGCCACTTCGGCTGTTTGCGGACAGCCTTCTATGGTAATAATTTCAGCTTCAGGGTCTGTTTTTGCCAGATAGGCTGTGGTAATACCCAAACAGGTGCCCAATTCTATCGCACTTTTAGGCTGCGTATGTTTTGCCAGGCGATAAATTAATTTGGCCAACCGCGGACTTTTTAAAGCGTTTTTCGCAATCTGACTTACCTTTTTTGTGCGGTTTTTATTGAGGTGAGAACCTGCCCCAAGGTCGGTAACGGTGATTATCGAATCGTCATTAAAAAGTTTTTTTCGCTGTTCTTCTATGTTTTTGTATTCAGATTTGTCGGTAAAATCGTAAATTACCTCATCAGCTAGCTTATACACGAATGGCGAATGCGTTCCATGTCGGCTTTTTGCTGTTAAACGGTGTTTAAGGTAATCTGTAATAAATTGAAATAGCATAATATTGCAAAAGTAATTAAACACCGCAAACGTATGTATGTTTTATGGAAAATAACGCAGAGATAAGTGCTTTAGTAAAATTGTTGGACGATCCGGACGAGGAAGTGTACCAGCACGTGGAGAAAAAACTGCTCGAATATGGTGGTGAGGTGATCCATTTTTTAGAAAATGCCTGGGAACAATCTTTCGATAGTTTGTTACAGGAACGTATTGAGAGTATTGTACACCAGATTCAGTTTAAAACAGTTAAAGAAGATTTAAACTTATGGTATTTGAGCGGAGCTTTCGATTTATTGCAGGGCGCACTCATTATTAACCGCTATCAATACCCTGATTTAGACGAACAGAAAGTAATTAACCAGATTGAAGAAATAAAAAGGGACATATGGCTGGGCCTTCAGTATGAAATGAGTTCAGTTGAAAAGGTGAAACTGATCAATCATGTGCTCTACCAACAATATGGCTTTGGTGGTAACACCAAAAATCACCACGACCCACAGAATTCTTATTTAAATCAGGTTTTAGATAGCAAAAAAGGTAATCAGATTTCGCTGGCGATTATCTATTCTACCCTTGCACAAAAATTAGACCTGCCTGTTTATGGGATTAATTTACCGCAGCACTTTATTTTGGGTTATATAGATGATAGCAAGCAGGAAGGGACCGAATATGGGGTACTTTTCTACATCAATGCTTTTAACCGGGGCAATATTTTTGGCAAGCATGATGTTGATCAGTTTTTACGTCAGCTTAATTTAGAAGCTCTGCCCGAATATTACCGTCCCTGCAGCAATACCGATATTATCCGCCGTGTAATCAGAAACCTGATTTCGGCCTACGAAAATGCCGGAGCGATAGAAAAAGTTGCCGAATTAAATGAACTGCAGGATATTCTTGCAGAAAAATAAGCTATAAATATCCGCCGTGTATAGAAAAAAAATCAATCCTCACCCTTTCCCATTTCGCAGTGTCATTGTTATAATGCTGATTTTATCATTTAGCATTCAATTAAAAGCACAAAAAACGGCAAAACCTAATGTTATAGCTTATTATACCGGACAAAATTCGGTTATAGACAGTTTCCCCATAGAAAAACTAAGCCACCTGATTTACAGTTTCGGGCACTTAAAGGGCGATAGCTTAAACATCAGATCGGCAAAGGATTCGGCACTGATTACCAGAATGGTGGGATTAAAAAAACGTAATCCCAATTTAAAAGTGATGATTGCTCTTGGCGGCTGGAGTGGTTGTGCAACATGTTCGGAGGTTTTTAGCCGCGCAGATGGACGCAAAACCTTTGCTAAAACCACCAAAGATCTCCTTGATTTTTTTCATGCTGATGGGATCGATCTCGATTGGGAATATCCGGCTGTAATGGGTTACCCTGGCCACCGATATACTGAAGACGATAAGCACAATTTCACTTTACTGATTAAAGCGCTCCGTAAAAACCTGGGCAAAAAAGCAGAAATCAGCTTTGCAGCTGGCGGCACCAAAAACTGTATCGATTCCTGCTTCGAATGGGCTGAGGTTATGCCTTTGGTAAACCGTGTTAATTTAATGAGTTATGATCTGGTTAGCGGTTATGCCACTACGAGTGGTCATCATTCACCATTATATTCTACAAAAGAACAAGGTTTATCAGGCGATTACGGTGTAAAAGCACTGATCAAATTAGGCGTACCTGCACAAAAAATAGCACTTGGCGCTGCATTTTACGCCCGTATTTTCGAAAATGCCACCGATGCGAACCAGGGTTTATACCAGCCTACCAAATTTATAAGCGGCACCTCTTTTAAAAACTTTAAAAAACAGTTCTCTACCGAAAATGGATACAACTATTATTGGGACGATATTGCCAAGGCACCTTATTACTATAATCCCCAAACGAAATACCTGGCTACTTTTGACGATCCCAAGTCAATTTCGTTAAAAACCAAATATGTAATTGATCAAAAATTAAATGGCATTATGTTTTGGGAACTGACCGATGATGCCTATGCTGATGGCTTATTAGGGGTGATAGATGATACGATTAAAGGCCTGTAATAAAATCGTTTTGGTTTAATAACAAAACAAACCCGATAGCTATCTACCCTGTTCAAAATAACCAATTGGCTATTGCTACTTAATCTCTTATGTTATTTAAGTGAAGGTTGTAGTGAGACGCTACAACCAGTATTATTAGTTTTTAAAACTTATTTACAGGTATAAACCAAGGTATATTTTGCATTATAAGTATCTGTTTCAACAGGTCCGTTTTGAGCGTAAAAGCTAGATACTGCCGTAAAAGCCAAAGAAGTAGCATTACCTTTTGCATCATATTGGGAAGTAAAGGTTAATACTTGCTCGGTGCGTGGATCCCCATTTTCATCAACTGTTTTCGTAGAACTCTTCAACAATACATTTTTTGATTGTTTGCCAAAATAGCCCCCAGGAAAATAGTCTACATGATAAGAAAGTGGGTCGGAAATTTCGTAAGTGTTAACTGCAATTTCGGATGAATAGGTATAAGTTGTTGTTTCTGTATAATCAAGGTTCGCATCCACCGAAACAGCTTTTACCAGGTTACCATTGGCATATGTTAGATTATCAGTTGTACTTAAATTGCCATTAAAATAGTTTTTCACCTGAATTAAATAACCGTCCGAATTGTATGTATATTTTCTTGTATAATCATAAGAAACGCCACCAACTACAACCGCGCCAGCACTTCCGCTTGATACTGCCCTTCCGTTTTCTAAAACAATTTCTGCTTTATAACCATCCTGGTCGGTGGCTGTAATTTTATTCGCAGCATAAGCATACGTATTGGTTTCTGCACCTGTAGTTGCTTTTGAAATCCTGCCTAAAGCATCGTAAGAAAAAGCGATGGTATAGCTTCCGATAAGATCAAGATCTGCTTTTAAGGTAGTGAGGCTACAGCCATTTCCACTTGGATCTGGCTTGGCATTGAAGTTAATTTCTTTTTTACAACTTGCAATTGAAACAATGGCCACCAAGGCCACCATCACATATTTAAGTGCTTTTTGCATTAAAATTTCAGGTTAAGAGGTTAAAATATCAGCAAAGATATTAAAATTTCTCTTTTTTCATCCAGTCTATCAACAGGTTAAACCAATCTACATCAGAGGTTTTATTAATTAAACCAAAACCATGACCGCCTTTCTCATAAAGGTAAATATCAGTATCTACTTTATTCTGTTTTAGTGCTTCGTTCATTAAAACACTATTTTCGAACGGAACAGTCTTATCATCTTTGGCATGCACAAAGAAAACCGGAGGTGTTTTCTTCGTTACGTTTTTATTGGCCGAGAAATAATGCTTTAAGTTATCGGGAGGATTGGGACCCAGTAGATTTTTCATTGTACCGGTATGTACCGATTCTTCGAAGCTGATTACAGGATAAATCAGGGCAGCAAAATTTGGTCTTAAATCTATCTTTTCAGGATCAGCAATTTTAAGATCGTTATAATGTGCCACCAGGGTAGAAGCAAAATGTCCGCCTGCCGAGAAACCCATTATGCCTACCTTATTTGTTTTAATTCCGTACTTTTTTGCATTCTTTTTTACCAGATATATTGCCTGCTGTGCATCCTGCAGTGGACCATAAGTTTTATCAATCATTATCTGATCGCTTGGCAAACGGTATTTTAATACGAAAGCGGTTATGCCAACCGCATTAAACCTTTTGGCAACATCGGTTCCTTCGTGACTAAAAGCTAAAGCACCATAACCACCACCCGGGCAAATGATTACTGCAGTTCCATTGGCGATATTTTTGGGTGCTTCGAAAACTGTAATAGTAGGCACCGAAACTTTTGTAACACTTAGAGTGCCATTAGCGCGGACCTCGGTATTTTCTACATAATCAGCAGGAGTTGGTTTGGCTCCAGGGATTTCTCCCTGATATAAAGGCACTATTTCCTGTGCATTTGCCGTAATGGAATAAAGAAGCATTATTGCTGATAAAAAAAGTTTATTCATAACTATAAGGTACTCGGATTAATACATTTTAAAGATTTAACTTTAGCAAAGTCTTTATCATTATCCGCAACAAGCGTAAGATTATTTACCAGACATGTTGCAGCTATTAAAGCATCAGGCAGTTTTAAGTTGTACGTTTTTCTAACCCTGATTGTTTCAGCGATAATTCCCTCTTGTAAACCTAAAACAATCGAACTGGATACAAATTTTTGATATACTACAATATCATCCGGATTTGTTGGCTTCCAAACCTGCAATTCTATTTCTGAGATAAACGATATCACAGATTCAACATCCACAATATCGTCCATATATTTCAAACCTTTTGAAGAGAAGGTTCCATTTAAATATTTTATTGCGGCCGAAGTATCAATTAAATATCCCTCTGCCATTCTCCACGCAAATCATTTAATTGGGCATCAATGGCTTCATCATTCATCCGGTCTTTAATCTGATTGCGAAGTTCAGAAGTTTTAACGTTTTTTTTAATCACTCGGATCAGATGCAATTCTTCCAGCTCCTTTAAAAGTTTATAAGCTTTTTGGTTGGTTAATTCGATGATCAATGTATCCATAAAGATTGAGATTAGTAAAGCCCCTCTTAATCAAATATACAAAATTTACAATCAATCGAGCTGAAGGCCCAATTTAAAATTCCATTAAATAAGCTTTCAAAAAATCATTAATATCGCCATTTAAAACGGCATCAGGATTTGATGTTTGATAATTCGTACGGTGATCTTTTACTCTTCTATCATCCAACACATAACTCCTGATCTGAGAGCCCCACTCTATTTTCTTTTTTGATCCTTCTACAGCTGCAATCGCCTCGTTGCGCTTACGCTCTTCTATTTCGTACAATTGAGATTTTAATAAACGGATGGCGTTCTCTTTATTCTGCAGCTGCGAACGCGACTCCTGGTTTTTGATAATAATGCCTGATGGTTTGTGGTATAAACGTACAGCAGTTTCTACCTTGTTTACATTTTGCCCACCGGCACCGCCAGCCCTAAAAGTTTCGAACTCTATATCAGCCGGATTAATGTCAATTTGTATGGTATCATCCACCAAAGGGTAAACATAAACCGAAGCGAAGGAAGTATGCCTGCGGGCGTTCGAATCAAACGGCGAAATCCTTACCAGGCGGTGTACCCCATTTTCACCTTTGAGGTAGCCATAAGAAAAATCGCCATCAAATTGAAGCGTTACCGATTTAATCCCCGCAATCTCCCCTTCCTGGCTATCTTGTTCGGTAATTTTACACCCGTTTTTTTCGCCCCACATCATATACATCCGCATGAGCATGTAGGCCCAGTCGCAGCTTTCAGTTCCACCGGCCCCGGCAGTAATCTGTAATACTGCAGAAAGCTGGTCTTCCTTGCTCCTGAGCATATTTTTAAGCTCCAGTTCTTCTACAGCAGTTTTACTGATCTCGAATTGGTCTTGCAGTTCTTTTTCTGAAGCATCGCCCGATTGAAAAAACTCAAACATCACTACTGCATCTTCAACAGCGTTATTGGTTTTGTTAAAGCCATCGGTCCATTTTTTCTTTGAACTGATTTCGGCAAGAATTTTTTCTGCTTTTTTAGGGTCGTCCCAGAAATCGGGGGCCATTGTTAATTTTTCTTCTTCGCGAATGGCGTAAAGTAGCTCATCAACGTCAAAGATACCTCCTCAGCGACGTTACTCTGTCCCTTAAATCCTGAATTTGTTCTTTGGTCATGAAGCAAATATAGTAATAAAGAAAGCTTTTCCATATGATTGACGTTAAGTGTTTGCGTTGAGCGGTTAGGGTTTAGCGCTGGGCGTTCGATTAACCGATTTAAACAATTAACCAGCTAACCACTATACGATTTGCAATGGGCAGTTTGCAGGCATCAATGACTAATGAACGGATGAACTATCTATTTCTTCATCGCCATATAATCCAAAGTTAGATTAGATAATAATTTTACGCCCAAAACAAAGCCACTTTCATCGAGGTAAAAATCAGGTGTATGGTGCGATGCTGCCTTTAAGGGATCTTTTCCTTTTGGCATTCCGCCTAAAAACACAAATAATCCGGGTATTTTTTCCTGAAAGAAAGAAAAATCTTCGGCGCCCGTAACCGGCGGTTTTAATTTCACATGGTTTTTCCTTGCTGTTGATTGCATACTTGGCAACATTTTTTCGGTAAGTGCAATGTTGTTGAAGGTAACCGGATAATGGTTGCTGTAAGGAATTTTAACTTCGGCAGTAGCGCCACCAGCTTCGGCTGTTTTGGTTACGATTGTTTTAATCCTCTCGATAAACATGGCCTCATCTTCCTTACTAAAGTTACGTACCGTACCCAGCATTTCTACTTTTTCGGGGATAATATTCGATCGTACACCGCCATTTATAGCGCCAATGGTAACTACACCAGGATTTTCAGTCACATTTAAATTTCTGCTAACAATAGTTTGCAGACTGTTAATAATCTGCGCAGAAACCACTACCGGATCGATGCTGCTCCAGGGATAGGCACCATGGGCCTGTCGGCCGGTAACCGTAATCTTCATATCGTTTACAGCGGCCATGGTACCACCCGGGCGATAGGTAACTTCGCCAACTTCGGTTTGAGAATTGATGTGAAGGCCAAAAATTACATCAACCTTGGGGTTTTCCAATACACCTTCCTTAATCATTAAAGCTGCTCCACCTTCCTCTCCGGCAGGTACACCTTCTTCTGCAGGCTGGAAAATAAATTTCACGGTACCCTGAATATCTTTTTGCATAGAAGCCAATACCTCTGCTACGCCCATTAAAATGGCCACATGGCTATCGTGCCCGCAGGCGTGCATTACGCCTACTTCCTGGCCGTTGTAATGCATTTTAACTTTCGATGCAAAGGGAACATCTACCCGCTCGGTAACGGGCAATCCATCCATATCGGCACGTAAGGCTACAACAGGCCCCGGTTTTCCTCCTTTTAAAATCCCCACTACTCCGGTTTTGGCAACACCCGTAGTTACTTTAATGCCTAAAGACTCGAGGTGTTTGGCTATAATTCCAGCAGTACGCACCTCCGTATTGCCCAGTTCGGGATGTTCATGAAAATCGCGTCGCCAGCTGATCACTTTTTGTTCAATGGCATCAGCTTTTTTAGATACTTCTGCATTTAACGGTGATTTTTGGGCTGCAGCATTTAACGCTAACAGGGAAAAAGCGGCGAGGTATACTTTTTTCATAAAATGAGGATCGTTTAGGTTTACGGATGTCTTAAAGCTAATCAATTTTAGGTAGTTTTTAAAGTTATCAACTTTTCGAATTGCTTTAACGATATCCAAACTGCTTAAAACATTAACAGCTAGGTTTACCTCCAAACAAGAAGACATAACCAACAGTGTACAGAGGTAAAGTGCAAAAGGCACTCTTAAAAGAATGCCTTTACAATATTTTTGTCGGAATATAACTATCCCTTTTTGAAAACTATTATTCTTCTTCCATAAACATCGCAAGCGATAACATCGCCATTAGGCGCAATGGTTACATCTACCAGGTTTAAAAATGCACCAACACCAATTTTTTCCTGTATATCGCCATTTTCGTCCGATTTAATAATATAACCATCCGCATTTGCTAAGAAAATATTATCTCCAAATGCCCTTAAGCCATGTATATAACCTGTTGCACCATATATTTTTAAAAACTTGCCATTCTTATCAAATACTTCAACACGGCTATTTCTGGTATCGGATACATAGATTTTATTTTTGAAATAGCAGATACCAAATGGGGCATCAAAATCTCCGGCACCTTTTCCCTGCTTTCCGAACTTCAGCAATAAATTACCGTTTTGATCATACTTTTTTACACGGTGGTTTACGCCATCAACAATCCAGATATTCTGTTCATCATCTATGGTTAAGCATTCTATATTCCCGAAGTTACTGTCGCCTGTACCATAAGTTCCCCATTCCCTAATCAATTGCTTATTTGCATTAAATATTTGCACATAACTACTGCTTTGTGTACGGGTAGCGATATAATTGCCATTACTAAAAAATGCAACTGCCCTTGCTGCTGATCCGGAATAAAACTGTTCAACAAATGTACCTGTTGAAGTGAATTTCAGCACCCTATTTAAACCTTCGTCGCTAACATAAATATTGCTTGCCTGATCTACCTCAACATGCATATTAAAGTTAAATTGCGTTGGCCCCGTACCCTCGGTGCCAAAAGTTAATGCCTTATAATAATTGGAGGCAGAAGTATAGCCAAAATCGGCATCACTAAATCTGCTGAAAGCATTTACACCATTATAGGTTCTAACCTTATAAAAATTTTTGGTCAAAGATTTGCCGATTACCGAATCATCAAAAGTTGTATCTGCCAATTCTTTCAATAAAACATACTTTTGAGTAACATCATTGAATTTGAACAGCTGATACTTCTGAGCGGCGGGCATTGGTGTCCACGAAACGGTAATACGCGTTCCGTATATTCCTTTAGATGCTTTCAGGTTTATCGGCCTATCCACATCCAATGTGTCTATAATCCTAAGGGTATCAATTTTGGTTATTCCTTCTTTTTCGCAAGAAGAGAATAAAAAACAAGAAAAGATGAGGCAACATGTTGCCAATAATGAGAGCGTTTTAAACATATTTATATTTTTTGACGAAGATAATTATTTAATGACATTCAGTAAATAATTATCTTCAATTGTTTTTACCCAAACATCCCCTTCAGTTTATCCATAATGCCGCTTTCGCTGGTTTGCCCCGGTTGTTGTGCCTGGCCACCATTAAACATCCCGATTACATCGCTTACATCAAACTTGCCATCGCTGCCGCCCAAACTGCCCAAAACATCTTTAAGATTAAAAGAACTGTCGTTGGGATCGTTGGTTTTCTGTGTAAACTTGGCAATCAAACCAGGGATAATACTCGATGCCAAAGATTTTGCCGTATCAGCATTAATGCCCAGGCCACTTAATTTATCGATAAAGCTACCCGAAGCCTGTTCGGCAACCTGGGTCCCCTCTGCTTTGTTCCCGTTAAAAATATCGGTTAAAGCACCAATGTTGCCCGATGTCAACTGATCTTTCAGCGTATCGAAAATAGAACCAGAAGCAGCCTGAATTACCGCTTCGTTATGTTCGTTCGGAATATCTGTGTTGTTCACCACGCTATCCTGCACGTTCTCGCGCACCAGCTCATTTAAATTTTCTAACATAAGTTTAGCCTTAATAATTATTTAACAGATAATAAATTTGTTGGGACGTTATACTAAAGATACCTTCTTTACCTGAGAATTAAAATTCTTAGCGATTTTGAACATTAAAAAGACTGTTTTAAATTTTTGCTTTATTACTTTTACAAAAAACAAAGACTATGTTACCTAAAATAAATTTCACAGAAACTGAGGCCTACAAGTATTTAGCCGATCATTTTATAGATATTAATCAAAAAAGCATTAAAGATCTTTTTGCTGAAGATGCAGATCGTTTCGATAAGTTTTCCGTTTTTTTTGAGGATATTTTATTGGATTACAGCAAAAACCGCATCAGCGATGAAACTTTGGCTTTACTAATGCAATTGGCACGTGAGTGTAAGTTAGACGAAGCCATAAAATCGATGTACAATGGCGATAAGATTAACGAAACGGAAGACCGTTCGGTGCTTCACATTGCTTTACGCAACCTGAGCAATACACCAATTTTGGTTGATGGAAAAGATGTAATGCCTGAAGTTAATGCGGTACTGGCCAAAATGGAAAAATTTAGCAACAGCATTATCAGCGGCGAATGGAAAGGTTATACCGGCAAGGCCATTACCGACGTGGTAAACATTGGTATCGGTGGCTCTGACCTCGGTCCGGTGATGGTTACCGAAGCTTTAAAACATTATAAAAACCACTTAAACATCCACTTTGTTTCTAACATTGATGGCACCCATATTGCCGAAACATTAGCCGGTTTAAATGCTGAAACGACATTGGTTTTAGTAGCATCGAAAACATTTACCACACAAGAAACCATGACGAATGCACATTCTGCACGTTCCTGGTTTTTAGAAAAAGGGGGTAAGGAAGGTGATATTGCCAAACATTTCGCAGCACTATCTACAAACGCTAAAGATGTTTCTGCCTTTGGCATCGATACCGAAAACATGTTCGAGTTTTGGGATTGGGTTGGTGGCCGTTACTCGTTGTGGAGCGCCATCGGCTTATCTATCTCCTTAAGTATCGGCTTTGATAATTTTAAACAGTTATTGGCAGGTGCACACGCAACCGACAATCACTTTAAAACGGCAGAATTTGAAAATAACCTGCCTGTAATTTTAGGTTTATTAGGCGTTTGGTATATCAATTTCTATAATGCCGAAACCCAGGTTATCTTGCCTTACGACCAATACATGCACCGTTTTGCAGCTTATTTCCAACAGGGCGATATGGAAAGTAATGGTAAACATGTAGACAGGAACGGCAATGAGGTTGATTATGAAACCGGACCCATTATTTGGGGTGAGCCGGGCACAAATGGCCAGCATGCCTTTTATCAGCTGATCCACCAGGGTACGAGAATTATTCCTGCCGATTTTATTGCACCAGCGCAGAGCTTAAACCCATTGGGCGATCACCATCCGATTTTGTTATCAAACTTCTTTGCACAAACAGAAGCTTTAATGAACGGTAAAACGGAAGAAGAAGTAACCTCCGAATTAAAAAAAGAAGGCAAATCGGAGGCAGAAATTGCCAAAATTGCCCCATTCAAAGTATTTGAAGGTAACCGTCCTACAAACTCCATATTGTTAAAAAAAGTAACGCCTTATAGTTTAGGCAGCCTGGTAGCCATGTATGAGCATAAAATATTTGTTCAGGGCATTATCTGGAACATTTTCAGTTTCGACCAGTGGGGCGTAGAACTTGGCAAGCAATTGGCCAAAAAGATCCTTCCGGAACTGGAAGGAAGCGAAAAAGTTTCGAGCCACGATAGTTCAACAAACGGTCTGATTAACCAGTATAAAGCCTGGAGATAATAATAGCTAATAAAGAAGCGGGTTTAATACCCGCTTCTTTTGTTTAATAGCTCTGTTCGCTAAGTTGCCCTAATCAACTTATCGAGAAAATAATGGAGATTTTGCAGCACTGTAAAAAACCAAAATCTGCGGTTCTGCCCTAGTGCAAATCAAACAACTGCCCGGTTGTATTGACCAGATGCATCCATTCGCATCTACTACCTTAATAACATACCTACCCTTTACTCAAAACCCTTATTATTGGTTTATCCATACCATTTGTAGCTTAAAACCGGAACGGCCTTATGTTTTTTTTCATTTTGGGGCAACCAAACCAAAAAAGCCCACGTAATGATTAAGATTTCTATAAACATGCTCTTTACGGGCGATGCTGACACAAAATCAGCGACGGATTTTTAGATAAACAAAACATAAACTTACAAACCACCGGATATGACCGCAAAAAAACAGGTTATTGTGATTTTATTCGCCGCATTTCTGATCATGTTATGCCTATCGATAAAAGCAAAGTGCTATTCGCCACCTATTACCAAAATTTCGACTCCCTATTCACTATCAAATGTAATGATCGCCAAAAAATCTACCCCAATATTAATTTTAAACCGTAACCTATGAAAAAACAGAATTCTTTCTTTTTACTATTTGCACTTATCGCATTGCTACTTGCCTGCTCCAAAAAACAAGCAGAAGAAATCAAGCCTGATCTGCCGATAACCAGCGGACCAACAACCGTAACCAAAGAAAACGTAACCTACGCGAATTTTGCCGGAGCGCTGTTCCAAACCAAATGCAACAGCTGCCATGGTCCTAATGGTTCGATGAAAGCCATATGGGCATTTACCGGCCTGGCCTCGGTTAAAAACGATCCGCGTGTGGCCAACAGCATTTTAGTTATCAAAACAATGCCCAAAGGAGGCACATTAACGGTGAGCGAAAGAGAATTACTGCAGGCCTGGTTTGATAAAGGCATGCCAGAGTAGTGCGATAAAACTGAAAAAGATTAACCTCTGCACCAGAACCATTTATCTAATCATTTAAATCTTTTTACCGATGAAAAAACTAGTTTTCACATTAATAACCTTGTTATTATGTACAGGCATTAAAGCACAGATATGGGTAAGTAAAAATGTAACTTCTACATTTTTTTCTTCAACACCTGTAGAAGATATTGATGCGCAAAGCAAATCAGGAGCCTCTGCCATCAATACCAAAACCAACGACATTATTTTCAAGATCAATAACACCTCTTATCAGTTTAAGAAAAAGTTGATGCAGGAACATTTCAACGAAAATTATATCGAAAGTGACAAATACCCGACCTCCGATTTTAAAGGAAAAATTGTTGAACAGATCGATTTTTCAAAACCTGGTACCTACCCCATCACGGTAAAAGGAAACCTTCAGATCCATGGCGTTACCAAAGAATACCAAACCAAAGGTTCGCTGGTGATTACCGCCGATGAAGCAAAAGCGACCTCAGCTTTTAATGTAAAACTTGCCGACCACGACATTAAGATCCCAACCATTGTATTTAAACAGATTGCAGAAACCATACAGGTAAAAATGACTGCTATTTATCAACCAAAAAAATAAAAACCTTATGAAATATCATCTAAAATCTCTGCTGTACATTATCATTATCGCTCTGCCTTCTTTGGCATCCGCACAGGATTCGCTCGAAAATGCGCTGCAGATGCCCAAAGAAAAAAGCAATGTTAAAGCAACCTTTAAAGCCACTAAACTCATTAATATACAAACCAACGAAACCATTTATAAAAATGAAATGGACTTTAGGGTAGACCACCGTTTTGGAGATATTGCAGGCAGTGCAGGCGGCATTAAGAACTTTTTTGGGCTCGATCAATCTACCGATATCCGAATCGGTTTTGAATACGGGATCAGCGATAGGCTATCGGTTGGACTGGCAAGAGCAAAAGGTGCGGGCGTAGTGACCCAATTGTACGAAGGCAATTTAAAATACCGTTTATTGGAACAAACTGCCGACGAAAAAGTACCTGTATCGGTAACTGTATTTGGCAGTACAACCGTTTCTGCCGTAAAAGCATCAACCGATCCTACTGCAGAAAATGCCTATACAGGATTTCAGGACCGGCTGGTTTACGTGGTGCAAGGCGTAATTGCCCGAAAATTCAATACCAATTTCTCCATGTTGCTTATGCCTTCTTACGTTCACCGCAATTTTACTGTTTTTGGTGATCAGAACGATCTGTTTGCACTTTCTGTTGGCGGCCGTATTAAACTTACCAAGCGGATGGCTTTTGTAGCCGATTATACGCTTCCGTTTAGAAATAAAGACAAAAAGGATTATCTCGAAAATATTTCAGGTAACCAGTATTACAATACACTGGGCGCAGGATTGGAGTTTGAAACCGGTGGACATATTTTCCACCTCAATTTTACCAATGCCACGGCCATACAGGAATCGCAGTTTATTACCGATACCAATACTTCTTGGTTAAAGGGCCAGTACCGTTGGGGTTTTAGCATAGCCCGGAGGTTTTCTTTCGATAAAAAGAAAGCAAAGTAGATTAATTCAACCAAATAATAACTAACAAAACAATTATGGAACGTAACGAATTTATCAAATCTTTAGGCCTTGGGGTGGCCTTGGTGTGTACAGGAGCATGCTTTTCGGCCTGTGGCAAAAAAAGTGATACGCCAGAGCCCGATAAACCAAACGGTGGCGGTGTTCCTTCTGGTACAACTGCAAGCGTTGACCTGGGCACACAGCTGCTAACCGTTGGTGCATCAGTTGTGGTGAGCAATATCTTATTTATCCGTACCGCGGCGGGTAATGCAACTACTTCCTTTGCCGCCACACAGGCTATTTGTCCGCATCAAGGTGGTGCCCTCAGTTTTATCCAGGCCAGTAATTATATTCAATGCGGCTTACACAGCTCCAGATATACCACTACAGGCAGCATTTTGGCACAGCCAAATGATGGTGGCACTACCAATGCATTAAAGGTTTATCCACTTACTGTTTCAGGTAATACATTAACGGCTACAGCTTAGAAATACGCACAGGGAAGTTGAGTATTAAAGCTTAACTTCCTTTAGTTACAACTCTTTTTAATCGCAATGCATGTGTACGAAAAGATCTTAAACCAGCGGATCTAGGCACTTTCCCTGCTGCCGACAGAAAAAACCGGCATCCGACCAATCAGTAAGCGCCGTCATCTCCGTAGTGCAACGGAGCAGAGAGATCTATTATGTTTTTGGAAATGAGCAGTTCTGTTCTTTTGGCGGTTTCCAGTCCCGCTCCCGCTTCTGCCGATGAAAAATCGGCATCTCGCTTCGATCGGGTTTAGATAGGGCAGACAGCATCCTTTAGCATCTGCTGGGAGCAGCCCCTTCATTATTTTTTACCACCTTAGACACCTGAGCGCACCTAAGGCGACTTTTTTTTGGAAATGAGCAGTTCTGTTCTTTTGGCGGTCTTAGTCCCGCTCCCGCTTCTGCCGATAGAAAAAATCGGCATCTCGCTTCGATCGGGTTTAGGTAAAGCGGGCAGCTTCCTTTTACAACATAATAAAAACAGCCCTTTCGGTAATAAACCTGACAGCAGCGGACATCCCGATTTTTCCATCGGGATAAAGCGGATGGCAGGACAATATTGGCCAAGGATTACAAAGCCCTCCGTTTTCAAATAAAAATTTAAGCCATCACGTTTTAGAAATGAATGGCTCCCTTCGTTTGGAGGCTTTTAGTCCTGCTTTCCCTGCTGCCGACAGAAAAAACCGGCATCCGTACAATCAGTAAGCGCCGTCATCTCCGTAGTGCAACGCAGCGGAGAGATCTATTATGTTTTTGGAAATGAGCAGTTCTGTTCTTTTGGCGGTTTCCAGTCCCGCTCCCGCTTCTGCCGATGAAAAATCGGCATCTCGCTTCGATCGGGTTTAGATAGGGCAGGCAAAATTCCTTGGCAACATCTCAAGTAACAGGCCTTTCGGTAATAAACCTGACAGCAGCGGACATCCCGATTTTTTCATCGGGATAAAGCGGATGGCAGGACGGTATTGGCCAAGGATTACAAAGCCCTCCGTTTTCAAATAAAAATATAAATTATTTACCCAGCTCTGTAGTTAGTCTCATCGTCCTGCTGAATTAAACCGTTACATTTTGTCCTTTTACATCAAAGGCATCGCGTAAACCGATGGCCAAAACATTAAAAGCATACACCGTAAGCATAATGGCCAAGCCGGGCAAAATAGCCAGATAAGCGGCATCCATAATGATATAACCATAATGTTCTTTAATCATACTGCCCCAGCTTGGCATAGGCGGCTGCGCACCAAAACCTAAAAAACTCAGGCCTGTTTCGAGCAATATGGCCGAAGCAAAATTAGAGGAAGCCACTACCAAGATAGGTCCGGCAATATTTGGTAAGATATGTTTAATTATGGTTCTGCCCGTACTAAAACCCAATGCCCTTGCTGCCTCTACAAACTCGACCTCTTTTAAAGCCATTACCTGCCCCCTTACCAACCTGGCCACATCTACCCAGGTGGATAAACCAACAGCGATAAATATCTGCCAAAAACCCTTACCTAAAGCAAACGATATGGCAATAACCAACAGTAAGGATGGCAACGACCAAACTACATTCATAAACCAACTGATTGCAGCATCTATCCGTCCGCCAAAATAACCGGCAATGGCCCCTAAACTCACCCCGATAAAAAGGGAGATGAGAACGGCCATTAAACCCACTGATAGCGAAACACGAATACCCAATATGAGGCGGCTCAATAAATCGCGCCCATAAATATCGGTACCGAGGATGTAGGTGTGCTTATAAATATTATTTTCTTCGAAACTTGCCTGTATTGTGGCATTTTTTGATGGCAATGCACAAGAAGGGCATAGATCTTTTAATTCATATTTGGTTTCTTTAGCCTTTTCATCATCGCCTATATACTCCTGCACAAAAACATCCTGCCCTTTTATCTTGTAGGCAGTAATCGGTATACTTTTAAAAGCTGGTGTTTGCCCGTTAAGCATCCTTTCGAAAAAGTTAACCTTTTCTACTTTCGGATTTCGGCTGATAATTAAAAAGGTAAACGAACTGCCGGGTTTCTTTTTATTGAGCTGAAGGGTTTGAACATTTGCATTTGGCGAATCATCAGGCATAATCAGGTAGCCCAAAATACCCATCACCATCAAAAGTAAAATAAATACCAATCCAGCAAAGGCAAACCTGTTACGTTTAAATTTTAACCATACTTTTTTTGATGGGCTGTTATCCATTATCTAACCATTCTGCCTTTCCAGTTGTATTTTCCGCTGTTGCCTGCAATGCCAATATAAACCATATAAAGTACATGCAGCACATTTAAAACGGGGATTAAAATAAGTAAACGGCGTCTTTTTGCAAAGCCTGTTACATCCCATAAAAATAATGTTTCTAAAACCATTTTAACCAATAATTGATAAAATGTAATGGTTAAAAAGCCCGGAATAAAAAGTCCGGTGATGAAATTAGCCAGGATAGAAAGATTAAAGATCCAGATGAGCACGCCCAATACAATAATGGCCTTATTTTTATAACGGGTGCTTTTCGAAGCCCAACGCTTGCGCTGCTGGATAAATGAACCCAGTGTTTCCTTTGCATGGGTATACACAATGGCTTCCCTGTTTTTTAAAAAACCGATCTTATCGGGGTATTTGGCCGCAATTTTATGCAATAGCAGTTCATCATCGCCCGATGCCAGATCATCTATCCCCTGGAAACCGCCAACTTCGTAAAAGGTGGTTTTCTCATAAGCCAGGTTTGCCCCATTACAGGTTGATGGCTGCTTGTTCCCAATGGTAGAAGCCCCTAAACCGATCAGATACAGAAACTCCAAAGACTGTAAGCGCTCGAAGAAACTCTTCTCCTGAAAATAAGCTACCGGAGAAGAAATCATTTTATAGTTTTTCGATTCGTACAGGTTCACAATGGTTGCCAGCCAATCTGCGCCCATCCTGCAATCGGCATCGGTGGTAATAATCAGATCGCCCGAGCAGGTTCCAATTGCTGTTTGGATAGCTTTCTTTTTGTAAGAGTTTAAAGCCCTGTCTTCATTGAGTTTAATCAGTTTCACATTCCGATCGGCATAACTTAATACAATTTCTGCCGTACGGTCGGTAGAATGGTCGTCGATAATGATGATTTCTGTTAAAGCTTTAGGATATTGTTGCGCAACAAGGTCATCAATTGTTCTGCTAATGTTGGCTTCCTCATCCCTTGCCGCAACAATGATCGAAACTTTGGTTTGGGGATCTAACTTTTGTGGAATAAAATAAACCAGGTTATGCCATCCTCTGATGAAATTAAGGACTAAAAAACCATAAATTAAGGTTAATGCAGCGGATAATAGACTAATTAGATTTAAGATTTCCAAAAAAATTGAGTTTAAAAACGAAATAAGTGCCTAAGATAGCAGGAATTATAATATTTATGAGCCAAATACTTGCAGTACATGCAATAACGGCCACATGTTGATCAGTAACGTGCTTAAACAGCTCTACCGCAGTAACACTCCTGATGCCAACATCGAAAAGATCGAGCGAGGGCAATGCCGATTGTACCAGAAAGAGTAAACAGGTCATCATGATGATATCGGCATAATGCAGCCCCGGCACCAGCCATACAAACAAAATAAAATACTGCGAGCTGAAAACCAGATAACGGGCAAAACAATAGGTAATAATTTTGAACAGCTCCCTTTTGCGGTAGCGTGCCAAAATGCTGTAAAATTTCTTGTATTTCCGGGTGAATTTAAAAGACAGCAAAATGCCGTTTAACCACCTGATGTTAAAATAGAAGATGAGAAAAAAGAGGCAGAAAAATACCGCCAGAAATACCACCGCAATAAAAAGTACCCGATCGACCGGGATAAAACGGTAAACAAAAAAGCAGGCTGCTATTGCCCCAAAAACATTTGTAAGTACCAATTGGCCAATGCTGCCCACGCTCATGGCCACAATGCCAACTACCCTTCTTTTAGGTGATAGAAAAAAGACCCTTCCACCATACTCCCCTAACCTGTTGGGTGTAAAAATGGCGAGCGTTAAACCACAGAAAACCGATTCGATGGCCCTGTAGAAACTGATGGGCTCGATGTGGCTCATCAGGTATTTCCACTTTGCAGCCTCTAAAAACCAGTTTACAAACATTAACAGCACCACGATGCCAATGATTGTGATAATTTCTGCCTGAGGGATATCTTTTAACAGGGTACTAAAATCGTGCAGGTTTTTATTCGCCACAAGCTTATGGTAAATAAACCAGAAAGCAAATATTACAATTGCGGCCTTGATGAAAAGTGATATTATTTTTTTGTTCCTGCCTGTCAAGATTATCTTTTTATTTTGCAAATATGCTTAATATTGCTGTAATGTTGAACGAAAAAAAGGAGCGGGTAATTATGGGCATTGACCCGGGTACTGCGGTGATGGGTTATGGCGTAATTTTAGAGAAAGGCAATAAAACAGAACTGATCAGTTTAGGGGTAGTTAAAATGACCCATTTAGACGATCCTTTCCTTAAGCTTCAGCGCATATTTGAAAAAACTGTGGTACTGATTGATCAGTACAAACCCGATGTGCTGGCTATTGAAGCTCCTTTTTATGGTAAGAATATCCAGGTGCTGCTTAAGCTCGGCCGTGCACAGGGCATTGCAATTGCAGCAGCCCTATCAAGAAACATCTCGGTAACCGAATACTCTCCACGTAAAATCAAACAGTCTATCACCGGCAACGGTAGCGCCACCAAAGAGCAGGTAGCGGCAATGCTGCAACGTTTGTTGAACTTTAAGGAAACACCCGAATTTTTAGATGCTACCGATGGCCTGGCCGTAGCGGTGTGCCACTCTTTTCAAAAAATTACCACTGGCGGTAAATCCAAAACCTATTCGGGATGGGAATCTTTTGTGAGTGATAATAAAACCAAGGTTAAAGGCTTAACCGCTAAGGTGAAGAAATAATCAATGGTTGGTGAGCTATTGTAATCTCATTTTTGTAGGTAATTAAGAAAAGATTTTATCCTGAAAGGTTGGTTTTCCGTAAAATCGCCATTGCGAGAAGGCTTTTACAGCCGACAATTCATCCCGATTTCTCGGGAAACCAACCTTAATGCGCTCGCTGGTAGCGAAAGTTGTAAGATTGCTTCGTGCCACGCAATGACGAGTGTTTTTTAATGTCAATGGCTATTGCCTGACCTGATCTATCATACTTTTGGTGGCCGCTTCCATCTCTAATCTATTCTTGCGCACAAAATACCTGATTACAAAAAATACTGCAAAACCTGCCAATACCAACATCCAAAGGTTAGAGATAAAAATGATGATTTCTTTAAAGATCGTCCAGCCGTTTACAATGCCCAACCAAAGCCTGTTTATAAATGCGGGCCGGTAATCGTACAGGTTATCATTGGCTACAATCATTGTTTTTACCGTATTATCCTGATAAAAGTTAAGCGTAATGGTACTGAATTTAACGCGGTTATCGATCTGCATGTTTTCAATCTTCTTATCAACATAATCGTCTTTAATGTAAAGGGAAGATTCTACATTGGCACTTTTTTTAGTTGCTACTTTATTGATCTTTTCAATTGCGTCTACCCTGTTCTGTGCCTTTAATTTGTTGGCCAGGTACGCAATGCTCTGATCGTCCATTTTCATAGATTGATGATCTACAAAAACTGCCATTTTTGCAATGGTATTGGTAAATTCGTCCAACTTCTCTGATGGGACTTTAGCTATCAAATAGCCTTGTGTGCGGTAAGAAGTAATTTCTTTTAACGAATCGGTTGATTGTTTAACCTTATCGGTTTCCTGTATGGCACTTTCGATCGAAAATTCGGCAACCGTGCCTCCTTCAGCTTTAATGGTTTTGCTAAGCTGCTCCTTTGTATTTTGAACATCTTTAACCCTAAAACGCATATCTGCGGTTTTAATGATTTTTTCTACCGCGGTAGTGTCTGCGGTTTCCTTATCTGCGGCTTCCATGCTTGCAGTATCAGCACCCGCATATTTTTTATTTTCCTTTTGGCAGCCAAAAATTGTTAAAACTATGGCTATAGCAATAATATTCCTTTTCATGATTCAGAGGTTCTAAAGATTTAATCATTTTAAATATTTGCTTCAAATGGCCATTAGAAGTTCAGCGTTTTGGTTAGTGCTTAACGCTGTGTTTTCCCTTAATACCATAATTGTATTTAGGTAACCCAATGTTGGGTTTGGAGCACTGAGGAGAGGCTTTTTACGATAACCCCGCAGGTTTTAAAAAACTGCGGGGTTTAAGTTGTACCTTGAAACTGCGGGTTTAAAATTGATAGGTTTACCCAAGTAATTTAAACCTGACAGGAGCGGGCACGAACGCAGTGAAGTAAAGCGGATGGCAGGGCTTTCGGAGCCGACGGACTCAGGAACCTGCTTTTCAAAAAAAGAAGATTGCATTTTCAATAACACAACTATGGATACCTGAAACTACGTGTTATTTTTAGGAAAGCAAATGCAGAAGCAGTTTGGTTACAGCAGTCCCGCCTTTTTGCTTTAGCTCTGATGAAAAATCAGGGGCTGCCGCTGCAGTCGGGTTTATCATAGAAAGGTGTACCTAAGCAATTTAAACCTGACAGGAGCGGGCACGAACGCAGTGAAGTAAAGCGGATGGCAGGGCTTTCGGAACCGATGCGCACAGGAACCTGCTTTTCAAAAAAAGAACACTAAATTTATCTAAGCTATTTTCTTTTGAAATCAGACGGATTTATACATTTAAACAAAAAAGCCGGTCATGAATAAACATGACCGGCTTTTATATTCTAATGCCTAATGGCTTATGCGTCTAATATTTTGAATACACCTTTAATGGCAATAATTGCACCGATGAACAAAACAATCCATGATGCTAATGATAACTGCCACGAATCGTAAGCGAAACGTGCATAAGTACCCACCATGCAAACCAGTACACCAAAAATCATCATTTTATAAATTCCTGGCTGGTTAGCCGTTTTCATACTTTCTGTATTGTGCTTTAATTCGTTGTTCTCCATAATGTTTATGTTTATGATGCTGCAAAAGTAATACTTATTGCCGAATAATTATAAAACTTAATAACTTTTTAATCGTTCTAATCTTTGTTTTGCTTTATCCTTGTCGCTCAGCTTTTCTCCCTGATATAAAGGCTTTTCCCAATCGCCGTACATTGGGTTTGGCAATACAATATATTTTGTTCCGAACAACTGCTGATTTGCATTTACCTGCTCGAAGGTATTTTTCTGCTCGCGGTAGAAAATATTGCTGAAATCGCTCAAATTATCACCACATAATAGCAAGATATGATGTGTTTCGGTAATCTTTTGTCGGCGGGGTTCTTTATTAGAAGTACCTTTTGATACAATCAGGTGTGCATCATCGGCGTAGGGGAAGCCAAAATGCTGCAGATTTTTTAATGTGGCGGTGTAATCTTTTTCATCGCGGTTGCTCACATAAAAAGTTTCGATATTTTTTGAGGCCGCAAACTTTAAAAAGGCCAATGCACCTGGAACGGTATCGGCTTGGGCCAGATTTGTCCATGCTGTCCAGTCGGCAGGGTTATAGCTTAAGCCTTTCTTTATTTCATGTCCCTGAAAGGCAGAATTATCCAAAACGGTTTCATCTATATCTACAACCACACACTTTGGCTTTTTACTGGTATCGGCCCATGCTGCTTCTTTTAATGATAAGCGTGCAAAGTTGTAGGCCTGAAAACATAAAGCCCTATACTCGCCCGAAGTTTGTTGCCAAAGTACGGCATTGGTATAATCTCTTGCCGGGTTTTGTGCAGCTGCAATAAATGATATAGAAAAAGATAAAACAATAAACAGGTATTTTTTCATGATGTGGAATTAATGCACAAAGATATTAAAACCCGGTAACTAACTGATCCCTAAAAATTCTGATACATTAAATGAAGTAAAACACAGCTTTGTAGCAGAACCGCCGCACACAACAACCGGTAATCAGAATAATTTTACATCAATTAAGGTCTTAGTTGTAAAAATTAACTATTTTCGGGCACACACAAATAAAATCAGTTACCATGAAATCTAAAAGCTTATTAGCAATAGCCATTGTGCTATTTTCTCTTGCTGCCTGCAAGAAAGACAATCCTATCGAAAAGCCAATTCAACCTCCAGTTGAAAAACCAGATCCATTAGAGTTATTAAGAGATTCTGCTTCTTATACATTAGATGGACAAAAAATTATTTTAACAGAAACCAACAGTCGGGGTGTATTAAATGGAAAAGCTAACAAAAAATTAGACTCTGTTGTTAAAAATGTGGAGTATATATCCGATGATCAGAACGCCGTTATGTTTGGGCGCTTCTATAGCTTAAGAAACGATAATAGAAACAGTATCACGATCACATTCTTAAAGAAATATAATAAAAGCCTAACAACCCCTACCCCAACGCGTATACTATTTGAGCCAATAGATAAACTCGATCTATTTACTATTGGTGAACGCAAATTTGCTATGGATTTTACAAGGAATAATTCCCAGAACGGCGTTGCCTTGGAGTTAGGCGGAAATGAGTATGGACTACAAACATATGGTTACAGCAGCTTGGTTTATCACCCTCTTCTGAATCCAGAATTGCAAAGCCAATCTAAATTTGAGATAATAAATTTACATAAGCTAAAATCAGGTAAGTATATAATTGAGGCAAAATTTAATGCATCTGTATATCTTGGAGACGGAAGCAATGTTAAGAAGATTGAAAACGGTTATTTAAGATTGAGAATAGATACCGATAGTGCCTATTTCTAGCACAAGAAAGCCCATTCTAAGCCGGAATGGGCTTCTTTTATAAGGTAATTAAACATTCAAAAAGCTTGCCCGCTCATTTTTCGAGATCAGCAGCGTTTCTGCATCAGGATAAGCCTGAGTAAAGGTTACAGGGATTTTATTTTTCCCCTTCTCGTTCCACTTAAACTCGACAGCCAAAAATTTTAATTTTGTCTGCTCTACATAATCGATTTCCTGCTGTTGTGTGGTGCGCCAAAAAAAGCAACCGGCTTCCATTTGATGCTGATGCAGGAATTTAATCCGTTCTGCAATCATATAATTTTCAAACAATGCACCACCGTCGCTTCTGTTCGCCAATGGATTAAAATTGCGGGTAATGGCATTCACAATCCCAGTATCGAAGAAATAGATCTTCTTATTCTTTTTTATTTCGTTGCGAACATTGCCCGAAAAGGCTGGTAAGGTGAAAATCACAAAAGACTTTTCAAGCAGGCTGATATATTTATCAACGGTTTTCTGATCGGCTTTTACAAGCTGTGCCAATTCAGAAAAATTAACCTCGCTCCCGATCTGCAAAGCCAGAGCCTTTACAATTTTTTCGAATAGCAGGGGCTTTTTCACATCTTCAAGTGCAAACAGATCTTTGTATAAATAACTATCTGCAAGCAATTTTAAATGCTCTTCTGCATTTTGTGGGTCATTAATAATTTCTGGATAAGCACCATAAATTAACCTTTGTTCAAGTGATCTTTCTTCAGTAAGGAAATCAGTATGATCTACGAGTTCGGCATACGAAAAAGGCAAAAGCATCATTTCGTATTTACGGCCAGTTAGGGGTTCGTTAATTTTACCCGATAGCTCAAAAGCAGATGAGCCTGTTGCAATAACCTGAACGTTTTTAAAGCGGTCTACGATAATTTTGATCAGTAAACCCACCTCAGCTATGCGTTGGGCCTCATCGATAAATAAAACTTCGTAATTGCCCAGCATTTGGGCAATCTGCGTTGCATTAGGTTTGGCTAAAGTTTCACGCACATCAGCATCATCACCATTAAGGTATAATGTCTTTTTATTTACTTTAGCCAGCAACTGCTCTACAAAAGTAGTTTTTCCAGTTTGCCTTGGGCCAAATATGATAAAGGCTTTCCCTTTAAAGAGCCTTTTAAAAGCATAATCCAACTGTTTCCGAACAATCATAACTTGTAATCCTCATACAAATGTATAATAATTTTGGATTACAATCCGTAAAGAACATAATAATTTTGGATTACAATCCATAAAAAACATAATAATTATGGATTACGGTAATCTTAAACATTAAAAAACCCATTTCAATTAAGAAATGGGTTTTATATTTTTAGAACTGCAAACCCTAAACTAAGGACTGCAAACTAATTATCCGTTTAATGCTGCTGCACCACTTACAATCTCAGTTAATTCAGTTGTAATTGCCGCCTGACGTGCCTGGTTGTACGAAAGTTTTAAGGCTTTCAATAACTCACCAGCATTTTCAGTTGCTTTATCCATTGAGGTCATACGTGCGCCGTGCTCAGAAGCATGAGAATCCAACACTGCTTTATATAACTGGATTTTAATTGATTTCGGGATTAACTGTTCAACGATTTCTTCTTGTGAAGGCTCTAAGATATAATCAACATTGGCTGTTTTCTTATCTGCTTTCACAGCTGCAGCTTCTTCAGCTTTTGGTAAAGGCAATAACTGTTCGGTAGTAATAAACTGTACCGCTGCATTTCTGAAACGGTTATACACCACTTCAACCTTATCAAACTCACCTTTAATAAAACCCGCCATAATCGCGTCCGTAATTTTAGTTACGTTTTCGAAAGTTAAGGCCGAAAATACCTCGTTATTGTTTCCGATAACATTGTATTTGCGTTTCTCGTAAAAATCCTGAGTTTTCTTACCGATAGAAATAATGCTTACGTTACCGTTTTTCAACTGTTCGCTGTATTTCTCAGCAATTAAATTATTGGCCGCTTTAATTACGTTCATGTTAAAAGCACCAGCCAAACCGCGGTTTGATGATACCGTAACAATTAAAACCTTATTGGGCTCACGCTCCTGGATAAAAGGTGATGAAGACCCTTCTAAACTTGCCGATAGATTACCTAAAATCTCTTTCAGTTTAGTTGCATAAGGACGTAAAGCGATAATTGCGTTGGTAGCACGTTTCAACTTAGCCGCCGAAACCATTTTCATAGCTTTGGTAATCTGCTGTGTTGATTGTACCGATGCAATCCGGTTTCTTACTTCTTTTAAATTAGCCATTCTCTATTTAGATGTGAGATGTAAGATGTGAGATATGAGACGTTAAGTCCCAATCTCAAATCTCAAATCTCATGTCTCAAATCTTATTAATATTTACTTGAAATTTCTTTTGCTACTGTATCTAAAACACCAGTAATGCTATCATCAAATTTACCAGCTTTTAATGCTGCTAAAGTTTCAGGATGACGAAGCTCCAATTGAGTTAAGAATTCAGTTTCAAATTCTTTTACCTTGTTAACCGGAACGCTACGCATTAAGTTTTTAGTACCAGCGTAAACAATTGCAACTTGTTTCTCTACAGTAAACGGAGAGAACTGTGCCTGTTTCAACATTTCCACGTTACGTGCACCTTTATCCAATACCGATTTGGTTGCAGCATCCAAGTCAGAACCGAATTTAGAGAAAGCCTCTAACTCGCGGTATTGAGCCTGGTCTAACTTCAAAGTACCGGCAACTTTTTTCATCGATTTAATCTGCGCATTACCACCTACACGTGATACCGAGATACCAACGTTAATAGCCGGACGGATACCTGAGTTGAACAAGTTTGACTCCAAAAAGATCTGACCATCAGTAATCGAAATTACGTTGGTTGGGATATATGCTGATACGTCGCCCGCCTGAGTTTCGATAATTGGAAGTGCTGTTAACGAACCACCACCTTTAACGATATGTTTAATCGACTCAGGTAAATCGTTCATGTTTTTAGCGATATCATCGTTAGCGTTGATTTTCGCAGCTCTTTCTAATAAACGGCTGTGCAAGTAGAAAACGTCGCCAGGATAAGCCTCACGGCCCGGTGGACGACGAAGTAATAAAGATACCTCACGGTAAGCTACAGCTTGTTTAGATAAATCATCATAAACAATTAAAGCTGGTCTACCAGTATCACGGAAAAACTCACCAATTGCAGCACCTGCAAACGGAGCGTAGAACTGCATTGGAGCAGGATCTGCAGCCGAAGCAGCAACAACAACTGTATATGGTAAAGCGCCATTTTCTTCCAATGTACGTACAATGTTAGCTACAGTAGAGTTTTTCTGACCGATAGCAACATAGATACAGAACACAGGCTGACCTGCTTCATAAAATTCTTTTTGGTTGATAATGGTATCGATACAAACGGCAGTTTTACCAATCTGACGGTCGCCAATAACCAACTCACGTTGACCACGACCGATTGGAATCATCGCATCGATTGCTTTAATACCAGTTTGTAAAGGCTCATTTACCGGCTGACGATAAATTACACCTGGTGCTTTACGCTCTAAAGGCATTTCATAGGTTTCACCTAAGATTGGACCTTTACCATCTAAAGGCTCACCTAAAGTGTTTACTACGCGGCCAAGCATACCTTCACCAACTTTAATAGAGGCAATTTTTTTGGTACGTTTAATGGTATCACCTTCTTTGATCTCGTCTGAAGCACCCAAAAGTACCACACCAACGTTATCCTCTTCAAGGTTTAATACAATACCTTGTAGGCCGTTTGCAAATTCAACTAATTCTCCCGATTGAACTTTAGTTAAACCGTAAACACGGGCAATACCGTC
>Ga0308165_1001164_pt1 | contig 38704 bp, 41 predicted proteins | sample PhyWR2_FD_201032 | JGI IMG/M metagenome (GOLD analysis project Ga0308165, IMG submission 201032) | Phyllosphere microbial communities from UC Gill Tract Community Farm, Albany, California, United States - DLSLW.R2 | ecosystem: Host-associated > Plants > Phyllosphere > Unclassified | place: USA...
CGTAGCGCAGCCTGGTAGCGCATCTGCTTTGGGAGCAGAGGGTCGCGAGTTCGAATCCCGCCGCTCCGACCAATGAATCAAGGGGTTAGCTCGAAAGGGCTAACCCCTTTCTTCTAACCGCGTTCAGAGTCTTCTAACCGGAAGCCTCCCAAAAAATAGCGTCCCCTCGGCGCCTTGATGGCAGCTCAGGGGACTTTTTGCGTTCTGGGGCGCCCTATCCTCCTCCGGGAAAATCAACCTCACCTTGGGCGACTGGACACCTACCCAGACAAGCCAGTTGCTCGGTCGGCACCTCCTCCTCTGGCTTTTCCGAGCCAGAGGAGGAGGAGGTGCTTGAGGTGGAGTGGGGGTGTCCCAAGGCGGCTCCAGGCCAGTCTTTGAGACCCGGTTTTGCTCGGCGTGCTCGGAGACGCCATGCTGGGGCGGGGCTATGTCTACGCCCACATCGGAGCGAACGCATCTCATCCGCCCCATTTACTCGCTGGACGACCCCCATGGCACAGTTCAACACTGCGCTTCTCGCAGAAGCTGCCAGCAACGATGCCCGCCCCCGCGGATACTCCCAGCGCCGCCGAGTAGTAGTGTGCCAAGCAAGAGGGCGAGATGCCCATGACGCGTCACGGAGCCAGCCACGCACCCGCCGCTGATCTATCCAACCGTCCTGCGCAAGCGCCCTTGGTCTGGACGCCCGAAGACGAGCTGTGGCCAAGGCAGCCTTAGAACTATCGTGCCGAGCAGGAAGCGGCCGATTGTGGTGGCGCGCAGGCCGAGCGACCACATATCTGTAGGCGCTCCAAGGAGGAGCCTGGTTCCCTTCCCTATATGATGCTGCCAAGAGAGTTTAGTCCCCATTGCAACGCATTAGAAGGAGGTAAGGCTATGTCGGAAGAGATTCCAGCAGTTAGTCTTGCTGTAGGGCAGCCAAATTGATGCTTTCGCCAATCAAGCAACCAAACTATATCCCAGGACGCCAACCTCGGACCAGGATAGACACCACAGCCGCGTACCAGCAACTTGTCGCGGACTATCAACACACCCGCACGCCTGTAGAGGTGGACTTCCGAACCATGGTCAGTTGGCTTCGGATGGGGGATCAACTCACCCACCATCTACATCCTTACCCTGCAAAGCTGCTTCCTCATATTGCTCACTTCTTTCTCCGCGCAGACACGATAAAGCGCCAGGGAGCATCGGTACTTGATCCCTTCTGCGGATCCGGCACTGTCGCCTTGGAGGGGTCTGTCGCAGGATACAGGTCCCTGGTCGCCGACGCGAACCCCCTCAGCCTCGCGCTTACCCGTGTAAAGACAGAACCTTACATCTCGCAGGAGCTCATCACAGCGGTAGTCCGGACGGTCGCACGGGCAAAACGGTATCGAAGTGCCCCGGAGATCGAAGTCGTTAATGGGCCGCTCTGGTACTCGCCCGAAACCAAGAAAAGTCTAGAGCGTCTCCTTCGCGCTATTCGAGAAGAAGAAGATTCGTCTTTATTGAACTTTCTGGAAATTTGCTTCTCCGCCGTTGCGCGAAAATTGAGTAATGCGGATCCAGCTGTTAGCGTTCCGGTGAGATTACGTACAAAGGAACGCTTAAGCAGCGCAGCAAATCAGAAAATTCTCAGTCGCCTTGAATGGCTTGCCACTGTCAATCCATTTGAAGAATTTTCTCGATATGCTCTTCAATGCGTTCAGCGAATAGACGAAACGAACAAGGCTCACCCAGAACGTATGGTTGCTCGTGTCGTGGGCCATGATGCACGCGACTTGAGAGTTAACGGTAAACGCCTACCATCCGCGTCTGTACCGTTAATAATAACTTCCCCCCCCTATGGTAGCGCACAAAAATATATTCGTGCAACTAGCCTCTCTCTGAACTGGCTCCAGATGGCAGGACCCAAGGACCTCGCCACATTGGAAAGTCGTTCAATAGGCAGAGAACATGTAGCAGCCTTCCGTGAAGTCGATAAATCGAGTCAACCAATACCACCCGAATTTGCACAAGTCATCGAATCGATACGAAAAAAGAACGCGATTCGCGCAGAAATCACAACCCGCTATCTCAGCGAAATGGCAGAAGCGGTAAAAGAAATGTCCAGGGTTCTAAAGCCTCAGGGACGAGCAATTATAGTTATAGGAAACAACCAAGTTGCCGGACACACCCTTAGAAATGATGACTTCCTGATTCAGGCGTTCGCACAAAACGGCATCAGACTCGAAGTCTCTTTGATAGACCACATAAAATCTAGAGGCTTAATGACAAAGCGAAACAGGACTGCCTCAATAATATCGCGTGAATCGGTGTTGGTTTTTTATAAGGACTGATTATGGATCGGGAGGAGATCGAACGACGACTTAGAATTTTGATTCGTCAATCTTGGGACAGCGAAATTGACTGGGATACAATCGGAACATGGCTCCAGAATTTTGATGGTCAAGTTTTCGACAAAGAAAAGGAAGAACTTCTAACGCTTTTCTCCCTCACACGCTTTATGTATTTCAGCAAGCGGATGATGCGAGAGATGCTTCGTTCGCTATATAGAGACCATTTTCGGGCTCCGTTAATTCAGAGAATTCGCCGAAATTACGGGAATACCCGAGATGAAGCAATACTAACAGACCTGTACCGTCAAGAACTGGCTTCTACACGCTTCATAGGTGTTGGCAACCCATCCGAGAGCGGTGCTCACTTGCTTTACTATTTCAGGCAAGTAAATAGACTGGGGAAAAACCTCTTCATCGATATCTCAGATGCCATGGCGCCTTCTATCGAGCATGATCGGACGGGCAAGGCATATATCAAATACGCCCCAAGATCAGTAGGCGTAAGCCGATTCGTCTTTTTTGACGATATTGTAGGCTCAGGAAACCAAGCCTCCAGCTATCTCACAGACCGAGTGAGCGCCTTTAGAAGAGACTGTCCGGGAATAGATCTTCGCTATCTTTGCCTATTCGGCACAAAGGCTGGCATGGAACGACTGAATAGTTCAAAACTGTTCAATGGGAGTGCCGCATGTTTGTTTGAGATGGATGAAACCTATAAAGCATTTCACGATCAATCGCGCATGCTTGCCAATCCCCCGCATTGGTTTTCACAACCAGATTTCGAACAGGTTGCGAGAGCATATGGGCGCAAGCTTCAACCCACGAGTGAACTTGGATATTCGAATGGCCAGTTAATGATTGGCTTTTCCCACAATACTCCAGACAATGCTCTTCCGATATACTGGGATGAGGGTGTAAACATGCCTTGGCGACCTGTTTTTATTAGGTTCGACAAACTTTATGGCGGTAACGGGAGCTAGAATGAATGAAGCAATTAGCTCAAACCCTTTTTCATTGGTGAAGTCTTCAGACTATACCGATGAACAAATTAATTCCCTGTGGGTCGATCTGGGAGACAAAATTGTCGCCAAGATCATTGAGCCTGACTCAGAGATGTCGAAGTATATTCTAGGAGGAAAGGGAGCTGGAAAAACCCACCTGCTTCGCTACCACTCCTACCCAGTGGCCAGGAAGCGGACACCAGCGAAAAAGAGTGGACTTTCGATTATTGCCGGCACGAAGTACCTTGCAGTCTTTCTAAGAGCATCCACACTCGATTCATCGCGATTTGAGGCAGTTATCGGGACGGCCTCCGCGTGGCAGCAGCTGTTCGGTGTATATCTTGAGGTGCAACTGTCTATCGCAGTGCTTGAGGCACTGTGCAATATCGCAGAGACCTCTCCGGACGATGTTCTTGCCGAAGATCAGTTCATTCTGGAGCTTAGACGGCAAGTACGTGATTCTACGCTAGATACAGCAAATGATCTAGCAGCGGTTCTAGACTGGCTAATTAGTGTACGCGATGACATAGACGATGCCATAGCCGCATCCGCCTTCTCAGGCAATCTGCAGTGGACTGCCCCGGTTTTCATCGGTCAGCTCGCACTGCCATTAAAACGAGCAATCGATCGCTTACACCCAACTCTGGCCGATTCGTCCCTCATATATATGTTGGATGAAATTGAGAACTTCACGGTACTTCAGCAAGAGGTAGTAAACACACTGATTCGCTTCGGAGAGGGGAAAGCATCATTTCGCATATCGGGACGACTCTACGCCGTAAAAACATACTCAGTCATTGGTCGCGCGGAGGAAAATCGCGATGGACAAGAATACCGCGTAGAGAATCTTGATCGAACTCTCAGAGAAAATCAACGCTACTCAAGTTTTGCAAGGGAGTTCATTCTTCGTCGCCTCGGAATTCAAATTCGAGGGGGTGCCGACTCTATTAAGCTTCCAGCACTTTTTGAAGATATTAAGACAGATGACTTCTACCGCCACGCCCTAACTCAAGTTGGCATTCAGGAGAGTGATAATAGCTTCATCGACTCGTTTTCTGAAATATTGAGGACTGCTACCACAAAGCGAGATTTGGTAGAGCAGCCAGATGAAGTCATCCAAAATCTCACTGACCACTTGCCACTCCTTATTCAAAAGCTGAACATCTTACTTTTCTGCAAAAAATATAAGAAGAATGCTTCAGCAGTCTCTTTGGCGGCAAAAATTCGCGACCAAAGTGTTGATTTTATTGAGAATCTATCCCGCGGCAGCTACTCGACCGCATTTGGGCACTACAAGGCCGATCTATTTGCCCAGTTATGCCGCGAAAATCGGCGACCTGTTCCTTATGCTGGATTTGATCTTTTTGTAGACATGTCATGCGGAAACCCGCGCAGCTTGATAATTCTTCTTGGGCAGGTGTTCGATATTGCATCATTTAAGGGCCTTGGGTTCATGGATGGGCCCCCAATACCCATGCAAATACAGACTAACGCGGCGCGGGAAGCTGCCGAGTTTATGTATGAGAACGATTGTAATTACGGAATTTCCTCGGATAGGGCGAGAATATCGATTGATCGCCTTGCGACTGTACTTCGTACAGCACGCTATGCCCTCAAAATTCCAGAGGTATCGCCTTTGGCAGTGAGCTTCGACGAAGACGGTTTGAGCCCTTCAGCTAAAGAATGCTTGACTGCGGCCTTGAGCTATTCGCTCGTTTTTCGCTCGGAAGGCCGCCAAGATCGAAATAGCCACCGTCTTCTGACCAAGATCCAACTTAATCCCATGCTATCCCCTCGCTGGGGGCTACCAACTGGCCTACGGGGCGATATAAGCTTAAATTCAGATCTAGCCAATGCCATATTCGATATCGACGCAAAAGCAAAATTTCTTAATCTACTAAAGATTATAGAAGCACGTTGGAATAATCCATTCGGATCGACATCTATTGAGTCAATTCAACAAAAATTATTCTAAAATGGACTACTCGCTTTTCTATAAACGAGATATCGACGTCTCACGCATCGCCGTTGAGTTACCGCAATTCGACGTCTTGATCTCTGCTTATAACACTAGCGACCGAGTTCGCGATGTATTTTCTGCAGTTCAAGCGAAACGCAAACTTTGGCTGATGCATCCAGAGTATTGCTTTGATCGCGCCAACGTGGGATTAATGGAGGAAACCATCTGGCCGGAATCACGGAATGAGATTATTCAAGTAGACACGCTACTCGCTGCCATTGGACCATTAGACAAATGCTCAATATGCATTGACCTAACCGGCTTCATGCGTCATGTGCTAGTTTTTTTGATCGCAAAACTTGAGTACCTTGGCATACGGGAATTCACTGCTATCTATTCGGAACCACTCGTATACAAGAAGCGTGAAGATACAGCATTTTCTACCACGACAAGCGAGCGGGTGGGCCCAATTGCAGGGATCCGTGGAAGAAATAGATCTAGTTCGGCAGATCAACTGTCTGATCACTTAATAATATCAGTAGGCTACGATCACAAGCTGATATCGCAGGTCGCAGAGTATAAAAACTATACTCGTGTTTATCCTGTATTTGGATTTCCATCACTCGCTCCAGATATGTACCAACAAAGTGCAGTGAGCTCATATGGGAGTGGAGCGGTTGCAAAGGGACCTGATTGGTATGCAAATAGACGATTCGCCCCCGCAAATGATCCTTTTGCTACTGCGGATGTTGTTAGCAGACTGGTCCAAGAAATTGATCGTGCGAATGGTCCCGGCAATATTTATCTCGCCCCACTTGCAACAAAAGTTCAGACCTTGGGTTTCACTATCTACTGGCTCTTTGAAGGTCGGAGGCGTCAGTCCGGAGGCGTCAGCCTCATCCTGCCTGAATGCCTTACATACTCGACAGAAACGAGCGAGGGTGTAAAGCGGCTGTGGGCTTACACAGTTGAGCTAGCATGACAAGTGCAGGCCATTCTGGGCGTCGAGCATGGCCTGTAAATGCACCGTAATCATTCACCACAATTGCCTGCGGCCGTTGCTAATATGCCTACCGGAGCCAGCAGCTTTTGGCATGGCGTAGACCGCTACTAGCGCGGCGCAGGAATGCACGTCGGTCAGTGCGAAGTCTTAAGCCACGCATCGCGCATCAGCGCTGCGTCAGCGGCGTGGCCATCAGCAGCTCGCGCGATGTCTGCACCGCGCTCTGCCATTCGTCCACCTCGGTCTGCCAGCTCTTGGAGTACGGCTGTGCAGGTTGAGGCGTACTGAGCGAGGGCGGGCTGGGCAGCTCCAGCAATGCGATCGGGGAGGCCGGCAAAGTCGCCCCGCATGCCTGCAGTAGCAGAGCGCAGCTCGCGCAGGCTGCGGTCAAGATTCTGCTGAGCGGCCGCGTTGCGCTGGCCCGTCGCCTGGAAAGTTTCAAGTGCATCGGTCAGTCCTTTCTGGAATCCAGCCATGTCCGTGATGGCCTTTTGCGTCTTGGCCAGCGCGGCGCTGGTCTGTAGGTGCTGCAGTTGCTCGATCTGCAGGCCGTAGAGCAGGCCCTGAGCCCACCAGGCGCCACCGGCACCGATGGCAAGGGCCGCGCCGGCAGCGGCCAGATGGGTGTAGAAGGCGGGGATCATGACCGGGCCTCGCACTGGTAGCCGTTGCGGCGCTGAGCCGAGCAGGCAGAGGCGGCGGCACGCTCCCGGGCATCAGGCGCCCCGCAGCGCTCAAGCACTTCACCTGTGCGCGTGTACCAGGCCGGGGAAAGATCAGCCTCGCGGGCAGCAATGTCGAGCAGTGCCCACGCCTGCACCGCACTTCCCGCAGGCACGACCGTGCAGCCGGCCAGGGCAAGGACCAGCAGCACGCCCGCAGTTGATTTATGCATGGCTATACCTCCTGTATGCCCACCAGCGTGCTTTTGCCGCTGACGGTGATCACGCGGTTCACGGGCTTGTCCGGCGTGCGTGTGGACAGATGCACCCAGTGCTTGCCGCCCACGCTCTCATAGATGATTTGCCCGATGCCCAGCGGGTTGACGTGCGGGGCCAGGGCCTTGGCCACGGCGTAGGGCATGCCGAACTGGGGCGCCACGATGTCGGCGGCCGCGCCGATGGCGTGGTCGCTGCTGGTGACGCCGCCCACGGCAGCATTGACAGCGCGCGAGCGGTAGCCACTGGTCACGATCAGGGGCACGCCAAGGTGCGCACGCACGCGCTCTAGCATCGCGGCCGTGAGCGCCAGGCGCTGCAGTGCCTCGGGCGTGGGCGTGTTGTCCAGGCCCTGGCGCTGCGCCGTGGCGCTGGCCGTGAGTTCGGCAAGGCTGAAATGGGGAGTCATGCAGCACCCCCATCCTTTGGAGGCAGGCCCAGGCGCTTGCGCACCCACTCATTGAGCAGCGGCCCGAGTGCGAATTGATCCCACGCTCGGAACACCCAGTCGGCCGCAGTCATCGAGAACATGCCGACGACGAAGCCGGCCAGCCCTTCGGAAAGGCCTGTCGCCACCACGAAGTCAGGCGTACCGTAGTTGCTCGCCGCGATCCCGAGCACCAGCATTGCAGCCTTACGCGGCCATGTACCTTGCATCCACATAAGCGCTCCTGCACTGCCGAGAATCCCCGGCACTTTGGGTAGAAGTTGATCGAACCAGTTGTTGTCCATATGCCCTCCTCCGGGCATGAAAAAACCCGCCGAAGCGGGTTGGTGTTGAAGTGTCGGCGCGGCGGCTACATGGCCTCGGCATACTCGAAGAGCGCGGGCAAATCGGCAGTGATGTTGAGCGCTCCAGCGAGCAGCAGCACTGTCGGGCTGTCGTTCTCAATCGTTGCGGCGCCCTGCCAGTCCACAAGCGTGCGATAGCGCGCGTGCTCGTCAGGGATCGCATCAATGGCTGCCAGGATCGCGTCTTCCTTGATGCCCTTGAGGTCAAAGAGCGCGAGCAGCGCTTGGCGCTTCGTCACTCGCACCCTCGCAGCGTCTCGCGCCTCCTGTTCAGCCCGCGCCTTGGCCCTCGCTATGGCAGCCAGCTCGTCAGAAGACAAGGGGACGATTTCCCATTGCTGGACGAACTGACCATCGACCTCTATCGGCGCGCCTTCAATAGTCTTATGCGTCTCGCGGTCATGCTCGGGGACCGGGGCAGGCACGACCAGTGCGTACTGCTCCAGGTGATGAGCCATCATCACGCGCGGGTTCAAGTCTTGAATATCCGCTTCGCTCAGGGGATAGGTTCCTGTGTCTTTGTCGATATACATCGGTTGCCTTTCAGACCCTGGAACCAGTGACGGTGCCCAGGGATATCCAAGTTATGAGCGAGTTGCCCTGCACAGCCGCACCCCCAGAATTGCCGCTATACCCCCCCTCGTTGACCGCGCCGCTTGCCGAACCGCCGTAGCTGCCAGGTTCCCCCCAAAAGCCCGGGTAGCCCACAGCGCCACCGCCGCCTCCAGTACCGCCGCTTACCCACGGTGCTGTGTGTCCCCCAAGTAATGCTCCGGTGTAGACCTGGTAGCCGCCCTCCCAACCCGCTTGAGCATTCTGGAAAAAGACGCTGTTGCCCGAGACCCAAAAGCCCGCACCTGAACCACCAGCGCCCCCCGCTGCGCCTATGTAGCTACCGTTATAGAAGCACGAGGCGCCCCCCCCGTCGCCACCATTACCGCCGCTTCCGAGGATCTGGCCGCTGGAGTTATCAAGGGAAAAACGGATATCGGTCCACAACCCCACTCCACCGCCCGCCTGGCCGCCGATGCGGCCGCGATTGATGACCTTGAGCATGTCGTGCGAGAGATTTGTAACCCGCAGCCCAACAACATCGACGCCAGCATTGATCGTCAGTTCGATCCCTCCTGCCCCGCCCCAACCGGCAGCGACTGCAAGCGCTCGAATGTCGGGGTTATGCACGCTTGCCGAGATGGTGAGACGTGTGGTCTTGGGACCAGCAGCCATAAGCCAGCGCGCGATCATCCTGCATGTACCCCAGCGTAGAAGCAATCCCAAGTGTTCTGTCGGCCGTAAAACAGCACGAGCGTGACGATCTGATTTGCAGCGTACGTGGGAAAGGGCTGTCCAACAGGGAGCTGTACGTTCAGCGACAGTCCAATTGACCGCACGCCGCCCTGGCTGTAGACACGGAGAGTCACTTGGTCACCCAGTTGACGGCCTTGCGCTGGTAGCTGAAAGGTCACGGAGCCGTTGATCACGACATAGTGCACGCTACCCTCGGAAGGATCCACGCTGTAAGTCGTGGTGCCTGCGGGCACAGTTGCGACTTTCTCGCGCTCTATGACAGTCGTATCCGTAAAGATTCGACTCCAAAGTGACCATCCAGTGTCATGCTTAGTGCGGATCGCAAGGTCACCCGCTATGCCAGGTATGGCGAACGCTTGTGAAGCAATCTGCGTACCTCGCGTAGAGATCCCGAACGTCAAAGCATTCCAGTGAATCGGGATATCGGCGATGTTGTTGCGGAATGGCCAGTCGGCCCCCATGCTCGCTTTGTTGACAGCAGCGTAAGAGGACCATTGCCCGAACGTCGCCGAACCCATCAATTCGCCGCCTTGATTGAACGGGCCGATTTTCTGCACAACCTCTTGTGCCTGCGGCGCCTCCTCTCCAGTCGCGTTAGGACGTACCTTGAGCGGGCCGGCCATCGTCGCGCCCGCAAGAGGTACGAAGGCGCCTGAGTAGTCTCCTGGCCCCAGCTTCCACTCCGATCCGCTCCAGATGAACCACTTATCTTTGAGTGCTGGATTGCTACCCGTGTTGAAGTACATAGCCCCCACAGAGATAGGTCCGCCCTGGCTGTTTGTGGTGGGTGCCATAGCCCGTCCGCCTAGAAGACGGTCCGTCACCAATACAGCATTTCCAGCCACAGTCGCAGCAAAACTCTGGGTAGCCACACGCGAAGCCTCAGCGGCGACTGCAGAGGCGCTCGCCTGGTTGCGGTAACTCATCGCCTGGTCAGCCTGCTGCGCTGACAGCATGCGCGAGGCCTCGGCCGACATCGCATCTTCGCGGGCAGCAAGCGCGCATTCGCGGCAGGCGGCTGCAATCTCCCGCAGCCGTGTCGTCACGCCAGGCATGGCTGTGCCATAGGCATACGCCTCCTGGTTGAAATTCAGGCTCCCCAGGGCCGGATAGAGCGGCACGAATGGTGCCGTCGGAATTTCAGGGATCAGGCTCATACGTTGCCCTCTACTTTGATATTGACTCTTGCGTAAGTGGCGCGCTCTGCACGCACCGTGCCGGTAACAAAACCCACCGTTGAGATATGGCCGTACTGCGGCAGATCGCTGGCCTCGACCGCGACGGGGATATCGATGATCTTTTCCAGCAGCCGCGAAACACGCGGGGCGTCCTTGGCATTGATCAGCACCGATGCGGTGATGAGCTTGGCCACGCGGCCTTTCTGTCGCAGGTAGGTGCCGTCACCATTGGCTTTCCAGAGGCCGTAGCGCTTGGGCGAGACTTCCGCGCCAAACTCCGTGCCGCCCTTGTCGGACAGCGGTGCGAGCAGCTGCTGCCATTGGCCGATGCTGAGATAGCCCAGCTCGGCCATGGCCTGCGGATCGCTGCGGCTCAGCGTGATTTCCAACGAAGACACGGGCCGGATTGGATAACCCGAGCCCGTGTATTTGTTGGTCTTGTCGAGATTGCCGAACAGGTACTCCCACTCGCCAAACGCCTGTTCCCACATGGTTTGCCCATGCGAGTGGATGGGCGGCGCACCAGGTGCAGCACCTGGCTCATAGACCTTGATATCGGTCTGGTCCGCCTCCACCCCGTACATCGCCACACCATTGAAAAACGGGGGCGTCAAGACGTACTTGAGGCCCCCGCGCTGCTTGGCTGCAGTGAAGACATATTCGTCAAACGGCGCCATTCGATTCGTGGGAGAGGTCTCATCCTTTTCCCAGTGCTGCGATGCGCGCGGATCGTCGGGCGTGTAGGCATTGACGGGAGCACCGGCAATGGCTTTGGTGCAATGCCAGGTCCAGCCCTTGTAGGTGAGCCGGGCGCCCAGCGCATAGTCGCCGGCCACCCATGCCACCTCTCCCATGCCCGCGTCCACGGCCGGGATGGTGGTCCCGGCCGCAATCATGGCTTCCGTGATCGTGATGGGCAAAAGTATGTTCATGCCGTTCCTTTCTCCAATACCTTCGCCAGCCCTTCGGCCACCTCTTCCACATTGGCAATCACCACGTAGTCGGCATTTCCGCCGCCGCTCACGCGGTCGCGCTGGTCCGTGTAATCGGGCAGCACGCTCGTGTTTCCTGCGGTCGCCTCGGCCGCTTCGCGCAGGGCATCGATCCCTTGGCGCACCGCCTGCAGCACCTCCAGCACCGCCCCGCCTGCAGGGCCGCCAGCACCGTCGAGCGCAGCCATCAGCCGGCGGTTGTCGGCCGCTGGCACGATGCGTTCGCCCGCATGCACGATGGCCGGCATGTCGAACGGGACGTAGTTGGTTCCGATATCGAAAGCGGGCAACTTGATGCCCGTGATCCGTTCGACCTCGGCCCAATCCCGGGCGTAGTACCCGCTGAGCGCCTCGAGATCCGAGAGCGTGGCCCCTGCATCGCGCATGCTTTGCATGAGGCCGTTGAGGTCGCCCGTGCCGTCATAGGCGTGGTACTTGTCATACAGCCCGTCGAGGCGGTTGATGGTTCCCGGATCAATCACCGGCTCGTACCAGGTGCCGCTGACACCATCGAAGCGCGGCCGCGAATACTTGGCGTCCACCGGCTCAGTGCTGACCTCGCCGCCCGGACCCAGCACCGCCCCGCCTCCATTGCTGCCGCCGGGCTTTTGGCCTGGCGTGGTGGTCTTGGGAGCGATGAGTGCCAGCAGCTTGTCGAAATAGCCCCGCACCGTGTCGCTGAGCGCAGCCGTGCCGTTGACGAGTTCGTCAGCGGTATTGGCCAGCAGGTCCAGCTGCTCGATCTGGGTCTGCACCGCCTTCAGTTGCCGCTCTTCAAACGACAGCTGTATGCCGGCAATCTCGCCCATCTCGGCCAGTTGGCCCGCCAGCACCTTGGTATCGCGCCGGCGTTCAAACTCGCTGGTGTACTCCCCGCTGGTGATGCCATTGCGCGCTGCACCGATGGCGTCCTGCAGGCCTGCATAGTCCGTGACCGAAGCCCCGGCACGCATGCCTGCCAGCGCGCGCTCGATGTAGACCATTCCCTGCGCTGCCAGCAGTTGCCGCGTGCTGTCCACGCTGCCCCACAGGTCATTGGCCGTGCTGTTGAGCATGCCCACGGCCGAGCTGATCGCACTGATGGTGCTTTGCAGGCTTGCCGCCTGGTCCTGCAGCGCGTCGCGGTCGCGTTGGTACGCGCGCCGGAACAGATCGTGGGCCGCTGTCACGGCCTCGCGCTCGTCCTCAATCGCCCATATCCGCTGCTGCAGCGCGCGGTTGCTCGGGTCGAGCGCGGCCAGCTCGCGCCGGCGCAGCTCGGCCGTGTCGCCGGAAAGCTCCAGCAACTGCCGCTCCAGATCCGTCTGCTTGTCGCGGGCCGCAATCTCGGCACGCAGCGCCTCGTTGTAATCCCACGCAGCGCGCTCGGCCTCGGTCATGCCTTCGGTCGCCAGCTTGCGCAAGGCCTCGCGGTACTTGTCCGTCTGGCCCGTCGCGCGCAGGTATTCGGCTTCCAGCTTGGAGCGGTCCTCCTTCAAACCATCCAGCACGCGGCCAGCAGCGTCGGCCACCTCGCCGAACATCTGGGCCATGGGCAGCAGCTTGGCGAGCAGCTCGACATCCCCGGCGGCCATCGCCGCTTCGATCAGCTTGCGGAACTGCGCTTTCGCGGCCTGGCCCTGGCGCGGATCAATCTCCAGCTTCAGATCCTTCAGCGACTTGTCCAGCACCTTCGCGGCGTTCTCGACCCGTTCGCTTTCCGTGTAGAAGCCGGCATAGAAGGCGTCGATGCCCGCTATCGCGTTCTCGATGCCCCCCATCTCCTTGATGAGCTTGGCAATTGCCTTGTCGCCCATCTCGCCGAAGTTGACGATGTTGTTTGTCCAGCCCTCCACCGCCGTGGCCGTGAGCTGGACCTTTTGCAGCATCGCGTTGAAGCTTTCCAGCGTGATGTCGTCGCCCAGCTCATCAAAGACATCGCGCATCCATGCCGGCAGGTCGGCTTTTTTCAGCTCACCCACCAGGGCGCCGCCCATGTCGGCGACGAACTGCGTGAAGGCCTTTTCCGGGTCGTTGCCCAAGTCGCGGTTTTTGTACGACTTGAGCACTTCTCCCGTCACCTTGTCGATGATCTGGAAATAGCCGTGGGCGTCCTCATCGCCATACTTCGGGTTGGTCGCAAAGCCTGCGGCAATGTCCACCTCTCGCACGTTGCCGCTCGCGTACTTGGACAGGGACTTGTAGACCTCGGCCAAGGCTTTCACCGTGGTGCCCAGCTGCTCGCCCAGTTCCTTGTTGCCGCGCTTGGTGAAGTCGCCCAGCGCATTGCCCCACGCATCCTTGCCCAGCGCCTGCTTTGTGGCGTCGTCCCAGTCGTCCGTCCTGGTCGAATAGACACCGCCCGAGTGGTTGGGGCCACGGGAACCAAACAAGCCGCTCTTGAGCAGCGAGAAAATCGCAATCGCAACACCGATGTAGGGAATGGCAGCGCCCAATCCCATGCCGGCCGCAGTCGTGCCGCTGGCAGATCCCCATAGGGAAGCCACGCCACCGATTCCAAGCTGCCCGCCTGCAGCGATGCCCGCGCCCAGCTCACCCAAAAAGCTGCTGCCCATGAGCTTGCCCAGACCGATCACGCCCGATGCGACCACTCCCGAGCTGCCGCCCGAGAACGAAGACCAGATATCCGTCACGCTTTTGACGCCAGCCAGGGCATTGCCCTGCGTACCACCGCCATCAGACAGGCCCAGCATGTTCGCCGCATAGGCGGCCACAGGCTGCACCATCGGCATGATGAGCGGCCGCAGGATCAGCGTCCGCGCCAGGTTCTTGAGGTAGTCGCCGAACGACCGCCCTCCGGCCATCAGTTGGTCCGTGAGGCTTTGGCCGATCTGGTCCACGCCCTTTTGCCATTCGGTCACGCTGGCGGCCGAAGCCTTGGCAGCGGCCTCTTTCCCGTCCTTCTGGGAGGTCAGGGCCAGGCGCTCGCGCAGCAGGGCGATTTCCTGCTGCAGCAGCGCATGCTCGGCCGTCATGGTGCCGGTCAAGGCAGCAGCACGCTCCATCTCGGCCAGCTGCTGTTCCTTGGACAGGATCACAGCCAGCTGCCGCAGCTCAAGGACTGCCCGCTGCTGGTCCGCACTCAGGCCGATCAGCTCAATCTCTTCGCGCAGGGACTTGTTGCCGGCCTCCAACTCTTCGACGGTCTTGGCCTGTACGCCAAGCCATTCCTGGCGGTACTTGCGCTCTTCCTCGGCGGCCTTCTTTGCCTTCTTCGCGGCCTCGTTTTCCTTCTCCAGCGCCGCCAGCGTGTCGATCTTGGCCAACACGTTGGCGCGCTGGGCAGCAGTCAGCCCCTTGAGGCTGTCTTTCACGTCCTCATTGAACTTGATGCGGATCTTGTCGGACTCGGCCAGGGCTTCGCCGCTGGACAATTCCTGGCGCTGCTCTGCCGTCTTCTCTGCGATGGACTGCAGCAGGTTGTCATAGCTGGTCTGCAGCTGCTTGGCCGACTGCGCGCTGGCCTTGGCCCCCGCATCCTGCTTGGCATAGGTCTCTTCGACCTGGCGCTGCATCTCGGGCGTGAATGCAGAGCCGAGCTTGCGTTTCCACTCCTCGACTTCCAGCGCGGCTTTCTGCGCCGCCGTGCCGTATTTCTTGATCCAGTCTTCGGACTGGCCCAGCGGGATCTGCGTGCTGTTGGCGGCAGCCGCCACACCGGCAACCTGAGTAGCCACCTCCTCAACGGCTGGCTTTGCCGCGCCGGCGGCGGTTCGCAGGACATCCAGATGGCTCTTGATGCCGGCAATGCGCTCTTCAAGTTTGGCCGTCATCTGCCCCTTGGGGCCACCAGCGCGCGCAAGCAGTGCCTCGGCCTGTGCCAGGCGCTCGGTCTGGAATTCGATTTCCTTGCTGAGCCTGTCACCCACTGGGTCGCCCAGGTTCGACGCAATGGCCGCGCCCGTGGCCGCACCAATGCCCAGCAGCACCAGGGTGGCCGGGTTCGCCGCGAGGGCCAGGCTCAGCGCGATCACCGCGCCGCGAACCTTGGTCAATGCCCCCCAGACGCCGCCAGCGGCGCCGATGGCATTGGCAACCTGCAGCGCCCCGGCGGCCGTGGCCGTGCCGGCAATCATGCCCAGCACCACGCCGATTTCGCCCTTGTGCTCGGCCACGGCCTGGCCCAGCTTGACGATGCCCGCCATGCTGCTGGCGGCAAAGCTGCCCACGTCGATCAGCCCGCTGATCAGCGTCTGAAAGCCGTTGCGCACGTCATCGCTGTTGAGCGTGCTGTTGAGCCCTTCGACGCTATCGCGCAGGCCTGGCAGGCTTGCGCTGTCCGCCGTCATGAGGCTGTTGATGGTGTTGCCGACTGCGGTCAGCGAGCCACCCAGCGTGTCGCGCGCAGCCTGGGCGGCGCCGCCGTAGCTCGACTCCAGGGCCTGCAGGATGATCTCCTGCGCCTTGGCCGTCTGGCCCGTGCGCTCGAACTGCTTGACCAGCTCCTTTTGCGCATCCGTGAACCGAAAGCCCTGCTTTGACAGCGCCGTCAGCCCTTCGCTGGGCACGTCCAGCGCCTTGCCGATGGTCTCGGCCGAGGCCGTGACCTCGTAGCCCATGCGCTCGGACATGTCGATCACGGCCTGCATGGCGCGCGGGAACTGCTCGCCAACCACGCCCGCATAGCTGAGCATGCGGGTCTGCGCCTGGTTGATCTGACCGGCACTGAAAGTGCTGGTTTTCTCCATGCTGTCGGCCATGGCGTTGAGCCGTTCAACGCTCCAGCCAGCCGCGCCACCTGTGGACTTGATCGCGGCCGCGAGCTGGGTCTGCTCCTTTTCGGCGTCGATGGTTTCCTGCTTGATCTTGGCGATGGCCGAGGTGATCCCGACCACGCTGATCGCGCCGCCGATGGCGCCCAGCACGGCGCCCTTGAGGCTGTCCATGCGGGCCGACACGCCGGCGGCCATGTTGTCATAGGCATCCTGCACGCGCTTGGCGTGCTGCTTCACGTCCTGCTCAGAGGACTGCAGCCCCTGGCTGAATTGCGCATACTCCAGCGCGAGCTTGACGACCAGCGATCCCAATGCAGACATTGCTAGTCCTCCTTGCTTTGTTCTCGGATTTCATTCATGGCCGCGAGCGCGCCGCGCTCCATGACCATCAGGCCCACCATGACCTTGCGGCGCTGCCGCTGGGGCACGAACATGTCCAGCCAGGCGGAGGCGCAGCCGTAGTGCAGGCCCATGCGGGTGCCATCCATGCCCGCGAAATGCCATTGCGTTTCCAGTGCCCGCCAGGCCGTGACAACGGGCCAGTTATCCCGGTAGATCCCGAATTCCTCGGGGGGCTGCTCGACGGCCGCGCGCTGGTCGGCAATGGCCTGTGCCACGCGCTCGATGTCCCCGGCCGGCGCCCCCATCGCGCGCATGGCATCCAGCATGGATTCCTGCGGCGCGAAGGGATCGACCGGCAGCGGACGGATGCCCGCCCACCAGCGCGCGGCCTCGATCAGTTTTTTTCTTTGGCGCCCGCGTTGGTGCGCAGGTACGTGATGGCCGTTTCACGCACGGCGGCAGGCAGGCGCATGAATGCGGCCTTGTTGTCCGGGGTGAACTCGACCGGCAGGCGCTGCAGATCCTTCATCTCCCAGCCCACCAGGAATTCCTCCACGACTTCCGCAAAGGGCTTGTTGTGCAGTTCCTGGCGGCGCTCTTCATCGGAGCGCTGGAAAATCGCCGTGAACGACTCTTCGCGCCAAGAGCCGCTTTCGGTCTTGACCTGAATCTTTACGGTTTCCTTGAAGGTTTCCGAGGGGGTGAGATTGAACATGGATGAACTCCAGAGTTGTTGAATAAGAAAGCGGATGCGGTGGCGCACGGCGGCCCGTGCGAGCACCAAAAGCAAAAGGCCGCACAAGGCGGCCTCTGGCGGCAGGGGAAGGGAAATCACGTCAGCGCACGATCAGCACCAATTCGTCATCGCCGACGATGGGCACCAGGTCGAAGGGCAAGGCCATCATTGCCACGCCCTGGTCATCGCTGAGCGTGAACGGGCCGGGCTGGATGTTGGGCATCTGCAGCTCAACGATGTTGCCGGGGTCCACACCGTGGACGATCACGGCCGCGCCGCGCTCGCTGTTGCGCACGATCTCGGTCCAGTCCTTTGTCGTGACCTTCGGAAACTCCATGGTGATGGAGCCCGTGGGCTGGCGGTCGGGGCTGGCCGCGCCTGCGCAGTTGATCAGCTCGCGCCAGTTCAACTGATTGGCCAGGTTGACCGAAAACGCGCTGGTGCAGGCGCTGTGCCCGAAGATGGTGAGCGTGGGCGTGTTGGTCTTGCCAACGACCTTGGGCTGCATGAACTTCGAGTAATCCACGCCCGTGGGCATGGCGCCCTCTTCCGGCTTGGAGTAAGCGCCCAGGAACTCGAATTTCATGACGGGGATGCCCTTGGGGTTCAGCTCGAAGCTGACCGTTCCCTTGGCGTCCACGATCTTGAACAGCGTGCCATCCAGATAGCCATACAGCGTCAGCAGCGGCTCACCGCCGCTCACCAGCGTGTACTGCACATCGGTGCCGGCCGTGACGGTCTCCGCAAAGCCACAAGCCTGCAGCAGATCGCCGTAGGCAGGCGCCACGCCTGGCGTGCCGCTCCCGGCGATTTCCACTTCGCACGACAGTTTGCGATGCTCGCCGGCCGTGAGCTTGCCGCTGTTGCCCTTGTAGGGGCGGATCAGATCGCGCGCCACCTGGTCGGCCGTGATGGGCTCGGGCATCAGCGCCCGGCACAGGATGGCATTGGCCGCCGCCGTGGGCGTGGCCGCTGCGCCCGCCGCCGTCTGGACCATGGCCAGCAGCAGCATCTGTTTCATGGACTTTGCCATGGGGGTTCCTTTTCAGAGGTTGAGGGATAGGGCTGGCGATCAGTCCTGCGGCACGCGCAGGCCGGTGTCGGGATCGCGCACGTAGCGGCCCGCCTTGCCGTGGAACGCATCCGGGGGCGGTAGCGTGGTGGCCTGGTGGTGCGCAGGCTTCGCCGTTTTGGCGTTCTGCGGGGCCGGTGCAGACGTGTGCACTGCCTCGTCCTTGTCTTTCTTTGCCGTCATGGTGTGTCCTTTGCTGTGATGAATCGGGGCGTGCGCAGGCGCACGATCAGGGCGCGGGCATAGACCTGCGGATCGTCCTCATAGTCCGCGTCCTCGCAGCCCACTTCCCATTGGTAGTGCTCCATGGCCTCGACAGCCGCGCGCACGCTGCCGCCGCCGCTGGTCGGCAGCAGGGTGTCCAGCTCGACCGCGCTGCGGCTGAGCACGATCACCGTGGCGTCGTGTGCGTCGTAGCCGCCGCCGGCGCACCATCCGGGTTCGGGCGCCGTCTCGACGCTGAACACTGCCGCCGGCCAGGTAGGGCGCGCCGGCAGTTCAAGCCACCATGTATTGCCCAGCGCCGACTCCAGTACAGGCAGCAAACGCTGGTGGATGCTCGGGGCTGCCGTCATGCGCCTCCCTTCTTTCTTTCGCTGGCCAGGTAGCGCTGCAGCGCCCGGTCCATGGCCGTGATGGCGTTGTCACGCTCCTGCTGAAGCGCGGGCTCGATGAACGGTTTACGGCCAACCACGCCCTGCGAGGTAGCACGCCGTCGCGCTCGCAGGCTTGAGGCCTCGTACTTGCGCGAGCGCACCACCACGCGGCCATTGCGCAGCCGCTGGGTGTATGCCGTGGTGCCGGACTTGACCGATGCGGGGACCACACGGCGGCCGGTCTCGACCCACTTCCAGTAAAACGGATCGTTGTCACGCCGCACCTTGATGCGGCCACGACTGACGACCAGTCGCTTTTGGCCCTTGGCCTGTACCCGCTTGGACTGCTCGCGGCCGTGGCGCACACCGATGTGGTACTGCGCCGTTCCGTCCGGGGCGTTGGGCTCGCGCTTGATGGCGATGTTCTCGACCATGGCGCCGGTGATCACTGATCCGTTCGCCTTGGCAATCGCCTTGGCGCGCTCCGTGATCACCTTGCCCCCGGCGACCACCATGCGGCGTGAGACCTTTTGCGCCATGTCCTCGCGGACTTCGCGGAACGCAGCGGTCAGGTCGGGCACGCCTGTGACATCGGGTTTGTCAGCCACCGCGCACCCCCGTTTCGCAGGTCAGGATCAGCGTTTCATGGCGATCCGCCAAATCTTTGACATGTCGAATCTGGTAGTACAGACCGCGACTGACCACGCGCATGCCGGCCCTGATGCCATCGCGCCACCGGAGTGTGAACACCTCCGCAGACACGGGAACCTCGCCCCCCGCCGCCTTGGTGGCGGGGCTCAATGTGCCCGAATCGCTGGTCTGGCCGGCATAGATGCCATCGGTCGGTGTGACCGGAGTCCACGCCCGCACAATGCCGCCTGATCCGTCTTTGCCCTGCTGGAGAGCCTCGATCACGATAAGGCGCCTGAGCCTTCCTGATTGCAGCATGGGCCACCTTTCAGAATCGGGGCGGCACGGCGATCTCCGCCAGCATGCTGCCCAGGAATTTCAAGGGAAGTTCGGAAACAATGGTTCCGGTCACCAGGGCTTCCCGCTGCTGATACAGCGTCCCCGCCTGCAGCAGCAGCCAGGTGCGTACCGATGGGTATGCGTCAAGATCGACCCCGGCCACGTACTCGATGCGCAGACGGCCAGGCGGCCGCCCGCCCGCAAAAACGAGGCGGCCGACACGCTGGTCCATCTCCAGCTCAAAGCCCTCAACCGAGACCGGATCTGCACCCGCGCGCAGCACGGTCACACTGCTGACGGACCGCACCTGGCCGACATCCAGCACATTGCCCAAACGGTCTTGCGGCCAGTCTTCGACGTACTCGGCCGGACGGATGGCCGCGCCTGTTTCCGCCTCGCACATCTGCGTCACGCCCGGCACGATGATGTTTTCCACCAGCGAGCGCTGCAGGTCATCGATGTGCTCGCGGCACCATTGCGCGACCTCGGCGGCAGTCAGCACGGGATCGCCTGCGTAACGCTTGCGCCGGGCCATGGTCAGGGCCGGTCAGCGTTGAGGTTGCCCGTATCGCCCGCCCCTGCCTCCGTGCTGGCAGCAGCAGGTGCAGCGACAGGCGGCGCGCCATCTCCACCGTTTTCGGAATCCCCCGTTTGCGCTGTATCACGCGCTGCGGACTTGCCGCCGCGCCCCGCGCCCCGTGCACTGCGTCCGCTGGTTGCTGCACCGCTGGCCGTGCCCGATTTCTCGGCCACCTCGCCCGCTTCCAGGCGGTCCGCCTGGTCCGCCGGAAATGCTGCGGTTTCGCCCGGGTTGTAGCCGCGCCAGTGCTTCAGGAACACCACCGCAACGATCTCTTGTTTGCCTGCTTCTTGCTTGCTCATCGCCTTGTCCTTTCGATTGGTTGCGCCCCGGCGCCTGCCGGGGCGTCATCTCACATGCCCGCGCCCCACTTCACCTTGGCGCCGACCGCAACGGACTCGACGTGACGCACGCCGAAATCGTTGTGCGCGATCACACGCACCAGGGTCTGGTCGCGCTGGAAAGCGGACACCATGTTTCCGCCCGCGTCCTTGTAGGAGGCCTCGGTGCTGTAGGCGATGGACAGCTGCCCCGTTTCGCCGATGTAGCAATCGGAGAAGTCCACGAAGTAGATTTCCGACTCATCGCCGCCGGCGCCCAGGTTCACCGGGATCTGCGTGGACAGGCCGAAGCGGTAGCCCTTGAGCTGGCCCTGGTCGATCTCGGGATAGGCCTTGTTGCCGTTGCCGTCGCGCAGCGACTGCAGCCAGCGGATGGTGCGCGGATGCATCAGCCAGCCGCAGTTGGCCATCGCGGCATTGGCGGCTTCCAGGCGCAGCATCAGGCCGCCCAGGAACAGGTCGATGGCCTTGAGGTCAGGATCGACGGGAGCGTCCACCACGTTGCCCGGCAGCGCCCAGTAGCGCAGGCCTTTGGGCAGCAGGGCACTGCCTGCCGAGCGGATGTAGTGCAGATCCTCGGCCAGGCCGGTGCTGATCAGCAGGTCATTGGCGACGATGCTGTCCACACGCGGATTGATGCCAGCGAACGACAGCAGGTCATTGCTGATCGGCACCAGGGCGCCCATCTTCTTGGCCTGCAGCTTCATGTCCGCAAAGGTCATGTCGGTCACTGGGATATCGGTTTCGGTGCCGATATAGCCCACCACCGTGGAGTCCTTGATGCGCGGCAGCGTCATGTTGCCGTTGACCAGGGGCAGGCTGACCGCCCCCATGGACCGCACGACAGAGCGAGGGCGCAGCGCCTCGATCACCGAGGCGGCCATGTTGGCGGGGATCAGCACACCACCCGCGCCCGGGGTGACCGTGCTCAGGGTCTGCACGATGTCTTGCCCGAAACCGCCCTCTTGCGCCATCTGGGCCGCATGCTGCTGGTTGCCACCAGCAGCGGCCAGCAGCCGGGCCACCTGGGCGACGGATGCGCCCGGCGGGGCGTTGTCGGTGACAGTGACGTGGGCGCCGGCAGGCGGGCCGTTGATGCCGCGCGCGCTTTCGTTGACGGGCACCGCCGCCGCAGCATTGAGGCGTTCGGCGGATTCGGCGCGTGCAATCTTGGCGGACAGCTCGCCGATTTGGGTTTCCAGCGATGTGAACTGCTGCAGCTCTTCTGCAGACAGTTGCTCGCCGGCGGCATCCTTCTTTGCGAGGGCCTGCAGCGTGTCATTGAGCTGGGCGCGTTCGCTACGCAGTTGGGTCACAAGGGACATGGTTTTGCTTCCTAAAGAGCAATGAAAAAAGCCCGCCGAGGCGGGCCGGAAAACTGCCGCGAACGCGGTCAGATCTGGGATTGCAGATGGGCTGCAGCAGCACGCACAGCCAACCGGCCAGGCGCGGGGCGATTGGCGCGGCTTTCGGCCACGGCACGGGTGATACCGTCCAGTGCATCGGTGGGGGTCTGCAGCCGGTCGGCCAGGCCGGCGGCGATAGCTGCCTGGCCACGGTAGAGACCGGCCTCGGTGGCGCGCACGACAGAGGCGCTCAGGCCCCGGTACTCGGCCACGGCGTTCACGAACATGTCATAGCCTTCGTTGACCAGTTCCTGCAGGAACTTCATGGACTGCTCTGTCAGCGGCTCATGCGGCGACAGGTCGTTTTTATGCGCGCCGGCATACACCGTCGTGACCTTGATCCCTTCGCGCTCCAGCATGGCCGAGCGGTCCATGTGCTTGGCGATCACTCCGATGCTGCCCACGCCGCTGGTTCGGCTTACCACCAGTTCGGTGCACGCCGCACCGATCAGGTAGCCGCCGCTGTAGGCCGAGAAATTGACCAGGCCGATGATTTGCTTTTGCAAAGCCATGGACCGCAGATCCGCCGCCAGCTCAAATGCGCCGGTGGCCGCTCCCCCCGGGCTGTCGATGTCCAGCACGATGCGCTCGACCAGCGGATCAGCCACCGCCTGGCGCAGTTGGCTGCGCAGATCCTCATAGCTGGTCATGGTCTCGCAGACATTGAGGTGCGCCGCACGGCTGACCAGCAGCCCATGGACCGGGATCACCTGCACGCCCGTGGCCTGCAGGTTGGCCCGGCGCCGCTCTTCTTCGCGGGCAATGCGCGACTCATAGTCGTCATCGTCGTGCCACATGCGGGGCTCTGCCACCGGCGCCATGTTGATGATGTTGAGGCTCATCACCTGATTGGCCCAGCGTACCGCCATGTCCATGGCATCCGGGGTAGTGAGCAGCGGCTGATTGAACAGCAGGCCCGCTGCGCGAAGATAGCTTTTCATTGGATCAGGAGCCTTTCGATTTCTTGCCGCTGGATCTCCAGCTGTGCCCGCACTGCGGGATTCTTCGGATCGGGCGCCGCAGCACCCGCCGCAACCATGTTGAGCGGCTGCAGGTAGGTATCGCCCCCGGCCACGGGCGGCAGGTTCTCCAGGCGCCGGATATCGTTGACAGACAGCCAGCCCCATTGCCGCCCGATGGCGTAGGCCTCATAGCGGCTCTTCTGATCGCCCCGCATGAGGCCAGACAGGTTGAATTCGATGAAGTAGCGCGGCCGCTCATCGTCCAGCAGAAAGTCGCGCATCATGGCCTGCTCATGCCGCTTGGCCCAGGGCAACAGTGCGAACACAACGAAGTGAATCAGCAGCTGCTCAATCGTGTTGTAGTTGGCCTTGTCCAAGTCGTTGACCATGGGCAGCGGCACCTTGTAGATGCGCGCGGCATCCACGCCCGACAGCTTGAGGATGGCCGCCACGTCCGCGTCCACATTGCTCATTGACACCGGCTTGAACGTCATGCCCTCCTGCAGCAGCGCCACTTTCCTGGCGTTGTCCACGCCGCTGAATTTGCTGCCCCACTGGTCCACGATGGAGTCAATGGTCCCTTGCTCCTTGATCGCGGCCACTTCCTTCGGCCGCTCGATCACCCCCGACAGCGTGACGCCATTGGCGAACGATTTGCCGGTGTACTGGCGCACCGCTTGGGCGAGGCCAATGGAGTCGGCGTGCAGTTCAATGGGGGACAGCCCGACATAGCCATTGTGGGAATGCCATCGAACGTGATGGACCAGGCGCATAGGCAGAGGATCGGACACGCCAGCCACCTGGTAATACGGCAGCATGTCAGGCCCCTTGAGCACCGTCACCTTTGCCGTATCCAGGGGCCACAGCTGCGCCACCTGGCCGTCCCGCCCACGCTCAATGAACGTGTACGAATTGCCGCGCAAGCCTGCGGACATCTGCGAAAGTTCCACCCGGTCATACGGCGTCTGGAACGGGTTGGGCGTGTAGCGCAGCACCCGATACAGCGGATGGCTGCTCGCCGACTCACGTTGCCCACCGCCCTTGCGCTCGTAAAGCTCCAGGGGCAACTGCGCCAGGCTTTCGGCCAGCAGCGTGACGCAGTTCTGAATGATCGGCAGGGCCAGCGCAGTTTCTGGCGTCACACGCATGCCGGAGCTGCTGCGAGCGGCCCCGATCAGTCCACGCCAAAAGCCGCTGGAGCCGTCAGACACCAAGCCCTCATTGGCGCCCACCAGGGAAGAGAAGAACATGTCTTACCCCTCCCCTCGCGCAGCCGCCAGCGCAGCCAGGCCAGATGCGGCGCGGTCAACACGCCAAGCGTAGGCGACCAGGGCGACACCCGCCACCACCATGGCCGTTGGCGGATGCATGCGCCAGATGCCCGCCACCACCAAGCCGAAGCCCAGCAGGCCGCACAGCAGCGACAGCAGCACCAGTGCCACCCGAAAACTCGGCAGCTGAAACTTCATATCTTTATCCCCTTGTCATAGACGGACGGGCCGCCCAGCTTGCGGCCCTTGCCGCTGATCCCGCAGGCCATGATTGAGGCCACAACGCCGTCAATCCGGCCCACAGACTTGGCTTTGTCCACCTTGCGGTTATTGGCCGGGTCATGGGTCAACACCGCATTTGCGGCGTTCCAAGTCAGCACCGGGTTGCCGTCATGGCGCAGTTGCTCCACTTCGGCGAGCGGCTCGGCCGGCTCGTCCGCACTTCCCGCATCCACCGGCGCACCCAGCAGCCGGCGTTCAAATTCATCGACGGCCGGCCCGAAAGACTCATACCCCTGACCGAAGCCAACCAGGGGCGGCAGCGTTATCCCGTGCTCGGCCATCAGCTGAATCACGTCTTCGATACGCCAGCGGTCGAACGCGATGCGCTCCAGCCCCGTGAAATAGGCGCTGATGGCCTGCAGGCGCCGCAGCACAAACAGCCGGCTCACCGCTCGGCCTGGTGTTGTCTCCAGCCAGCGCTCGGCAATCCACTGCCGATAGGGCACCTTGTCGCGCTTCTCCCGCTCGTCCAGGTCGTGATCTGGAATCCAGAAATACGGCATCAGCCGCCAATAAGGATCTTCCAGCGTCGGAAAGAACAGTAGAACGAAGGCCGTCAGGTCGGTCGTACTGGACAGGTCCAGCGCGCCCACCGCCTTGCGATGTCGCAGCAGCTGCAGCGGCACTTTCCCCTCTGCCGCCGCCCATATCTCCCAGTCGAGCCAAGGCGATTCGGCCTGCGTCCACACACAGAAATTGAGGCGCAAGACCTTGGCCAACTTCGCCGGCATGCCTCGCGCGTTCTGCACCTGGGCACGCAGATACTGATAGCCGGGGATGCCCTCGCGCTGCCCTGCCAGGCGAAAGCGCAGCGACGGGTTGACCTTCGGCCAGCACCGTTCGTCTTTGAACGGGTCATCGCCCTTGTCCAGCGAGCAGATGAAGCCAAAGAAATGGTCATCCTGTGCACGCCCAGTGCACACGTCTGCACCGTAGTCGTGGTACTGGCCGCACGGCGTCGTCTTGTCGCTGCCGCTATTGGTGATCATCACCACCATGGCACGGCGGCGGCTCTTCATGCCGGCCACCATCATGTCAATCACCGTCGCCGTCTTGTGCTCATGCACCTCATCGATCAGCCCGACATGGGGACGCGGGCCGGACTGTCCCTCATCTGCAGAGATGCATTTGAAGAAACTGTTCGTCTCCGCATAGAAGAGGTTCCAAACTTTCTCATCACGCCCCGACTGCACCAGGCGCGATTGCAGATGCGGCGACTGGTTGACCATCGCCACGGCATCGCGGAACAGGATCTGTGCCTGGTCTTTCTTTGTCGCGGCAGCGTAGATCTCGGCGCGCTGTTCTTTGTCGGCCGTCAGCCCGTACAACCCGATTCCAGCGACAAGCGGGCTTTTGCCCGACCCCTTGCCGGTCTCGATGTAGACAACGCGGAAGCGCCGGTATCCATCCGCCGTGTACCAGCCATACAGGCTGCCCACGATGAAAGCCTGCCAGGGGGCCAGCAGGAAAGGCCTGCCTTCGTATTCGCCGCCGTTGAGCTTGAGCACATCCTCGAAGAATCCGATGGCTCGGTCTGCTGCCGCCTGATCCCACACCAGGCCACGCTTGTGCCCCTGCTTCAGGTCCTGCAGATGGCGCTTGCACGCGGCCCGCACATACGGCCCCGCAATGATTCGCCCCTGCAGCACGCGGCGGGCGAACTTCTTCACTCGGCAGTCAGAAGTAGCGAGCGGCAGCGTCCTTTTCGTCATTGCCGAACAACTCCCCTTGCGGCGCCGCTTGGGCCTTCATGTTTCGTCGCGCCAGGGGCGACATACCGAACAACGCGCCGGCGGCGTTCGCCCGCTTCTCGGCATCGTTGGCGAGTTGCCGCCAAACGCTGATTTGCTTGGCGCCCGTCGCATAGGTTTGCACATCACCGGCCTCGGCCTGCTCTGCATTCTTCTTGACGATCAGCGCACGAAAGCGCCGCCAGTCGGCCACCGCCTCGCAGTAGGACGAAAGCGCCATGACATCGATACGGTGCACCCAGCCCAGCAGCAGCAAGTCGGGCATGACGCGCTTCCACTCTTCCCGCGCTTCCGGCGTGAGCACCTCGGGCATGTCAGGCTCGCTGGCGGAAACCGTGTTGGCCTCCTGCTCGCGCAGCAGTGCAGCCGCGTCTTTTTTTCCGGGATTGCCACCCGCCAGATGCAGGAACGGCGGTTTTGCACTGCGCCCGGAATTGGCGTTTCCAGCCATTGGGTGCCTCCTGTCGTATACCCCCCTCCCCATATTTCCCGCATTTTGCGTACGGAGAGGAACGGTCGGTCTCTTGCTAAAAAGGGCGAAAGTTTTTCACCCCCCTACCCCCTCGGAGCCGGTTTTGGGCCGGATCGGGCCAAAAACGCCGAAATCGTCGATGCGGCGGGCCGATTCCACGGGTGACGCGGGTCCAGCGGCCGACCATCAGGTGCACAGCCGGCAATGCGCCCGGACTTCTCAAGGCGCTGCTTGTCAGCGTCGTGGCACAGCTTGCACAGCGGCTGCCAGTTGGACCGACTCCAGAAAAGCCGCTGCGCTTCGCCCATGCGCTCCGGGTCTCCAGATTCCCGGGCTTCAGCAAGGCGAGGCGCGACGATGTGATCCACGACCTGGGCTGGGATCGACTCGCCACGCTTTCCGTGCTCAGCACACAGCGGGTGATCCCGCAAGAACTGGTCCCGAGCAGCGCGCCACGCGGCACCGTAGCCACGCGACGAAGCGGAGCCTCGCCGCTCATCGTGGTCCTGGCGGCTGATGGCTCGGCGAGATTCCGGCGTCATATGTGCTCCGAGGGGGACAAAAAAGAAAACCCCACCAGGCTCGCGCTTGGCAGGGTTGAGCTTGGGTCAGCGGGTTGGGACACCTTCCACAAGTTGCCTGAAATGTACCAAGACTCTCTAAGGTGTAAAACTCCCTGGCCGATCTTTCACGGCCCACAATTGCGCCAACTTGCGCTCGCGCTCCTGCACCATCTCACTCAGCCAGTCCTCAATCGCCTTGTCGGCCGCATCGAGTTGGGCATGCACGGTAGACGGCGCGCGCCCGATGCGCCGGGCAGTCCCCTGAATGCCCAGATCCCGGAGATAGATCAACTCCAGCACCAGGAACAGATGCGGCTTGGAGTGCTTGAGTGATTGCACAGCCTGGTCGGTTTCCTCAGCCTCCAGATGCAGCACCGGGATAGTCGCCTCGCGCACCTTGGGCGGCTGCTTCACGCTTGCCATCCAAGCTGCAAGGATGTTCTGCGTTGCAAAGCCCAGGCCATTGCCGTCACGGCGAGCGCGCCACATGGCCCAGTTGTTCAAGCGTTGCTTGATGTGTTCGCGGCGCGCCATGCTCAGGCCCCCACATCAGGCAGCGGCCCCAGCATGCAGGCAAACTCGGGTTGCGCCATCTGCTGCAGCAAGTCTGCAATGCGGCCCATGCTGGCCCACGCGACAAAGGGCGTGCCCACCGCTTGGGAACCTTCAACCGCCCAGAAGCAGCCAGGGCGCCCGGCCAACCCCTGCCGCACCAGACCCCATACCCGGCGATCTGCTTTGGCTTTCTGCTGAATGTGCGCATAGACCCCAGGCATGCGGGTTTTGATGACCTGCTGCCCCGCCTCGATCCTGGCGATCTCTTCCGGGGTCCACTGCGACGATGCTGTTTGGATTGCAGGCCCTGCGATCCTGCTCTGTGTCCTAGTGTCCATCCTGTCCATCCCAACCTATAGAGTTAATGAGGAATCGCCCGATTCCGCGCGAGCGCGCCCGCGCCTATGCCTGCCAGCCTGCGCCCAGACGCTGGGCCTAGATCCGGCCACGGACCGCCACACAGGCAATGCAGCAGCCTCAACCCCAGAAAATGGGGAAGTAGGTGGCCAATGGAGTCCAATGCAAAAGCTTGGACACCTTGGACACTTGGACACTCAAGTCATAGGGGAATGGCAGGCCATCCCCGCCACCGCACCGCATCGGGGCCGCATAGCGACCACCGGCCCGCAAGCGGGCACACTGCAGCGAATCTCGCCTCCAGCAGTGCATGCAGCACGGCGCGTTTCAGGCGCCGCCCGCATCGAAAGGGGTTGAAGATCAGAACGGTTCATCGTCCTGCAGGGAAGGCTTGTCAGCCACCAGACCAGGCGGCAGCGTTGGCGCCACGAAAGTGACAGGCGTCTGACCTGCGGCTGACTCAGGGATAGCAGGAGGAGGCGGCGGCAGATCGCCATCCAGACCAGTGGGCCGGTCTTCAGGCGGCCAGTCAGGCGGCCGGGCAAAGCCCCAGGCACGCACACCATTGATCTGCTTCTTGACCCGCTCCCAGCCTTCATGCTTGAGCCATCCCGTGATCTGCGTTTGCAGACCAGGCGGCGCCTTGGCGGCATCAATGGCCAGGGCCTGCACCAGTTGAGAGATGGTCACGAACTCGGTTTGGCTGCTCACCACGGACGCCATGCCAGCGGTCTGGTACGGCCGAGTCAGTACATGCAGCAGTTCACTCTCCACGGCCGTCTCCACAAGGCGGCTGTCCTGCATCGGCTTGAACAGCCTCACCTCTTGCTCTGCCGTTGGAATGAAGGGCTCAGCCTGCAGATACAGGGCATAGGCTTCGGCCAGCAACTGGTCGCGCACCTTGAGCACCCAATCAGTATTGATGCAGTGACGCACAGGCACGGGCCAGAAGCGCCGATTGCCGGTGCGATCACGCAGGTACGTGTCCTCATTGGTCGTGCCCACCAGCACGCATTGACGCGGGAAACTTTCCACGTTGGTTCCGTAGGCCACGCGATAGCGATCCACCTTGGCCGAGATAAAGGCCTTGATCGCCCCCACCTCAGATTTGCTGAAGTGGGACAGCTCGGCAATCTCATACACCCAGATGCCTTGCACCTGCTCTTGCGCTTCTTTCCCGCGCCCCACCTCGAAAGCGGTATCGCTGTAAAACTCGCTGCTTGCCAGCACCTCGACCAGCGTCGATTTGCGCAGGCCGCCGGCACCCTCAAGCACGGGGCAATAGTCGAACTTGCAACCGGGCTCCATCACCCGATAGACCATGCCCAGTACCCAAAATCGGCTGACCAGACCGAGATACTCCAGCATGGCCGGCCGCAACGATTCAGGCGACTCGCCCAGGGCGTGAATCAGCCACTTGCTCAAGCGGGGCTTGCCATCCCACTGCAGGCCCGCCAGCCACTCGCGCACCGGGTGAAAGCGCCGCGTGCTGGCAACCGTGTGCATGGCTTCCTCAAGCGCTGCCTTGCTGATGCTGGGCAGGCCGTACTGATCCGTGAGCCAGTCACCCAGCAGCAACGCATCGGAATTGCGCACCTCGCCCGCCTTGGCATTGGGCCAAGGCCAGGGCTTGCGGCATTGCACGGTGTTGCGCAATTCATCGAAGCCCAGCACATCGCGCAGACCCGGCAGGCGCCGCAGACACGCAATCACGAACTTGCGAGAGACGTTCCAGCGGGATTTCTCGGCGTCGTAGTAGTACGTCATCCACTCGGGCACCAGCTTGCCGCCGATGCGCACCACGATGCCGTCATCCTCGTCATCAGCATCAGCGGCAGGGCCACCAGAGGCCGGCGGCGCACTACCACCGCTGCCCGTGCCAACGGGGGATCGCGCCGGTTCAGCCGCGCCCGCGTCCTCAGACGCATGAGCCAATGGCTGCGCCTGGCCGAAGAAAGCCAGCAGCCGCTCGCCGTCCCAGCCGTCCGTCTCGATGGCATCGCGCGCATCCCAGCCATCCACCACGATGCCCGGCTGGGGGATTGGCAAGATGCTTACGGTACAGCCGTGCTCGTCACGCAGCAGAGCACCAATACCCAGCATCGCCAGCATGCCCGGCTGCTTTTTGGCCGCAAGCAGTGGCTTGCCTTCCTCAAGCGCTTGCCGAGCTGCGTCATCACCCTTGACGCTCTTGCGTTCTGCAGGAGTCAGCGCCACGCGCTTAGAGTCGCAGTCGGGCCACTGAATCACAGTACTGCCCGCAAGCCAAGACCAATCCGCCCGCTTCCAGGCCTTGGACCCACCCGGCCAGCTCGCCACACAGTAGATGCCAGGCGCCACGCCATCAAGCGCAGCCTGCAGCACTTCGCCTTTCAGCTCGCCCTCGACCAGCACCACGGTGCGGCCCTCGGGCAGGCGCTTGGACGGCAAGAACAGCGGCCGGGGCTCGTCCCACTGTCGCCAATGCCATTTGCTGGCCCCATCCTTTGCTGACAGGCAGAACGTGTACGGCAGTGTGTCTTTGCCACCATCGCTCGTCCCGAAGCGCACCACATACCCATGCAGATCACCACCCAGCCGGTACTCTGCCGTGTGCTGCAGGTCCGCAGGCAGGCGGTGGTAATGCTGGAAAGTAGGGTCAGGGGCATAGTCCGGTACCGGCGCCAGGGTCTTCCATTCAGACTCCCGCGTGCACTTGGGGGCCGCCTCCTGCGGCCGGGGATTTGCGGCAGCGGCCACGGCACCCGCACCGCCGCCATACTTGACCAGGCCGGCCACGCTTTCCAAGCCCTCCTCCTTCGCAACCTGCACAGCAGCCTTTGCCAGCGACAGGTCATGGATCTGGGCGTACAGATCCAGCAGATCGCGGCCGGACTCGCCCGTGTGGAAATCGCTCCACTTGCCATTGTTCAGATTGACGCTGCAGCTACCACCCTTGCCGCCCGCCAGGCTCCCGCACTTGTATTCGTGTCCAACGATTTCACCGCCCTGGAGCCAGGCAGCCACCAGCCGGTCGGCTCGCGCCAAAAGCGCCTCGGCCAGCTCCGCGTACTTGATGGGGGGCAGATCCTCACGCTTCTGCATGCTCACCTCCGACAACGCACAGGACTCCACAAGCCAGCGTCCCAACCGCCAGCAGCTTGTTCAAATTCATTGATTACCCCCAGACCCGCAGCGCTTGTGCCAAGCCCACATTTCCACAGTCATTGGCCGCTGCTGCGGCCTTCGGAATCCACAAAGCCACAGGGCGGTTGCGATAGCTCACGGCCTGCTCGCCACCTTTTGTCAGCACGCCCGCGCGGCTCAGGTTTTTGATCGTGTCGGTAGCAGCTTTCAAACCCACTCCTGCCTGCCTTGCCAGCTCGCGGGTAGGGGCTCCCTGGCCGGTGTCACGGTGGATGCGCTCGCACGCCTGCACCAACGCCAGACGCACGTCTCCTGCTGGCCTCATGTGAAGTCCTCCGACCGACCAGCAGCACGCCGGGCATTGCGGCGCAGGCGAAACACCAGCTCGATGATTTGCATGCACTGGGCCTCCAGCTCATCGCACTCTTGATCGTCCAGGCGCTTGTCCTCAGTGACACGCATGCCGATGTTTGCCAAGAGGCCGTTTTCGGCCGTGATCTGCATGATCTTTTTTTGGATCGCGGTCGCCTCGCATGCCCAGCCGCCTTCAGGCGGTGGCGGCAGATGTGCAGCAGCCATGCCGAAGCGAGCGTTAAAGACCTGCAGCCATCGCAGCGCCCCGGGCTCCCGTCGATCCAGCAGCCATTCGGACAGCAGTTCAAGCATCTCAGTGCTCAGCGATTCCCCATCGGCACCACGCAGTCGGCGGCGCAGGTCCTCTGCATGGATGAACCGCTCACGACGTTCGGTCAAGAACTTTGCAGCTTCGACCACGCCACCGTCAGCGCTTCGGATCGCGTTGTAGAAAACGTCGCGCCAATCGGCGCCGGAATAGCGGCGCGTCATGGCCGTTCCCCTTGAAGGCTAGAAATTTCAGGATGGCGCCCGCGAACCGTGCCGAAGACACTGCGGGCATGACGAAAAGAAAGCCCCACTCCAGCCAGCAACGCAAGCCGCACACGCCTTCCCGCGCGTGCAGCACCAAGTTGGGGAAGGAGACGAATCCCGGGCGACGTTGCCGGGAGGCTGGAGGGGGAGAAAGTTGATACCAAGACGCTAGACATTCGCGCCTCCTGCCACTGAGGCATGGGAGCCACGCACGACCCACCACATCACGTCTGAGCGCAAGGACTCGCACAACACCTCGCGCCCACTGTGCAGTTCGATGAGGATGCAAAGGCTCTCAGCAGGCTTCTTGCCGTATGCGACGTTCCGCAAGTGGCCATAAGAGGTCTTGCAACGCTGCGCGAAGTCTTCGCGCGCAGGCCCACTCAGGCCCCCCAAATATTCCTTCAGCGTCTTAGTAGTCATGACGCAAGACTATACACCGAACGGTGCATAAAAGAACACCGTTCGGGGAATTCACCAAATGGTTACGGGCTGGTCAAATCAACCACTATGGAAATCGCAGACATTCGCCGCCGCAACGCACAAAAGATCGTGGATGAACTCACGCTGTCAGCTGCAGCCCGCCGCTTCGACCTTCCCACTCGGCAGCTGCTCGACATGCTGCAGGGCCGCAAGTCTTTTGGTGAAAAGATTGCTCGGCGGATGGAGGCAAATTTTTATCCTGAGCACCTGCCCGGCTGGCTCGACCAGCTTCAGGACTCCATCCTTGATGAGGATGCGACCATCGCAGCAGCGCCTGCAGCCATGAAGACGGCCGGAGACATCCGCATCCAGCAGTACGAGACCGGTGGAAGCATGGGCCACGGGATCGTGCTAGCCGATCAACCGGGCGTGATCAAGCAGTGGACGGTGTCTGAGAAGTGGCTACACATGAATGTCCAGCGCATCACCAGCGCCAAGAATCTCGCCATAGTCACCGGCTTCGGCCCTTCAATGCAGCCCCTCTTTAATCCAGGTGACCCTCTTCTCGTTGACAGGGGGGTGAAGGTGGTAGACACAGATGGCGTCTATTTCTTTCGAGTGGGTACCGAAGGATTTGTGAAGCAACTGCAACGCATCCCCACGATCAATGGACTTGTTGTGCGGGCCAAGAGCTACAACCCCCTGTATGACCCCTTCGACATCGTTGATGGAATGGACTTCGAGGTGTTCGCCCGAGTGGTGAAGATCTGGAAGGGTGAAGAATTCTAGATATACACCAAACAGTGTTGACCTAATATGCACCGAATGGTGTAATGCGTCTGCCTGAGTTTTCGCTCAGGCGGGCGCAACGGCATGCAGGCCGCGCGCCCTCCACCGCACAGGAGGCCCGGCATGCAATGCAGCAGTACAGCAGACAGTGCACACGTCTGCACCCTCTCTCTCGCCGTAGACACGACGCCGCTGCAGCGGCACATCCAGCAGCCTGAGCGCCTGCTCTGGCCCCATCGACTCGCCGCCATGTGCGACGCCGCCAATGCGCGGGTGCAGCAAGGTATCCTGCATGCCGCCGGCGAGGCATACATCGCCCTCGACATCCCGCCCCCGGACTGCCACGTCATCGACGTGCTGATGTCCATCCCTGGCTTGGCCGGCGTTGAGCTGACCGACGACGCAAGGGGCGAGTGATGACCCTCTACACCGTCACATGCGGCCGGACTCGCCACACGATCCGCGCCACGGGCGCAGCGGATGCCATCGCCCGCGCCATGGCCCTCTTCGGCAACAGCCGCCCGATCAGCGCGAGGGCCGCACGATGAGCCGCCCATCGTTCGAGATGGATGGTCCCTACCGTCCGCGCCGCGTCCGCCGCACCGTGCTGTGCTGTCTGATCCTGGCCCTATTCGGCGCCCTCGTCGCCATCAAGTTCGGGGGTGCGCCATGGCACTGATCGTCATCACCGGCACCCTGGTGCAAGACGCCGAGGTGCGCACGCTGCCCCAGGGCGTGGACAGCTCACCCATGCCAGTTCTGTGTCTGCTGATTGACAGCGACGGCCCAGGCCAATTGCCTGTCAAGGCCGAGCAGGTCTATGCGCCCGCTGCCCGCACGCAGGCCCAGCAGCGCGCCAAGTCATTCAAGCGCGGCATGCGTGTATCCATCACCGCGCCCGTCCACCAGATCCGCCACACCTTGGGCCACTGCAGCGACATCCAGCCGCTGCATGAGCCCGCCCCCATCCAACCCCAAATGCAACTTCTGGAGGCCGCTCATGGCTAAAGCAATCGTCATCGAAATCAAGCATGTCGGCCCTGGCGCTGTCCAAGTCGAATCGGATCTGAGCACACCCCGCGTAGGTGCGCCTTTGGCTCCGCAGGAATCCGCAGCACTGGAAATGATCCAGCACATCCAGCGGCAACCGGCCTGCCGCCGCGTGATCTATGACAGCCCGCGCGTCGATCCCGACACAGCCGCCTGCGTCGCCCTGGTGCGCGATCTGCTGGACCCGGAGGAGTTCGGCCACAGCGTCACAGCCGAGGTCCGCAACGCAGCGCGCCGCGCCTTTGGCATCAAGGGCCAGCAGGAGGAACTTGCAGCATGACCAGCTCACACGAAACCCAGACCGCCGCCACCCCTGGCGCAGGCGCCCTGATGCTGCATGTGCCCGTCATGAGCATTGCACGGAGCCTGCGCAACCCGCGCAAGCACTTCGACCAAGCGAAGCTACAGGAGCTGGCCGACTCAATCAAAGCCACGGGCGGCGCGCTGCAGCCCATCCTGCTGCGCCCCCTGCCCGAATCGCGCATTGGCGATGAACAGCAAATTGCGAAGGCCGAGAAGCGCGAGCGCGCACAGTACGAACTGGTGGCAGGGGAACGTCGTTGGCGCGCCAGCCAGCTCGCAGGCGTGGCCGAAATCCCCGCAATGATCCGCCCGATGTCGGACGCTGACGCCCTGCGCGCGGCCGTCATTGAGAACCTGCAGCGCACCGATATCACGAAGCTCGAAGAAGCCGAAGGCTATCGGGAACTGCTGGACCTCGGAGAAACCACGGCTGAGAAAATCGCAGAGGACGTGGGCAAGAGCCGCACCTACGTTTTCAACGTCATGAAGATCCTCGACCTGTGCGAAGAGGTCCGCGAGGTGCTGCGCAAAGGGGACATTGACTTCAGCCGCGCGCAATTGCTGGCACGCATCCCCAGTGCACAACTTCAAATCAAAGCACTCAAAGACATCACCCGCACCGACTGGCAAGGGGAGAAGCCCAGCTACCGCGCGTGCGAGGATCTTGTGCAAAACGAGTACATGGTGCGCCTGGACCGGGCCAAGTTCACGATCACAGACGCCACCCTGGTGCCTTCCGCTGGCAGTTGCGCGGACTGCAGCAAGCGCACCGGCGCCAATGCGGAGCTGAAAAAGGAAATGGGCCGTGCAGACATCTGCACTGACAAGTCCTGCTATGAGGCCAAGGCCGAAGCACACACGGCCCGCATCGTGCAGGAAGCCAAAGACAAAGGTCATACCGTCATCGTTGGCAAGGAAGCTGCAGAGCTTCAGGCCCAGGGCTACAACGAGAAGCTGCTCGGCTATCGCCGTCTGGACGCCATCGAGGACAGCCCAGGCGACCACCCGCTGCGAAAAATCATTGGCGACCAGATGAAGGCCGAGGGCATCCAGCCGGTCAAGATCGAAAGCCCGCGCCGCAAGGGCGAGCTTGTAGACGCCCTACCCAATGAGACGGTTCTGCGCCTGCTGAAAATCGTGGACGGCCAGGCAAAGGCGTCCGAGAAAGTGGCCAAGGAAGCCCGGCAGTTCTCCGAGTCCAAGAAGGCCCAGGCCGAAGCGAAGGCACAGGGCAAATTTGAACAGGCCTGGCGCGATGCCCTGTTGGATCGCGCATGGAACACCCTCAATGCCGAACAGCCCCCAGCCTTTAATCTGGATGTGCATCGCTATCTCTCTCTGCGTTCAGTCAAAAGCCTCGGAACAGACGACGCACAGGCCATTGCTGATGTGCTTGGCTTCGACCGCGTGGGCGCCCATGCCGCGCTGATCGAGTACGCAAAGGAAACCGTCAACCCCGATTTCCTGCAGCTCCTTTGCATCATGCAGGGAGACAGCCGCGCCACACACAACCCCTACAACGGCACGCCGAATGAGGGCCTGATGCTGGTGGCCCGCGCCGTGCTGCAGGAGCGTCTGCAGGCTGTAATCAAAGAGGTCAAGATGGCAGCGGCCGACAAGCATCTGCCGAAGATTGCCCCCGTCAAACCTGCCGCCCCGAAGGCGGATCTCCCCCTTGATCCCGCTGCGCGCGCTGGCGAGAGTCGCGCGAAAGGCAAAGCCAAAAAATCCCCCGCTGCGCGTGCGAGCGTCGAGCCGAAGACGACTGCCGCCGAAGCCTCGGCCGCTATCGCGGCCGCGCTCCAAGACCAAGAATCAGGCGCGGCCGCAGCCGCGCAAAGCGACGAGGGGGCGCCTGTCGCTGACGCGCAGGCACCCATTCAAGGTGCGGCTGCAGCCGCACAGGGCGACGATGCAGGCCCAGTCGCAGCTGACGCTGCGCAGGGCCTGCCGCCCTCCTCCGCAGCCGCCGAAGTTGGCCAGGCTGTGATCCCTGTCGTGCAGCAGTCTGCGCCCGCGCAGACTGCAACCGCTAACGATGGCCAGGACAGTGCGGACGCCGGCACCGGGGCAGCAGATAAAGCAACCACCAGCCAGGTGCCCACGTTCGCGGCCGGTGAACTGGTGCGCGTCAAGGTCGGCCTCAAAGGCCCGACAGGGAGGCTCCGCAAAGAGTGCGGCCGCGTAGGCGTGGTGCGGCTTGGCCACCTGTCGTTGATCGTGGAATTCGGCGCCGGCGTAGGCCAGCGCGCAGGCTTCGAGCCCGAGGAGTTGGAGCCCTACACAGCGGACCCCATCGTGGGCAAGCGGGTGAGAGTGTTGCGGGCCGGCATGACAGCCCAGCAAGCCCAATTCCTTTGGCGCGAGGGCAAGGTGATTGGCATCCGCGAAGACGGCTGGGAAATCGAGTTTGCCGGCAAGCCCGGAGCCATTGCAAAGACCGCCATTTTTGGCACCGAAGAACTAGAGAGCCTGGCATGAACATCGGACTGACCCTCTCGGAAGAGGAAATCAAGGAACTCACCCACTACCAATGGCCATTGCTGCAACTCAAGGCGCTGCACAAGCGCGGATTCTTCCGTGCACGACTCAGCGAGCGCACGGGCAAGGTGCTGCTGGAGCGTGACCATTACCTGGCCGTGTGCGCTGGCCCAGCGCCGTCCACTGCGCCCCGGGTGCGACCGCCACAGATGCGGAGGCCCACATGAGCAAGCGCCGCAGCGACCTGCCCAAGCGTGTCTATGAAAAGGGCGGCGCCTATTGGCATGTCCGCGCCGAAGGGAAGAAGCGGATCTGGACGCGCCTATCCACCATCCGTGACGGCCTGCCTGCTCTGTACCGCGCCCTGGCCGATATGGAGCAGGCAGACCAGGCCCGGGACAGCATGGCGGCAGTGATCGCGGACTGGCTCGCGGAGGTCGGCAGCAGGCACAGCGTGAAAACACGGGCCAACGACGCCTATCAAACGCGCACGATCTCCGAATCGTTCCAGGAGTTTCGCGCGCAGGAAGTCACCGCACCGGCCATCGTAGAGTTTCTGAAACACTTCAGCGACAAGCCGCGTACCTACAACGCCTACCGCTCCATGCTGAGAGAACTGATGCGGTTCGCCGAAGAGAAAGGCTATCGGCCGCCAGGCACGAACCCGGTGGACAGCCTCAAGACCATGTCCGTCAAGGCGCGCACGCGGTACATCACGGATTCAGAGGTGCGCCGCATCAAGGTGGCCGTGATGTATGGGGAGGACGGCAAACGCACGCGCTCCGGCCACATGATTTGCGCGCTGATCGACATGGCCTACCTGACGGGGCAGCGTATCGGCGACCTGCTGACCCTGCGTTGGAGCGATGTATGCAAGCAGGGCATCACGTTCCAGCCGGCCAAAACCGAGGGCTCGACCGGCGCCCAGGTCCTGATCGCATGGACGCAGCGCCTGCGCGATGTGGTGGACCGCCTGCGGGCCCTGCCCAACCAGAGCCCCGCTTTCGTGTTCTGCACGCTGCAGGGCCAGCCCTACACCTACTCGGGCGCGTCCACCGCCTGGAAGCGGGCAGTGAAGAGGGCCGGCGTGAAGGACTGCCATTTCCATGACCTACGCGGCAAGGCCCTGACCGACGTGGACCGTGGGCGCGGGATCATGGAGGCGCAGCGCATGGTCGCTC